>Ga0163144_10001056_pt1 | contig 65404 bp, 56 predicted proteins | sample OliLak19BULKMAT1_FD_123175 | JGI IMG/M metagenome (GOLD analysis project Ga0163144, IMG submission 123175) | Freshwater microbial mat bacterial communities from Lake Vanda, McMurdo Dry Valleys, Antarctica - Oligotrophic Lake LV.19.BULKMAT1 | ecosystem: Environmental > Aquatic > Freshwater >...
GCAAAACCGGCGATTCGCATTGCTCAGCGCGAAGGGGGCCGAACCCAATCTGGCGTCCCAAAGTCTTGCGGCGGCGCTCAGAGCGGTGCCGGAACATTGGCACGAAAGGTTTGGCTATCGGCCGTTGCTGGCGGAGACCTTCAGTAATCCCGAATCGCATGAGGGCACCTGCTACAAGGCGTCCAATTGGATCGGGGTGGGGACCACCGCGGGCTACGCCCGGCATCGGGCCGACCGGTATATCCGCAACGACTCCCCCAAGAAGCTGTGGTTGTACAGTCTGCATGCCGAAGCCAAGAGGCACGATCGGCTCGATCCTGACGATCATCGCGATGGCGCTGCTGGCCGGCCGACGCGAGATCGCCGAGATTGCGCGCTTCGCCCATCTTTTGACCCAATTCCAACGCCGCAAACTGTGTCTGCCACGCAAGCAAGGATCTCCCGGTTTCCATCCGGTTCCCGGTTACAGTGTCTACTATCAAATGCTCATTCGACTCGACCCGGATGCGTTTGCCCAGGCCCTGTCGGGCTGGCTGGCCACCCACGCCGACACCCTGCCCGAGGCCCTCGCGTTGGACGGCAACTACATCCGCGAGCAAATCGGACTGCTCAGTCACCGCCGATGCGCTGCACTGTCAAAAGGAAGTCGCTCGTGCGATCGTTGAGTCTGGCGGAGATTATCTGCTCCAAATCAAAGGTAATCAGCCCACCTTGCAGGCCCACGCCGAGGCGATCGATGTCAACCCGGCGGCCTTTTTTTTTGACCACTGCGAGCCCGGACACGGACGCATCCAGCGCTGGCAGCTCAAAGCCTGAGCGGTCGAGCCTGACGCCGTCGACTTTCCCGTCGCCCGCAGCGTGGTCATTGTTCGCCTCTGCATCGCCGCAGCCTCGCTGCTCTTTACGCTTCGCTCTCCCAAAACAAAAGACCCTGGGGCGTTGATCCCAGGACTGTTGTGCAACGTCGGATCGGGGTGGTAGCCCAAGCTGACCGCTCCATGAACCGCGAAGGTCGTTACGCGTGCAAAGCACACGCAGCGTTTTTCCCAGGCTCACCTCACCGCCACGCGCTTGGTGCCAAGCCGACGAAACAACTTTTTGTCGAACGCCAGCCACGGCCGAGGCTCGCGCTCCAAGCAACTCCCACGGTTAACCCAGGATTGGTCCGGATCAGCCTCCCTTTGACGTAGCGATGCGAGGTCTGGGGGTGGAGGCGCCTTGTTGGATGGATCGTTGCCTTGCTCGAGAATTGCCAACTCGAAGCCGCAACCCCCGGACCTCGCATCGCGGTTTTTGCGTTCTGGCGTCAACGACTGTCCGGGACCCCCTTCAGGCGGAGGCGGGACTGGGCGGTCCCGTCGCGGCCTCGGCGAGGCCACCTACAACGGGCTTACGCATTGGACGGCTACATCCGCGCGCATCTCTTTAATCCCACTCATTACCCCACTTGTCAGGCTTCCTCTCCGGTGGGCTGGGCTCGGTCATGCACCCTGCCTTGGCGGAGGCGGAGCAGAGGGGCGCACGGGCAATTGGATGGCCGGCTGTTCTCCGGTTTTGGCCATCACCGAGCCCGCTCGCTCCTCTACACCGCCGCACCCTCGCTGCTCTTTACGCTTCACCCTCCCAAAACAAAAGACCCTGCCCCGCGGCACGGAAGCAGACTCTGCTCAAGGTCGGATCAATCCCGCCGCCCCGGCCAAAAGGACGGAGTCCCCCGTCAATTTTTCAGCTTAGGCAGCCAATGCCGGCCAGCAGACCGGTGTCGGCTAACCGGCGGAAATTCTCCGCTCCGTCAACGGCAACATCACCCCGCGACGGAAAAGGGTCACCTGCCCGGTGCTGGACGATACCACGATCGAAATGCAGCCGGTAGCCACACTGATCGCCGCGGCGGCCGCATGGCGACTCCCCAACCCACTCGGAAGAGCGTACTCCGCATCCGTTGCCTGCACCAGGCTGCCGGCCGATATCACCACCCCGTCACCGCGAATGATGAACGCGCCATCGATCGAGGAGAACTCCTTGACCGTCTCGTCCATGAAGGGATTGAGAATGTTGCGATCCTCCTCCTTGTAACCGTAAAACGGATTCAGAACAAGCGGCTTGATCAGTTTCTCGACCCTTGGAGTGTCCCCGACGACAAACAGACAGCCGACCGGGCGGCCCTCGCGGCCCTCGACCGCGAGTTCGGTGGCGACCGCGATGACCCTCTCGAGCACCTCAGGTTTGACGTCTTCCGGCAGCAGATCGGCATGGCCGGTAAGAAGTGTCTGAAACTCCCGCTCCACATCGACGACCACCAGGGTGTCAAATTGATTGCTCCCGGTGATGCCGCCGATGCAGCAGATCCGGTCGTTGAAGGAAATCACGCCCCGGGTGAGCGCCACCAGCACGGCGCTCCGCAGCTGGGCCAGGCGCTGTTTGGAAAACGAGCGCACCTGGATCGTCTCCGCAAACTCGTGCTGATCGTTCCCGGCATCAATCAGGTTTCGCGTCACCAGGATGGTCTTGAATTTTGACTGCAGGGTACCCGCCTCGATTCCCCCGACAAAAGTGTCTCCAAAGACCATCAGGGCGCCGCAACCCGCGCCCTTGGTGACGCGCTCGGCCTCGCGCAACATCAGCCGGTTGATCCGGTTCTGCTGCGCTTGGACCGGCCGGCCGGCAATGCCACCAAAGCCCGCGAGCAGGCGCTCGTGCAACACGTCGATATCCGGCGCGAGCAGCAGGCTGTCGATGAAATCGGGTTCCTTGAGCAACCGTGCGAGCGATGCGAGCACCTGAAGGTAACTGCGGGCTTTTTCGCCGGCAATCAGCATCACGATCAAGTGGATACGTTCGTCGCCAACGGCGCTGTCGTGGCGGATGCCAGTGCGACTGCGACCAATGGCGAGCACGTAGGGACGGGGCATCCGCACCCGCACGTGTGGCAGGGACACGCCCATGCCAAGGTACGTTGTCATCGTACTTTCGCGCTGAAGCAGGCTCTTGAGCAGCGAATCCGGCTTGAGATCGGGAAACTTCGTCACCGAGACGGCGAGAAGCTCCTCGAGCGCACCCTTCAACTCGCTGCTCTTCAGGTCAACCAACCGTCTGCGGGAGATGATTTTGTCGAGCCTCATGGCGAGTGATCAGACGTAACCGCGATGAAAGACCGAGATCGAAGCATCATCCTCCACGGCACGAGTCAAACCTGGCTGGTCGACGGCGAAAAAGAGACTGAGAGGTTCCACCCGGGAGCGAGGGATCACTTCTCCCATTCCAAAGCACCCTTTCGCACCTCGTAATATAAGCCCAGGACGAGCACAAAAAGAAAGAAGCCCATCGGAGCGAGAATTGGGATCTGATTGGCCAGGAACTCCCGGTAAACAAAGGTCAACGGAATCAAAAAAACGATCTCGATGTCGAACAGGATGAAGAGCATCGCGGTGATGTAGAATTTGACCGAGAAGCGCGTGTGGGTGACGCCCTCGGCTTTGACGCCGCACTCGTAGGCAGAATCCTTGATCGCATTCTTGCGTGACCGCTGTCCCAGCAAATGGCTCACCCCGACGATCCCCGCGGCAAGAGCGGCGGCGAGCAGAACCTGGATCAGGACGGGAAGATAGTCGGCGGACGTATTAACGGCGGCGAAAAACATGCGTTTGTAAAATGCCTTTGCCATGCACCCCGGCGCAAGGGATTTTTCTCATTGGGTGTTCTGAAACTCACGGTGGGGAGCGCGGCAACGCCCACGCTCCCGTCCTGGCTAGTCGGTCAGCTTGATCAGACGGGTCTCCAGCGAACGCGCGGTTCCCACGGCAAGCGTCTCCGCGAATTCCAAGGTGCGAATCTCATCCGTGATCCCCTGAAAACCGGTGCGTTTCCTCCAATAATTGATCTTCCTGAGAGCCAAGGTGTCCATGGCCACGGGATCGGCACTCAGCCAGAGCCGAGGCTCCGAAACCGTGTAGAGCGAGTTGAAGTAGGGTCCGCCGATAAACTGGTACCGTTCCAGGGTGGCGATGGTGAACGCCCACGTGGCCCGAAGTTCAGGGATGGCACTCATCTCCGCGACCGCCGCGGGGGCATTGGCCGGCGAGCGGAAGAATCGAGCCGTATTCGAGGCATTCCAAAGGGTTGCATTCACCAACGCTCCGTTGACCCCAAGGATCGGATGATCGGTGTAAACCGGCAGATTGATCCAGAAATCCGCGTCCAGAAACAAGGGGGTGGCCAGGAAGCTCTTGCGATCCTGCTCGACGCTCGTTTCCCCCTCCACCCCCTCAATTTGCTTTTCTGCGAGGATCGGATCGAAGCGAGTCGGCAAAGGACTGTCGTAGTACCAAACCGGGTCAAAAAACCGACCGGATTCGAGGACGAACACCGGATGCCCTTGGTAGGCGGATTCACCGGTGACCAGCGAGGGCAAAAAACCAGTGATTCGAAGTCGCAACTGGTTGAGCCCGACGAGAAAGATATCCGGCTTGGAGAATCCGCGACGCTCCAACGCCGAGATCACCGCATGCACCAAGGCGTGGGGGGTCGCCAAACCCGCGCCCGAATCGGCGTAGATCTTCAGGCCAACCTTTTTCTTTACGCTAGGCCGCAACGAGCGGCCCGTAGACGCTTCGAACTGCACAATCAGACGCTCGACTTCACGGTCATAGATCGGCTGATCGAAATTCTGCAGCAACGTTTCCCAAACCGGGAGCAACGGTGCCGGTGGAGGCAACCCGGGAGCAGGCTTGTTGGGGGAGGCATCTTGGGCGGAAGCAACCACCAGGGTGCCCAAAGCGAACAAACCAAACCAACGGCAAGCACGGAACAGGGAAGACTCAAAAAGAGAAAACGGCATGTTAGATCAGTCGCCTGCGGCAAACCAATGTTTCCCGATCTTTGGCAACCTGAGGGGGACTCTTGACAGACTGGAAGCCGCGCCGAAAGTCCATTCTCAGGATTTCTCCGTCCACCGGAGACCTCGGACGACCGCCTCGACGCGGCTTCGACCGGAATCCCCACGAAATGCCCGCCATCAAGCCCACCTGCGTTCGCGACCTGAAGCTGCGCGTGAATATTGTGGACGTCATCTCGCGTGTCGTGACTTTGCGCAAAGCCGGGGCGCGCTACAAAGGCCTTTGTCCGTTTCACTCGGAAAAGACGCCTTCGTTCAACGTCGATGCCGACAAAGGATTCTACAAGTGTTTTGGCTGTGGCAAGGCGGGCGATGCCATCGCCTTTGTCCGCGAGACGGAGCAACTGACCTTTACCGAAGCGATTGAGACGTTGGGGAAACGATTCGGGGTCGTTATCGAGTATGAAGAAGGCTCAGGCCCAACCCGGGAGGAACGATCGTTGCGGCAGGAGCTCTTTGATCTGCACGAGCAGGCGACGGAGCATTTTTTCCAAGCCTTCAAATCACCCAGTCCTGCAGGTGATTTTATGCGCCAGTACTGGGTTGAATCGCGTAAATTTGCCCTCGAACTGGCAGACGAGTTCCGCATCGGCGCAGCCGACCCCAGCGATGGCACACTTGCCGCCGCCCTGATGAAACGGCACTATTCGGAGGACGCACTCCGACAATGCGGACTGTTTTTTGTCCGGGAAGGAGCTGCGCTGACCTTGAATTCGCTGCGACCGCGTTTCCGGGGACGGCTGATGATTCCCATCCGGGACCACCAAGGCCGGGTGGTCGCTTTTACGGCACGACAGACCGCGTTGACCCCAGAGGACGATCCGGCTCGGGAAGCCAAATATGTGAACTCCCCGGAGACTCCCATTTTCACCAAAGGGAATCTCCTCTTTAACCTCGACCGCGCCCGCGAAGTCGCAGGAAAGGAGAACCAACCCTTCGTACTCGTGGAAGGCCAGCTGGACGCCCTTCGTTGCTGGAGCGTGGGCCTCAAGACCGCGATTGCCCCCCAAGGAACGTCCATCACGGAATCCCAGCTCATCCTCCTCCGTCGTTATCAGACGTCAGTGGAGTGTTTCTTCGATGGCGATGGTGCCGGGCAGAAGGCAGCTCTCCGATTTCTCCCGATGGCGCTCAAAGCGGGTTTGGAGGTCCGTTTCCTTGGGGGAGCCAGTCAGTCAAAAATCGACCCGGACATTCTTTTTCTCGAAAAAGGCGCCGACGCCTATCGGGTACTCAAGTCATCCGCGCTCTCGGCAATGGCATTCGCCTGCCATTCACTTCTCCCCCAAGCGGATTCGGCCTCACCAGAGGAAAAAACCCGGGTCGCCGGTGAAATCCAACGGATCGTCGCCGCCGCAGAATCTGAAGTAGCTCGTTCCCAATTTCTTGCGGAGGCAGCAACCGTCCTTCGCCTCCCTCTCTCAGCCCTTCAGAAGGACTTTCAAACCTTTCAGAGACGCCAACACACTCAAGAGGCTGCACGAGCGGCCGTGGCTCCGGCCTCACCTGCACCAGCAACGACTGCGCCGGGCGTTCGAAGCATCGCGCCAGAGCAAGATCTGCTTCTCCTTCTCTTGCACTGGGAACAATTTGGGAAATCCGTGGCCCATGCGTTCCCTCATGATTGGATCGACTTGAGCCATCCGGCGGGGGCACTGCTCAATCGCTTTCTGGCAGAATTTGAGCAGGATAACTGGCCAGGAAAGGATCACCTCGAGCCTCTGGTCGAATCCGCGGAGGAAAAGGCCTTGGTCGCATCCCTCTCTTTCGACGTACCCGAACTCGACGATCCAGCCAAAGCCCTGCAAGAGGGCATCCGGCAGTTGCGATCCCGTGCATTGGAGCCCCAGCTTCGCAAAATCGACCTTGATTTAGCAACCCACCACGCGGACAGTAGCGTCGACGCAATTTCTCTCCTAAAACGCCGCTCTGATCTTCAACGACAGCTCCGCTTGCCCATCGTGCTCGCGGTCGCTGTCTGATTTATTTTTCGCTCCTTATTTTCCATGCCGCGCAGCAGCAAAGCCAAGCCAGTCACGAACGACGATCAAGCCGAAGCCGTCGAGGAAGTCCTCGCAAAGTCCCCCGTCGCCGGTGAAGCCACCGGTCTGCCCGAGGTTCCCGGAGTTGGGAACATCAACGAGAAGATTCGTCAACTGATCCGTCAATCGAAGGAGCAGGGATACCTGACGTTCGACGACATCAACGAGGCTTTGCCCGACTCCGTCGAAAACCAGGACGAGATCGATAACGTTCTTTCGATCCTTCAGAATCTCGACATCGAGATAATCGAGTCCGAAGAGGTCGAGTCCTTCAAGCAACGTCAGGAAGAGGCGGAGGAAGAGGAGACCCGGACATCGCAAAACGACATCCTCGACGATCCGGTAAGGATGTACCTCAAGCAGATGGGCCAGGTCCCGCTGCTGACGCGTGAGCAGGAAGTCGAAATTTCAAAGCGGATCGAGACCGCTGAGTTGAAAGCGCAGGAGATGCTCTTCGAGGCGGCCTCAATCTCAAAACACATCGTCACGCTCGGCGCCAAGTTGCTCAATCGCGAGGAACGCTTCGACCGCATCGTCATCGACAAAAAAATCGAAAGTCGGGACGCTTATTTCAAAGGACTCCCGAAGCTGGTCGAGGGCACTCAAAAGAACGAGGAATCCGTCGCAGAGTCGTGGGAAGAGTTTCTTGCCGCGCGCACCGATGCCGATCGCAAGAAGATCCTCGCCAAGCACAAGAAACGCGAATCGATCCTCCGGTCCAATTTCTCCAAGTTTTTCTTCAAGCTGAAGGTCTACGAGGAGTACCTGGAAGGGATGCGTCCGCTCCTGACCGAAGTCCAGGAACTCCATACCCTGCTGGATCGCGCGAAGCACCCGAAGACGAAGAAAGACGCTGCGATCGATACGAAGGGAATCCATGCCCGGTTCAAGCTGATCGAAGCCGAGCAGCGCATCGCCCCCCAGGAACTGGTCGACGTCGTCTCCCGGACCAATGTCCATGTCCGCGAGGCCCACCAAGCGAAGACGGAGATGGTCGAGGCCAATCTCCGTTTGGTGATCTCCATCGCCAAGAAATACACCAACCGCGGTCTGTCGTTCCTGGATCTCATCCAAGAGGGCAACATGGGCCTGATGAAGGCCGTCGAAAAGTTCGAGTACCGCCGCGGCTACAAGTTCTCCACCTACGCCACGTGGTGGATTCGGCAGGCCATCACCCGATCGATCGCCGACCAGGCGCGCACCATCCGCATCCCGGTCCACATGATCGAGACGCTGAACAAGGTGATGCAGGTCCAGAAACAACTTCTTCAGGAATATGGGCATGAACCCACTCCCGACGAGGTTGCGGACGAGATGAACCTACCCGTGGAGCGCGTCCAGCAGATCATGAAGATGGCCCAGCAGCCCATCTCGCTCCAGTCTCCCGTCGGCGACGGAGATGATACCAGCTTCGGCGACTTCATCGAGGACAAGAGCGCCGAGAATCCCTACGATATGACCGCCTTTTCGCTTTTGCGCGAAAAGATCATCGATGTGCTCGACTCCCTCACGGAACGAGAACGCCGTGTGCTGTCCCTGCGCTTCGGTCTGGTCGATGGTTACAGCCGGACCCTCGAAGAGGTCGGCAAGCAATTCAAGGTGACCCGCGAGCGCATCCGCCAGATCGAGGCCAAGGCGTTGCGCAAAATGCGGCATCCTACCCGCCTCCGCCAGCTCACCGGCTTCTTCGACGCCGAGCAGCCGGACAACGCCCAGAATCTGCTTAAGCAAGCCCAGGCGGGTCAGATCAAGCCACCGCCTCCAATGCCGAGGTAGTTCCGGAGCGCGCCCGGAACCGCGCCCTTACTTTATTCCAGCTCTGATCGTCCTCACCATGCGTTTTCCTGCCGTCCTTTCGCTGTTCACGGGGGCAGTATGGTCGGGGATCGTCGCCGCGGAGCCGGTCCTGCATCAATCCCCCTTCCTGCCCGCTCCGGGCCAGACCACGGCTGCTCCGGTGGCTGCGCCTGGGACGCACGAGTTCACCGGCGTGATCATCACCGGAAAAACCGTCCTGATCAATTTGACCGATACCCAGGCCCGCCGCAGCTTCTGGATACAAGTGGGCAAGTCGGAGGACGGCGTCGAGGCGCTCGACTACGATCGAAAAACCGATGCGGCGACCGTCCGGCTTCGGGGAGAAACCCGACGCCTCGTGCTCAAGCAACCGGCAGTGGTTGCGAGCAGTGGCACCACCGTGGCCACCGTGCAGGTCGCACCGTCCGTGCCCCTCCCCCCCCCATCGACCCCCGCGGAAGCTGAACGCGAGGCGCGGATGCTCGTGAGCGATCTGCTGGAAATCGGCATGCAGCAGCGCAAAGCCTACGAAGAAGCCCAACGAAAAGCCTCAGCCGAGGCTGCCCGGCGTACCGGCGGGAAACCCTTGACGCCGGTGCCGGCGCCCTAGCCGTCTCTCAGGACGGTTTGACTCCCCATCCGTAAACCCACATCGGTCGGGTGGAGACGTGGCGGTCGATGAACCCCGCGCGCCTCAGAAACGTTTCGATCTCAGGCACACTCGAACACTTGGACGATTGCGACGGACGTTCAGCGGACGGAAACTGAGTTCGCACGCTCTCAAACATCTCCCATCCTTCATCGGAAGCGATGTTCGCGTTGTCGCAGTAAAAGCGCCCCCCCGGCTTCAGGACCCGAAACGCCTCCAGACAGTAGTTGTAGCGGTCCCATTCATCGAGGTGCATGAACACCACGGTGGTATAGACCACATCGACCGAACAATCGGGCACCGGCTCCAAGTCGTAGCCGGAAACCTCGACAAAACGGACATTGGGCAACCCGAGCGTTTTCCTCCGGGCCTGTCGGATCATTTCACTGGAAACATCACAGCCGATCCACTCCCGGACAAACGGGGCCAGACCACGGCCTACCCGACCGACGCCACATCCGATCTCGAGAAAACAATCATCCGCGCGGATACCGACGGTTTGCCGGAGAATTCCCAAGGTGTCCTCCATCGTCGCCTGCAATTTCGCGTCGTCATCGTAGCCAGAGACGTAAATCACCGCGCCTTCCGCGCCGCGCGCGAGGTTTTCCCAGGTCTTCTTATAGTGCGATCGGACGGGTTGGGGCGTGTCTCGGTTCATGGAACGAACGCTTTTCTCTGACAGGCGAACCCCGCATTGACACGGCAAATCTGATCGACCGTGAACTGGAAAAAAAGCCGCCCTTTCCCGACGCGACCAAGGGCCGTCCTCGCAGGTCGTGACACCGCCCACGCGCTGGAACCGGAAACCTCCCCAAGGCTTGGTAACGAACCCTAGATTCCGGACAGAGGCGTCACCCCGGCCGGTAAAGCCGGGGGGGTGGACTCGCGGTGAGAACCCGCGCGGGCCAGCGCCGCGATCAGCTCCTCTTTTCGCAGGGGCTTGGTAATGTAGTCGTCCATGCCCGCTTGAATGCACTTTTCGCGGTCCCCGGTCATGGCATTGGCAGTCAACCCGACGATCCACGGCTGACGCCCCGGAGGCAGTTCCCGGCGAATCGCGAGCGTGGCCTCGAGGCCATTCATCTCCGGCATGTGCCAGTCCATCAGTACAATGTCGTAATCGCGTTCCCGGACCGCCGCCAGGCCTTCGCCTCCATGCACCGCGACGTCGGCGGAATGGCCCAGGCGTTTGAGCATGGTCAGTGCGACCTTCTGATTGACCGCATTGTCCTCCACCAGAAGCAGACGCAGCGTGCTGGTCGCGATCGGGGAAAGCGGAACGTGCGACGGAGCCGCGAGCGGTGCAGACGCAGGCTTTGCATCGACCGCGTCGGCATCGACCACCTCGGCAACGATCGAAAAATAAAAAACGGAACCCCGTCCCAACGTACTTTCCAGCCATGCGTCGCCACCCATCAGCTGCGCGAGACGACGGCAGATCGCCAATCCAAGACCGGTGCCGCCAAACTTGCGTGACGTCGATGCATCGGCCTGAGTGAACGGCTGAAAGAGCAGGCCTTGGGCCTCTTGAGGCAAACCGGGTCCGGTATCACGCACCGCAAACTGCAAACGAGCCAAACCCTCGTCGGCAAACTCGAGCCGCTGGCGGGTGACCTCGATCGCCACTTCACCGTGCTCGGTGAATTTCACGGCATTGCTCAGCAAATTAGAGATGATCTGCCGCACCCGATTGACGTCGCCGCGAATGCGCTTGGGCACATCGGGAGCCACTTTGACCAAGAGGTTGATCCCTTTGGCCGACGACTTGCCCGAGAACAAGGTGACGACTTCATCGACACAGCGATTGAGATCGAAGGGAAGCTTCTCCAAGTCGAGTCGTCCGGACTCAATCTTCGAGAAATCGAGCACGTCGTTGAGAATCACCAGCAGACCGGTGCCGGAGGAACGGATCGTCTCAAGGCCGTCCCGCTGTTGCTCGGTCAGCTCACCATCGAGCATCAGCTCGGTCATGCCAATGACCCCGTTGAGCGGGGTTCGGATCTCATGGCTCATGACGGCCAAAAACGCACTTTTCGCCTGGTTTGCGACCTCGGCGGAAAGAGCCAGCTCGTTGGCCCGGGCGATCGAATCCTGCAGTTGGCGGTTGGTCGCCTCGAGTTCACTCTTGGCGAGCAGGAGCGTTTCTTCCGTCTTACGACGTTCGCGAATTTCTCGCGCCATCTTTCCCTGGGTCTCCAGCAGCACTTGACCGCTCTTCTGAAGCAGTTGTTCCGAATGCTGCGCCCGCGCCAGTTGCTCGGTCAGCTCCACCTGCTGCTCGACCAATCGCTGGCGGTTACGCCGCTCGGAGACGATATGGCGACGTACAAGCCAAGCCCAGAATCCGATCGTAAACACTTGCGCAGCGATGATGAAAAAGTGCGCGAGCAATCTCCCGGAACTCACCTGTGCCTGCTCAAAGAAGGTAAAAGCGATCCCCCGACTTTGCATCGCCGCAAAGGCGGCATGCTGCACGCCGATGAACACCGCAGTCGGCCAAAGACATCGCCAATCGGCATAGACCACCATCATGGTCACGCTCGTAAAGAAGAGGAAATGCAACTCCGCCATGCCACCCAGTTGATGGATGTGCAATCCGACAAAGAGCTGCAAAGCGATACCGGCGCAGACGCGAGTGACAAAGGTCCCCGGAGCCCGCAGTGCAGGCACCCAAAACAGAAGAAACGCCAACGGCGCAACAATCAGGGTGCTCTTCCAGCTCTCCTGGACCGGCGCCAGTATCGCCGCCAAAACCAGGTGCAGGAAGAGAAAGACGCGCATCCATTGGTCGCCTCGTCGGTAGACGGGCGCCAAGATCTGGTCATCCGTGAGGACCTCTCCTGTGGGCGAAACGATCTCGCCCGCCGGCGAGAGCGACGTATCGGCCGCGAGGGCATCGCGCAGTCGTTCCAACGCTTTCACGCAACCACCTCCAGCGTAGGATTGAAGCATAGCTTCCACCCGGAAGTGCTCCCACCGGCCCTCGTGGGCATGGGCTGTGTGCGAGCTGCGAAAGGTATCACGGGGAATAGATCGACGCACTCATCAGGGAATTAAGCGATTGTCCGACACGAAACTCACGCTCACCATGGTGGCCATGGGTCCAGCCGGCCGGTTCTATCTAGGACTTGATGGCCTTAACCTCATCCAAGGCCCGACGAAGCTGCCGTCCGAGTTCGTGCAACCGATAAGGTTTGGCCACGAAAAGTCTCTGCCCTTGGGCCTCGAGGGTCGCACGCACCTCCGGAGTGATGTTGCCGCTCAGGATAAGTACGCAGGCAGCAGGGCAAATGCGTCGAATGGTGGTATATACCTCCACCCCCGAGATTCGCGGGAGATTCAGATCGAGCAGAATCGCGTCGATCTCCCCAGGATCGCCCAGAAGCAACTCCAGCGCTTCCCCTCCGTCGGCCACGGTCCGTACACGATAGCCGCGCATCTCGAGAACGACTCGCAGGAGCGTGCGAAGGCTGCCTTCATCCTCGATCACCAGCACACTCTCCGTCCCCACCGGGATCTCCGTGGCAGCGCCCCCTTCGTCGATCAAGGCGAGAGGATCCGCACTCTCGATCGGCAGATGGACAATGAAACTGCTCCCCTGCCCCGACACACTCTCCACCTCGATGAAGCCACGATGGTTTGAGACCACACCGTAAACCACCGCAAGGCCGAGACCCGTGCCGCCGGAATCCTGCTTGGTCGTAAAGAAAGGTTCAAAAATGCGGGTGCGAACCGCCTCCGGAATTCCGCATCCGGTATCGGTGACTCGGATCGCCACGTAATCCAGCTTGGGATCCGCGCCCAGCCGGGAAAGGCTTTCGCCGGGAACCTGCGCAGTGATGATCGTAATCCGTCCGCCATCAGGCATCGCATCCCGCGCGTTCACGCAGAGATTCATCACCACCTGCTGCAACTGGTTCTGGTCCGCCGCGATCATCGGCAGCGCCTCCGCAAGATTGAACTCAAATCCGATGGTCCGTGGAAAGGTTTCGGCAAAGAGATTGCCCAGGTCCTTGACGAGACGGTTCACCGCGACCGGACGATAGCTGACCTCCGCCTTGCGGCTGAAGGTGAGTATCTGCCGCACCAGCCCAACCGCGCGCTGCGAGGCGTTGTGAATCTCCCTCAGAAAACGCAGGAGATCGTCGCCTTCCCGGGTTCGCGCCATCGCGATTTCAGTGAAGCCACTGATGATCGCCAGCATGTTGTTGAAATCGTGGGCGATTCCACCCGCCAGGGTGCCCAAGCTCTCCATTTTCTGAGCTTGCCGAAGCTGGTCCTCAAGTTTCTTGCGCTCCGTGATATCCTCTCGAAGACAGAGAAGATGGGTGATCTCGTCCGCATGATTGCGGATCGGGGAAACCTGGACGGACTCCCAGACCTGCCGGTGGTGTTTGAACGTCGAGCAGAGCTCTCCCCTCCACTCCTGTCCTTTGCTGACGGTGGAAAAAAACCGTTCGTAATCGGTCTCGTTCGCAAAGCCGGACCGCAAAACCTGCACCTCCTTCTCAAAAATTTCCTCCAAGGTCAGGCCGGTGACCTGGGTAATCGAGGATTCACGTACTGCACCCGTCCATCGGGCATCGTAATCACCACCGCCAACGGAGACTGCTCCACCGCGTTGGCCAACTTGTGGAAATGTTCTTCCGCCAAACGGCGCTTGGTCACATCGCGACCAATGGCACGAAACCCCACCAACTGACCTTCGTCGTCGCGCAACGCGTTCTCTTCCCAGGAAAGCCATCGCCAACCCTGCGCGGTCAGCCACCGATTTTCATGCGCAATCCGGTAGGGAGCGTGTGACAGTCGGCCGACCGCGCCGGACCACTCTTTGAGGTCTTCCGGATGAATGAGATTTACCGGATCCTGACCGGGCCAGTTCTTCGCAGGAACGCCAAACTTTCGCGCAAAGGCTTGGTTGACCGCTCGAATACGTCCGTGCGTTCCGCGCATAATCGCCAGTTCAACACTGTCCTGCCACGGTGCGACCCATTCGTTGTCGCTGGAACAATCAGGTTCCTGCGACCGACCCTGCAGCGAAACCAGATAAAGCGTGTTATGCGGGTGGCGGCCTTGAAGCACTTCCTCCTGCAGATGAAGATCGAGTCCCGCGAGTTGCGCGCACTCGTTCCAGTCACGACCGAGCAACTCCTCGACCCCGCACTCCAGGAGGGCAGCCGCACCTGAAGACACGCGTCGGATGCGTCGCCTTGAATCGAGCACCACAAGTGCGCTTCCGGAGGAGGAAAACGACGTTTCGGATACGGGGGTGGGGAACGTTCGCATTGCGACCAGGCCTGCAAGAGGCGGAACGTCAGATGAGCCCGTTCAGAACCGTCGGCAAGCGTTGGACACTGTTCGAGAGGGCGGCGCGGGCAATCCGAGTCTCCTTTTCTCCTTCGCCATAAAGGATGTTCCATCCGGCAAGTTTCAGCCAAGCGTCATCCGGAATCGGCTCCACTTTTTCGAATCCTCCGGGGATTCCGGCATAGCGGACCAGCTGGTCCGCAACCTGGACTGCCGCGGCGTAGAAGCCATGCTCCGGTGCCGCTTCAGGAGAGTTGTGGTAAAGCACGGCATCCGTGATCTCCGAGGAGAGCTGGTGGCGTTGGAGATAGTAGCCTCCGATCCTCGCGTGATCCCATCCAATGAGCGTCTTCTCTGCCACGCACACTTCCTGGGGGGACAAATAGCTGCCCTCGACAACCTTCGCGAATTCGTCAGGAAACGCGGTGGCCATCACCACCTTGCCGACATTGTGCAAGAGGCCAATGATGTAATCGGTATCGTCGTCGATCAGCAGAGTCGTCGTGGCGAGGATTTCCCGCGTCATGATCGCCGAACCGATCGAGTGTTTCCAGAGGTCGCGCCATGGCAAACGGTGTCCCGTGCGTGAAATTTTCTCCATCTCCTCGATCACCGGCGTCGCCATCGAAAGCTCACGGATTTGCCTCAGGCCGAGGTAGAAAACCGCTTCTTCGATGTTGTTCACTTTGGCCGTCAGACCGAAGTACACACTGTTTACCATCCGCAGAAGGCGCGCGGTCAGCGACGGATCCCGCCGGATAATCTCCGCGATCTGGGAGTTGAAGCTTTGCTCGGAATTGACCAACCCCGCGAGCGCGCGGTTGATGCTCTGCAAAGAGGCGAGCTTCGGACACGCGTCCACTCGCTTCATGATCTCGGAATCACTATGGGGCTGACTCGACAAAGGTATCATCGTTGGCTGCATGAACGCGGTGGGCATGTTTCGGAGGTCTCAAAGGCAGGCAAAGTGGAACAAGGATGTTCTGGTTGAGCAATCGGCGGGCATCCGATGAAGTTTAGGGGTTTTTCGCCCGAGTTCTCGGGAAAGACGCTCAAGTCACGGACCGTCAAGCCGATGGTTCCAAGAGAGAATCTCCATGTCCCCAGACAAGAACCAGCGGATCCTGCAGCAGGCCGTCTCCCTTCATCGTTCCGGCCGCTTGGCGGAAGCAGGCGCTGCCTACGCCCAATTGCGCCGGGCCGATCCCCGGCATTTTGATGCCGCTCATCTTGGTGGAACCGTGGCGCTCCAGCTCGGAAAGCCGGCCGAGGCGGTCAAACTGCTGCTTCAAGCCTTGCGGATCGATGCCAAGGCCACGGTGTGTGAAATGCGCCTCGCCCTCGCCTACCTGGCGCTGGGCCAAACGGAACCGGCTGAGAGCCACCTGAGAAAACTCCTCGCCCGCCAACCCACCTACCATGAGGCATGGGACAACCTTGGCATGGTGCTGAAGTCGGCCGGACGCGTGGACGAAGCGCTCGGTGCCCACCGACGCGCCATCGAACTCCAGCCCCGCTACGCTCCTGGTTGGTACAATCTCGGCATGGCCAACGCACTCCTGGGCCGGACAGCGGCCGCGCTCGCCTGCCACGAACGTGCCATCGCCACCGATCCGACTCACGGACAAGCCCGCTATGGTCGGGCCCTGGCCCTGCAACAACTTCATCGCATCGATGAGGCTCTGGTCGCCTACGAAGATCAACTCAGCCGCCATCCTGAACATCACGAAGCGCGTGGCGCGCGCCTGCTTGCCCTGAATTACTGCGACAATCTGCCCCGGGAAACGCTCTTTGCCGAACATGCCCACTACGGCGAACTCGTCGAGGCGGGTGCGCTGGTCGCCAGAGTTCGTGAAATTCCCACCGGAACCTTGGATCGGCGCGAGGGGCGAAAACTCCGCGTCGCCCTCTTTTCCCCGGATTTCCGAACCCATGCGGTGGCCTGGTTCATCGAGCCGTTGCTGCGCCATCTCGATCCCTCCCTGTTTGACCTCCTCCTCTATCACGATCACTTCGTCGTCGATGCCACGAGCGCACGACTGCGCGCGCTCGGATCAATCTGGCGGAACTTCGTTGGCCAACCTCTGGAGGCCGTGGAAGCACAAATCAGGTTGGACGCACCCGACATCCTCATCGACCTCGCAGGACACACCGGATTCGGTCGCCTTCCTCTCTTCGCCCGCCGACTCGCGCCCGTGCAGATCACTTACCTCGGTTATCCCAATACCACCGGCCTGCGATCGATGGACTATCGCTTCACCGACATCCTGGCCGATCCCCCGGGGGAATCCGATGCGTTTCACTCGGAGCGTCTCGTCCGCTTCGCACCGACGGCGTGGGCCTACCAGCCACCCGAGGATGCTCCGGAGCCGGCACCGCTTCCCTGCAGCTCCGGAAGCCCGGTGACGTTCGGGTCTTTCAACAACTTCGCCAAGGTGTCGGACCGAACGATCACGCTTTGGTCCCGGCTCCTTCAAGAGGTGCCTGACGCTCGGTTGCTCCTGAAGAGCCACACCCCAACCGATCTCGGATTCCACGCGCGGCTGACCCGACTCGGACTCGATCCGCGCCGCGTTGAAATCCTCCCCCCTGCGAACTCGCCCTCCGACCATCTGCAGCTCTACGCGAAGATCGACATTGCGCTGGATACGTTCCCGTACCACGGCACCACCACAACGTGCGAAGCCCTTTGGATGCAACGTCCGGTGATCACCCTTGCCGGAGACCGCCACGCAAGCCGGGTCGGAGTCTCACTCTTGCACGCGGCTGGAAAGCCGCAATGGGTGGCGCAAAACGGCGAGGAGTTTGTGCGCATCGCAAAGGACCTCGCGATGAATCGTTCCCTCCTGGCGGAAGAAAGCGCGGGACTGCGCGCCGCCCTGCGAGACGGACCGCTGTTTGACTACCGCGGTCAATCGGCACTCTTTGGCGCAGCACTCAGGACATGCTGGAACGAACGGGTCCGGCAGATGACGGGGCCCGTAGCGCCCGTGGCGGCAGCGGCAACCGCGGTGGCATGACTCCCGCCAAGATTCTAGCCACCCTGCAGGAGGCCCTCGACCACCACCAAGCGGGCCGGCTCGATCTCGCAGCCTCCCAGTACGAACAGGTCCAAAAGGTCGCGCCGAAAAACTTCGACGCAATCCATCTGGCGGGCACCGTCGCCTATCAACAGGGAGACTACGCGAAAGCCGCTAGGCTTCTCACACGGGCACTCACCTTGGAACCCAAGTCCGCGCCTTGCGCCCTCAGACTTGGGCTCGCACTGCTCGCCGAGGGCCAGCCCGTCGCTGCAGAGCGCCAGATCCGCGCCTCTCTGGCGCGCCAACGCACCCCCGAGGCTCTCGACGCCCTCGGACTGGTCCTGCGAGCGCTCGGCATGACGAGCGAGGCGCTCAAGGTCTGGACGCAAGCGGTCGCACTCCAGCCCGGATCGGCCGAAATTCGCGATCATCTCGGGGCCCTGATCGCAGACCTCCAAGGTTTCGATGCCGCCCTGCCTCACTTTCAGAAGGCGGTGAAGCTCAACCCGGACTACGCCAACGCTTGGTGCAATCTCGGGCTCGCCCAGGCCCAGACCGAACAGGTCCGCGACGCGTTCGTCTCCTTCAATCGGGCGCTGGCGCTGAATCCAACGCTTCATCAGGCGAGACTTGGATGCGGACTCGCGCACCAAAAGCTCAACCAGATCGAAGCCGCCATCGTCGACTACGGTGCCGTCCTCGATGTCCAGCCGGCCAACCATGAGGCGCGCAGCGCGCGACTTCTCTGCCTCAACTATCTGGATTCAGTCTCTCCTGAAACGCTGTTTGAGGAGCACCGGCGATTCGGCGAAGCGGTCGAATCCGCACTACCGCGTCGCAAAGACCCACCGGCCCCCACCCGACCTGATCCTCTAAGCTCCGTCAACCTGACGCAAAAAATCAGGCTGGCCTTTTTCTCGCCCGATCTGCGCGCCCACTCCGTCACCTACTTTCTCGAACCACTTCTCCGCCACCTCGATCCGGAGCAATTCGAGGTGGTCCTCTATCACGACCATCCCGTCGTCGACGACGTCAGCGCGCGCCTGCGCGAACGAGCTTCGATCTGGCGGAACTTTGCGTCTCAGCCCAACGCCACGGTCGAGAGTCGTATCCGCTCCGACGCGCCCGATGTGCTCATGGATCTCGCCGGACACACGGGCTTCAATCGACTGCCGTTGTTTGCGCGGCGTCTCGCCGCCCTCCAAATCAGTTACTTGGGCTATCCCAATACCACCGGTTTGACCGCAATGGACGTTCGACTGACGGATTCACACGCGGATCCGGCCGGCCGGGCGGAGACCCTCCATACCGAAAAGCTGGTCCGCCTTCCGCAGACCGCGTGGACCTATCAGCCGCCCGTCGGCGCGCCCGACGTCACTCTGCCTCCTTGCGCCTCCGGTTGCTCCACGACCTTTGGCTCCTTCAACAATGCCGCAAAAATTTCAGGACGCACCATCAGCTTGTGGTCACGGGTACTCGCAGCGGTGCCGGACTCACGCTTGGTGTTGAAGGGCCACGGACTGACAGATCAAGATTTCGCGGCTCACCTGCGTGCGGCTTTCGCGTCCCACCAGATCGATCCCTGCCGAATCGAGCTTCGCGGTCGGATCTCCGGGCTGGAGAACCATCTTGCTGTCTATCATCAGATCGACATTGCCTTGGACACATTTCCTTACCACGGCACGACGACGACCTGCGAAGCCCTTTGGATGGGCCGGGCAACGGTCACGCTTGCCGGAGATCGTCACGCCAGCCGAGTCGGTGTCTCCCTGCTGACGGCGGCAGGACACCCGGAGTGGATCGCAAAGGACGATGAGGATTATGTCGGGCGAGCGGTGCAGCTTGCTTCCGATCCATCCGGATTGGTCAGAATCGCGCAACGACTCCGCAGTGAGCTTCAGCACTCGCCCCTTTTGGACCATCCCGGGCAAGCCCGTCGCTTTGGCGACGCCATTCGCGGGTGTCTCGCCGAGAAGACGACCAAGGGACACATCTAAACACAGCGTCATAAACAACAGGACCCATCGACCTTCGCTCCATTGTCGGCGGCCTCGCTGAGGCCGCGACGGGACCGCCTACAACGGCACCCTTTCCAAAAATTTCTCAGGGAAGCACCGACGAAGGCTTGATCGGAATCCACCGTCCCGAGGGGTCAAAGGGCGAAGCCCGCTTCAACGGCGTCTCTGGCGAACATCCTCACGGTATCCAATGACAGGTCGGTCAGATCCATCGCGAGCATCTTGGCCGCCTTGCTGAGGATTTCGTGAGGAACGGTCACAATGTTGCAACCGGCCTCCTCCGCCTGCAGGATGTTCAACACCTCACGCACCGAAGCCCATAGGAGCTCCGCCTTGGGCTGTTCTTCCAAAAGCGCTCCACTGGCCCTCATGATCGAAATCGGATCAACGCCGGTGTCGGCAATGCGCCCGGCAAACACCGAGACCACGGAAGGAACTCCCGGATTGAGAGCCCCCGCAACTCCCGCCACCTGCTTGAGCGTGAGGATCGCCGTCACATTCAGCTTCACACCCTGCCCGGCAAGGTCACGGATCAAGGGCAACGCAGACTCACCCCGCGAGTTGGTGATGGGAATCTTCACAAACACGTTCGAACCCCAGCTCGCAATCTTGACCGCCTGACGCCTCATCTCCGAAAACTCATCCGAGAACACTTCCAACGAAATCGGTTTCGCCGTGACCGTGGCGAGGATGTCCTTCGAAAAGGCCTCATAATCCCGGATTCCCGCTTTCTTCATGAGCGTCGGGTTGGTCGTCAATCCCCGGATGTAAGGCTTGGCATAAAGATCGAGGATCCCGGCTTTGTCAGCGCCATCAGCGTAAAGGTGGATTCTCAGATCCGTCAGTCTTTTGCTCATTTTCGTTGCGGATTGGGTTTCGGCGTCCGGGTCTCGGCTCCGAACGACCTACTCGTTCAAGACACCACTCCGATCCAGAAACAAGTCCAACCTCACGGTTGTGCGGCGGCCACCGTCTCCCACTTGGTTGAATTGACCTTGATGTCGGGGTGCGAAACCCAAAGGTGCCAGATCACAGCCTGAAACGCCTCACTATGCGGAGTGATGGTGTTTGCATTCACGGTGGGCACCATGACGCAGGCATCCGCCACTTCGGCCGTGTAGCCTCCGTCCTTGCCCACAATCCCGATGACCCGGGCGCCCACCTGCTTGGCATGCTGGAGCGCAGCCACAAGGTTCGGGGAAACGTTTTTCTCCAGGTTCCCTCCTCCGACCGAGAGAATCATCAGGGTGTCCTTTGCATTCAGCCGCGATCCCTTCAACCACTCGGCGAAGACCGTGGCCCACCCCTCATCGTTGGTCCTGGCGGTGAGTTCAGAGACATTGTCGGTCGGCGCATAGGCCTCGAAGCCTCCGATCTTCCGGAAGTCATTCACCGCGTGCGAGGCGTTCGCCGCACTCCCCCCGACGCCAAGGATAAAGAGCCGCCCTCCGCGTGCCCTTAAATCCACCAGCTCCGCGACGCACCGTTCGCATTGCTGGAGATCGATTCTGGCGACAATTTCAGCCGTTTCCTGAAGGTGTTGTTGGGAGTAGGTCATAGGTTTTGAAGCGGGACGTGGAGCCAGCGTGCAAGGGCTTCGGAATTTCGCGACTCGCAGGCGATCAACCCGCAAAATTCAGAATCGGATTTTTCCCTACAAAAAGCAGTTCCAGAACGCACGTTGGGACTCCTCAAGGCGGTGATCATTTGCTGGTCAAAACGTTGGCCCCCTCGAAGTCGAAGCGGAAACGAACTTCCTGAAGACCTCGTTCCCGCATCGCTTTCCGGATGCGGGCCTTGTCAGGAGCATAAAACATCAGGAAGCCACCCCCGCCCGCGCCAATCAATTTCCCTCCGAGGGCACCGTTCGCCATCGCACAGTCGTACCACTCGTTGATCTGATCGTTGCTCATGCCGGTCGAGCGGGACTTCTTTCGTTGCCAATGAACGTCCATCAACCGCGCCAGCTCCTCGAGGTTTCCGCTCTCCAGTGCCGCGAGCGATTGGTAGCCGAGGTCCTTGGTAAAATGAAGGTTTTCCAGCATCACGGGATCGTGCTTCTCACTGCGGACCTTTTGGTCCTGAAGAATGGCCGATGCGCTGCGGCTATAGCCCGTGAAGAACAGGAGAAGGTTATCCTCCAGATTGAAGATCGTCTCCTCCGACAACCGACACGGCCGGTATTCGACGCGACCGTCCTTGTGGAAGGTGAAAGCCGTGATGCCTCCGACCGCCGCGATGTACTGATCCTGCTTCCCGATCGGTTCGCCCAACCGGTCAATTTCGATGTGACACGCCTGCTCCGCGAGTTCGGCCGGAGAAACGAGTGTCTTTTGGTGGGCGTGCAGCACCTTTAGGAGCGAAGTCGTAAAGCTCCCGGAAGACCCGAGTCCGGTACCGCCTGGAATATCCGCCATCGATGTGAGCTCGAGCGATCCGCCCTTCATTCCCATCAGAGCGAAGGCCTCCCTGAAGATCGGATGCTCAAGTTTCGAGGCGTCGGGCACCCGTTCGAGCCGGGAGTACTTGACGATCAATTCCGGCACAAAGGTTTGGTGCAGCGTCAGGTAAACATACTTGTCGATTGCCGCAGCGACGAGAAATCCCCCGTGCTCCCGGTAGTAGGACGGCAAGTCGGTGCCACCGCCGCCCAGAGAGATACGAAGAGGGGATCGCGCAATGATCATGGAAGAACGATAGAGCTAAAGGGCGGCAGAATTGAGGGGAAACCCACTGCGCTGATAGATCGACTCGACCACCTCCAGGGAACGGATGCCTTCCGTCAGCCCGGGACTGGGCGCGCGGCAAAGACGAATGTCATCCACGAAGGCGGCCGTTTCCGCTGTCCAGGAGTCATCCCCGAGCGGATACTCCCAAAGGGTGGTCTCGGGCGGACCCATCTCTGGAAGCATCCGGTAGTAGGCGCAACGTTCCAAGCCGTAGCTGCCGCCAAGTCCATCGATCGCGATTTTTCCCTCACGGCCGTAGAGCTCGAACGAGAAGAGGTTCTTCCACTCCGAGCAACTCACGTGCAGCCAAGCCGTTTGACCCGCCTTCGTCCGCAGGGAGAGAAACGCGTTGTCATCCACCTTCATGTCCCAGAACGAGGTGACCGCGTGACCCTCGATGGTCGAAAATTCTCCGAGAAACCAGCCGGCCAAGTCGATCAAATGGACGCCTTGATCGATCAATTCCCCGCCTCCGGAAAGTGCTGGATCCGCTCGCCACTCGCGATCGTACCCCTTCCGCCCGCCGTGACCATAACGAGCTCGAAGGAACATCAACGGGCCCACGGCTCCCGCATCCACGAGGGAGCGTGCCTTTTGCAGGGCTGGATGAAAGCGGTGATTGTAGGCAATCCTTACCTTCGACCCCGTTTGACGTGCGACCTCCAGCAATGAACGAAGTTGTCCTGAATTAAGTCCGCCCGGTTTCTCAAGGAGCACGTGTTTCCCCGCTTGAACCATCATCAACGCCACCGGTGCCAAGGAGGCATTGAGCGTCGAGACGATCACCGCACTCACCTGAGCGTCTGCCGCAATCATTCGCGCGTCCTGCACCGCCGTGCATCCTGGGTGCCGACGAGCGATGTCCTCCGCGCGGGAAAGATCCAAGTCACACGCATAGCGCAGCCGCCCGAGACCACCGAGGGCGGAAGCCCGTTTGTGCCCGATCAGACCACAACCCACTTGGGCAAATGTCAGGGGAGGAAAATCAGCTTCGGCCATGAGTACGAAAAACGTCTGCGATCGAGAGAGTTCCCAAGCTCGCGGACAAGAAACTAATTTCCTGGAGCCCACCGCCGAGTGCAACTCCTCAACGCGCTAGGTCCACTTGTAACCACGGTCCTCAGGGACGATCCGCCTCAGGCAGTAGATGTCCGTTCCGGCCAACTCCGTCCGATGCTCTTCCAACGTTTCCCAAGGATCCCATTGGGCACTGATCAGCTTGCCCGTAATGCCGTCACTTTGCTTTGACCCAAGGTACACGGCGAGCCGTGCGCCGAGTCCCAATGGAACGGCCCCTTTCTCCTTCCATGTCCGATTCTTTTCGTAGAACGCCTGACCAACCTTTTCCGGACCGGCGGTCAAAACCTCGTCCACGAGCCGGGTCGCCAGGGCTCCCGGAGCGATCGCATTCACCTCAATCCGATTCGGTCTCAGTTCCTCAGCCAGGGTCTCCATCAGACGGACGACCGCAGCCTTGCTGGCCGCATAGGCACTGATGTTCGGCAGCGGATGGGTGGCCCCTCCCCCTGAGAGCACCACGATCTTCCCCTGTCCTACCGCCTTGAAATGCGGGATGACTGCGCGGCAGGGCAGCAAGACCCCGAAAAGGTTGATTTCGAGCGCGCGTCTCCACGCATCCAAGTCCACGCTTTCCGTGGGCCCCATTGGACCGTAAACCCCGGCATTCAGCACCAGTACGTCCAAACGACCGAAACCAGCTAGGACGTCGGCCACCAAGGTCGCGACCTGTCCCTCATCCGCCACGTCACAGGGACGGGCGAGAATCCGGCGCTCAGGGTGCGACGCGGCGAGCGCCACGCGCGTCGCTTCCAACTCGACGGCATTCCGTGCGCAAATCGCCACATCAGCCCCCTCGGCGAGGTAGTGTTCCGCAATCGCTCGACCCAAGCCCTGGCTCCCCCCGGTGATGAGTGCCGTCCTGCCTTGTAGTTTCATGTCCAGATGAGCGTTTGTGATCAAGGGGTGGGACGACCGACAGAAACATAATCGACCCCGGGGAGCGTCGCGATCTGTTTCTCCAAATAGCGATTCGCATCCAGGACTCGGAGGTTGCCAACGCCCGACAGTGCCTTGGACCAGTCAATCGCCCTGAACTCGGGCCACTCGGTGCACACCACCAGCACGTCAGCTCCATGGATCGCACCATCGACCGAATCCATCAATGCCACCGAGGACAACTCTGCCGGCAGCACACGGACGGCCGGGTCAAACGCCCGCACCACGGCCCCCTCGTCCACGAGTCCACGGGCGAGCTCAACCGCGGAACTGCGCCTCAATGTATCTGTACCCGGTGTGTAGACCAGTCCCAGAAGCGCCACCACTCGACCGCGAAGAACGCAGCCACCCGCACGGAGGCGCCGCAACGCCCATCCTCGATGCCGGTCGTTGCTGCGCTTGATCGCCGGAATCAGGTCCAAGGTCTCTCCCTGCCTTTCCGCGAGGCTCGACAACGTGACAATGTCGCGAGCCAAGGTTGCTCCGGCGAATGCCGTGCCGGGTCCGAGGTAGGCCTTGGGTCCAATTCGCGGTTCACTCTTGAGCCCCTGTGAGACCTCGAAGGCATCCGCTCCCGTGATTTCGCAAAGCCGCGCCACCTCGTTGATGAACGTGATGGAAAGCGCCAGGAAGGAATTGAGCGCGTGCTTCACCATCTCCGCCGACTCCGTGCGCATGAAGAGAACCTGCGATGTGAAGGGCTTGAACAACTCCTCCAAAGCCGCCCGTGGACGCTCCGTTCGAATCCCGACGATGACCCTTTCGGCGCGCGTGAACGCATTGATTGCCTTTCCGAGCCGGAGGTTCTCCGGAGATGACGCGAACTGAAGGTCGGAGAACTCCGTTTCAAGCTGCCGACAGGTACCCACGGGCAGTTGCGCTGAAACCAACACCACAGTCCCCCGCTTCAGATGAGGCAGAGATCGACGTACCGAACGCAGCACGGCATCGACGTCAGCCACATCGGCGTCATCGACCGGAGTGTCATGGGTTACCCAAAGGAGATCGGCGTCGGCAACCCCGGTCACGTCCGACGTGAACCTGAGAAGCCCAGCGGCAATTCCCTCGGCAATCAAGGCGTCCAGCCCGGGCTCCATCAACGGAGCGAACCCAGCCTGCAAACGCGCGATCCGTGCCGGATCGTCATCCAAACCAAGCACGTCAAAGTGTCGTGCACAGCACGCTGCGGTGACCGAACCGAGGTGCCACAACCCATGCACGACGAGTTTCATTTCAACTTTACTAGTGCCCCCTCGCAGCCATGGAAAGCCTATCGCGAATGAGGCGCGGACGCCGCGCTGCTTGCAGAAGATGGCGAGGAGGTATTCGTGGTCGCAGTCGGAGCACTGCAAGCGGGTGAAGCGGCGTGAAGGTTTAGGGGCATGCGTGCGCAAGCGGAAAGGGCCTTGCCATGGCGGCTACCTTGTTGGCCGTTTTGGCCTGCGCGAGAGCTCTGGAATCACGACCGGAACGTGGGATTCTTGAGCAGGAAAATTTTGCCTCACGCGAAATTGAGGACGAAGCAATCTGTAAAAAGAAAGATTAGAATAAAATATATTCCATTGATTAACAGTGGTTAAAACATGAATTGATTGCCTTGGTCTGAATAGTGCTAACCGGAAGACCTATGCTACCCGAGCCCTTGGTTGCACCGGCGGACACTCCCCGGGTTTCTCCTGCCGCGTCCAATAATGAATGTCGCGAAGCCGCGGCACGGATCAACGCCGCACTCGTCGCGGCCCGCAACGAACTCACCGCCGCGTCGACACTCAACACGGCAGCGTCAAGTCCCAGACTGAAAATGGCGCTGCGCGAACTGGCTCGGGAACTCGTAGTCCATCCGCGGACCAATCGGCGGGAGCCTTGGGTGTCGGATGTTTTGGCTCTCATCAAATCAGCGCACGCGGTCGGCACGCATGATTTGCCCGCGAAAAGCGAAGATTTGATGGCGGCGCGTGACGGCATCGAGAGAGGGTGGGCAGGAATTCTGGCATGTATGATCCAAGTTGGCGGTTGGGAGGTCCTGGATGTGCCCACACTCGATCGAGTTCCCGATTGGTTGTGGAGTGATTATACCCGGTGGCTTTTCAGCAGGGCACCGCGGTTCACGAGTTCCCGGACGGACCCACTTGTATTGATCAGACATCTCCGTGACCTCGAAAACTGGCTTTCACGTAATGTGGGCTCCTCAACGACCCGCGCGGCGGTTTCATCGTACTTCCAAGCGGAAGAAGCCATGGCGGGTTACGGCAGCCCCTTGACGTGGCGTCACCAGGCGGAACTTCGAGGACGAATTCTAACGCGGCTTCACCCGTACGACCCTGCAGACCACGGACCGGAGCTTGATCCCCGCCACGGGCGACGCCTTCGGGTTGCCTTCGTTGCCCGAAATTTCGGACCAAGCCCTGAATTGTTCGCAACGTTGCCATATTTCGAGAACCTCGACGCCACTGCGTTTGAAATTCTCCTCCTTTCTCTGGAGACGTCAGACAGTCTCGAAGCAGCCTACTGCTACCGTCGCGCCAGCCTCAATCAGGTGCTCCCGGCCGGGACGGAGGCTCGGCTCGCTCGGCTGCGGGAGAGCAGATTCGACATCGTGGTCTTCATCGGTGATCTCGGCGGCGAGACGGACGAATTGACTCAGATCGCGCTTCAGCGCGTCGCACCGTTGCAGGTAGCATGTGACCGAACAGGATTCACAACGGGGCTGCCCACGATTGATCTATATCTTTCCACTACGGAGCCATCGAAAGAGACGGCTTCGGGCGCATTTACGGAACGACTCGGCATTCTTCGTGGGCCAGAGCTGAGTTTTTCGTTCGGTCGGGATGCGAACAGGAATTCTTCATCGGGCCTCTTGCGGGCAGATCTTGGTTTACCTGTCGAGTCTCCTTTGCTCGTCGCGTGCGTGGACGCAGGCGGTCCTCCGAGCACCACACTGGACGCTTGGTCCAAGCTCCTCGGCCTTAATCCGGAAGTTCACCTCGCGATCGCGTTTCTTCACGAAGGGGAGAGTCACCGTGTGTCACGTCTTTGTTCCGCGTTTGGTCGGGAGCTCGATCGCCAACGCGTCGACCGGAGCCGGGTGCATGTTTTCCCGGCGTCCCCGGAACGACCTGAAGAGGTGCGAGGATTGATCGCATTGAGCGACGTCTACCTGGATTCGAATGCTGGCCGCATGGCCATCTGGACCGCCGCCGAAGCTCTCAGCGCTGGCGTGCCGACCATTGCCATGGAGGCTGAGGGTAACACCGCGACGGCCACGATACTCCGTTCTCTGGGACGGTCTGAGTGGGTCGCGACTGATGCGACCGGCTATGTTCAGCTCGCCTCGGCCTTGGTTAGGCAACCGGAACGTTGGACCGCGCTGCGGGAGCAATTGGCGTCGGAGATCGAGGCAGTCCCGCCTTTTCTCGACTCATTAGCCGCCAGTGATGCCTTTGGGGCTTTGCTGGAAACGGCCTTTGATGAACTCGCTTCGCTCGGACGTGTGGAGTTTCGCCAGCAGCTGGAGGTAGTGCGCTGTTTTGCCGTCGATAATCTCGTTGGAGCAATTGACGCGGGTTTCGCGGCGCATGCACAGGGCGATCTGGACATTGCAGCCTCGCAGGCGACTCTCGCGTTACGTTCCGCTCCCGGCGATGCACGGGCGCGGCATCTTCAAGGGGTCGTTCTTTACGCCAAAGGCAATCTGATGCGGGCTATCGAATATTTGCTCGCTGCCGTTCAGCGACCGGGGGCGACGGCCGAAATGTGGTACTCGCTCGCACTCGCATTACGCGATAACGGGCAGTCCGGCGAAGCCGTCCAAGCGTTGGAGACCTGCATCCAAATTGATCACCGCCATGTTGAGGCGCTGTTGACGATTCTCGAATTGGCCGAACGGGTTGGCGCGACCGAACTCGCGCGGGACGTTCTGGAGTCCCTTCAGCAGGTGGCACCCGACGATCATCGGGTACTCGCGATGAGTTAAGGCCAGGTATTCGGTCCCATGCGTCTTCTCTTCTGCACCGGCTCTTCGGCGAGTTACATGGCACCGCCGCAACTGGCGGACGAACAGATTATTTGTGGCCCAGACTGGCCTGATGCCGAGATCGGTGGCTATGTCACCGCACTGAATACGCCGTTGGGTGAGTTCGACTTGGCGGCGGTTGCAAAACGCATTCCATCGGATCAACAGCCGGACGTCGTCGTCTGCCTGGTGGACGCTTCATGGAGGTTGATGCCGCGCAACCTCCGCATCTTTCGCTGCCCCAAAGTTTTGTTGATCGCGGATACGCATCACCTGAATACGCCGATCTCCGGTATGATTCGGTACGCGGAGAGCGAACCCTTTGATCGGATCGTGTTTCTCTACGACCGACACCATTGGGATTTCTTTGCGGCCGCCGGCCTGAAGCAGCTTTATTGGTTCCCCGGTCTCACGTTCCCGCATGACGACAAAGCGGTTGCTGGGGCGCGAAACTCGGCGCCGCGGGAGCCAAAGATCGCGTTTGTAGGTCAGACGGGCATCTGTCACCCGCGACGGACTAGCCTGTTGTCGCAATTGAACGCGCACCAGATCCCACTTGCCGCGGAGGCGGTCTCGCAACGCGAGGGACTGGCTATTTATGGGTCGTCGCTGATCGGGTTCAACAGCTCGCTCAATGGCGACCTCAACCTCCGGATCTTCGAAATTATCGCGAGCGGCGCGATGTTGTTGACCGATGAATTGGCGCCCACCTCAGGTTTAAATGATCTCTGGCAATCCGGCCGAGAACTTGTCACGTATGCAACGCCGCTCGAGTTGGTCGAGAAGGCTCGTCATGCGGTGAGTCATCCAGAAGAGACCAAGGCGATCGGTGCCGCCGGTGCACGCTGGTTCGATGAACACTTTTCCGCGCAGGCGCGGCGAGTCGCATTCCAGAAACTTGTGTTCGACGGTGTGGCGCCAGCTCCGTTCGCTCGCCCAATGGCTCAGGCCGTCTCCGTCGCGCCCGTGAGTGCAAGTCTGAGCCCACGTCTCATTTCCGGCTACGAATACCTGCAAGAACTTCACCGGACGCTCGACCGAGTGGTGGTGGTTCTGGACGAAAGCGTGCCTGAGGCATTTGCGCAGAGTTGTGCCACGTTGCCGCGCCTCACCGTGCGGCGGGGAATGCCGGCAGCCGGTACGCGCGTGGACTTTCTGGTCGTAGGCCGCCAGAACTTCAACTCGGCTGGGCTGGCTTCCGCCATCCACGTGTGGTCGTGGGATGAGGCGGCGAACGACAGGGTGGCGCTGATGAGGCGCTGCTCGAGCATGGGGCTCAGTTTGGTGAACCCGACCTCGCTCATCTTCAGTCGCCACGGTGTGTGTACTCACACGAACGAAGGGGCGCTCGCTCTGGTCAGTTTGGAGCAGGGGAGTTACGACGACGCGTATGCCCTGGCGGAAATTGAACTGAAAAAGAATGCCCGGTCAGTCGACGCATGGTTGGTGATGCTGGACCTAGCGCAGGAGAAAGGTAATGCCGCGATGGCTCAGCTGTCGCTGGGGAAACTGCGGGCGATTGTGCCGCACCATCCCCGCGTCCGGCAATTGGCGGCGGCTACGGTACCTCATCAGCCAAAGCGCACGAAACGATTGTTGCGCGTGGCTCGATCACTCCTGGAGCGGCAGCGATGGGCTGAGGCAGGAAAGTTTGCCCGCGAGGCACTGACGCTTGAGCCGCGCTCTGCCGAGGCTCATTTTGTAATTGGTTGTACGGCCGCACACGGGCCTGAGCCTGAGCAGGCGATCGCAGTGCTCGGTCGGGCCACTGAGCTGAACCCGACCTGTGTCGATTACTGGCGCGAGCTCGCTCGCGTGTTACGGCGGTTGGGTCGCAACGCCGATGCGCTGGCTGCCATGATCCACGTGGTCTCATTGAAGCCCGATGACTTGGATCTTCAGCTTGCGCTCGCTGAAGTGGCACTCGAAATCGGTCATGGGGCGATTGCATGCACCGCCTTGGAACGGGCTGCGGCACTTAGCCCAAGCCATTCGTTAACCGCCCGCTGGATGCCACTCGCCCGCCAGCTTCGGCAGGATTGTCGTTACGATGACCCGCGGGATCTATTGCTCACACACGTGGAGGTCACGCGGATGCAGGGAACGGGGGTACTGATTGAACGCTTTTTTCCCGATGCAAGCACGTTTGTGACCGTGCGTTCCCGCAGCCTCTACAAGGGCGCGGTGAATTTCGGCGGCGTGCATTTCTCGATGGATCTGCCCGGATTGGACGAAGCTTCACGTCGCGCAATCCTGGAACGGCTCCTTGGAGCGTATCATTTCCGTCGAATTCTCAGTGTTCCGTTTTTTGCTTCCGACTTCATGCATGCAGCGGCGGCGCGCGAGATCACGGGAGCGCCGCTCTGCACTTACGTGATGGATGATCAGGTGCTTCACTCCCGCGAGGTGCCCGCGGAGTTGGCCCGCCGGGTCTTTGCGGCGTCCGATGTTCGGCTCGCGATCTCGCCGGAGATGATTGTAGAATACACGGAGCGGTTTGATTGTTCATTTGGGCTGCTGCCGCCGGTCGTCACGACGCGCTCCAATGAAGTTCCAAACGACTGGACGGCAGCGCGCGGAAGTCCGCGTCACTGTGTCATGGTCGGCAATATTTGGTCGGCAAAACAGTTCGAACAACTTCGGACCTTCAGCCGCTCCGCCCAACTCAAGATCGACTGGTTTGGAAACTCCAAGGTTGCATGGCTTCCTCAGGACCAGCGGACGTTGGAAGCCGACGGAATATATTGTCAGGGATTCTTGCCGGAAGAAAAACTTGCTCACCGACTCGCGAATTATCCTTTTGTGCTCATCCCGAGCGGTCGCCTTGACGGTACCGAGGACAACGAGTGGCTTACCCGTTTGAGTCTGCCATCGCGGATGGTTTTCATCCTGACGAAGACTTTTACTCCGATGCTCGTACTGGGCAGCGCCAAGACGGCTGCCGCCCGCTTCGTCAATCAATTCGGCCTCGGTCTGTGCTCCAATTTTGAATCTCCGGAGGCGAAGGAGAGGATCGCGGAAATCACTGCTACCGGGCGCCGAGCTGAAATGACGGCCAATGCTCGCCGGATTGCGCTTTCCTTTCTGATGCCGGACTGCGGGCAGTGGATCTGGCATTCCCTCGCGGCGAAAGCTCCGCAGCCCACGCCATTCGATGCGTTGTATTCGAATCTTGCTCGCACGCAAACTTCGCCGCTCGGATTGGCGCAACCGGGGAATGGCTCTGAATCGCTCACCGCGTCCACGATTGCGTGCCCGGGCGACCGCGACGTGCTGCCGTTGTTGGAGAGCAAGAACGAGGAGAGTGACTGCTTCACAGATTCGGGTGATGCGTTCGGCAGCCCTCATATCCGCGGTATTCTCAAGCAGCTTTTCGATCCGAAGTTTGCGCATGTCGAGATTACTTTGGAGACGAACGGTCAGCTGATCACGCCGCGATTTTGGGAAGAACTTGAGCCGCTGCGTGCGCGTTTCCTGGACATCACCATTTCGATCGATGGCGCCACTCCGGAGACGTACGAGGGTCTCCGCCGCGGTTCGACTTGGGAGAAACTGTTGCGCACGATGGCAATGCTTGAGCAGGCCCGGGGCACCGGTGTGATCCGGCGGTTGATGGTGAACATGGCGGTGCAGCAACAGAACTTTCTCGAGATGCGACCGCTACTGGAGTTGTGCAAGGGTTGGACGGTTGATGGGATTCGCTTCCATCGAATTCAACAGTCGGGCAACATTTTTCCGGGTGCTTTCATGAACAGTGATGTCGCGAATCCACAGCATCCCAACTATCCGGAATTGATGGCGGAACTCGCGCATCCCGCTTTCGCCGATCCCATCGTGGAACAGTACGACATGCATGCGATGATCCGCCAGGCTCAGGATGCGGCACCTGCAGCCGCGAATTCGCAGTGTGACGAAGCCCCCCTCATCAGCATATGATTTACGACTATATTGTGATCGGCGCTGGAATCTCTGGCGTGACCGCCGCGCGGCTCCTGCAACTCTCGGGGGTGGAGCGCGTGTGTGTCCTCGAAGCGGCCCCGACCGCAGGGGGGCTTTGCCGTACCAGGACAATCCGTGGGCATGTGCTGGACACGGGGGGCGGTCACTTCCTCTGCACGCGATATCCTGAGGTTTATCGCTTCATCTTTGATCATCTTCCCAAGGACCAGTTCAACTACTTTGACCGAATCTCACGGATCTCGATCGAGGGCCACGAGATCGACTACCCGTTGGAGAGTAACATCTGGCAGCTCCCTCCGGAGCTGTGTGCCGAGTATCTGGCGAGCATCGCCAAAAATGGGGAAACCCGCGGCCTGCCGGCCCCGAAAAATTTTGAGAACTGGTGCCGCTGGAAGCTCGGTGACCGCGTCACAGATCGGTATATGCTCCCCTACAACCGAAAGATTTGGGGAGTGGATGCCGCCGAGATGGACATCGACTGGCTGCACAAAATTCCGCGGTTGGACGTGGAGCAGATCTCACGGGCGTGTCAGGCGAGATCCGCCGATCGCTCGAAAATGCCGTCGCACGCGGGGTTCTATTACCCGAAGGCAGGAGGTTTTCAGCGAATCTTTGACGCGATTGCAGCTCCCGTCCGGGATCAGATTGTAACGAGCTATCCGGTTACCTCGATTGAGAAACGGGGTTCCACGCTGCTCGTCAATGGATGCTATCGGGGGAAGGCCATCATCAATACGGCTCCGTGGCATCTCCTCGCCGATTCTCCCATCTTCGATTCTGATGGGCGGTCTGCAATCGGTCGGTTGCGGCACAACCAGCTCGTCGTTTCACTCCATCAGCAGCGGTATTCCACCGACGCGCACTGGCTGTACCAACCTGACGAGAACCTGCGCCATCATCGCAGCTTCTTCATAAATAACTTTGCGCCGCACAGTGCGCCGAATGGCTTCTATTGCGAAACGAATCTGAAGCGGTGGCAGGCAGGAGGCGATGAACTCTACGCCGAAACGAATTCGCATGCGTACCCGATTCCTACCCTCGGTTGGGCGGATTCGATCGACCGCGTCCTGCGTCGCTGCAGGGGATTAGGGGTACACGGCCTTGGGCGATGGGGCCAGTGGCAGTATTTCAACTCTGATGTTTGTATCCGAGAAGCGATGCAGCTGACGGCGCAATTGACCAAGATGCCTGCGGCGATTGCGTCCTGATTTTCGCGGGCGGCTGTTTTCATCGGTTTCAATTCGATTCTCTCATGAATATCCCACGTGACGTTTGCCTGCTGGTTGCCGACTGGGGCATTGGCGATCATTATATTGTCGGTTCGCTGGCGGAAGCCTTTCGCAGGCATCATGGCTTGCGCGTATGGATGGCGGGCCGGGGGGATCTTGCATTTGTCGGCGAGATGTATCCTGCGGTGGAGCGCTATCTCGAGTGGCCTCGTAGCAAAGACGCTCAGCAGATCGGAGCGTGGAACGTGGAGGGCGGTAATGTGTTCTACGCGCACTTCCCGAAAATGGAACTGATGCGCGCGGTGGGGTATAATGGGTTCCACTTCCTGGACGCCTATCGATGCCGGCTCGGTTTACCTGCAGAAGCGAACCTCACGCGCCCACGTCCACCCTCTGCGGCGGAGGCGCCACTCGCGAAAGACGTGCTGCGCGCTCACGGGGTCGCGCCGGGTCGCACGGTGGTTTTAAGCATCGAGGCTCGAACAACACCCACCGACGGAGTGGACGCGGCTTTCTGGATTGCGTTGTCGGCGGAGTTGTCGGCTCTGGGTTTGGACGTGTTGGTCAACGGCGGTCCCTCAACGGTTATTCCCGCGGGTCTACGCTCAGCCAATCTCCAGTTGCCGTTGTTTCGCGCGGTGGTGCAGGCGGCCGGAGGTTTTTGCAGCATCCGGAGTGGGCTTTCCGACCTGGCCTGTGACCTCCGCTGCCCGCAGGTGGTGGTGTATCCCGAGGTGCGCTATTGGAGCGGTTCGTTACTCGGGGGAACAACGTTCAACCGATATGGACTGACCAAGGCTCCACACGAACTCGTGGTGCAATCCGGGCAAGCAGGCTCCAGCGTGCCAGTCATTGCTGAATATTTCGCCAGCAAGATCCGGCTACCCGCCGCCGTAAGTCTCGTTGGACATGCGGTTCGTTGACTTTGTCCGCGAACGACGCTGCGATTGTGTCCGTTCATTCTTCACGAGACTGCTCCGAGATGAATCTGCCCGAAACCGTTGAGACCGAGAAGCCGGGTAGGTCCATGCTAGCTGACGATGCGAGTTCTCTGCATCGGGTGTCAGGGGACACGCTGGTCGTCTCGGCACAATTTTCCTCTCCCTCCGGCTGCTTCAACGCGGGGAGTCGGACTCGGTCCAGGCCCGCTCACGACGTCACCCTCGCGCAGTCGGCGTCGCGCTCAGCCGGTGCCATTCAAGGGGTGTGGAACGGGCGTTGTTTCGGGTCTGCGCGGTGGCTGAGGATCTCACCCACGGCGGCGAGCAAATTTGGGTAGCCCGGAACGCCCAAGCGCTCGCGCAAAGCCCGCTGTTCCGCCGGCTCCGTCGGGGCGACATCGACCGCGGCGGCACGGATACCGGCATTCAAACCAGCCTGCCAGTCCGAGGGTGCGTCGCCCAGCATCCAGCTCGTCCGCAGGTCGAGCGCAGCCGCCGCGCAGGTTTCCTCGATGAATCGGGGCGAGGGCTTGCGATAGAGCGATGGCTGATCCGGTGCCTCGGGTGCGATGCAGGCCCCGTCGAACACATCGTCGCCTAGGCCGATCAATTCAATCATGCGACGATTGACCGCATGCACCGCTGCAAGATCAAAGAGACCACGACCGACTCCCGATTGGTTGGTGAAGAGATACAGCCTGAAGCCCGCGGACAGGCTCGCGCGCAGCGCTTCCACGACTCCGGGAATCAGGACCACTTGGTCAGGACGGTGCAGGTACGGAACATGGACAATCAGGGTTCCGTCACGATCGAGGAACAGGCCGCGCGGGTGCTTGCCGGGGGCCTTCGGGGACGAAACGGCTCCAAGTGTTGAAACGAACGACATTGAGGAAAAGCGACGCATCAATTCCGGAAGCAATCAAGACCACAGGAACAAAGGATCGGGTTCGGAACATCACCTGTCACGATGCCCCCCACCCTCGCACCAAGTACTCCCCGTGCGTGAAATCAGCAGGATTTCCCGCTCAATTGCGCTCGGCGTCGGGACGATACCTCCGTTACTCATGCAACCTTCCGCGATGTCTCGCCGAACTTCGTCCAACGAAAGCCGCATCGATATCCCAGCGCTCTGCCGCAAACTCCACGAAGGCTCACTTTCAGACTGGCCGGCATCGGAGAAAGACCTCCAAGGTGAAGATATTGTTCGATTCCCTTCCCTCCACGAACTCGTTGAAGCCGCCCGCGGCCGTCCTGCTCAGGCACCCTACGGGCTCTGGTCGACTGACCCTTTGGGCGGCGATGCCGCCTGAACAGTGAACACCGATGCCCCCCGCGCCGGCTTAACGCGACGCGTCCGGGTGTTTCACTACTGTTCGTGGGCAGAGGGCTTGGAGGATGCAACGGCTTTCGTCGCCCGATTGCCTGCGTTGAAACTGGGTGGAAAGGTCAGCGACCCGAACGATCCGCGTCTGCTCAAGATGGCCCGGCTGGATTGTGACTGGCATGGCGAGAACGCCCGCGCATTCGGGGCGATGGAGCACCCAGATCTGACTTTTCTTCCCGCTCAGGTTCTGGGATCGACCGGCATGCTCGCGTTCGCTCAGGCCAGTCAGAAACGCCTACCGGATGAAACATGGTGGCTGATCTTCATGGGCCAACACCCGCAGGCGCTCGCCGGTACCTGGTCCCGACTCGGACCGATTCTGAAACGCAATGGCGTTTCCCTGCTCTTTTACGCTTTCGACGAGGCCAGCCGCACGATGCCGTGTTTTCCGGAACTCGCTCCTCACCTCGACATTCTGATCCACGACGAATCCCCACTGGACGCACGGAGGGCCGCATACCTCCGGCCCAAGTGTCTCCAAGTGCATCGGAGCTGGGTCGCCAACCTCGTGCCGTACGCAGTTCCCTTCCAAGAGAATCCTGAGCGCGCGTTGCTCTTCCTTGGATCGCAATTGGGACTGACACCCCATCGCCAACGCCAAATCGACTTTCTGCAAGCAACCTTCAAGGATCGGTTTCACGCGATCCATGACCATTCGCTCGCTGTGGCGGATCGGGCGCGCGCGAATCAGAGAAAAGCCAGTCTCTGTCCGGAGGGACGCAAATTCGCGACGCCGGCGATGAGTGCCACGCACACGGATCGGCCCTTTTGGTCGGGATGCCTCGGTATGGTCCCCGTCTGCGAAGACTCGGTCGAAGGATGTCGTCTGGAGTCGCTGCATCGTTCTGGAATGATCCTGCGCTACGCGCACGGCGATCTTCCGGGGTTGCGGGATGCCTGCGAACGAGCATTGGAAATGGACGATTCCGCAAGGCGGGTCATCTACGATTGGTTCAATCGGGAGGAGACCGTAGGGCGAGTCGTCGCGCCATTGATTGCCGCCCATTTGTCTGAATCCTGAGCCCACGCCCAGATCGACTGGAGTTCATTTGGCAACGCTCCATCGATCGCAGCCCCTCCTCTCAGCATGAGCCAATCAATCGTTGCGTGCGGCTGGGTCTAATACTTGGAGCGAAACCTTTATTAGTAGCGTTCAATTCATTGCGGTTTTCCAACCTGATCGGACACTGCGACAGTTATGGCTTGAAATGGCATTGGCCCTGCGGACGCTCTCCGCACTCGCGCTTGCCGGCTGGCCACCGCGTTTTCCTCCGGTGACATGATCCTTCCTTCCTCCCTTCGCACAACATTCCATCGCGTTTCCAAAGCTTTGTTGGTCGCTTGCCTCCCGCTCCTCATGGGTGGGTGGATCTATGGACCGCAGTCGACCTTCGATGCTGAGGGCCCGGTCGCAAAAACGCAGTTGGACGTATTTTACGTCACCGTCTGGGTTACCGGGATTATTTTTGTCCTGGTGGCGGCCGTCCTGGCCTATGCGACGATCAAGTACCGGGTCCGTCCGGGGCACGACACCGACGCACCGCCTCCGGAGCAGAGCCACGGCAACCCATTGATTGAAGTGGGACTCATCGCTCTCTCGGTCGTCGCGTTGGTCGTGATCGCCGTTCCGACGCTCAGGGCAATTTGGTTCACATACGACGTTCCAGAGGAAGAACGAGCCAATGCCTATGAAATCACCGCGACTGGCTACCAGTGGTGGTTCAAATTTGAGTATCCGAGCGAGCAAATTGATGGTGCCGGCACCCTTGTTTCGGGAAATGAACTCGTGATTCCCGCAGGTAGGCCGATTCGGGTGAATCTGCGGACAATCGACGTAATTCATTCCTTCTGGGTCCCAAAGCTGGCCGGCAAGGTCGATATGATGCCAAATCGAGGGAACCACCTTTGGCTGAAGGCCGATGAGCCGGGCTATTTTTGGGGCCAGTGCGCTGAATACTGCGGCGAATCCCATGCGGTCATGCGTTTTCGGGTGATTGCGCTGGCTGAAAACGAGTTCGCCGCCTGGGTTGCCAAACAGAAAACAGCCGCCCGAACCGTGCCCGGGACGCAAATCGGAGCCACCCCTCCGGTGAAGGCTCAGGTGGAATTCGCCTCCTACAATTACCAAAAGGTCCGACGCAACTCCCCCGGTTGGACCGAGGAGTTCGATCGCGCACCGTTCGCCGCTTGGAAAAAACAGCAGGAAGTCGAGACGAACGAAAACACCGAGCTCATCGCCCAAGGCCGCAAGCTCTTCATCGAAAAGAAGTGCGCCGGCTGTCACGTTGTTCGGGGACATGAGGGCGCGGGCGTGTCCGGACCAGACCTGACCCGGGTCGGAGCGCGAACCACGATCGCCGGTGGTTTGTTGGAAAACAGCGAACAAAACCTGCACCGCTGGCTGACCGAGCCCAATAAGGTCAAACCCGGAAACAAGATGTGGTACGGCGGCTACGTCGTCCGCAACGAGAAGGGTGTCTGGGATCCGCAATTCACCGTAAACGATTCTGAAGCCCGGGCCTTGGTGGCCTACCTGCACAGCCTGAAGTAAATCAACGACGCGCCAATCGACTCATGCAAGCCATCGTCAAGTCCGATTTTATCGGCAAAGACACCGCCGCCTCCGCGGAGCGTCCATTCATTTTCACCCGACCGACCGCCAAGACGGGTTTGATCAGCTGGCTCACCACGGTGGACCACAAGAAGGTGGGTCTGCTCTACGGCATCTCCTCGCTTTTCTTCTTCCTCGTGGGTGGTTTCGAGGCTCTTTTGATCCGTCTGCAGCTCGCAGTACCGAACAACACGCTGTTGAGCGCGCAGACGTACAACGAGCTCTTCACGATGCACGGGACGACGATGATCTTCCTCGCCGTGATGCCGCTCTCGGCAGCGTTTTTCAATTACATCATGCCCCTGCAAATTGGGGCGCGGGACGTCGCCTTTCCCCGGTTGAACGGATTTGCCTTCTGGGTGTTCCTCGCCGGCGCGATCATTCTCAATGTCGGGTGGTTCGTGAAATCAGGCTCTCCGGATGTGGGCTGGTTCGGATACGCGCCGCTCACGAGCAAGGCCTACTCCAATGAATTTGCTGCCGACATGTCGACCGATCTCTGGGTTCTGGGCCTCCAAGTGCTCGGAGTCTCGTCCGTCATTGGTTCCCTCAACTTCATTGTCACCATCATCAATCTCCGGGCTCCGGGGATGACAATGATGCGTCTCCCCGTCTTCACGTGGATGACCCTGATCACGGCTTTCCTGATCGTCCTCTCCTTTCCCGCCATCACCATCGCCTTGATCGCGTTGATGATGGACCGTTCCTTCGGAGCCAACTTCTTTGAAGTCTCCAACGGTGGACTGCCAATCCTGTGGCAGCATCTGTTTTGGATTTTTGGACACCCGGAGGTGTACATTCTGATCCTCCCGGCGATGGGAATCGTGTCCGAAATCCTTCCGACCTTCTCCCGTAAACCTCTTTTCGGTTATCCGATCATCGTCTTCTCAGGAGCAGTCATCGGGTTGCTCGGTTTCGGAGTCTGGTCACATCACATGTTCACCACGGGCATGGGAACCGTTGCCACGGCGGCCTTCTCCCTCGCCACCATGGCGATTGCCGTACCTACCGGCGTGAAAATTTTCAACTGGATCGGAACCTTGTGGGGCGGTCAGTTGCAAATGCGCACTCCGATGATGTTCGCGCTCGGTTTCGTCTGGATGTTCATGATGGGCGGCTTCTCGGGCATCATGCACGCCGCCGCACCGGCCGACTCTCAGCAGCAGGACAGCTATTTCGTCGTTGCCCATTTCCACTATGTGCTGATCGGAGGGTCGATTTTCGCCTTGCTCGCCGGAATCCAATACTGGTTCCCCCTGATCTTCGGACGCAAGGTTTCCGAAATGTGGGGTAAGCTTTCATTCTGGGTCATCTTCGTCGGTTTCAATGTGACGTTCTTTCCGATGCATTTCCTCGGACTGAATGGTATGCCACGGCGTACCTTCACCTACGATGGCAACATGGGATGGAACTCGGCCAATTTCATCGCCACCGTCGGTGCGATGATCCTCGGCATCGGCATCGCCGTCTATTTTGCGGTCATGGTCTACACTTATTTCAAGGGAGAAAAGGTTGGCCGGGATCCGTGGGGCGCTCGCACGCTCGAGTGGTCGATTCCCAATCCCCCACCGGAGTACAATTTTGCTGTGACTCCGACGGTCCATGCGCGCGACGCGTTCTGGTACGAGAAGCATCATCAGGCGGAAATCGCGACCGAGAAAGAACTCCACGCCAAGGAGGAGGAGTCCCACGGGGGCATCCACATGCCAAGTCAATCGTGGTTCCCCATCATCACCGCGACCGGTATGCTGGCGGGCGGCCTGTTTTTCGCCAATCACAACTTCCTGGGCGCGATTGCGGCCGGGGTTGTGGTCTTCATCGGAGTTTACCTCTGGGCTTGGGAAGGACCGGGCGGGTACCACCTGCATTTGGACAAGGACGGCAACACCATCGAACCGAAAGACGGTCACGGGCATCATTGATCCGGTCGCTCCGCAACGAACGTTCCCCTTCCGTATCCTCCATGAGCAGTCATTCCGCCTCTGGCGCCATCGATCATCACCACGACGCGACCACGTCGACCGGCATTCCGAACAAGAAACTGTTCATGTGGACGTTCCTCGCGTCCGACTGCATGTTCTTCGGTGCGCTGATCTCGATGCATGTGATCTATCGGATCCACCCGCCCGCGGGTTCTCCCGATCCACGGACCATCTTTTCGATCGAGCTGACGTCCTTCTCCACGTTCATCCTGCTCATGTCCTCGTTGCTGATGGCCCTGGCGGTGAACGCCATCCAGAAAGGCAATTTACGCAGCACGCGAAACAACCTGCTCGGAACGATCTTTTTCGGGCTGATTTTCCTGGCCTGTCAGGTGTACGAGTTTCAGCACTTCGTTCACGACCGTAATTTGACGCTCTCGAGCAGCATCTTCGGTTCGACGTTTTACACCCTGACCGGCACTCACGGCTGTCACGTGGCCATTGGCGTTCTTTGGCTGGTGCTCATGTACATCCGGACCTTCAAACCCGCCGACGCCGACAAGTCCCGAAAACCGTGGTTTATCATGAGTGTGGTCCACTTGATCGTCTTCACGGTCGCCACGCTTCTCGGAGTTTATGTCACGGTCGATTTTGGCCACCAACTGCAGACGCCGGGCTTCGGGATCGGAGCGTTCCTCTCCGGACACCTGATTCCCCTGATTGGATTGGCTGCAAGCCTGGCCGGATTGATCTTCCTCGGCCGCGGCAAAGGTCCGGTCGATTTTGGTGAAGCCAACGCGATGGACGTGGAATCGATGGGGCTGTACTGGCACTTCGTGGACATCGTGTGGATCATCATCTTCCCCGTGGTCTATCTTCTCGAATATATCTAAGCCGTCGCCCGACGACGCTTCGCACCTTCCTCATCGCTCCCCCGACTACTATGAGTGCCATTACCGCTGACCCTGCATCTGCCGGACACGATGCCGGTCACAGCCACAGCAAGTTCCACGTTTTCGTCGAGGTCGCGATGCTGCTCGCAGTGATCACCGGCGTGGAAATTGTGATTATCTACCTTCCCCTGCCGCACTGGTTGGTCCTCGGAACACTCACGTTGCTCTCGTTGGTGAAGTTCATGTTCGTTATCTTCATTTTCATGCATTTGAAGTGGGACAAGTTCTTCTGCACGGTGATGTTTTTCATCGGGTTACTCTTGGCGACAGGAACGGCAGCCGCGCTTTACGCCTTGTTCTCCGCGGGCGACAGCAAGCCAGTGGGTCCAGCCTATGAGACTGCCCGATTCGATCATCAGGCTCCTGCACGGGTGAGTGATCTAGCCTAAAACTTGGAAAGGTGGACCGAGGTCCACCTTTTTTCGCCTTGGAGAGTGCGAATCGTCCACTCCCCGCTTAGACTCGTCTCATGATCGACTGGCGGCACTGGCACAACGAACCGTATCTGGTCGGTGGCCTGATCTTTATCGGCTGGCTCTACGCGGTGCTGTGCGGTCCACTCCGAGCGCGCGTTTCCGGACGAACAATCCCCTTTCCCAGGAAGAAGGCATGGGCGTTCTATAGCGCCTTGGTGATTTTCTACCTCGCGGTCGGCTCCCCCCTTGATCAAGCAGGCGAAAGGTACCTGCTCAGCGCCCACATGGTTCAGCATCAGTTGCTGATCTATCCCGCGGCCATGCTGTTCCTTTTGGGGCTGCCGGATTGGCTGGTCAGCACGGTCACCGGTCGAGCACCCCTTCGACGCTTGTTGCGGGTGCTGACGAGTCCGCTGAGCTGCGGGATGATCTTCACCCTCGTCCTGAGCGTCTGGCATGTTCCGGCGATCTACGATTGGGCCCTCCAAGACAAACTGGTCCATGTCATTGAACACCTGATGTTCTTCCTCGCCGCTCTCTTTTATTGGTGGCCGATCCTGAGTCCTTCTCGGGAGTTCCCCAGGATCAATCCCGGCGTGCAGATCCTCTATCTGATCGGCGTAACCATCGGGATGACCCCGCTTTTCGCCTTCATTGCCTTCTCTGATACCGTCCTCTACCCGACTTACGAATACGCCCCCCGGCTCTTCGCGAGCTTCGGTCCTCAAGAGGACCAGCTCCTCGCATCGGTGATCATGAAGTTGGGCGGGATGTTCTTCACATTCTGCGTGATCGCAGCGTCCTTCTATCGCTGGTATCAAGAGAGCGAAGTGAAACCGACTCCGTTGTCTGGCTCGACCGCAGTCCAGTAAGGGTGGGCGAGGATCGGACGTTGGTTCAATAACCTGCGTGAGAGGCGGAGATTTGTTCTCGGCCCAGAGCTCGGGCCCGCTAGATTCCCTTCACATGACTTGGGAGATCGCGCTGATTTTCGTTTTGCTCGTTGCTGCTTTCGCCAGCTTCGTTTGGGAGAAGGTTTCTCCTGATGTCACTGCGATGGGTGTCTTTGCAGTGATTGTGGCAACCGGGCTTTTGACTCCGAAAGACGCGTTTTCAGTCTTTTCCAATACGGCACCCTTTACGGTTGGAGCGATGTTCATCTTGAGCGCCGCGCTCGTGAAGTGTGGAGCGATCGACCGGATCTCAGCCGCCGTTGCCGGGGCCGCCGGCCTGTCCTACCCTTTGGTGATCTTCGGGCTCGTCGGCACCGTCGCACTCGTCTCGGCATTCATCAACAATACGCCGGTGGTCGTCGTGTTTCTGCCCGTCGTGATGCATCTTGCGCGGAAGATGAAACTGGCTCCGTCCAAGTTCCTCATCCCACTATCCTACGCGGCAGTGCTTGGCGGATCCTGCACCCTCATCGGCACGAGCACGAATCTCGTGGTCGATGGGATACTCCAAATCAAAGGCGAGCCTTCGCTCCGGATGTTCGAACTCGCCTGGCTGGGAGTTCCCGCAACGATCGTCGGAGCGGTGTATCTCGCGATTTTTGGAAACCGGCTTCTTCCGGTTCGAGAAATGCTGACTTCCATCCTGACTGAGGAAGAAAAGCGGGAATACATCGTCGAGGCCTTCGTGCATCCCGATACCGCCGCCGTGGGTCGGACACTTTCGGCTGCAGGACTCGGCCGCGGCACCGGTATTCGGGTGCTGGAAATCGTGCGGGACGGAATCGCCCTTCAGTCCGCTCCCGAGAAAGTCCTTCTTGAGGCCGGCGACCGCCTCGTCCTCGCCTGCCGGCCAAAGGGAATCGCCGCCACTCGCGGCGTTGACGGCATCGATCTCGTTTCAGAGCTCGACGTTGGACTCGAGCAGATCGCCATTCATGAGGGTTCATTGGTCGAAGCGGTGGTGAATCCCCACTCGGAAATGGTGGGGCGCACGGTCCGGGAGGTGAACTTCCGCCAGCGCTACCGCATGGTCGTGCTGGCGTTGCATCGGAAGGGGGAAAACGTCCGCGAACAATTGGAACACATCCCGATCGAGGCGGGTGACGTCTTGCTGATGATGGGGACGGATCAAGCGATCGACGCGCTGCGACACGATCCGGATTTCGTCCTCTTTGATCGCGAGCGGGTGCCGGCAAAGTCGAAAAATCGGCAAATCTCGCTGGTCCTTGGAATCATTGCGGCGGTGGTTCTGGGTGAAACCTTGGGATACGTTCCGATCGAACTGGGTGCCCTGATCGGTTGCCTTGTGCTTTGCGGCAGCGGTTTTCTTAGACCGAAAGAAGCCTACGACGCGATCGAGTGGCCGGTTCTTTTCGTCATCTTCGGAATGCTTGCCATGGGATTGGCGATGGACCGGACGGGTGCCGCCGCCTGGGTCGCTCGGGAATGCGTTGAAGCGGTGCACCACTTCGTTGCTCCAGCCTACAAACCATTGGTGATGCTCGCCGTGATCTACCTTGCGACGACGGTTCTTACCGAAATTCTCTCCAACAACGCAGTGGCTGCACTGATGATTCCCATCGTCCTCGGAATCGCGGCGGAACTGCAGGTCAATCCACGCCCCTTCATCATCGCGGCCACGTTTGCAGCGTCGGCCGCCTTCGCCACGCCAATCGGGTATCAAACCAACACTTATGTTTATGGTGTCGGTGGTTACCGCTTTGGAGATTTCGCTAGAATTGGCATTCCGCTCAATATCGTGTGTTTCATCACCGCCATGATCGTTGTGCCACGCGTGTTTCCGTTCTAATCGTCCTCGCTCGCGAGAGGCGAAACTTGGCGGCCCGACGGAGTGCCTCGCACACCGGGGTGGCCAAACGAAACGTCGGGCCGCTCGAAGATCCCTTGGACTTCGGCACGAAGAGCCACTGGCTTAAATCGAATTTCCTTATCAGCTGATTTCCAATAACTTGTTTGCGCAGACACTGAGCTGACCACCCGTCTCATCATCGAGCGGGTGGTTCCTCGCTTATCCCTTCAAGTGGAGCTTGCCGTGGCTGGAATCAAATCGTCCAGCAGGTCGCTGTCGGCGTTGATGTCCGCGAACAGCCACGTTGAGAGGTAGCGTTCACTGCTGGAAGGAATGATCACGACGATCTGCTTCGCGTGATTTTCCGGACGCTTGGCCAGCTGGATCGCCGCCCAAACCGCCGCGCCGGACGAAATCCCGATCGGAATACCGTCTTGGGTGTTCACTTGCTTCGTCACAGGACCTGAATCCGCCTCCTTCACGCGAATCACCTCATCGTAGACCTTGGTGTTCAAAACACCCGGAACGAAGCCAGCTCCAATTCCCTGAAGCTTGTGCGGGCCAGGCGTTCCTCCGGAAAGCACGGGCGAGGCATCGGGCTCCACGGCCACAATCTTGATCGACGGTTTGTAAGCTTTGAGTACTTCACCCACACCGGTGATCGTACCGCCAGTACCGACCCCCGATACCACGATGTCCACCCTGCCATCGGTGTCCCGCCAGATTTCCTCCGCAGTCGTGCGACGATGGACGGCCGGGTTCGACGGGTTGGTGAACTGTTGCAGAATGACGCTGTTCGGGATCTTGGTCTGCAGCTCCTCAGCCTTCGCAATTGCCCCCTTCATTCCCTTCGGCCCCTCCGTCAGGACGACCCGCGCTCCAAGGATCTTGAGTAATTTGCGTCGCTCCAGCGACATGGTCTCCGGCATCGTCAGGATCAACTTGAGACCCTTGGCCGCGGCAACGAAGGCCAAGGCAATCCCGGTATTGCCCGAGGTGGGTTCGATCAACACGGTCTGCGAAGTGATTTGGCCCGAATCGAGCGCATCCTGAATCATCGCGGCTCCAATGCGGTCCTTGATGCTCGAAAGTGGATTAAAAAACTCCAACTTGAGCAGGATTTCCGCCTGCGCTCCATGAGCCGCAGCGGTTCGATTGAGCCGGACCAGCGGAGTGTTGCCAATCGTTTCAGTGATGTCTTTGTGGATTTTTGCCATAGGGATTCGGGGATAAAGGGGGGATCTTGGTCAAGACATTGGGTCAGATCGCGTAGTCCGAAAAGAGATTGTTGATCAGTCCCTCGACGGGCTGGAGACGAGTCGCGACGGGATGGGCATTCGAGGTCAAGGAACCAAATCGATCCCCAACGCGGGCGATTTGACTGAACGGAAGAGGAATGCCGTCTCGCCGCATCTTGCGCAGCGTGACTTCGACCACATCCGCGAGGGAGTAACGGTCGAGAATGCCGGCAATCGCGTTTCGAACATCGAGCATGAGCATGCGCAGCCCACAATGAACCTCATCGGGACAACTGCAGGGTTCATACGCACTTTGCGAGACACAGCCTATCGGGGCGAGCGGCCCGTCGATCATCCGGACAACCTGTCCCATCGTGATAAGATTGGCCGAACGCGCCAAGCGATAGCCCCCGAACTTGCCTCGCTGGCTTTGAATGAAGCCTCCCTCCTTCAGGTGCTGCATAACCTGTTCAAGAAACTTGATCGGCAACTTCTCCTTTCCAGCAATTTCAGTGACTTGCAGTAAATTCCTCCCGACTTCAGCCCCGATGCCTAGGTCGATCAAGGCTCGCAAAGCATACTCACCTTTTTTCGAAAGTTTCATGGTGCTCTGGTTAAAGTATATTAAACCAGTAGGATATTGGACAAGGATATTCTACCATCATGGCCAAGATACTTTGGTATTCCAAATTAGAGCGTGATCCGGAGGCCATCGTAGGCCAAAGAAACCCCCTCAGGAAGAGACGCACACGTGCTCTCGTGCTCCAAAAAATGGGTCATATGCGTGAGGAGCGTCACCGGAGCGTTGACTTCGCATGCCGCCGCCAATGCCTCTTCAATGCACATATGTGACGGATGCGGCTGTGGTCGCAGACCATCAAGGACGACCACATCCGCACCTTGGGCGAGCGCGATCGCCTCCGCGGGCAACCGTTTGCAATCGGTGTAATAGGCGAATTTCTTTCCGGAACTCGCTTCGGTAAAAACGAGACCGAGGGTATTCACGCCCCCATGAGGCAGCAGGGTGGATTCGATCCTTCCTTGGGGCAGGTCGAGGACCTGAGGCATCTGCGCGAGCTTGAATGCCGCGTAACCACGGACAATCGGCCGTTCCATAATAGCGTACGGATACATGGACAGGACCCGTCCCATGCCCTCATCGGTCGAAAAGACGGTCAACGCATTACCCCCGAGCAAATCGCAGAACCGCCGGAGGTCATCCATACCGGTGATATGATCGGCGTGCCCGTGGGTCAGAATGAACAGGTCGATCCAATCGATTCGATTCCGCAGACACTGCAGGCGAAACTCCTGAGCCGCGTCGACTTGGATGTGCAACCCGTCCATGACCACATGAATCGACGCGCGCGTGCGATGATTACGAGGATCGCTCGAGGTGCAGACAACGCAATCGCAAGCGATCATGGGAATCCCTTGGGAAGTTCCAGTGCCGAGGAAGATCACATCCATGGAGGCACCGAAACGCGCTCCGGAGGCAAAGGAAAGGGTAAACCTGATCTCTCTGGCACCAACCCGTTCCGCCAAGGAGGAACTTCCGAGCGCAGGAGCGGACCACATTGCCACAAAAAAACCGGCACCCGAGGTGCCGGCTTGAGAAACTGACAGAACTGGAAGGATGGCTCAGTAGTCCATCCCGCCGCCGTGCGGAGGATGGGATGACGCCGCTTCCTTCTTTTCAGGAACGTCAGTGATGATCGCCTCGGTCGTAAGCAAGAGCCCAGCGATCGACGCTGCATTCTGCAGCGCTGTCCGCGTGACCTTGGTCGGATCGACCACGCCGGCCTTGACCAAGTCCTCAAACACGCCAGTGGCTACGTTGTAGCCCTGACTTCCCTTGCTGGAGTAGACCTGCTGCACGATCACCGCACCCTCGACGCCGGCATTGAAGCAAAGCTGCTTCAGTGGCGACTCGATGGCGCGTCGAACGATCTGCGCACCCAGCTTTTCGTCACCGTCAAGCGTCGCCGTGAGTGCATCGACGGCCTTCGCGGTTCGGATCAGAGCGACACCACCACCAGATACAATCCCCTCCTCAACGGCCGCACGGGTCGCATGGAGAGCGTCTTCGACGCGCATCTTCTTTTCCTTCATCTCGGATTCGGTGGCAGCACCGACGTTGATCACCGCAACGCCGCCCGCGAGCTTGGCCAGGCGTTCCTGGAGCTTTTCGCGGTCGTAGTCCGAGGTGGTCTCGTCGATCTGGCGACGGATCTGCTTGACGCGCCCCTGGATGTCAGAGCCCTTGCCGCCACCCTCAACGATCGTCGTGTTTTCCTTGTCAACCACGATGCGCTTGGCGCGACCGAGATCGGAAATCGAGACGTTCTCGAGCTTGATGCCCAGATCTTCGCTGAGCAGCTTGCCACCGGTGAGGACCGCGATGTCCTCAAGCATCGCCTTGCGGCGATCGCCAAATCCTGGGGCTTTGACTGCGGCGACATTCAGGGTGCCGCGGATCTTGTTCACCACGAGGGCGGCGAGCGCTTCGCCTTCCACTTCCTCAGCGATGATGAGGAGGGGCTTGCCCGTCTTGGCGGTCGTCTGAAGGATCGGGAGGAATTCCTGAAGATTGGAGATCTTCTTCTCGTGGATCAGCACGTAGGCGTCCTCGAGGATGGCTTCCTGACTTTCCATGTTCGTCGCGAAATACGGCGAGAGATAGCCCTTGTCGAACTGCATGCCTTCAACGACATCCAGCGTAGTCTCAATCGACTTTGCTTCCTCGACGGTGATGGTGCCATCCTTGCCGACCTTGTCCATCGCGTCAGCGATAATCTCGCCGATCGAAGCGTCCCAGTTGGCAGAAACCGTGGCGACCTGTCGGATCTCCTCGCGATCATTGACCTTTCTCGAGACACGAGCGAGTTCAGCCACCGCAGCTTCAACGGCCTTGTCGATGCCGCGCTTGAGGTAGATCGGGTTCGCGCCGGCCGTAACGTGCTTCAGACCTTCCTTGTAGATGGCCTCGGCCAAGACCGTGGCGGTGGTCGTTCCGTCGCCGGCGGCGTCGCTCGTCTTGGAGGCGACTTCCTTCACCAGTTGGGCGCCGATGTTCTCGTAGGGATCGGCCAACTCGATTTCCTTGGCAACGGTCACGCCGTCCTTGGTGACGGTCGGTGAACCGAATTTTTTGTCGATGACGACATTTCGCCCCTTGGGTCCCAGCGTCACCTTAACGGCGCGGGAAAGGAGCTCGACGCCGCGGAGAATTTTCTGGCGGGCAGATTCGTCGAAGAGGAGTTGTTTAGCAGCCATGTGATTTAATGAGTAATGATGTGTTGTTGGATTCGATTGGTCCGGAGAGGAATCCCTCAGGCAATCACCCCAAGGATGTCGTCTTCGCGGACAATGGTGAATTTCTCGTTCTCGATCTTCACCTCGGTGCCGCCGTATTTACTGATGAGGACCTTGTCTCCGACCTTCACTTCGAAGGCCACGAGATTGCCCTTTTCATCCTTCTTGCCGGTGCCGATAGCGATCACTTCGGCCTCCTGCGGTTTTTCCTTCGCGGAATCCGGAATGATGATACCGCCGCGAACCTGTTCTTTTTCCTCGACGTGCTTCACGAGCACGCGATCGCCGATGGGCTTGATTTTTACTTTGGCCATATGGATTGGGATGGGTGGATTGTTTTTTTCAACGAAGCGCGACCGAAAAACCACCCGGAGGATGGCCTCGGAGACGCGAGTTCGTCAGAAAGGGGGGGGAGGTTACTTCTTTTCGTCGTCGACGACTTCGAAGTCGGCGTCCACGACGTCGGCCTTCTTTTCGGATTTTTTCGGCTCGTCCGAACCGGAGGGGCCGTTGGCCGAGTCAGCACCTGGAGCGCTGCCAGGGGCTCCGGCCTGCGCGGCGGCTGCGTAAAGCTCAGCCCCGACTTTGGAAAGGTTCTCGATCGCGGCCTTCATCTTGTCCGTTTCGTTCGACTCCAACGCCTTCTTGGCGTCGGCGATCGCGGCCTCAATGGAGCCCTTCTTGTCCGCCGGAATCTTGTCCCCGGCGTCTTTGAGTGTCTTCTCAAGCTGGTAGATCACACTGTCGAGCTGGTTCTTCGTCTCGACCGCTTCCTTGCGCTTGCGATCCTCCTCGGCATTCAGTTCTGCCTCCTTGGTCATGCGCTCGACCTCCTCCTTGGAGAGGCCGGATGACCCTTGGATGGTGATCTTCTGATCTTTGCCGGTGCCGAGGTCCTTCGCGGACACATGCAGAATTCCGTTCGCATCGATATCGAAGGTCACTTCCACCTGCGGCACTCCGCGGGGAGCCGGAGGGATGCCGTCGAGACGGAACGTTCCCAGCGTCTTGTTGTCACGCGACATTGGACGTTCGCCTTGGAGGACAACAATCTCGACCGAAGGTTGGTTGTCGGAATACGTGGAGAAAACCTGGGTTTTCTTCGAAGGGATGGTCGTGTTGCGCGAGATCATCGCGGTGGATACGCCACCAGCGGTCTCGATTCCCAGCGTCAACGGAGTGACGTCGAGGAGCAGCACATCGCGCACGTCGCCCTTCAAGACACCACCCTGGATCGCCGCGCCCACGGCAACGACTTCATCAGGATTCACTCCCTGATGTGGAGGTTTGCCGCCAAGCTGTCGGGCGATCTCAACCACCTTCGGCATGCGGGTCATGCCACCCACCAAGACAAGTTCATCGATCTGGGCGGACGTCAGGTCTGCGTCTTTCAGACAGTTTTTAAACGGAGGGAGACAGCGCTCGAAAAGGCGGTCACAAATCTGCTCCATCTTGGCCCGGCTAAGGCTGATATTCAGATGTTTCGGACCAGATGCATCTGCCGTGATAAATGGCAGATTGACGTCGTAGCTTTGAGCCGAAGAAAGGGCAATTTTGGCTTTTTCCGCCTCTTCCTTGAGGCGCTGGAGCGCCATCGGATCCTTGCGCAAATCAATGCCGTTCTCCTTCTGGAAATTCTCGACGAGCCAAGAGATCAGCGCTTCGTCCCAATTGTCGCCGCCCAAGTGTGTGTCACCATTGGTGGCCTTGACCTCGAAGACACCGTCACCGATCTCGAGAATCGACACATCGAACGTACCACCACCCAAATCGAAGACCGCGATCTTCTCGTCCTTCTTCTTGTCGAGACCATAAGCCAAGGACGCAGCCGTGGGCTCATTGATGATCCGTAAGACTTCCAAGCCGGCAATCTTGCCAGCGTCTTTAGTCGCCTGCCTCTGCGAATCATTGAAGTACGCGGGCACGGTGATCACGGCCTGCGTGATCTTTTCACCAAGATAGGCCTCGGCATCAGCCTTGAGTTTACCGAGCACGAAACCAGCGATCTGCTGGGGCGCGTATTGCTCGGTCTTGTCTCCAGCCTGAACCTCAATGTAAGCGTCGCCGTTCTTACCTTCGACAACCTTGAAAGGAAAGTTCTTCGCCTCTTCGCGGGTTTCGGAGAATTTGCGTCCGATCAAACGCTTGGCGGAAAAAACCGTGTTCTTGGGATTGGTCACGGCTTGGCGTTTGGCCGCTTGACCCACCAAGCGTTCGCCAGCCTTTGTAAAAGCAACAACCGAAGGGGTGGTGCGTGCGCCCTCGGCGTTAGGAATAACGACCGGCTCCCCACCTTCCATTACAGCCATGCAGGAATTGGTGGTTCCAAGATCAATACCTAGAATGCGACTCATGCCACCCTACTAGCAAAGCACATACCCAAAACCGAATCAGTTCCACTAATACACTCATCATAAACGCTTTAAATTTTTGCGGAGACCAATCCTCGACAAACTCCGTGCGCCGCAACGTGCCATCGCGTCGCATTGTGTGCCACAGGGAATCTGCCTCTGGCATTGGCCGTCTCACTCGATGGCACACCTTGCGTCACCCACCCGGAGGGTGTAAGGTCGAACAAATGGAGATGGAGATCATCGTTCCCAGCGAACTCGCGGTCATGACGCTACCCCATGTGGCCTTTTTTCCGCAGGCCCTGCTGCCTCTGCACATTTTCGAGCCACGCTACCGCTTGATGCTGAAGGAGGCCTTGGCAACGCACCGGTTATTCGCGGTGGCGGGACTGAATCCCAAAAGTGCCTCAACGGCTTTTGAGCCAGCCCATCGGGTTGCCACCGTGGGCATCATTCGCGCCTGCCAAAAGAACGAGAATGGTACGTCCAATCTCCTCCTCCAAGGCTTGGCTCGCGTCGCGGTCCAGGAAATCCTCTGTGAAGAACCGTTCCGCAAGATCAAGATTCAGGCCTTGACGAGCCACACAGGCGCTTCGGTCGAGGAGAATTTGCGGCTTCGCACGAGCTTGGCTCGATTGCTCAGTCTCAAGCAACGACTCAGCGGTGACACGCCGGGTGATTTCGCCCAGTTCCTTAAGACGATCGAGGATCCTGAGACTTACGTCGATATCGCAGCCTTCAACCTCTGTGACGACCCAGTCTTCAAGCAGAAGCTGCTCGAAACTCTCGATGTCCACCAGCGCCTGCGGCTCTACGCCCGAAAAGTTCGAACTGAGATCGACGAAATCAAGCTGCGCAAGCGGTTGCAGGGTGGGCTGACCGAAGACGGGATCTCAAACAACTGACCGTCTTATTGTGTTTCCGCTCCTGCCGATTGGGCTGGAAAGCGTAGCGGAGATAACTGAAGGAAAGGGGCTTCTGTAATCTGGAGCCGACTGTCGGGATTGAACCGACGACCCTCTCATTACGAATGAGATGCTCTACCACTGAGCTAAGTCGGCCTAAAGAGACTCGGAAGAAACTCGCCCTCGCAATGGGCGCAAGCCTTTTGTCTCGTTCATCCTCACTCGAAGTGGCCTCTCTCTCAACCGATCTTTTCGATTTCGTACTGCCAACGCGTCTTATCGCACAGACGCCAGCGGAGAAACGCGATCACTCCCGGCTGCTGGTCATCCATCGCACCACGCGAACGATGGAACATCGGGTCTTCTCCGACCTGCCGGAGTACTTGCGGCCAGGCGACACGCTCTTTCGCAACAACGCCGCGGTGCTTCCGGCCCGACTCTCGGCGACGCGTACCACGGGGGGGCGTGTCGAATGCCTGCTCCTTCGCCCCACGACCGAAGACAACGTCTGGTGGTGCCTCCTCCGCCCCGGCAAGAAGCTCCCCGTCGGATCAAAATTTTTTCACCGCGATGAGTTTTCGGGCACGGTTCTAGCCAAGGACGCCGACGGCGCGGCCCGTGTCGCCTTCTCCACCCGTCAGGGAGCACCGATCACAACCATCGCCAATCGTATTGGAGACGTGCCACTCCCACCTTACATCACCCGCCTGCACACGGCCGACGAGCGAAATGCCGACCTCGCCCGTTACCAAACCGTTTATGCTGATCCCGACCGCCAAGTGGCCGTAGCCGCCCCCACCGCGGGTCTGCACTTTACTCCGGAACTGATCCGTCAGCTCGGTCAAAACGGCATTGGGACCGCCGACCTCACCCTCCACGTAGGCATCGGAACATTTAAGCCGATTTCCACTGAAACGATCGATTCCCACCCCATTCACCGCGAGGTTTACGAGCTCCCGCCTGCGACTCAACGTGCCCTTTTCCCTCCGCTGACCGGCCGGCGGATCGCAGTCGGAACCACGACGGTACGCTCAGTCGAAGCGTTCCTCCAACGGCACTCAGCTCCCCTCGCACCGTCCCGGGCGCATCTCGACGAGGCCGAGATTTACCTCTTTCCTCCCTGTTCCTTTCGGGGAGTGGACGCGCTGATCACCAATTTTCATCAACCACGATCCACTCTGCTTTGTCTAGTTTCAGCTTTCCTGACACCCGGATCAACCGACGGTATTGCCTGGCTGCAGGATATTTATGGAGAGTCCATCCGACTGAATTACCGATTCTTCAGTTACGGAGATGCGATGCTGATTCTCTAAAGTATGCGCACCCCTTGCGAAACCGAGGAACCGGAGTGTGCTTCCCCGAGAAAACGTCCACGCATGTCGACCCCTGCCTTAACCTCGAAATCGACGCGCAGGTTTCCTATCCGGTACCTTGCGGGTGCTGGACTCGCCTTGATGATCAGCACCGTAGGATACTGGGCTCTCATGGGGGCCCACCAAGGATGGAGCCAAGATCGGATCCCAAGGCACGCAATCGACGAAGTGACCGGTCTGGTTCACGTCACCTACGAGAACCGTTTTCTTCCGGGGATTGACCTGCTTTTCGGGGGCTGCACGGCGGCGGTCATCGTCCTTCTCTCGGCTTTCTTCCTTCAACGTCGTCAGAAATACGAAACCAGATAACATTATGATCATCAGACTCCTAATAACCTCCCTGTTCATTGTAGCAGGAAGCGCGAAACTGACCGCAGCCCCCGTTGCCTTCGACTTCAAAGACCCGAAAGGGGTAAATGCGATCCAGTTCCATCTGGACTCGCTGCTCGAGCCGATCTCCGGAACCGCCGGTGGCGTCGCCGGACAGGTGTCGTTCGATCCCAAAAACCCGGGTGCCACCCGCGGCTCAATCACCGTTGCGGCAAAGTCGCTCGTCGTACCCAACGCAATGATGAATGAGCATCTGCTGAGCACCAACTGGCTCGCTGCCGACTCCAACCCAGAAATCATCTTCCAGCTGGCTGAACTGACCGAGATCCGGACAAAAGACAACGAAACCACCGCCCAAGCCAAGGGCTCATTGACGCTGAAGGGTGTGACCAGACCCATTTCGATTCTGGTCAAACTCACCCACCTACCCGATGCTCTTGGCAAACGGATGAACAAACCGGAACTCAAAGGAGATCTCCTGGTGATTCGAGGTGAGTTCACGATCGTGCGAGCGGACTACGGTATTCAGCCGGGCAAAAACGAGGATAAAGTCTCACCGGAAGTGAAACTTACCCTGGGTATCGTTGGGAGCGCCTCCCGCTCCTGAGGTCGGCAACTCTGATCACCGTCGGAGGGTTCTTCTGGACGGTTCCCGGTTGAGCCCTCCTTTCCTTTTCTCAAGATCTCGCTAAGATTCGCTGCCGATGACGCCTGACGACCTGCAGAGCCTGATTGAAGATGCCACCGCCGACTTCGCGTTGGGAGACACTTCCCTATCACTGGAGAAGCTGACCCAGGCGACAACCGCCGCGCCCGAATCCTTCGAGGCGTGGCACGCTCTTGCGGAGGTAAACTTCTCAGTCCGACGCCTCGACGCGGCCTTGGCAGCGGCCGAGGAGGCGCACGCGCTAAAAAAAGACGATCTTTTCATCAATACGACGCTCTCCCGAATTTGGATGGAACGTGGAGACAAAGCGCGCGCGGAGCATTTCGGCGGGCAAGCGAAGATCCTCAGCTGGAAAGACCAGCTGGCCAATCCGGAAAACCATCAGGCAGGTGTGACCTAAGGAATCCAAGGACCCCATGGTGCGTTGAGAAAGCGGATAATCTTGGGATTGCGGTGTCAATTTTGTTCCAGCACACTACGCGACGTGCCTGTTCCACGGTCCGATGTCGCGATCCCTGAGCCGATTGAGCTCACTTTTGGGGGCGCGACCCATCTATTGCGTCCGTTGACCTTGGACGACGCGGACCGGCTGATCGATTTTTTCCGATCTCACAACGAAGAGACCGTCCGTCTGCGTTACGGCTATTTTTTTCGGGAAATGACGCGAGGGCGGGCGATCGAGTTGGTCGGAGTCGACCAAACACGAGATCTCGCCCTCGGAATCTTTTCCCGTCCAACACCGAATCAACCGGTGATCGACGCGATTGGACGCTACTTTCTTTTGCCCGACGGAGGGACTGCAGAGATGGCTTTCATCGTCCGCGAAACCAAGCGCCGTTTGGGCATGGCGCGCGCACTGTTGCACGCATTGGCCCAAACCGCCCGGGAACGAGGGATTGTTCAATTGGTCGCCCAAGTTCAGCGAGAGAATCGCGGTATGATTGCCCTATTTAAAGACGAGGGCGGATCCGTCCGGAGTATCCTCGGTGCCGATGTCGTCGACGTGACGCTGCCCCTCCAGCGAACGCGACGCCGCATCCGTTCTTGAACCTCCGACGCGCAGAAAAACGCCCGTCTCTGGACAGCGGTAGACTCCGGAAATGTCATGGACATCCCGACGATTCTCCCTTTCTCCTCTCCTCTATGTCGTCGCCTGCCGCCAAGAAGTCCGTTTCCCCGGTCAGCCTCGTCGTGGACGCCGTGCTCGTGCTCGGCTTCTTCGCGTTTATTTTCTCCCTTCTCAAGTCACATGTCCCGTCAAACAACCCGACGATGGTGATGCTGTGGGCCGGATTGTCCGCTGCGTGCATGAGCGGTGTCTTCTGGCTGGCGGTCCAGATGTTCCGCGTTGTCCTGAAAGCGCAACGATTGGACAGACAGAAGTAACGGTTTGACTAGGCGTCCGTCCGGAGCCGTTTATGATGGTGTGTCTGATCAATTGACCGCCACCCCAAGCAGGCCGCGAACGACATCCGCAGTCGAGGATTACCTGGAGAGGATTCGCGAGCTCATCCAGACCAAGGGTTATGCACGGGTCGTCGATATCGCGGCGGAGCTGAAGATCTCGCAGGCTAGCGTCACAACGATGATCCAACGGCTTGATACCGAAGGACTCGTGAAGTACGAGAAGTACCGGGGGATGGTGTTGACGAGCGCAGGCGAAGCGGTGGCCGCACGCATTGCCCACCGTCATGAGTTGCTCACCGCGTTTCTCCGTCAACTTGGACTGCCGGAAGCGGTGATCGCACGTGACGTGGAAGGCATGGAGCACCATGTCAGCACCGAAACCTTTTCAGCGATCGAGGCGCTCTCGCGCTTCCTCGACCAGCATCCGGAAGTGACCGCGAGCCTCAGGCGGGGATAGGGCCCTCACCTCGCGTTCAGCAGCCGATCCAGAAGGGATATCGCCTCAACCGCCCCCCCCTCAGACCGTTTTTGCACGGCGCTTGGTGATGCGAGCACCCGCAAAAATAGCCACTTCGTAAAGGACGTACAAGGGGCCAGCGAACATCGATTGCGTGAAGGGATCCGGCGTGGGGGTGACAATCGCCGCGATGATGAAAATGCCAATGATCGCATGCCGTCGGTACTTCCTGAGGGTATCAACCTCCAAAAGACCCAGATAAACCGCAAGAACGATGAGTAGTGGAAACTCGAAGGATGCACCCACGCCCAAAACCAACCACGTGAGTAAACTGTAGTAAGCCGCTGGAGTCCAACGGAGAGCGAAACCGAATATCTGATTCAGTTCGATTGATACCCGAATCGTGCTCGGTACCAGAAGAAAAAAACTGAAGGCGGTACCGAGCAGAAACAGCAGGACCGCAGCGATCCCCACCGGGAGGATCATCTTCAGCTCGCGTGCTGTCAGCGCCGGGGCGACAAACTGGCCGAAAAAATAAACGATGGCCGGTGCCGCGACGAGTAATCCTCCGACGGTGCACATCTGAATGACCACGGAGAACCCCTCCATGATCGAGGTCGTTCCAAGCTCGACGTTCACGTTGGAATATTCCTTCGCGATCGTCTCCAGCGGCCAGAGCAGCAAGTGATTGAACTCCTTGAGGAAAAAGCCGATAAGCGCGGCAGCAATCACGAAGGCGATCGCACTTTTGACCAATGTCCACCTGAGTTCCTCAAGGTGCTCGAAGAACCCCATGGGCTTCTCCCGGGGCTCGGGCACTTCGCTGGATCCAATATCGGAATCGTCGTCTGAGTGGAATTCGTTGGGTTGGCTCACCGGAGGTTGAAGGGAGCACGATGTTGAGAACTTTCCAAGGGAAGGCTAGCTCGGACTCGCACGACCGCTAAACGGGAACGCTCCGATGGCAATCCTCACGTCTGGTGCCCTGCATCGTTGACAGGCCGGGCTGGCGACGTATTGGCTGGACACTTTACGTCATCAGCCGAGACCTCCGCTTTTTCTTCAAACATCCTCCCATGGCCGTTAAATCCAAAGTGAAAACATCCGCCCCCAAGGGCAAAACCGTCGCCGCGAAACCGGTGGCGACCAAGTCATCCGCCTCCCAGGCTCCACGGTGTGTCTACACGTGGGGAGCAGGAAAGGCAGACGGCGATGGCAGCATGAAAAACCTGCTCGGTGGAAAAGGTGCCAACCTCGCCGAAATGACCCGCATCGGGCTTCCTGTGCCGCCGGGCTTTACCATCACGACCGAGGTCTGCACCTACTTCTACGCGAACAAGAAGACCTACCCGGCTTCCCTTCAGAAGGAGATGGAGGCCGGCGTCGCCAACATGGAGAAGATCATGGGAACGAAATTTGGCGCGACCAGCGGCATGCCGCTGCTTCTGGCCGTTCGTTCGGGCGCCCGTGACTCGATGCCCGGAATGATGGACACGATCCTCAACCTTGGCCTCAATGACACCACGGTCGTCGCTCTCGAGAATACGACCAACAACCCCCGCTTTGCGTGGGATTGTTACCGCCGGTTCATCCAGATGTACGGCGATGTCGTTCTTGGCGTACAAACGCGTGCAGGTGAAGATCACGAGCCATTCGAGACCGTGATCCACGCGTTCAAACATGAGCGCTATCACGCGGACGTCGAAGACTCCAAGCTCACGGCCGAAGACCAAAAGGAACTCGTCAAGCGTTTCAAGGCTTTGGTCAAAGAACGCACCGGCAAAGTTTTCCCGAACGATCCGTGGGATCAACTCCGAGGGGCTGCCGGCGCCGTATTCAGCTCCTGGATGAACGACCGAGCCATTGTCTATCGCCGCAAGTACAACATCCCATCCGAGTGGGGCACCGCGGTGAACGTGCAAGCGATGGTGTTCGGCAACACCGGAGACAGCTCCGGTTCAGGCGTGGCCTTCACGCGCAACCCGGCCAATGGCGTCAACGAATTCTACGGAGAGTTTCTGGTCAACGCCCAAGGTGAGGACGTCGTCGCCGGCATTCGTACTCCGGAGCCTGTGATCAACCTGAAGGCGGTGATGCCGAAATCCTACGCCGAACTCCTCAAAGTTCGCGCCATCTTGGAAAAACACTTTAAGGACGTCCAGGACATCGAGTTTACCATTCAGGAGGGAAAGTTGTTCATGCTCCAGACGCGCAACGGCAAGCGCACGGCCGCGGCAGCTCTGAAGTTCTCCATCGATATGGTGAAAGAAAAGCTGATCGACTGGAATACCGCCATCCTGCGCAACCCAGCGGATCAGCTCGAACAACTTCTGGCCCCAATTTTTGACCTTTCCGAGCTCAAGAAGGCCAAAGTTATCGCCACGGGTCTGCCCGCAGGTCCAGGCGCGGCCACCGGTCGAATCTACTTCAATGCGGACCGTTCCGTCGCCGCCGCTGAGCGGGGCGAGAAAGTCCTGCTGGTGCGCATCGAAACCTCACCGGAAGACCTTCGCGGAATGATCGCCGCCGAAGGTATCCTGACCGCGCGTGGCGGAGTCTCCTCCCACGCCGCTCTCGTCGCCCGTCAGATGGGAAAAGTCTGTGTTTGTGGAGCCGCTGCCGTTTCGATCGATTACGAAAGGAAGACCGCCACAATCTCCGGACAGACGTTCGGCGAAGGGGACTTCCTCTCGATCGACGGCACTTCGGGCTCGGTGTACTCCGGCCAGATCAAGACTGCCCCTTCAGAGATCATCGCCGGACTGCTCAACGGCGACAAAGCCGCACAGCGAACCGAAAAGTACAAGCAGTTCGCTCAATTGATGACGTGGTGCGCAAAAGCGACCAAGCTGCAGGTCCGCACCAATGCAGACACGCCTGAACAGACACGCAACGCGATCGCCTTTGGTGCGACCGGCATCGGTCTCACGCGCACCGAACACATGTTCTTCGAAGGTGACCGAATCGACGCCATGCGCGAGATGATCCTCGCGGAATCCCTCGAGGCCCGGAAGGACGCGCTGGCCAAGCTTCTGCCCTACCAGCGCAGCGACTTCCTCGGGATCTTCAAGGAGCTCAAGGGCTTTCCCGCGACGATCCGTTTCCTCGATCCGCCCCTGCACGAATTCCTTCCGCACTCGAAGGAGCAGCAGATGGACCTCTCCCGGAAGCTCGGTATCCCGGTGGAGAAAATCATGCACCGCGTTCACGAGCTGCATGAATTCAACCCGATGCTCGGATTCCGGGGTTGCCGTCTCGGTATCAAGTTCCCGGAAATCACGGAAATGCAGGCACGGGCGGTCTTTGAAGCCGCTGCCGATGCCCAAAAGGCCGGCATCAAGGCGAAACCCGAGATCATGATTCCATTGGTCGGATTCAAACGAGAACTCGATCTCCAGGTCGCTGTGGTTCACGCCGCCGCGAAGGCGGTTCAGGCTGAGCGCAAAGTGAAGCTCTCCTACAGCGTCGGGACCATGATCGAAGTTCCCCGCGGAGCTCTGACTGCGGACGAAATTGCACAAACCGCGGAGTTCTTCAGTTTCGGCACCAACGATCTCACGCAGACCTGCCTCGGCATGTCACGTGACGACTCAGGTTCATTCCTCACGCCGTATCAAGACGCGGAAATCCTGAAAAAGAATCCCTTCGCTTCAATTGATCAGACCGGTGTCGGACAATTGATGAAGATCGCGATCGAGAAGGGTAACAAGACCCGCCCCGGCATCAAACTCGGCATTTGCGGCGAGCACGGCGGAGATCCCGATTCCGTGAAGTTCTGTCACCAACTCGGACTGAACTACGTTTCTTGCTCACCCTACCGGGTCCCGGTGGCCCGGTTGGCCGCGGCCCAAGCGGCCGTCTTGGATCTCAGGAAGTCATAGTTTAAACCCGAGCGTACCACCTTGGGGGCCCAAAACGCTCCAAGACCAAGCCCCGCACGTTACCGGTGCGGGGCTTTTTGTTTCGAAGCGTGCGGATTTCCCCTAGGAACAACTATTTCGCTAAATCACGGCTGAAGCGGTCGATAATACCAACGCGGTGGAAACACGTCCGACCGCATCCCCTTAACAATATGCCAACGATCGATCGAATCAGCGAGGTGGTATTTCGGGAGACCATCACCCGCGCCATTCAAGACGTCGTGAAGACGATGCTCAATCAGGATGCCGTTCTTCACAGCGAGACCGAGGCATCCCACAAGCCCGGAAGCGCCATCAAGATCGAAGGCCAACAGGTCGTCGGCACGGTCGGATTTATCGGCGATATCAATGGACTGGTTTACCTCTACCTTGGCTCGGAGTTCGCCGCGGACAGCGCCGGCCACTTGCTGGGCATGACTCGCGAGGAGCTCGACGAGGCGGGAGACGAAGTCGTCAACGATGCCATCGGCGAACTGACCAATATGACCGTCGGTGCCTTCAAGAACCAGCTCTGCGATCGAGGCTTCCTCTGCAAACTGACAATCCCCTCCATTCTCCGTGGAACCAATTTCAGCATTGAGCCGATCAGTTCAGCAGTCCGTCGCGTGTACCGATTTGACGTTGGTGCTCACCGCGTCGTCGCCGACCTGCTCATGAAAGTGGAAGAATAAGCCGATCCAAGTTCCTCCCGACAGCACTCTGAATTCTTTTCCTCATGCGCTACAAGATTCTTACGGTGGACGATTCGAAGACCGTCCGTATCATCGTCAAAAAGGCGTTCAAGACCTACGACTGCGAAATCATCGAGGCATCCAATGGTGTTGAAGGTCTCGCCACTGCGGCGAAAGAGACCCCCGACGTTATCCTTCTCGACGTCACCATGCCGGTGATGGACGGAGTCGAGATGCTCACCAAACTCAAATCCGATCCGATTCTCAAGGGCATCCCCGTGATCATGCTTACGGCCGAGGGCGGGCGTGATAATGTGCTCAAGATCGCGAAGATCGGCGTGCGCGATTATATGGTGAAACCGTTCCGCGAGGAGGTCCTCGTGGAGAAGGTCGGCCGAATCATCGATCTCAAGCCTCTCAGCGAGGGCCCGATGAAAGCCAAAAGCATCCTCGACCCAGCCTCCATTTTGGTCGTCGAGGACAAACCCGCGATCGTTCAGCAGATTCAAGAGGGACTCAAACACACGCCTTGGAAAATCACCGGCGTCAACACGACCGGGGAAGCCATTGATTTCTGCAGTCGCGGCCAACCCGACTTGGTCATGATCTCCCTCTCGCTCTCCGATGAGGCCGCCTTCACGCTCTTCCGGCTGATCCGGACAAACGTGAAAACCAAGTACACCCCGATTTTCGGACTCGTGGTCAAGACTGACCTCCAAGCCCAGCAGCAGGCTCAACAGGTTGGCTTCACCTCACTCGTCACCAAACCCATCGATATCGGCGAGCTTGAGGCGAAGATCTCCAAGGCGATGAACCTCGATACCTCCCAACGTTACTTCTCACTCGACAAGGACATTTTCTTGATGCGGTTGCCTGAAGTCACCAATCAGATGGTGGTTAACGAGGTGCTTGGATACCTGAAATCAAAGATGTCGGAGGCAGTCGATGGAGGTCTGAGCAAGGCCGTGATCGATCTGCACGAGGTCAAGCGACTCGATATGGTCGTGATCAAACTTCTCTTCCAAGCAATGCAAAACTGCCGGGAATTGGCCCTCCAGTTCGCCTTGGTCGGAAACGCCCAGTTGGTCAGCGAATGCAAAGGCTTCGAGGACACCAAAGGTTGGAACTTCTTTGATTCGATCGAGGAAGCAAAGAGCAGCCTCAGCAAATCCTCCCCGGTGCCTGCGGGCGTCTAAGAACACTTCGATCGCAGTCCCAGACTCGCGATCCCCTGCGAGCCCCGTGCCTTCACCGGCACGGGGTTTTTTTGCTTTCGAGCCGAAACATTGCAACCCAATGTCCCCGTCGACCACACACCTGTCGTTTTCCTCCAGAAAGCCCAAAAGCGTCCGATAATCCCCTTGGATTTTGATGTCGTCCTTCCGCTCCGCGGTTGGTCTCTGTCTCCTATGAATCTTCCTCTTCCTTTGCTGACCGCCGGCTGGGCTCGGCTGGCGCGCTGCGTCTCCCTTTCGCTCTTGCCTGCGCTTGTCTCAGAAAGCACGGCCCTGGCCTCGAAGATGCGATCAGCCGCTCCAGCGGTCGGCTCGAAGATGCATTCCGGAGTCCATCGGATGGAACCAAGCGTGCCCTACCTCAGGCTTGTCCTACCACCACCACTCCGGTTTCAGGATCCTCCTCCGCCCATTGAAACCTTGGCTCATCTTGCTGCAGGCGCGTCACCCTTTCCGGGTGGCACCCAGGAAGAATTGGCCGCGGCCAATCGCGACGCAATCGCTCCCGCAGGTGAACATCAAACTGGAGCAACCTCCGGTGCGGCAGACCCCATCGTGCAAGAAGACGTGATCCTACCGGCCGGTGCTCCCAAACGAACGGCGAATCCCGTTTCCATCCTCCCCGACGACACTCCTCGCAACGTCGGAGCCGAAGACGTTCTGCCCTTCTTTCAGTTTCCAGACGTTCCACCCGTACCCAGCAGCCCGTCCACCTTGCCGCCCAGCAGCGCCACCTACCGCCAACGATGACCCTCCGTCTCACACCCACGCTCAGCCTGCTCGTCCTGATTTCGCTGACGGGTGTGACCGCCCAGGCCAACTCAACGCCTCACGCAGAGGGAGGGCACGAAACACCTCCGCCCGCTCACGACGCCGTCAAGACAACCGAGCATTCCGAACCTGCACCACTCCTCGTAGAGCAGGAAACACCCAAGACCCTCCAGCGGGTGAGCCCGGAGGAGGTAAGGAGTCTCCTTCGTATCGGTGAAACCAAGACGGCTCAAGGAGATTACGAATCGGCTGAAATTGCGTACCGCCAGATCCTCTCCGCACGCGCCACGGCAGAACAGGATCGGGACGCACTTCTCGGGCTCGCCCGAATGTACCGGCGCAAGAACGAACTCACCCGGGCTGCGGCCGTCTACGAGAAATTGATCAAGGAATACCCCGGCGACGCGCTCCTGCCGATCGTCTACCTTGAACTTGGGCGGACCCACCGCGGTCTCGGAGCCTATCGCCTCGCGATCTCCCGTTTTTACAGTGTCATCAATACGACGCTGAAGTTGACCGAGGACGGCCCCGACACTTATCGACAGCTCGCCCGAACCGCCCAGTTTGAGGTCGCCGAAACGTATTTCCTCTCTGGGAACTACGAGGAGGCTGCTCGATTCTTTTCACGTCTGAAACTGCTGGACCTGGCTCCAGTGGATCGCGCCCGGGCGCATTTCAAATCCGCCTTTGCTCACTTCAAGGATGAAGACTACGAAAAAGCAACCGCGACGCTTAGGTCGTTTTTGGAATTGAACCCCGATGACGAAAATACACCGGAAGCACTTTATCTCCTTTCCGTTTCTCTCCGTCGGCTGGGCCAGCATCAGGAATCCTTGGTCGCAGTACTCGGACTGCTGAAGCGCGAACAGAGTCGCACCACCCATGATCCCAAGCGTTGGACCTACTGGCAGCGAAGAACGGGGAACCAGCTCGCCAACGAGTTCTACGAGCAGGGAGACGCGTCATCCGCTTTGGTCATCTACCTCAGCCTGTCGCGACTCAGCCCGGAGCCTTCATGGCGACTACCAGTCATGTACCAGGTTGGTCTTTGCTATGAACGACTGAGGTCAGAAGATCAGGCGCGCGAAGTTTACCGAGGAGTCGTCGATGAGGTGAAAACAGCTGATCCTGTGGTCAACCGAGCGGGGGAGCTCTCCGAGCTCGCAGCGATGGCCACCTGGCGACTCCAACACTTGGACTGGTTGTCGTCGACGGATCGCGAACTGAACACTTTCCTTCAGACAAACGAGGCCACTCAGCTTCCGACCCCCGCGCCCATGACCGATTCCTCCAACCGGACATGACCCCTGCCGACGCGCTCTCGCGCCATCTCGAGCTCTGCGAGGAACTTCACCAGCTCGCACTTGAGGAAAACCGCTTTCTCAAGACCCAACAGCGGTCTCCTGACGCGGCATTGATCGATCGTCGCCGTTCGCTGCTGGATCGATTGAACGAAAGCTTGTCGGCAATTCGGTCGGCAGGCGAGGACCCCCTGCCGACCGATCGAATGGCTCGCGAGCGGCGCAAGGACACGATCGAGACGGCTCGGACCCGAATTCTCCAGATTCTCCATCTCCAAAAGGAAAACGAACAACTCGTGCTCCGCTACAGCCTTGGAGCGCCCCGACCACCCGTGGTGACCATCCCACCGTCGGCCGGCCATCTCCAGAAGCTCTACGATCGGCGTCGTTGACGGTTTTTCTATTCGCGACGCGGCACCGGTAGGATTTGATGGGCCAACGCAGGACTCCTGCGGTCAAGTTCTTCAATCCCCGACCCTCCCGGCCCATGCCTCTGGCGAGACTTCTCGTACACGAAACTCCACACCCAGGTCGGACCGATATCGAGTCCATCCTTGGTCCCGCTGGACTTCCCATGGTGTGGCAACGCAGCGCCACCAGAAAGGAACTCATCGAGTCTTTGACGACTTTCAGGCCCGACCTCGTCCTTTGCGATGATTCAAAGAACAACTCGGGAGCCTGTAGAACGCCGACTAAACGTCGAGGTCGGCGCCAACTAGAATCCGTGTCCGTTTTTTTGGGATTTTGTGTCGGAGCCGGCCTGCGTGAGCGGTAACGCTTGGGGCCTTTACGCAGGC
>Ga0163144_10001057_pt1 | contig 65395 bp, 41 predicted proteins | sample OliLak19BULKMAT1_FD_123175 | JGI IMG/M metagenome (GOLD analysis project Ga0163144, IMG submission 123175) | Freshwater microbial mat bacterial communities from Lake Vanda, McMurdo Dry Valleys, Antarctica - Oligotrophic Lake LV.19.BULKMAT1 | ecosystem: Environmental > Aquatic > Freshwater >...
CCGGAACCGGTCGCCGTCACACTGAGCGACACCGACTCGCCGAGCCGGAACGTTCCGCCGAGAGGCTGGCTCGTCAAATCGGTCGGAAGGATCACCTCAATGACGGTGAGTGTCGCGGACGAACTGGTGACAGCACCGACCGTGTTGCTCGCCGTGGCTCGATACCGATGGCCGGTTTGGGAAAGTTGCAGGTTGGGCACGAGGAGCGTCACGCCGATGCCACCGGACACCGCCTGCCAACTGCTGCCGTTATCCGTGGAGCGTTCCCACTGGATCGCTGGCGCGGGATTGCCAGAGACTGCAACCGAAAAAGAGGCGGAAGCTCCGGCATTGGCCGAGGCCGCCGAAGGCTGCAGCGTAATCGTTGGAGCGACGTTTGGCGGGCTGACGGTCAGCAGAGCGGACTGACTGGGCGTGCTTCCCAGAGGGTTGCTGACCAAGCACCGGAACCGGTCACCGCTCATCGTCGCTGTCGTCGTACTGATCGACAGCGACGCCGTATTGACGCCTCCATACGGAGCTGCGTTGCTCAGGCTGACCCAGGTCATCCCACCGGCAGCCAAGCGTTGCCAAGCGTAACTCAGCGGGGATGTACCTCCGCCCACAACCGAGAAACCGGCCGAAGCTCCGGCGGGAACCGACTGGTTCGCGGGTTGGGTGGTCACGAAGGCGACGATATTCGCCGGTTCGACAAGGAGGAACGCCGCGGATGAAGTGATGCCGCCGGCGGAATTCGAGACCACACAACGAAACTGATCACCGCTCATGGCGAGGGTGGTTGAGATAACGCTGAGGGCGGCGGTCGTGGCCCCGGTGTATCCGGGCGCGCTGCTCAGATTCAGCCAGGCATCGCCATTGAAGGGCAATCGCTGCCAAACGTAGCTCAACGTGCCGGAGCCGCTGGCGGTCACCGAGAAGGAAGCGGGTTGTCCTTGGACAGTCTCCGAGTCCCTCGGCGCCGCAACAATGGCTGGAGCACTCGCGACTCCTTCGATGTTCAAAACGATTGAACCGCTATCCGAAAACTCGACGTAGTTGTAGCCGTCGACCGCAATGTGGTAAACCGTGCCGGCGGAAACGAGGATGGTCACCAGATCCGTCAAGCTGCCTCCACTATCGTCATCCGCTGCGATCTGAACGAGCGATGAGAGGACACTTCCGGTATAAACCGCCAGCATCGTATCGTAGCTGCTGCCAATCGTGGAAATGGTGACTGCTCTGGTCGTGGGAGCCGTCCAGCGCCACCAAACGGTGCCACCTCCGGCATTACCAAAGGTATTGTGGAGGGGTTCGCCGGATTCCCGGGTTGCACCGACATTGCTGCCCTGGCTAACGACGGGGAAACCCGACAGGATAAACGGGCTGCTAAAATTGTCGTTCGCCGGCGCCGTCGCATACGCGCGAACGGTGGACATGAGCCCGGTAACGATGGCGAGGAAAACGAACAGACGGCGCAAGGAGTGGTTCATGGGCGTTCTGGCGCAGCACGAACGGTCCTAAAGGGGGAATCCGGTCCTCGTCGCACGAACTGTCGCCTCACTGCAGTTTCAAACGACTGCCGCCTCTCAGGCAAGTCCGGAGTCGGTCGGAACGAAAATCGCCATCGGTACGCAGGCAGCGGCCAGTCCGACGTTCCGCTCGTCAATCGATGAACGTATTCGTCTGGCCGGCGTACGAGATCTTGATCACACCGGCCCAGTTGCACATGCAGATGCAGGTGTCATCGAGGGCCTTCTGGTTGGCGATAAAGGTCAGTATCGCACCGGGAATCCACGGGCTCGACGTCGCCGGAATGCACGGCTGCGGGGTCAGCACGCCAAGCGCGGCGGCCGTGGCCGCTGCCACCGCCGGGTTGGCGAGCGACATACACATCCCAAAGGGCATGACATTCACCATGGGAATATGATCCATGACATTCGCCGCCGGCTGGTTATTGCAGAATTCAAGATTGACCGGCAGGACCATCAGCGTGCCGGGAGCGACTCCAAAACTACATTGGGTTTTGGCGGTACTGATGACTTGGAATGGCATGGTGACGACGACGGTAAAATTTCGCCCGATTTGATCTGGACTTCAACCTTCAACCTTCAGCCATCGACGATCGATGGCATGTGATCTCCGATGTTACCCACCGGCTTGTTATCGATGAACACGAGGTATCCGGAAGTGCAAAGATCGCCCGGCGCGGTCCCAAGGGAGCTCAGAGGAGCGGCACCGTCCGTGACGACGTAGGGCATCGATTTTCGTTTTGTTGCTCTTACCCGGCGGCGAGTTCGATCCCACGGTCCAAGAACGGCTTGAAAGCAAGTCCGTTCTTAATCGCTGCAGGACTATGAGGAGAAACGGTGGGGGGGATCGAGGGGACCTTTGACGAAGGGGGCGAAGGCGGCGCGGTGGCCTGTACGACAGGCGGCGCAAACTCGGGCATTTGGGCGATCGATGCAGGTGAAAGCGATGCGGCCATCGCAACTGCTCCCGTCACACACGTCGGCACCAAGGTCGCACCGCCAGGCACCGGAGGCCCGTCGGGCACATCGCAAAACGAAGCAGCCTGCGCGGCGAGACCTCCCGGCCCGGCCGGACCGGCTTTGCGGGCGGCTTGGGCGGCGGCTTCTCGTTTCGCCGCCGAAGGATTTTCGTGAAATGCATCCGCGGCGCGGATCGCCTCCTTCTGTTCGGGGGGAAGTTTGGCCTCCACGGCCCGGGCGGAATCCGCGGCCCACTTGACCCCCGTCTTTTGGGGGAGTGCTTGTGCCAGGGTCTTGGTCGCCCCCAACATGTCCTGCTGTTGATTCAACAGGAGCGAGAGCAGTTCACTCACGGACTTACGTGCCAGATCCGGAACTTCGACGGGGGCCGTGACGCCGGCTTTTTCCATCAACTCCTTGGTGGTGGCCCCCTGCAGCTTGGGCAGGGCGGCAGGCACCTTGAAAACCGGTGCCTCCGGGGCACCGAGGCCGAACACTTTGGCGAGGGAAGAGAACATAAAGCGTGATCGACCGGAACGGCTCTAGCCTGGAAGGAGAAGACTCAGCACGCCTGACGCTGAGCAATCGCAGGTCCAGGCTGCGTGGCGATCCGTCTGGCAGCGCGGACCCCAAGGGGCGGGCGCAGTTGGAGCCGCCGCCTGCGGAACCTTCGCGGGCAGGGACTCGCCCGGTGTCGCTACGTCGGGTAAACCGGAACGAGGAGGCGGCGGGCGTGGGTTCATGGCGAAGGCTGAAGAATCAGCAGCCGGTTCGTCGTGGTGACGGCGAGGGTTTGTGAGTCCAACGCCACCGCCGGTCCGGCAAAATGTTCGTCGTCGAGGGTAAAGAGCACCTCGCTCCGGAGCTCGCGATCCAGACGGCTCAAGGTCCGTCCGTCCGTCAGGAGGCCGGATCCGTCCGCCTGGGTCACCCACCGCGCGTCCGTGGACTCCAGTCGCACCGAGGCCCGGTGGCTGCCGTCGGCCTCGATGAGCATCAGCTGTCCCACCAACGGGAGCAGCACCCGCCCCTCGGGCAACGGTAGTGGAGGCACCGCCGCCGGCACGCCCCCCCCCCCCGCGATGGGTACGTTTAGACCGAGCACGCCTTCCGGGCTCACCCGCCAATAACGCGGTCCGCGATCCGACTCCACCAGCAGATGGGCGTTTCCGTGCTCATCGAGACTCAAGGTGCGGGGAAGGAAGCTGCCGCTGAAGGAACGGAGGGTCGACAAGGAGCGGTCGGTGATGAAGATCTGGTCCCGCCGGGCAAACACGCAGCTCTCACCCATGACGGCGCCGACGAGCACGACGCCGGGCAGGTCCCAGTCCTGTTCGCTGTCGGTCGCCTGGAGCAGGTGGTCTTCATCGATCGAATACGGGGGAGCGACCCGAAAGGCCTGCACGTAGCTGGAGCGGGGCGGATTCAGACCGTGGGGATCGAGGGCGCGCTGCCCTCCCGCCAGCAGGTATTCTGGCCCCCGGGCGGTGAGCAAGGCATAGTGGACATTGCCTCCCCTGCCCGCCCCCACCCTGAACTCCAAGGCTCCGGTGGCGGCAGAGTAGCGCCGCAACGCGCCGGTCGCGTCCAGCGCCAGCACGGCCTCCCCCTCCTCAGAAAAGGCAACGGCGCCCGTGCCCGAGAGCGCGTGCACCAGACGCCTCCCCTGCCGATCATAAAGCTGCCAGATGCGACCGAGCACCACGACCCGTTCGCGCGAGGCCAGCAGGCCCCGGGGTTCGGTTTCCGGAAACAGGTCCACCGAGCGCTGCACCCGCCACCGTCCCGCGACCACGGTCACTGCGCTCCGGGAAGCCTGGTCCGCAGCGCCAAACTGCTGGGAGAACACACCAGTGACTGCGGCCGCGGAGGAGACGGCCGGGGGCGCGATGGTCCCCGGTCGCAGCGGCGCGGAAGGGTGAACGAGGGGCGACACGCTGGAACTGATGGGTACGGTGATCTCTTCGGGTGACATGGGCGACGGAGGTGTTTTGGCGCAGCCGGCCAGCGTGACGGTCAAAGCGGCGAGGAGAAGCATACGACTCCGGGCCGCCCGGGGGTCATACCGTGGAAATCTGGTCATTCTGGAGGTTCAGGTTGGAAACGAGCGGGAGCAGATCCGGCCCGGTGATGCTGCCCACCGCCTTGTTGACTCCCAGCATCTGGCCGAACGCACGCATGAACTGGCCGGCCACTGCACCTCGACCGGCATTGGAGCCAAGATTGGCGGTGACCTTGACGGTGGAGTTGTCCAACCAAGTGCAATCGGCGGGATTGGCGGCGTGGTGGGACACTTTCACGACGAAATGGGTGCCCCGTTGCGTGCGCACGCCGTCCACGCTGGGGTCGATGGGATCATCCACCGTTCCGGCCACAGGCGTGTGTGCATGATAGTCCTTGTCGAGAAACCGCGGTGAAAAATGCACCAGGCACCGCTTGAAGGTCCAAGGATTGGACGCATCCGTCACTTGCGCCGCCAGCTTGAACCGGAAGTTCACCCGGGTATCCACTTCGCGTTGAATCGATTGAAGGATCGAGCGTCGGTGGTTGTTGGTCATCCCCCAGTCCACGGCCGGAGGTGCGCCGCTGTTCCACCGCACGATGTCCATTTCCAAGTGCAGGGTGATGACAAGGATGCCGTCGTAGGGTTCGGCCGGATTTGGCGGCGCGGCCACGGCGTGACGGGCAAAAATATCCCTCACACTCCACTGTTCTGCGCCGAGCGGATAAAGGTAGAGATTCCTCATTCCCCGAACTCCGGGCAATGTCTGGTCAATGTCCGACCGCAGCGGCCAATAAGCGAATGTTCGCCGGTCGGTCGGATGCGGAACCACGCGGTAATTGTCGTAGCGAACGCCTCCCTTGGACGTATGGTCCACCTTCATCTGAAGGGTCACGCCCGGCGGCTCGATCCGCCGGCGAACCCACTCGGCGGACGGCCAGAAGAACCGGCTGCGGATGATGTGGTTGCCGTTCATCATGGGGGATCCTCCCGTGCCGACCCCGTTGTCGATGGAGAAGGGATCGCCAGGAAGGTTGGACTTATAAGACATCTCGCCGAGCGAACCGCTCCACCATTTCTCGTTGTATTCGTCGGCCAGACCGTCGGCGTGTCCCGATTCGTGGGCCGACGGGAACCAGGTGCCGCTCGTATCCGAGTGGCCGGTGGGAGATGACTCTCCGCTGCCGTTGAATCCGCCCCGATTGTCGCGTGCCCCGGCACCCTTGTTTTCGACGTGGACCAGGAAGTGAGCACGCACCCGGTCGACAAACTGCATGAACCAGATGACATCGCATTCGAATTTGGGGGCGGCCGCGCCGTCGTTCCGCGAGACCGGCAGCAATCGCGCCCGGTGCGGATTCTCGGCGTCGTCGCCGTTCCAGCGGTTCATTACATTGCGGGCCCAGGTGTCTTTCCAGGCGGCTTCGGCCAGTCCCGACGGAGCCAGCGCGGTGGCGGCGTTGGGGACGAATTGGAAGAAGTTCCGGGTGTAGTGAAGATTGACCGCGTGTTCGCGCTGCTCGGCTCCGTTGCCCAGCACGCCGCAGCACCGGACCAGCACAAAATCGATGCGTCCGGTGCCATCAGAATTGGCCGGATTGAACTTCTCCCGGTAGCGAACCCCGTAGTTGAATTCCATCAGGGGCTGAATGCGCAGGAACTGATGTCCAAAGTCGGACGGACGGGTTCCGGCGGCGAAGAACTTGCCCGGCGTGGGCAGCTGGTTCATGCTGGGAAGTTCCTGGGACGTGGCCGCCGCCGATTCGTTCGGCATCATTCGATTGTAAACCAGCGACCCTGCGCCGCGGGCCGCCGTGGCATCGTGCCAGCAGACCGCCGCCCGCGCTCCGCTGACGCCGATGGGACTCGCCGGCGAGCGCTGGTCAAAGACATCGAACACATTGCCCAGGGCGATGACCAGACGCGTCCAATCCGGATAGTCCGCGATGTAGTTCCTGTCCTTCTCGACCGTGGTTTCGCCCGCGGTGCCGGCCGCGGTGCCGGCAGGAATCTCTGATTGGTAACTCACATTCCCACCGATATCGGGGCGATAAACTCCGGTCTTTGAAACGTTCGCCAGCGCGCCGCCGTCGACGGCCTTGTCCTTGAAGCGGTGGTGGAACAAGGCGCAACGCTTGACCGGATTCCAGTGTTTGTCGTCGAGCGCGGCAACCTTGACTCCGATGGCCCCGCCCGTCGGGACACTCTGACAAAGCACCAGGTCATCCAGGGAAAAAGTGAACGGAGCCGCGAGGCTCGACGTCTGGTCGGCCAGCTGTTCGAACCGATTCGCCTTGGCACCGAGCCGTGCAAAGTATCCGCGCGAGCGCCAAGTGCGCGGAAGGTCGTACACCTTGAGACGCTGGAGCCCTGTCTGGAGGCGGGCGTCTCCATCCGGAATCTCGGACAGCCGACGTTCCGTGGCTGAGTGCGACTCGACGTAGGTGCTCTTGGCGGTGAAAAACTCGAGCACCACCTCCGCATCGAGTCCGCCATCGGGTTTGCCATCCGGCTTCTTGTTCAGGATCCAAGGCAGACACTGCACGGTCTTGCGGTCCTCCGCGTCGGGCAGCACGACCCAATTGGACACCGTGGTGGCGACATCCTTGCTCCAGGCCGTGGTGGCGGCGGCGAGTTTGGTGCTCGCGGTGGTCCGCGTCGGAACAGCGGCACTGTGAGCATTGTCGTAGGCGGTCTGGGCGGTCGCGACCGCGCCGTCGACCGTCGTGCGGCGGGCGGTGGCGGTTGCCGCGTTCGGATTCACCGTGGCGGGGCGGGCCGCGCCCGGATTCGCGTCGTACCAGTTTTTCAGATAAATGGGATGGGACGTCTGCGCATAGGCCGCGTCACGATCATCCTGGGCGATGACGAGCGCTTCGAACGCCGTCCGTTCCGTCTCCGAGGCCGCCGCGGCGGCCCGGGCGGCATCCTCGGCCTCCTTAACTTCGGCCTTGGCCGCGAGCGTGCGCAGGCCGCGCAGATTGACCGGCGGGATCGAGATGTGCTTCTTGTCGTGGGCCGCGTATCCGAAGAAACGATCGAAAAAGGTGAAGCGGGCGAACTGCCAGCGTGGTTTCAGGGTGAACACCACCATCTTGGCCGGAGTTCCGAAGGGGCGGTTCTCGTCCGAGAGCTGGGCAAGGACCGGTTTGCCGTCCGCGGCCCCGTCCTTGATCTCCCAGTCGGCCGTGTCGAGCGTGAACGCCTTCTTCCACGGCAGCATGAAACCGCGCCCGGCGCGGAGTTTCTGGCTGAACTCGGCTCCCTTGACGTATTTGACGGCGGCCCCCGCGGGCGCCGCGTTGGGGGCCTCACAGATGATGAAGGTGGCGTCTTGCTGGGTAAAATCGAGGGAGAGCTTCTTGAAGGAGCGGGGAACCTTGAGCGGAAGCGGTCCGCTCGCCGGGACCAGCACGCCATTTTCGTTGATCAGGGCGTCGAAGGTGTCGGGCCCCGGGGGCGCGTCGCCGGGCTTGGCCGGCACGCGCTCGCTGAGGAGGACCTTGACAGGAAATTTGCCGGGCAGGACCCGGGCATTGCCTTCAGGATCAAGGAAGCGGAAGGCAAAGTGCAGCGGCACAAGGACCGGGATGCGCTGCACCTCGACGTCGACCGCGTTGGGCTGCGGCGACTCCGTCAAAACATGGCTCGTGGTCGTCTCCACCAGCTGATGGCGTTCCTCGTCAGCAGCGGTGAGTTTGACTTCGATGATGATCCGTCCCGGATGAAGTTTCTTAAACTGCCAGACTCCCGCCGGCGTCTGGCTCGTCTCAAAACGGCCCCGGGCGTCCTTGAGCGAAACGCGCTCTGGTTTGAGAAATACGGGCGGCGCGGAATCCTTGACTTTCACCCGCACGTTGAGTGCGAGGAGTGGGGTCACATCGAAATTGACCATGGTGCTTCCACCCGCCGGCACCGTCGTTGAGGTGCGGTTGTTCCCGAGCAGTTCGAACTTTGCAGTATTGCCGCCCGACAGGGACGCGGAAACGGTGTAAAGATTGGTGGGGAGATTGGGAAATTCCTTGATGCCCTCGGCATTGGTCTTGCCCGATTTGCCGGCTTCACCGGGTCTGCTGACCGCTTTTGACACTGATACGTCCAACCCGTCCTTGAAAGGGCGGGGAGCACCGCTGACCAGGTTGGCAATCACGATCAACGTGCCTTCCTGGATGCACTCCTGCGTGGTGCCACCCGTGGCACCGGTTCCGCCGGCGGAGGTCTTTTTGCTGCGAGGCATGAATGAGTTCGGGTGACCGCGGATCGGCTGGCGCGATTCAATGCGCTTCACCGCGCACGGAAACGGGCGTCGGCCCGGTCTTGGGATCCAATTGAATCAGGTAGGTGGTTGAGCCCCCTGGCACGGCAACGACGGGTTGCGCGGCAGGAGTGGTCAGTCGGAGCGGCGCGGGCTCAGCCCGTTGCGACGCCACATACGTGCCATCCGGCAGGGCCGCCACCCATTCGGAGGCGCGTCCCGTGAGGGTCACGTTCAACGTCCGGACGGGCAGCGGGACGGACGTGGGTTCGACGAGCCGATCCAGCTGGCCGCTGCTCGTCAGAGTGACCGCGACGCGTCGGGACTCCAATGGACCTTCCGCGTTGGCGGCAAAGTGAACAATCTGCAGGGTGTCGCCCGACCAAGCGATCGCTGGTTGGGCACCCGGGATCACGCGGAGAGGGGGCAGGTCGACCGGGGTCAGCTGCAAGTTGTCGCCTTCCGAGGTGACCACGGCGAGGCGCAAGCGTCCCTTGTCCTGCCCCGCGAGCACGAGTGAACGCCGTTCCCCCGCCGCCGATGCTCCCAGCGCCACCCGGGCCTGCTCCACGACGAACGGAATGTCGATGGTGCCAACTTCCCTCCCCTCCGGCGCAAAGCGCACCCAGCGGATGCGTTGGCGTCCGGCACCCAGGAGAAAAACTTCAGGTCGACCTCCCGTTGGCATGACGGCAGGGTGCAACATGACAGCGGCACCATCGTTCAACGCGAACCGCTGAACCGGGGTCGCGTCAAATCGCGCGAGGCAGAGTGCATCCCCTTCACGCCAGCCGTAACACCCGTTGAGATCGCTGGCCCAGTCGTAGTGGGTTTCTGGAGCAAACGGATCGGAAGCATCGCGCCCCACCTCGGCGAGCGTGCGAGACCCCCGCGAGAGAAACAGGCCGAGATCGGGACGCTTCTCATAGAAGCGGGACTCCCCGATCCGCCGACCCTCCGGAGTTTCGGCAATCCAAAGCAGGCGGAGCCCTTTCTCTTCGCCGATGGCGGTGTCGCGAGCCGCGGTGACCGTGAGGTAGCGCGTGGGCAGGAGTTCAAAGGACACCGGCGGTGAAACATGCATGCGACCCTGCACCGGCAGCTCCAGGAACACCGAGTACGAGCCCGGAGCGGTCAGGTCGATGCACTCGGTCAGCGGCACTTCCGTGGTGAACCGCCCACCGGGCGCGAGCGTTTCCTGGCTGGGAGGCGAAATGGGCTCGGCCGGTCCGTCGTGATTTCGCAGGGGAAGATAGGAAATTCGACGTCCGGTCGGAAACGCCGGTCCGGTCAGCACGTAAAGCGGCATGGCGTTGCCCTCGACCGACGGAGACGGAAACGAGACCGCCACTCCGAGAGGATTACTCACGGAAACCGATGCCGTCAGGGTTTCGCCGACGAGGATGCGCTGCGGGGACAGGGCGAGGGTGACGTTCACGTTTGATTTGGGCGAGCAGGCGTTGAGGAGGGCAAGGCCGCCGGCCACGGCCGCTGCGGTCAAGCTCCGCGCCAGGGCGCGGCGGCTCGTGTTCACGGTTTCTTGTTCTTGGTTCGATCCTTGTCGAGTTTGGTTCCATCCCAGCCGCGGAGGCGCAGCAGGCAGAGTCCGCAGAACTTCCGCTCCTGATCGTAGTTGTAGGACATCGTACAGTTGTTCCAGTGGCTGCGTTCGTCGTGCAGCGCTTCCGAGAAACCGGCGGCGCTGTGGGCATGTGGCAGGAAAAGAATGTGTCCGATCTCGTGGGTCGTGGTTTGCTGCATGTTGTTGCTGCTGCCCACTCCGTAGTTGACGCGAGTTTGGAGATACCCCGCCACCGTCCGCGACGTCTTGGAGAAATCGGTGGAAGCGAACCCGTTGGTGCCACTTTTCAGTCCCCCATCCGCCTCCCAATAGAGATCGAACTGGAAGAGGTTGATGCCGTCATCCGCGGCAAAATAGTCACCGAGGGTGGCGATCACGGATTTGTCGCAAATCGCTTCGAGGAAATCCTTGTATCTTGGTTCCGTGTTGAGCGATTTGCCGGAGAGGAACGTGGCGAGCTGGGCATCCGTCCAGGTTTTCTCCGCTTTCACGGCCGCTTTCCAATCGGCGTAACTGAGAAACTTCGCCGCGGAATCGGTGATGGTCCCCTGATCACCGGTGGCGAGGGCGAGCTTTTTCCACCAATCCGTGACTTGGGCCCGGAGCTTGGTGTCGTAGTCGGGGAAGTCTTCCCGTGTGCCTCCTGTCTTGTCGACCATGGCTAGGTACGACTTCGAAAAGTAATCGGCAACGGCTCCCAGATTGATGTCGGGAATGGTGGCTTTTTTCTTCCGATACTTGACGATCCGCACTTCGCGCCACACCTGCAGGGGACCCGTGGAGGCCCGTACGGCGTGCTCAAGCATCGCGTCGTCTTCAGTATCGAGTTTATCCAGACCGTCCGCCGTTCGGAGATGCGGAAAGCAGACCGTCAACTTGTAGGTGTCGCCGGCGGTGCGCGCCGGTTGCAGCATCACCCCGGAAAGTCCTGCCAGTTTGCCCTTGGGCCACGACTCGGAGTACGCCGCCCAGGTGCGTTTGGTGCCACCCTTGACGAGGAAAGGGAACGCCTTGTCGGTGAGGGCATCGGCCGGAGCATAACCGGTTTGGTCCGGAAAGACATCGGTGGAAGCGGTGCCGCGCTTCCCTCCCCGGTCGATGTGACAATTGTCTCCTTTGGGTTTTGTGGTCGCCTTGTGGTAGTCGATCGCCAGGTCGACAAACTCCTTGCCCTCGGTGAAATGCCCGGAGACGTCTTCGGCGACGTCCTCGTAGTTCCAGAGAAAACGCACCTTGCCCACGGCATTCGGGGACTCGACCGCCTTGTCATCCGACGTGCGGAGCTTGGGTCGAACGAGCACGGGCAGGTTGGCGCCGGTCTTCCAGAGATCCTTGTAGGCGGAAAATGAGGTATTGTCGGTCTTGTCGCTCCCCTTGCTGAAAAGGTTGCTCAACAGCGTGATTCGCTTGGGAGTGGCCGTCTTATCGTCGGGCAGTGCCGCCTTGAGATCGCCGGTGCCCTTGAACTCGGTCCAGAGCGCTCGATCGCGACCTTCCGCCAAGGTCTCCTGCGGACCGAGCTCGAGGGAGAGCTCGTGGATCAGGACGTGGAAATGAGTCCAGGCCGTGCGCGGAGCCGCACGTCCGGCTGACTCGATCTCGAGCTTCAGTTTATAAGGGGAGTGTTGGACGGTGACAAAGCCGGCCGGGAAGGACTCGCCAACGTCGACTTTGCCGTCCCATTCCACCGCGTGCGGTCCATCCTGGCGTTCCTCAGCGGTCAGTTCACGAAACCAAAGGGGCTTGTCCGAGTTTCTCCCAAAGAGCAGGAAACTGGCCTTCGTGATGGCCCCGGTTTTGTCGTTCAGGGTGTACGTCAGTTTGATCTTCTCCTTCTCTGGAGCGAAATGGAAGTCGGCGGAAACGCCCGCCGGATCCTTGGGCACCGTTGCCCACGAGGGCAGGTGGGGCTTGCTGCTGACTGCGCCCGCGGCGAGGTGAAATGAGACCACGGCACACTCCGGCCACCGAAGACGGTTGACCGTCTTGGCCGGTGACAAAGCAAGGGCGACAGGTGCGGCGCGAGCGGGCATGATTTACGTTTCAGGGATTGTCGTGCCGGTTCTTGATCTCCGCCTCGATATCCGCGGTTACTCCGGTGCCCGGCTTCTTCGCCAGGACAACGCGTTGATAGGTGGATACCGCGGCGCTGGTGGTGGCCGCATCCGCGCCCACGGTGCAGGTAAACCCTAGATTTCCGAGGCGTGCCTGCACGGCGGACTCGCCGCTGGCGACGAGATCGTCCACCGCCAGAGTCCATTCGACGGTTCCGGCCGCGGGCACCGGTTCAGCAGGATCCTTGAAATCAGCCTCCACCACCGGCCGCGGATAGAGCGGCTTGGGCGGAGGCTCCGAGGGAGCGGGTCCAGACGGGGTTGCAGAGGGTGGAGCAGAGGGCGACGCGAAGAGCGCCACGCTGAGTGCCACGGCCATCTTCCCCGGTTTCAAAGGCCCCGATTCAATCAGCCCGTCCGCGCCGCTCGTTCCCTGAAGGCCCAGGGGTGGACCAAGGGACCAGGCTTTCCCACCCAGCGCCTTCAAGTCTGGACCGGCGAGGACCAGACGGAGACGATGCTCCAGCTTCGGCAAGGCCAGATTCAAGGAGTTCGCGTTCCCGGGTTTTAGGGTGACCTTCGCGGAATCGGGTGGAGCTTCAAAGGCCGCTTCATCCTCCGGGGTGAGCTTCACGATCACCTGCACGGTTCCTGTGTGCAGTCGCTTGAACGCCCAGGTCCCGTCCGGTTTCGTCTCGGTCTCAAACTTCCCCTTGGCGTCCTTGAGTGTGACTTTGGCCGGTTTTAGGGCCACGGCAGCGCCGCCACCCGCGGGCTTCGACTTGACGGTGACCGTCAATTGAGCCAGCGCAGCGACATCAAAATTCACCTGCGAGCTGCCGCCGGCCGGCACGCTGGTGGCCGCGGTGGTCTGACCGGTCAGCTCAAAAGCCTGGGCGTTGGCGCCAGTCAGCGAGGCGGTGACGCGGTAGGTGTTGGTGATGAGGTCAGGGAACTCCTTGACTCCCTCCCCGTCCGTCTTGCCCGAGAGTCCGCCCGATGCAACCGTGAGATCCAGACCGTCCTTGAACGGCACAGGGCCATCCCCGGTCAGGTGGGCGAGGACGACGAGCGAGCCGTTTTGCACGCAGGCCTGTGCCGTGCTCCCGATGGAGCCGGAACTACCTGACGACGTCTTCTTGCTGCGCGCCATGGATGAAAGTCGGAGAGAGTAGCTCGGCCCGAGTGAGCTATTCCGCTGGCATCCGGGACATGATCACGGCCAGACGCCCGCTGGGCGTGAGTTTGGTGTCCCGAAGCACTCCGAGGGTCCAGTCGTACCCTCTTTGTCGTTCAAACGGAGCCCCCGCGATCAAGTCGATTTCAGCCATGGTGGCGACGTCCTTTTCTGCGGTGATGCCATAGGACGGCGATCGCTTGATCGCATCGCGGATCGCAAGCAACACGGCCGGTTCACCCAAGTGCCCGAATTTTGCCGGGTAGCAGGCCTTTAGATCCGCGAGCAGTTCGCGCTCAAAGCGACGCAGGGAAGCACGGCTGAGGACCTCGATTTGTTCGCGCCGGATGATGAGCATGATGATCAGAGCGGTTAGAGGAGCACCGTGCGAGGCGTGATCCGCAGCCGATGCACAGGCAACTCCATGACCTCGTCGGCGGATTCGCCTTCACAGACAAAACGCGAGATCGCGCCGAAAACCGTCTTGATCTCTCCCGCGTTGCAGGTCGGGAGGTACACGCGCAGCACCCGCGGGTCGTAGTAACGAAAATAGAGAATGCGGCCCGAATGGTCGCGCACGCGGAGAAAACCCCGAAAGTGACGGCGCAGCTCTTCGAAGCCGAGCGGGGTGACAACGAAGATTCCCCAATTCTTCCCCCACCCTTCTCCCCACAACCAAGGCAGGAGTTCACTTCCCGCATGCAGCTTGACCAAGTACGGGGCGGTCATCTTCAGGTCCAGCCCGAGTTCACCCCGGTAGAGACATCCCGACTGTTCGGGGGACTCGGCCAGGCGATTGGGAAGGGCGGGGATCGAGGCTCCATCGAGCAAGGCGTAAACCGTTTGATCCGGTTCGCGGAAAAGCAGCGCGCTCAGTGCATTGCAGCGAACGATGACCGGATCGACGTCGCTGGCGCGCTCGGTCAAATGGACCGAGTCGCCAATTGCCCCGCCAGCAACGGAGTGACGATTTGCTGACATCACAGGGAAAGACGAATCCGCGCGTCCATCGATCGAAGTCCGCCCAGTTCGAGGCGCATCACGTACGCGCCCGGCACCAACGGCGGTGAAATGGTCGCAGGCAGATTGATGTTCAGATAACCCTCGATCACGATCCGCTCGGCGATCTTCGGGTCGATCGCTCTCTCCGGGGTGACAGGAGGCGGAATCATCGGGGTTGCTTCCTTTGCTCCCAGAGCGTGTCGGCGCTCCCCTTGGCCTGCCGAATCCATCACGATGAGTTCAAACGCCTTGCCCTTGGGCCATTGATTTCGGGGAATCCGGTAAAACGCCCTGAGCATGGGCGGTTTTCGTGGGTCGGACAGGACGGCGGTCTCCGGCACCTTGATGAGAACTCCGCGCCAAGCGGGCGACGGAGCCTTGGGGGAATCTGGGTGGGCGTCAGTCGACAGCTCCGGGATACTCGGGATCGTGAGCCCGCCGCGAGGAGTCGGGGTGGGAATGAGGGGAGTCGGATCGGCGGGCATTTCGCGGGAATTCGAACAATCAGTGATAGGTTGAAGGGGCTCAAGCCGGAGGCCAGCCCGCCGCAAGGTCCATTTTCTTCACAGCCTTTGCACAGTCGGGGCAGAAGGCATCCTGGTCGGTGATTGTGCCAAACATGACGCAGATATTGCCGGTGGAAACCGCGGAGAAACTGTCCATCAGAGGAAGGCCGTTGTGGCAGTGAGGGCCCACATGGCCACGGTCGACGTAGTGCGTGGGGACCATGTCCGGTTTCTTGCCGGTGCCGTCGGTGACCATGTCAACCTTGTGTCCGATTTCGTGCGTCACCGCGCGGGAGACCTCGTCGGTCGACTGGTCCTGCCACCACGCCTTCAAGCAGGCGCAGGCCAGATTGCCGTCAAAGGCAAGACCCGCACGCATCCGGTCAACCACGTTCACGCGGAGACGCAGCGCACCCGTGCCCGCGGGAAGGGTCGAGGTATCGATATCAACATCGAAACACATGTCGGGGTTGCTGGCATTGATCGGAACTGCGGTGAGCATGGCCTCGGTCAACGGGACATTCGCCCCGCCGTCATCCGGTTCGTACCTCCCGGAAACGAACCAACTTTCACCCGGCACCAGTTGCTGCCAGAGGGCGCGGGAACTCAAAGCCCCGTCTCCCGCACGCAAGCCCGTGGCTTCGACTGGCATGAGGAGATTCATGCCCCCGTCAGCCGGCGGTCCAACGGGCCAGCCGTCAATCACCAGATCGACGTTGGCATGCTTCACGGCGAGGTGCTCCGTGAACCCAACGACGAGTGCGTAGGGCTTCTTGGCGGCTCCCGAAGAACCATCGAACGCCGTTTTGCAGGCCGCCTTGAATTGATTCGTTTCGGCATCACTTCCGATGTTGGGCTGACGCGGAATCCGTGCGAGCGGGAGCTCGACCAACTCGAGTCCATGCGAGGCAAACTCCGCATAGACCGATGCCATGCCCAGTGACGACGCATCCATGCCTTCCATGAGCACGGGAACGAGATAGCCCATCCGCTTTGAGGTGATGGCCCCGGTCTCAACGATCGTTCCCGTGGCGGGATTTTCGGCCTCCAGCTTGTAGCCCTGGCCACCCGCGACCGAGATAAAGATGTCGCCCGGCTCGATCACCTTCGATCCATCGCCCGCGGTGGTGTAGGATTTTTCCTCAGCGAGATGCTTGAAGCTGGCGTTACGTCCGATTTCGGCCCCGGTGTAGACGAGGTTTTCGTCGTTCGGCACCAAACGCACCTTGAACGCATGGGCGCCCGGCAAACTGAAGTTCACCTTCACCTTCAGCTTCGGACCGAGGCGGAACTTTGAGGTAATGCCCTGATCGGCATCGATCCAGATGTCCTCGGAAGGAAGATTGACGATTTGATCGGCCGAACTGATCTCGGCATCGTCCGCATCGACCAAGGCGATGGATGTGATTTCGGGAATCTCTACCGGAGGTACGTCCGGACCGGGGGTCGGGGGTGGTTGCTCCCGGGGACATTCCTCGCAGAAGGGCAGGCCCGTGAGAGCGGCATACTTCAACGCCTGCGCAGCTGAACTGAACGTGGTGATCTCGCCGGGCTTACCGGTCGGAGGGCCACCTGGGTCCTTGGGATCAGGTGGATCGGGTGTGGCGGGATCCAAGGGTGAGCATCCCCCGCCCGACGCCGGAGAACCGCCACTGTTGATCTTGACCGTCGACCCCACCTGCTTGATTCCACCGCCAATATCAATGAAGTCTCCCCCAACCTTCAGCGAAATCTGGGATCCCGCCTCAAGCACGATCTTCGAGGATGCCTTCAGGTGAATTTCCTTGCCCTCCAAGGCGATGATTCCGCCCGCCTTGAGATGAATCTCGGAGGATGAGATGGATGAACTGCCATCGGTTCCAACCGCGAGGTCCCCGACCACCTTCAGATTGTCGGAACCGCCAATCTTCACCATCCGATCGCCGCCGACCTCAATGCTGACGTTGCCATCGGTCTTGGACTGGGTGTTGCCCGTGACCTTCTCATGGCGATCGGCGTCGTAGGAGGTGAATTCGTTCCCAACGATATGGAGGTGATGCTCCGCGTGCAGTTTGGTTCTGGTGTCACCATGCACGTGGAGATCACGAACACCCCCGACCGAAGTCTGATGTGCCGCCTTGACCCGTACCTCAAGATTCTTCTGCGCGTGGATGAAGATCTCCTCGCAACCCTTCATATCCTCGAATCGCATTTCGTTGTATCCGTCGCCACCCTTCGACGAAAGTGACTTGAGGGTCGATTTCGTCTTGTTCGCCGGCAGGTCGTAAGGCGGCTTGTTGTCCGCGTTGTAAACGCTGCCAAGAATGATCGGTCGATCAGGATCGCCCTCCATGAATTCGACCAGAACCTCGTGACCGATGCGCGGAAGGTAGAAGGCGCCCCATTTCTTGCCCGCCCACGCCTGGGCCACGCGCACCCACGCCGAACTCTTCTCGTCGCCGGTGCTTTCCCGGTTCCAAAAAAAATGGACCTTCACCCGACCATGCTCGTCTGTGTGGATTTCCTCGCCGGCAGGGCCGACGACCATGGCCGACTGGGGACCTTGGATCAACGGCTTGGGCGTCACCCGCGCCGGTCGAAACACCTGCGTGGCCGGGATCGCCGTAAACTGGCAGTGAGTTTCCGGCACCGGATCCGTCTGCGTGGAAAACTCCCCCGCATCCCAGAAGAGATTGACCGACGTGATCAGGTACTTGCGGTTCTGATCCTCGCGCGGATGCTCCTTGAGCGTAAAGGTATTCCCCGCGGAAAAGCCGAAAAACGTGGTCTCTCCGCGAACCACTTCGGCGCTGGTCTGAATCTCCTCAAGCCGCGTCCGCGCGAGCCGCTCGCCCTCGGCGGGCTCGAGGTACTCACCGGGAAAATCGAACACCTGGCGGTCATTGATCGCGTGCTGCTTCTCCACCTGGGACAGCTTCAACAGGGGCGTCTTCGGCTTGAGGTAGTTGTAATCTGAAATCGAATACTGAGTTGGCTGGACCTCCTGCTCGACCGTCCACTGCACGACCGACTCCATCATTCGCTCCGCGCCGCCGACCGGGGTGAAGCGAAGCTCCTCATGGCCCTCGACCGGCTCGTAGGACTCCATCGAGTCGATCAGGATGAGTGATGCCTTTTCATCATCGTGCTTAAAAAGGTAGGCGATGCCTTCCTGTTCGAGGAGTCGACTGACGAAATTGAAGTCCGTCTCCCGGTACTGCACGCAGTTGGTCAGCGTGGGATAGGTTTCACTCAGTCGGGACTCAAAGTCCTTGGCACCACGGTCGCGAAAGACGCTCTGCACAATGTCCGGCACCGTCATCTCCTGAAAGATCCTGCAGTCCGCCGAACGCGTCATCACCCAAAGCCACGGGACGAGCTCGGCCCGGTAGTGGGTGAAGCGCTCGTCACTTCCTGTGAGGACAAAACGGCTGACGAAGGCGTGATAAAAGCGTCGTCCACCGCCTCCGAGGTCGAGTCGTACGACCACGGGATGACCGACGATCGCGTCGAACTTGATGTCCGGATCTTCGCTCGACATCTGCGCCTCGATCACAAACGGCCGACCAAGGTGTTCCCGCACCAAAATGCTCCGCAGCCCGAGAACATTCTCACCCAAGGGCGTCTGAATCTCCAGCGAACGATTGGACTGGGAAATGGTCGCGGCAGGCATGGAGGGACGTACGGGAGGAGAACCTTGTTTGCGGACTGACGCTACCTCTTTTTCGGCGGATCGAGGTACACCGTGAAGTTCAGCGTACCATTGATGTCCGGACGCGGCGAAAGCAGGCCCGCGGTGCCGCTGGGTCCCGGCGTCATGCCGAAACGCCCGGTGGCATCGAGCCGCCACGGATGATCCGCCCACGTGCCGGTCAGTCCGACCGTGCCTCGCGCAGAGACTGCACGCGGCTGCAAATCAAAACCGGCCGTCGCATTGAGCTGGAGATGGGGATCCACCGTCCGGTAGGTCGATGCAACCGAGAAACCCGGAGCATTGTTCTTCACAAATGCGGTGGCCTCAAGTGCGAACACCCCCGCACGGGTGCTCTCGGTGGACCACTTTCCCCGGACAAACAAACGGTAGTCCAGGCTCGTATCACCGGGACCCTGCAGGACAAGCGCGCGAGCGCTCGGGGACATCGGGATCGCGGAGAGCGAGAAATGATAACCGAAGTCAATCGATGCGCTCCGACCCGCCGGCAGAATAATCGCTCCGTCGCTGCTCGCTCCGAACTTCCCCCCCTCCGTCGTGCCGGTGATTGTACCCTTGAACGGACCGGGCGGAGCGATCGAAAGGTCGATCTGCACCTTCTGGCTCGATGGCTCGAATGTCACGAGTTTCCCCTTCATCGAAAGCTTCCCGATCTTCACCTCCTTCTCCAAGCCTTCCGCCTTCCCGGTAAGGAAGTCGCCGGTCTTGGCGAAGTACAAACCGACGGCCCCGCCGACCACGAGGATCGCCCCGACGATGATCAGCACCGTTTTGTTTTCCGTCACAAAAACGCCGACCTTCGAACAGTTGAAATCATCGACCACCCGTTCAACCGCATTTTCGTGCCGCTTAAAATGCGGTGAAGACTTCAGCGTGCGAAGGTATTCCTCCGAGAAGGCCTTTCCGGTGGGCTTGGCGGCCTTTTCAAGCATGCCCGAGAGTGAAAGCTCAAGAGGCTTGCCCGCCAGTTGCGCCGCAAGCAGGGAATCTGCCTCGGCTTTGAGAACCTTCTCCACCGCATCCTGCACCGGTTTGCTTTCGATCAACTGACGCAGTCGTCCGTTGGACAATTGTCCAATCTCGGTATCGACCAAATCGATCGAAATGCCGACCAACCGTTTGGTTGAATCAAGCAAATCGTGACATTGCTTCACATCGGACATGGGGGGAGGCCTTTGACAACTACGCCACGATGGACGGACCCGACGAACAGGCGACTGCAATCGTTCGATCAGTCGAACGAGTAGGTAAAGGACCCGTCTTTGACGTCGAGATGCACCCGGTTCAACCCCCGACCGTCCGCCAGGCGGGACAACAACTCGCGGCCGATGTCGGGCAGGAGTTGATTGGTGATCATGGCATCGACCAATCGAGCCCCACGCTCCAGCTCGGTGCACCGCTGCGCAATGAGCTCCGGCACCGCGGTGGTGTAGGAGAATGGCACCTTGTGGTTCTCGATGACGCGCTTCTCCACCTTGCGCAGGTTGAGGCTGATGATGATCTTCAGCATCTCCTTCGAGATTGGATAGTACGGAATGACGGTCAGGCGATTCAGCAGGGCGTCCGGGAAGACTTTCACCAACGGACCGCGCATTGCCTTTTCGATCGCATCCGATGTGGGCATCAACTCCGGATCCTTGCAAAGATTGATGATCACCTCCTGCGCCGCGTTGCTGGTCAGGATGATCAGCGTGTTCTTGAAATCGATGAAGCGGCCTTCGGCGTCCTCCATGAACCCCTTGTCAAACACTTGGAAGAACATCTCATGCACGTCGTGGTGGGCCTTCTCCACTTCGTCGAGCAGAACGACACTGTAAGGCCGCCGACGCACCGCCTCGGTCAGGACTCCGCCCTCTCCGTAACCAACATATCCTGGAGGCGACCCCTTGAGCGTGCTGACGGTATGAGCTTCCTGGAATTCGCTCATATTGATCGTGATCATGTTGTGTTCACCACCATAGAGCGCTTCGGCCAGGGTCAGCGCCGTCTCGGTCTTTCCCGTGCCGCTGGGTCCCGCCAGCATGAATACGCCCACCGGCCGGTTCGGGTTGTCCAAGCCCGCCCGATTCGTCTGCACGCGGCGGGCGATCGCATCCAAGGCATGGCGCTGGCCAATCACCCGACGCTCAAGCACATCCGCCAGCTTCAACACCTGATCAATCTCGTTGCGGACCATCCGGCCGACCGGAATTCCAGTCCAGTCGGAAACGACGCTCCCGATCGAGTTCTGCTCGACGCACGGGAAGATCAGCGGTTTCTCCCCTTGGAAATCCTTGAGTTTTTGCAGGTCGGCGCGGAGTTCAACCAAGAGCGCATCGCGTTCCTCCGCGCTCAGCGGTGTGGTGCCAGGTGCGGGATCGGCTGGAACGGGAGCGCCCGGGGTTGCCTCGGGTGAGACGCCCGCAGCACGAAGTTTGGCGCGCAGTTCGAGGATATGGGAAACCCGCTTCTTCTCCTCTTCCCAATGCGCTTCAAGATCCTTCAATTCAGCGGCATTCTTCGCCAGCTTGCCGTCGAGCTCCACCAGCCGCGTTGCGTGATCGAGACCGACGCGCTGCTCGCGCTCGAGAATCTCCTTCTCCGTCGTCAGCGACTGGATGCGTCGACGCACATCGTCCACTCCGGCCGGCACCGCGTGTTGACTCACGGCGACGCGCGCACAGGCGGTGTCGATCAGGCTCACGGCCTTGTCTGGCAGTTGACGGGCCGGGATGTAGCGGTGGGAGAGCCGCACCGCAGCCTCAATGGCTTCGTCGAGAATCTGCACCCGATGATGCTTCTCGAAGGCCGAAACGACCGCCCGCATCATCCGGATGCACTTTTCCTCGCTCGGTTCGTCGATTTTCACCGTCTGGAAACGGCGGGTGAGGGCCGGATCCTTCTCAATGTGCTTCTTGTATTCATCCCAGGTCGTCGCCGCCAAGGTGCGCAGGGTGCCACGGGCCAGCGCCGGTTTCAGAAGATTGGCCGCATCGCCGGTCCCCGCCGCCCCGCCGGCGCCAATCAGGGTGTGAACTTCATCGATGAAGAGAATGATCGGTTTCGGAGAGGCCTGAACCTCGTCGATCACGCTGCGCAAACGCTGCTCAAACTCGCCCTTCATGCTCGCTCCGGCCTGGAGCAGTCCGATGTCGAGTGAAAGGACCGCCACATCGCGCAGTGCTGGAGGCACATCCCCGGCGACGATCCGGTGGGCAAACCCCTCAACCACGGCCGTTTTCCCCACTCCGGCTTCCCCTGTAAGGATCGGGTTGTTCTGCCGGCGCCTCATCAGAATGTCGACGCACTGGCGGATCTCCTCATCGCGACCGATGATTGGATCGATCTCCCCTGCCCTCACCCGGGCGGTCAGATCCGTGGTAAACTTCTTCAGCGCCTCCCCCTTGGTGGCACCCGTGGAGGCAAGTGCTCCGCTCGCTTCGCCCGGGGCGACTCCACCCGAAGCGCCGCTGCCGTCGCTCGCGGTGAGGTTGTCCTCGGGTGAACCACCCACGATTTTGGCGAAATCATCGCCCAGCGCCTCAGGTTTGATCTTCGTAAACTCCTTCGAAAGGGAGAGAAAAACGTTTTTCAATCCCGGTGTGCGGACCAATGCCACCACGATGTGACCGGTGCGAATCTGGAGCTCCCCGAAAAGCAGTGAACCAAAAACCCAAGCCCGCTCGACCGACTCTTCCAGGTGGGGCGAGAAGTCGTTGATCGACGTGGCTCCACGCGGAAGTTTGTCGAGCGCCGAAACCACTTCCGAAGCCACGCGGGCGGGATCACAGCCGAAGTGCCGGAGGATTCTTCCAAAGTCGGTTTCCGGGGATTGAATCAGTTGATGGACCCAATGGGCCAACTCGATGTAGGGATTGCCCCGCATCTTGCAGAAGACGGTGGCGGCCTCGAGCGCCTTGTAGGCAACCGGGTTTAATTTTCCGAAGAGCGTGGAACGTTTGATCTCAGCCATGGTGGGTTTTGGGTTAAAAGATGATCGGACGGAAAAATCAGTTGGACTGTAGAACGAGGTCGTTGGGGTTGCGTCCGGTCGGTGGAGCACCCGCCCAACTGGTCCAGCCCAAGCGCGAACCTCCGCCGAGGCGGCAGGGAACAAACTCATCCCGCCGCAGGGTCAATTGGGACTCCCAGTCAAACTCTTCGCCGACATAAAATCGTATCCAGTCCTTGACCTGCTTGTGAGCCTGACCGCCGGGCAGCAGACGTTCATAATCGACCCAGCTCAATGGACCGAACTGAAGTCGGAACTTCAGATGCGAAAGCCAGATGCGCTCGCCCGCAAAGCACGATGATCCCAGGGTGCCGGTGCCACGTGACTTTCCGAGAAGGCAGCGGCTATCCTTCGGCAGCTCCAGCCAGGTGCCTTGAAAACTGTTGACCTTGACCGGCACCCCAAGGAAGCCCGAGAGAATCGCTCCGAGTCCGTCAGGGCTCCGGCTGAGGCCTCCAAGCCAGCCGCTAAAGAAGAGTCGCGCCGCTTCCGGCACGGCATCGTGCTCGCCTGGAGGAACGGTCCCCACACCGATCAGACTGCGGTAGTAGAACGTATGCCGGCGTTCGTCCGGCCGATCGTAGTCCGTCGCCGGCTGGTTCAGCGCCCATGCCCGAAAAAAGAGTGAGAAGATCCGGTGGTGGAAGATGTTGAAAAACGCTCCCAAGGTCGGGTCGTTATGGTGGCGCCGGCGCTCAATGACATACTCCGTCAGATGCACCGGCATGGGACCATTGGGTCCCAGCAATCCGGTGAAACGCAGCATCACCTCGAGTCGCTTGGTCTGATCATTCAATTTCGCCCCGGAAATCGATGTCGGAGCAAATCCAAGGGAGGCCTCCTGAAGGAGACGCACACCCTCGTCGCCTGGCCGGAGCGCGGTCCCAATGGGCGGCATGGAGAGATCCGCCTGCAGGTCGCGCATGATCGCGAAAAAGTCCTGCGCGAGGGGATCGCGCAGGAGTTCGGCCACGCCGGCCCGATCAATCAAAGCAGCGGTCGAGTTCCGGTTTGTATCGGCCATCGCATCACTTCTCCCCGTTGTGGTGAGACGATCACCGTCTCGGTGAACGAATTGATCGAAGCGTAACGAGTCAGGAATCGCTCCACGATCGATCCAAAAAGAAAGATTCCCGAGCCTTCGAATGCTGCTTCATCCAGTCGTACGGTGATCTCTGAACCGCGGACGAAGGTGACCGGTCCCAAGGTCTCGATCCGCCGAACCACGGGGCGAACCGTCACGGCCTGCACGCCTTCGATTTGCTTGAGCAACGTGCGATCCGTGGTATCCGCATAAAGCCGAAGAATTTCGCGGAACGGTCCCGGATCGTCGGAGAGGTTGCCACCGTCGATCGAGAGATAGTTGAGCGACAGGTGGCTGATCAATCGCCAGAGAATTTCGCCGTCGATGTGGGAGGGCTGGGGCACGGTTGGCCCGGTGACACACCGGACCGACTGCACCGGTCCTCCGCCTTCGGGCGTGAATTCGATCTGGTCCCCCATCGTCAGTGGCAAATGCCGGTTGGTCACCAGGACTTCGATCGCCAGTTGCCGGAGGTCGCTGGCATGGGGAGCGGCGCTGCTGTCGACCAAGGAGAGATAGACCTCCGAACCGCTGTAAGAGGTGTTCTTCCCGAAGCGCTTCTCCTGCTGAGAGAGCATTCGCGGCGAGCGATGCGTGGTGTAAAAGGCACCGCCGGCGGTGCCTCCGGCCCGCGATCCGTAGAACGGGTGGAAAACCTGCTGCTCTTCGGACTTGGCGCCAATTCCCGTGACGCTCTCGACCTTGTAAACTTCGAAATCCAGCGGGCGGGTGCGGTCGACGATCACCTGATGCTCGTACGCTCGATTGTCGATCGGAATGCGGTCGGCCCGCCGCCGCACGAGATTGATCGCCGGGGTGCAGAACAGCTCGAAGCTGGTCTTGTCAATCTGTCCCTCCAACTGGGGATCGACCGCATTCAGAAGAATCACGACGTCAAACGACGTGACCTTGCTCCCGGCAAGCGCGTCGCCCAGTCCCACAATCCTCGTGAAAAGGAACCGCTGCGGGAAGGTCATATACTCCTTCAGCAAACGGTACCCCTCAAAGGTGCGCGGACTGGGAGGCAACAGCGCTTCGTTCTCTGAAAGGCCGACCCGGAAACAAGACGGCGACGGCAGACGGCGGTTGGTCGGAACACGTCCCGGCTCAAGCAAGCGCACCACGCCCCCAACCTGCCGGCCGATCATTTGCTCGTAAATCCGTGTCGGGATTTCATCGTTGCCACGCAGGTAGAGATCCAGGTGTGGCAGATTCTTTAAAGCATCGGCATTGCCCCCCGCAGTGATGGCAAACCGCAAGCGGAGAGCAGCTCGGGCCGGCACATCGCCTGGAAGGGAAAGGGTTCCGAGATCCCGCGTATGATAGTGGGCCTCGATGAGATCGAGCGGCCAAAGTGTGACATCATGGCCGGAGCGGAATTCGCACGACGTCCGCTCATTCCGTCCCAACCGCGTTCGGAAAACCGTTCCTCGGGGCACTGGAAAGCCTGCCATCAGGGCTCCGTCCGTCAGGTCTGGTGCGACCCTTGCAACCAGCATCGACGGCGTCGGACAGAGGTAGTGCGGATAAACCGTCTCCAGCAACGCCTGGGTGAACCTCGGAAACTCGGCGTCGAACTTCCGGCGCACACGAGCGGTGAGGAAAGCAAATCCTTCCAAAAGGCGCTCAACGAAAGGGTCCGCGCAGGCTTCCTTCCCCTCCCGATCAAGCGCGAGACGCCCGGCGATCTTTGGATACTCGGCGGCAAACTCACCCGAGAGCTCCCGGATGTACTGGAGCTCCTCATTGTAGAGCCGGAGAAAGGTCTTATCCATGGTGCCGGATCAGAAGGAGAACTGACCGGTTTCGAGATCAATCACGGTTTTGGCGTAGAACTTCTCCGGCAAGGGTTGCGCCCAGAGGTCGGCCGAAATCTGGAAAAAGATCCGATGAGGATTGCGTTGAGAGTCCATCTCAGACTCACGCAACACCTTTACTTGGAGGGTCCGCCGAATGATTCGCGGTTCAAAGAACAGCAGCGTCTCCATGATTTCACGTTCGATCTGCCGCACGTCCCGGTTCTCGGAAAAGATTCCGGCGAAATCGCGCATTCCGAAATTGGCCACGGATCGGTACACCTGAGGATAATTCTCGAGTCCTTCAGACTCACGGTGGCGCTGCGTATTGAACAGCCATGAGATGTCCCGAAGCACCCCCTCTTTGAAGCGGTTGAGGGAGACCACCCGTTGGTTGCGGCTCTCGACCTTCACATCCGGTTGGTCGTCGGTCAGTCGATCGAGCAAACAAGGCTGCAGCCGATCAATGGGAGCAAGGTCAGCCATGGTGGGCGAATGGGCCGGACATCACGAAGCAGTCAGCTCGATCGTTCGAACGTCGAGCAGGGGGAAATCGAGGTCACCCGAGGTGAACATCCGCTGTCCCAACCCACGAAACTGTCCGTCGGCCAAGGGTTCCCAGTCCGTCAACCGCGAGAGCTTGAGACGATCATCTTTAGACTCTTCGGTCCCGGGATAGCGGCATGGAATCAGAATGGAGGACTCTCCACCCGTGGTCCAAGTCGCCTGAGCGGGAATCCAAACCAAATGCCTGAGGTCGGTGGCCGGGGCGATCGAGAGCCGCCGGATGCGTTCAAAAGGCACCCAGTAGTACTTTCCGTCCATCATGGCCTCGAGAACTGGGCCGAGGCGTGAGTCGGCATCCGCGATCCAGGGAACATCCTCGCCGTTGACCTTCGCCGGAATCGCCGGGGCGTCGGCAAAGGCCGATGCCCGCAGGGACGCCTGGTGTGCCAGATCGCCCGGAGCCAACGCTTGGATCAGACGGGCGAGCCAAGCGGATGGCTCCCCCAAGGCGAGAGGGGTGGTACGACCGGCGAAAACCTCGCGACGCAGCGATTCGGCCAAAAGGGCCTGACTCATCATGCCGACCCAGCCGGTATGTTCGTCGCCCAACGAAGCCAAGGTCTGCAATTGGGTCCGGGCCCGGTCCCATTGTCCGAGCACGAAAAGGAGCTGACAAAGCGACAGCCTCAGCTGGACGTCGGCTCCGTTGGCTCGGATTTGGTTCTGCAGGGCATCAAGCGCGGCCGACAAGCGGCCCGCCTTGAGATGTTCGGCGACGATCACGTTGGAAAAAGAGTGAGGAACCAGGGTTGAAGAGCCCACCCTTGAGGGCGTTTAGATCGCATTTCTCCACGAGCGCTGCCGGATTCGGATGACGCCATGGGTGAAATAAAGCGGGCTGCCGGAACAAACAGGCAGCCCGCGATAACGTAAAGCAATTGATCCGAAGTCCCGGCGATCCGAGATTTCGTCAAACGAATCAAGCTTTCTTCTGAGTTTTGATATCGTAACCGCGGATGACGGGGGTGTCCAAACCGCCGCCCGCCTTCTGGGGCGCGTATTCGAACGTAATCTTCGAGAAGTTGAATGATATTGAATCCATCGGAACCGCATCGTCACGCGCGGACGCTCCCGTTTGGTACGATGAAATGAGAATGTCCGTGAAGCTGGCCTTCAAGTACTCCTCCTGTTTTCCGCCGGCCTTGCGGCAGATGAGTTGGGCCTTGGCGATGTGCTTGCCCGTCGCGCAGCTCTGGAAAAGCTCCGGACTGGCCTTGTTCATCGACATCACAAAGCTGAAATCCTGGAAGACCGCCTTGCCGGCACCGCCGCCGGCGTTGGACGCAAAGTTTCCCGAATTGGACAGTCCCCAACTAAAGGACTGCAATTGGATCTTTTCTTTATGGGTGGCATCGGTGGCCTCGCCCTTGATTCCGTCAATTTCGAGAAAAAAATCAGCTGCCATGGTAGGTGTTTATTAAGTCGGTGCCAGCACGGCACCTCGTATCGTTAAGATTTGAATGAGGGGATCTGACTCAGAAAAGCGGCGCTCGAACGAGCCCCGCGAAAAATCAGGCCGTCTTGGCCGACGGCAATTTGGAAACGAGGCGCAACGAAACCGTCAAGCCTTCGAGTTGGTAGTGAGGACGAAGGAAGAACTTCGACGCGTAGTAACCGGGGTTGCCGGCCACTTCCTCTACCACCACCTCGGCCTCCGCCAGCGGGCGCTGTGCCTTGGTCTCTTCCGAGGCCGAGGAATCGCAGGTGAACTGACGGATCCAATCATTGAGCCATTGCTGCATTTCACCGCGCTCCTTGAAAGAGCCGATCTTGTCGCGCACCATGCACTTCAGATAATGAGCAAAACGGGTCGTGGCGAAAAGATAAGGCAGGCGAGAAGCCAGATTGGCATTGGCCGTTGCATCCGCGTCATCGTACTCCTGCGGCTTCTGGAGTGATTGCGCACCCACGAAGACGGCGTAGTCGGTATTCTTCCAATGCGAAAGCGGCATGAAGCCATTCGTGGCCAACTCGGCCTCGCGTCGGTCGGTGATCGCGATTTCGGTCGGGCACTTCATGTCCACGCCACCATCATCGGTCGGGAACGTGTGCACGGGAAGATTCTCCAGCATACCACCGCTCTCGGCTCCACGGATGCGGGCGCACCAGCCGTACATCTTGAACGCGCGGGTGATATTGGTCCCCATCGCGTAGGCCGAATTGGCCCAGGTGAATTTTCCGTGGGTCGCCCCGACGGTATCCTCTTCAAAGGCGAACTCCTCAACCGGATTGGACTTCGCGCCATAGGGTTGCCGTGCGAGAAAACGAGGCATGGCCAAACCGATGTAACGGGCATCTTCGGAAGCGCGCAGGGAATTCCACGCCGCGTACTCGGCGGTCGTGAAGATCTTGGTAACGTCGCGCGGGTTGCTCAACTCCTGCCAGCTGCTGAGATTCATCACCGAAGGCGCAGCTCCGGAAATGAAGGGTGCGTGCGCGGCGGAGGCGATTTGGGCGATTCCGCGAAGGATTTCCACATCGGGCGGGGTGTGATCGAAATGATAATCTCCGATCAAGGCACCGTAGGGCTGACCGCCAGGAGAACCAAATTCCTCTTCGTAGAGCTTCTTGAAGAGCGGACTTTGATCCCAGGAGGAACCCTTGAACTTCTTGATCGTCTTGCCGAGATCCGACTTCGAAATGTTCAGAACCCGGATCTTCAACTTCGCATCGGTTTCCGTATTGGAAACCAAATGATTCAATCCTCGCCAGGCACCTTCCAATGCCTGAAAGTCCGCGTGGTGCATGATCGCATTGATCTGCTCCGTCAGCTTTTGATCGATCGCGGCAATCATGCCCTCGATCGATTTGACCGCGTCATCCGAGACGACGGAAACGCCCGCCAGGGCCTGCTCAGCGAGGGTGCGCACGGCACCTTCGATGGCGGTCTTGGCAGCATCGGACTTTGGCTTGAATTCCTTGTTGAGCAGCGAGTCGAGATCGGACGACGCGAACGTCGTGCCCCCGGCCTGCGTTTGTTTGGCTGATTCAGCGTTGGCCATGGTGATTTAGATCAAGCTTTGGGTTGATCCTCGGGCTTCGGCGCCGAGGTGAGTGATTTGAGCAGTTCTGGATCGGCCAAGACCTTTCCGATCAGAGACTCGGCGCCATCCTTCCCGTCCATGTACGACAGGAGCGATGAAAGCTGGGTCCGCGCCTCGAGCAGCTTGCGCAAAGGCTCAACCTTCCGGGCGAGTGCCGCGGGCGAAAAATCGTCCATGCTCTCGAAGGTGACGTCCACGCTCAGGTTCCCCTCGCCCGTGAGCGAGTTGGGCACCTGGAAGGCCACGCGTGGTTTCATCGCCTTGAGGCGGTCATCGAAACTCTCCGCATCAATTTCGAGGAACTTGCGATCCTGAATGGGAGCCAGCGGGTCGGCGGGCTTGCCGGAAAGATCGGCCATGACGCCGACGACGAACGGAAGTTCGACCTTCTTCTGGGCTCCGTAGAGCTCTACGTCGTACTCAATCTGAACGCGCGGTGCGCGGTTGCGGGCAACGAACTTTTGGGATGAAGCCATAATACGGTTGGGATGATGCGGGTCTAATGCAGGAAATGGGAAAGCCGCAGGTCTCAGCTTTTCGGTTCAGAACTATTCTGGAGGGGTCCAGTGAGCATCATGATTCGGTCGATTGTCTCCGGAGTCAACTCCGTGATGAGCTCCATGAAATTCATCTGTACGATGCGTTTGACCCGGTGGAGCAGGAACGGAGCCGGACTGGAGGGCTCATAGGACCGATAGTAGGCCATGATGGCATCGAGGGCCCTGATCACGTCATCTCGACTCCGGACCACGCCACCGATGGCGGGTCCACCGGCTGCCGCCGGCCCCCCGGCACCACCGACGGCTGAGCCATCGGCCGTTGCCGAACCCGTCGCAAGGTTTTCTGGGGTCCCGGGTAAAGGCAGCCAGGCTGCCAGGAGTTTGAGCTCCTTGCGCAGCGGGTCGAACGTTGGGAACAGGCTCGGTCCGGCCTGCTGCTTGAAGACTGCTTCGATCGCGGCCAGATCCGCCAGGATCTCGCCTGTGGCCGTCGCAAGTTCGGTCACCACTTCACTCCCCGCTTCCTTGACCGCGCCATCGAGCAGCCCAGAGGTGGGCGCCTGACCTGCGGTCGCCGGCCAAACAATCAGGCCCTTCACATGAAGGTAATGCTCCAGAGTGAAGACTCCCGCACGCGCAACCGAAATCATCGGTGCCTTCCGCAGGCCAACGATGATTCTGAGCAGATCGCCATCGGTCGCAATCGGGGCCGCCAAGCTGGTCAGCGCATTGATCCTCTCCGTCGGATCGTTGTTGTCGCTCGCGTCGAGCAGCGGATAAACCTGCCCCCAATACGTCTCCAAATAACCGCGAATCAGTTTAAAGCCATCGCGGAGTCCCTTAATCCCCCGGGTCCGCAACAGGGCGGCCGTGAGCAGCGCCGCAACCCGCAGGTCCTTGGTTGTCCCCGCCACCTCCCTCGCGCGCGCTTCAAACTGCTTCCAATCGGGTTCCTCCCCTGCAGAGAACTGTGTCTCAGGTTTCCCCTGAATCGCCGTCTCCAAGTCAAAGAGCGCTCCGCTGCTCGAAGCGTCGTCACCACACGGTGCGTTATCCCGCACCGGAGCCAGAAGGGAATCAATGGAACTCATAGGGAAATCAGGATCGCGGTCTCTCGGGATCGTTCACCGCTGCCGGGATGACAGTCGGCTTCATGGATTCGTTTTCGAGCGTACCCTCCACCACAATCCGGAGAAAATCCGCGTCGGCGTCCAATCGGGGACGGAGAATGCTTCCATAAATCTGGGACTTGGAGACCTCCAACTCATGCCGGGTGAGTCCAAGGATCTCGATCTGCCGGAGGGTCGCTTGAAGCATCTCGAAGAAATGCGCCACGCGGAACGCCGCCGTTCCCTTTCGGTCTTTCAGCCAGGCACGAAAACGAAGACCATCCTCACTCCGCGTCTCTTCGTAAAAAAGTTCGTATATTTCGGCCAACGCGTCAGCCACCGACGACAGTTCTCCCGTTTGATCCCCCACCAATCCGGTTTCTGCTGCGAGCCTGGGCACCTCGCGGACGCTGGCACCCTCAACGCGAGCGTCAACTACTTCGTAGTCACTTTCGAAAGGCCGCGATCGTTCAGGCACCACCACGAACGTGCCCGCACGTCGGCCACGCGATTGCTGTTCCCAGCGCATCAACGCGCGCCCGGGAACCAAGGTGATCACCTCCGGAGAATTGGTCAGAAGCGTACCCTGATTCTTGGTCAGATCGAGTTTGCCAAGGTCTGCACGCGTCGGTGCTTCCAGCACACCGCCCCGGTGCTGGAGATCCCGTCCATCGGACGGCCATCCTCCATCAGACTGCGGCTACCGTCTGCCGCGACGCTCGCAATTCGGACTGCGCCGGTTTTCGGGGTTGGACTTGGAGGTGGTTTCTCGGCTTTGCGGGTGGCGTCCGACGTGCTCATCGTGGGGAATGCTCAACCGCTCGACCGGGGACTCCGACCGGAGCTGCCACCACGGAGGCCTTGAATTAGGTGGTTTGGGCGGAGAGCGCACCTCCGCCTCCCGAGACGGAAAGCACGAACCCGATGATCCAACAGACACCACGACGTCGCGAAGGAGACTTCAAGGTAGGCGCAGGCTACACCGGGCGATTCGTCAGAGACCGCACATCGGGACGGCTCAGCTGACCTTGAGATCAAAACGCGAGCTCGCCCGGGATCCGCCGGTGGGGATGAGACTCCGGAGAAAGCCTGACCTCGAGGTGCCGCGGAACCGGGCCAGCCAGCGGTCGGCGGCCTCGCGGTTCTCGGCGAGAGACTCCCCGTTGAGCAGAGAGGTGCCGGGCAATCGGCGACGACGCGTAATCTCGGAAAGCAGGGGTTCGATCAGCTGCCGACTTTCCGTATCCAACTGGTAGGGAACATCCGTGACCAGCGGCGCGGCCGCGAGGCTCGCCCGGAGGGCGAAAAAGTCGGCCCCGGTTGGTTCACCGACAATCACGTCGATCCAGGTTCCCGTGCGCGGGACGATTCCAAGCAGCGGCACGGCCGGATCCACCTGTGTGGCAATGAAAGCCAGCCACGCATTGAGCGTCTCCACCGGCGTGCTGCCGGGAACACGCGGGAGCCGCAGCACTTTTGAGCGAGCCGCTCCTTCGCCGCTGCACCACGCGTTGCTGCCGGGCGCAAAGATGCCGAAATTGACTCGCAGGTGGTGAAAGACCCGTTCCAGGTCCGTACGGTCGAGGCTGAAATAGGCCGTCCAACCATCGACGCCAACGAGTGAGTCGGCCACCGCGATCGAATCCAGCGCTCCACCAGCCCGAAGGCGAAGCCCCCGCTGAGCCTCTGCCAGAGCCGAGAGCACACCCACGGCGGCTGTGGAGGCGATGCACCCCGCCTCCGCGGCCTCCAACGCCGGGATCACTTCCGAAGCAATGAATTCAAATCGCTGCCCGATACAATGCGCCACCGCCGCCATCGGAAAGAGCGAGCGCCCAACCCCGTCGCGCGAGGACCAGATTCGCCCGGCAATTGACTCCCCTCCTCGACGCCAAAGCATGGTATGGTCAAACGCTGGAAGCGTCCTCTCCACTCCGGCTTTCTCCCAGGCAGCCGCCTCAATCTGGGAGGCGATGCCGTTTCCGTAGAGCGACCGCCGCAGCCTCACCAAGGAAGCCGTCAGCAATCCGATGTCGTCGAGGTGATCGTTCCAAGCCGGATGCTTGCCGAACGCGCCGACGTACACACGCGGAGCCTGGGGAAGCAACTCCCAGTCCTCGTTGAGAAAACGCTGTGCAAAATCACTCATGATGCGGGCCTGCGGATGTCTCGCGGTCGGTCAATCGAGTCGGTTCGACGATGAGAAGGAGGAAGTTCAACGCTCATTTCGCTGAGACCGGCCAGCGATCCAGGGTGGGCAGCGGTTTCTCGAAGACGATGGTGACTCCAAGCGCGAGCTCGGTGTTGTCTTCGCGCAACCGCACCACCGTATCCCATTCCAAGCCGTCCGCCCGACGAATCGAGCTCTGCAAAATCAGCCTCAACAGGCTCCATCCCGACTCAAAGGCGATGGTCGCATCCGGCACCGGCTTGGGATCGGGCGTGGTTGAAAACTCGAGCTGCGGCGGGGTCGTCGTGACTCCAAAACGGCCGATCTCCAGATTGTCGACCAATCCGCGGGCACGCAGGTCGCGACCGGCAAGACGGAAGGAGGGATAGACTCGGGCCAAGGGAACGCGAGCCCCGCCGGCGGACCCGGCTACCCGCTCAATCGTGGTTGCCTGATCGCGATCCCGAATGAGAACCAGCTTGGCCTGCAGGGGTTCCCCATCGGCCCCGGTAAGGCTGGCCGCAAAGGCGGCGCACCGCGCGGCGCGCTCGAACTGACTTTCCAAGCCCCGACGGACCTCGGCCGGCACGGCCGGATCAGCCGCATCGGACTTCACCCGATCGAGTGCCTTGACCGCAGCCTTGAATCGGTCCGCATCGAGCGCGGGTCCACGGCCGAACGGAAATCCAGCGGACACCGCGCTGATTGCGTCCAGCTCCGCCGTGTAAAAGCCCATCAAGCCTTGCACACTGATCGTGGTTGCACCGTCGAGCAGGTTCCGCACGCCGGCGGCAAACTCAACCCGCAGAGGTCCTTCGTATTTCGCCACGCTGTCCCGGGCGGCGGAAATCGCCGCGGTCTGGGTGCCGACGACGGAGCCAAGACGTCCAAGAAGGGACGCACCGGCTTCCACCTTCAGACCGAGCCGCTGCATCGCGTCGGCGTAGACCGCCGATCGTTGGAGATACGCGGCGGAAGCGCCCGCGGCGGTGATGCGCAGCGCCTGTTGATCGAGGTCGGCCAGTTGAGCCTGCTCCGACGGCGGCAACGCTTGCTCCAAGAGGGCGTTGACGCGCGTGTCGAGCGTGGTCAACCGTCGCTGAACATCGCGATAGAGGGTAAACTCACTGGCCGGTCCGGTGGCTGCCTGAGCTGCGGCGTCCGCCGCCAGTTTCTGCTTCTGCAGGGACGCACGAATGCGTTGGGATGCACGACCAGCTCCACCGCGGATGCGTTCAACGGCCGCCCGGTAACCGCCATCAAGGGTGACTTCGCCCGTCACCCCGGTCTTGCGCTTGAGATTCTCCACCAAGGTATCCATCGCCGCCCGTCGCGTGGCGAGATCGCTCCAGGCGTCCTCGACTTTCGCCTGCCAGCCGGAGCCGGTGCGCGGAGCACCTGCCGCCGCCAGGAACGCCTTTTCCGAGTCGAGAAACCGGATCACGGTGAGGCGTCCGTCCTGAACCGCCTGGAAAGCGTCGCGTTGCGCCGCCTGGGCGCTTTGCAGGTCCTTCTCCAACCCGTCAAACGCGCGCGCCAAGGGCGGGTTGTCCCGCAAAGTTTTTCCCCGCCCGAGCCAGTCCCCCGGCCATTTGCCGCGACCTTCACCCCCTCCAAAGTAAGTCCAGTCGAAGATGCGAATGAAACGATCGAGGTAGGCATCCCGTTCGGGCAACGTCGCGATCGAAGGTGCCAGCAAAGGGGTGATCAAATCTTCGCCGGGAAAGTCCGCCACGTAGCCCGGAAGTTTCTTCAGATGCACCGATCCTTCCAGCTCCACCAACGTCGCCAGCCGTTCAATATCGGCCGGAGCCCAGGCGGCATCGCTGAGGAAACGCTCGCGAGTCGCCTCGACGAGCGGTCCGACCACACTGGCCTCGAAGAGGACCCGCTGGGCCCGACGACGACCGGGATTTGCCCGGACCGCGACCGTCTCGATCGGTTTGAAGATCCAGGGAATGTGCAGGTCCGTGCTGACCCGCTGCTGCAGCTTTTCGTGAAACTCGATCACCGGCCACTCGCGATTTCCCTCAATCCGAACCGGATCGTTGCCCACAAAAACCAGCCCGTTGTCGACCACTGGATGCCAGCGGTTTCCGGCCCACTCCGCGGGGTTCGCACCGGCCCGCCACAAGGCCAGCTCCTCGCCCACGCTGCTCTTCAGCGCGTTGCGTCCGATGATGCTAAGCACGACCAGAAACAGCAGCCCGCAGCCGACGACACTTGCGATGATCCACTGGCGCTGACGGACCAGCTTGCCGGTATTCGTCGCCCGCGTGACCAAGCCCTGCTCCTTGAAAATCTTCTGGGTGAAAAGATCGCGGAGGAAAAACGAACGCTCCCTCTCCCACGCCTTGCCATCGGGAAGACTCTCGGGGGCCAGGCCGAGCGCAGAAGCAAGTTCAGCGTCGAGGGCGGACCCCTCCGTCAAGGCGGAGGTGAAGTAGATGCCACGAAGAAATAGCGGCCGGGCCGACCATTCGCTTGCGACGAAAATCGTCTCGAGATAGCGCCGGAGGCGGGGCCCGAGCGCGGCGATGCTGCTTGGAAGCGTGAAGAGCGCATCCACCTCATCCACCCGCCGGGCGCCGGGTTCAGAGGGAATCGGGTCCTTGAGCAGACCCAGCCGACGGCGCCGGATCCGCTGAACGACCTGATCCAGATGCTGGTCGACGGCGTCGGGACGGAACGGCGCGTCGAGCGACTCACCATTGGACCATCCCGTCATCTGATGCTGCAGCTGGGGATCCTTCAGGCCCGCGAAAAACTCGCGGAAGCCGTTGATCAAATCGCATTTTGTGATCAGGACGAACACCGGAAAGCGGACGTCGAGCCGCTTCTGGATGACATCGAGCTGCTGGGCGATCTTTCCGGCCTTGCGCTGGATATCCTCGAAGGAATCGCGAATCAGGCTCTCGACCGGGATCACCAGCAACAGCCCGTTGATCGGGCAATCCGGGCGCGTCTTGCGCAGAAGATTGAGAAACTCCGTCCACTCGTTGGTGGTGCCGGGCAACGCCTCCTGGAAGAGCAGCTTGCCGGCGGTGTCGAGCAGCACCGCCTGGTTGGTGAACCACCAGTGCATGTTCAGCGTGCCACCAGCGCCCTGCATCTCATCCTGCAGCCCGGGCGGAAAACCGACATTGCAATGGCGGATGGCCTCGGTCTTGCCCGAACCAGGCTCTCCGCACACGACGTACCAGGGCAGGGAATACAGATCCTTGCCGGCGGTACGGAATTTTTCCACGCCCTTGCCGAAATTCTGGCGGAGATCGTCCAGCTTCGCGCGACGCGCCGGGTCGCTGATCGAGCTGGGAGCGGACGACGAGTTCTCGCTGAGCTGATTGGTCAGGGCCTGTGATCGCTGGTGGGCCTTCCATTTCAGGAAGAACTTCCAGGCGACAACCGCCGCCACCACCAGCATCAGTCCCAGCGCGACAATCACGATGGCGCGAGGGTCGATCATGGCGGCCATGCCGAGGAGCGCGGCTCCGCTCAGCACAGCCATCAGAACCTGCATGCCTTTCGGCATTTGTTTGAATTGCTCGATCATGGCGGAAGTCAGGGTGTGGGGACGGCGTTGGGCGTCTGCGCGGGACCGCGCTCGGCGATGGTCTCTAGGGCTTGGTTCAATTCGGCGGACGCGCTGCGGAACGTGTAGATGTTGACCGCACTGACCACCAGGAACAGACCGCCCAGCACGATCAGCAGCGGAACCAGGCTGGCCGAGATCGGCATGGGCAGGTTCATCGTGTTCGTATGCTGGTAACTGTCAGGCGTGATCAGCCCGGTTTCATCGGCATCGACGTAAGCCTTCACCCGTGGCGCGATCTCCAGCATTTTCTTTCTCAGGTATTCGGGTTGGCCTGAATACCAACCGGAGAAACCGAGTCCAAGGCAGGTGAAGAACACCGCGAGGCGCTCTTCCGAGCCGTCCCGGGTCTCCCGGAGTGTCTCATCGAGCAAGTCAAAAAACTTTTCATCCCCGGCGAGCTCGTTGCGCTCGTACGCGAGGCGATGACGGTTCCACTCGCCCGCGAAGCGAAGCGTGCTCTCCGAAATCATCGAATCGACGAAGAAGATGAGCGGCATTTCGACCTTGCGGAACTGCTCGCTGATCGCGAGGTCGTTCTTTGCGGTGAGGTTCATCTGCTCGAAGATCGTGTTGATCTCCGACCGGGCGGTGGCGTAATCCGTCGATGAGCCCTTCCTCCCCATACGATTGAGGCGGCAGACGGCTTGAAAGAGAGGTTCGCAGAGATCGAGCAACCGGACAGGCATGGTGGTAACGGGTTGGAAATAAAGGGGCTCTCGCGGGGCGGGACGAAGGAAAGTGGGCGCTTGAAAAAGCGCAGGCCCGTTTGGGTCGCGCGGCGAACGACGCGCCCGATCAGGGCAGCGTCATGTACAAGGTGATCTGGAAGTCGCTGGCGTCAGCATCCGGCCATCGCAGGATTCCGGATTTCTCCAGCTGGATCTGGGACCAAACGCGGCCGCTTTCCACGCGGTTGACGCGAAAATAAGTCAGGCCGGTTTGCGCCGGAAACTGCAGCGGGGGGATGCGCTCCTCCTTCAAGACCACACCGCGAATCGCCCGGGAGGCGAGACTGCGGGGCATGAACTTGAACTGGTCATCGTCCTCGACGATGCGGGCGACCTCGCGGGGATCGAGCTTCGACTTGATGGCGAGGAAATACTCCACCGGCTTGGTGAAATGATCGTCGTTGAACACCGCTGCCTGCATCCCGGCTTCACGCACGAAGTCGAGTTTGAGATAGCTGGCGGTGACCACCCCACGCAGGAGATCCCGGATCTTCTGGTCAAGTCGCTCAAAGATGGGATAAAGCCCTTCGTGATTGTAGTCCGGGAGGTCGAAATCATCCCGGGTCGGATTGAGCGCGGCCAGTTCCCCGTGCAGGTCGCGCAATTCCAGATACCAATCGAATGGCGAGACCCCGGGGGCGGCAAGCAGCGCTCCGAGGCGAGCCGAAAAGCGGTTGAGCGTGCGCAGTCGCATCAACTGCTCAAACTGGACTCCGCGCAGGGCCTCGAGGCTGAAGCCGCCGCGGCTGACCTGGACGACCAACTCCTTGCGACTGGCCTGAACCTGGGAAACGAGATCGCGCACGCGTTGAAAGAGGATCGTCGAGCCGGAGAGGAACATGCACGGAGGCACGTACTCGGGATCGACCCGCGGCAGCCCGAGCGCTTCGCCCGTGGCCCGGACCAAGCGAAGCAACGGCATCACTTCAAGATCATCGCGGTCATCACCCGGCGAAAGAATGCGGGCGTTGATCCGGCGAAGCACCACCGGCTTCGGATTATCGCCGGTATTTTCATCCATCAGCGTCGCCTCAACCGGCTTGTAGAGCAGTTTGCTGCGCGAGTCCGCCGGCTGACCAATTTCAAAGGCATTGGCCCGCTTTGCCTGCCAGAGCGGCACCGCCAAATGAAGATCAAACGTTTGCCCGCCGGTCGCAAACAAGGTCTTGAGATCCAGCGAGGGCAGGTCGGCGTTCTCAGGAAAATCGACCACGACGCCGCTGGGCAGAACCACCAGGAGGCGCTCAAACCGCAGACGGAAATTGGCCAGCTCGTCCGGCGAGAGCTTCATCTCCACCACTCCCGCAGGGTACGAGCCCAGAAGCCGGCGGTTTCGGGACGCCTCTTCATGAACCGACCGTTGCAGGCGCTGAAGGTGATGGGGTTGGAGGAAGAGGCCCTCGTGCCAGTGAACGTGAAACGACATGATGAAAACGGTCAGTTGTTCGGTGATGGGGAGTCAGGCGATCCGATCGTTATCGGTTCGAACCGCGAATCAGATCCTCAGCATACTTGACCACCGCCTCCTGGACGTCGCTCTCGATCGTCGCCTCGGTGATCTCAGCTGCGAGTTCGGTATATTTCTTCCAGCACTTCACCTCAATGTTGCCAAAGAGGCCGCCGCCCCCGCCCTCGGCCTTGACCGACTCGCGGATGGCGTCGGGCGTGTAGCGTTGCTGGTACCGACGCGAAAAGTTCTTTCCCGCAGGCCCGAGTCCCGCGAGCAAACCGGCAATCAGCTGCCGGGTCGATTCCAACTGTTTCTGCACCTGCGCGGCGGAGGCTTCCGCATCCCCTTCGATCGACCGACGCATGAGCATGCGCAGGTCGCCCTGCGAGTTGTCCCGCCGGATGGTGGATTTCGGAGCTGCGCTGCGCCAGAGGTTCCAGGCGAGCTGGTCAAGCGTCAGCATGACGTCGGCCAGCGCCGCAAAAAGTTTGCCCAGACGCTGGGGATCGATCGGGTCATCGGGGCCCAGCTTCAGTTTTGCCTGCACGTCGGTGAGCGCGTCGCCGTCGATCGGCTTGTTGCTCGTGACGATGAATCCAAGCGCCGCGAGTTTCTGTTTCAGGTCCTCGCGCTGCTCGCCCGACATTTTCGGAGCCAGCTCGAGAAAGTCCCGGACGATCTCATCGGGGGTACGCTGGGTGATCGCCGCGGGCGTATTGACCGCGACGGTCGCAAGTTCCCAGGACGGAAACCGCTCGGCGAGCGCATCCAGGTACAGACCCCGCTTGCTCGATGGGATCGCCTGGAGGGAGCGACGCAGTTCCTCCTCGAGGAACGACTGCCGGTTCTCGGGTGTTTCGTCCGCGAGGTTCGCTTGAAGATACTTCAGTCGGTTGCCCAGCGTTGCGGCCCACGTGGGAGCCTCCGACAACGCCGCAGAACTGGTGGGTGCAGGCTGCATGGGACTCATAGTGTTATAAACTGTTGCGCCCGGACAAGCCGGAACATCTCAAGACGGTCTCGTAATCCTGGCGGGGCATCAAACGCGGGGCGGATCCCCACATCGCTGAACCCATCAACCAAAGCGCGCCCGCGACGGTTTCCAATGAGGGGAATTCCTTCGACTTTCTGGGGCTGCAGCGGATCCAACGCGGGAGGAGACAAGGCAGAGCCCCCGGCGACATAAATGCCGCGCTCCTCCGGATCGTAGAGATAGGTCCAGACATTGCCAAAAAGATGAACGAAGCCGCCAATCTCGGGATCGTCGTCAACGGCCGACGGCCAGAGATGGGAATCGGACGTTGTGGTGACGGCTTGACCGTTATCTCGCAAAGGGATTCGACGGATCCGTCCTCCTTCCTGAATCGGCTGCAGAGGGAGAAATATACCCTGGCTCGGACGCCAGCCGATCGTTTGGTCAGCGGTGCGGGTGGTCTCCAATTAAGACCCAAGCGTCGAAAATCGTTGATCGCTGAGGTTGACGCCTTCGCCCACCCGCGGAGGAACCGGTCCCCGGAGATCGAGGGGTCGGAAAAGCGGGCCGAATGCGTTGCCAAGGTGCCCGAGCCATCGAGAAAGACATTGCTCGATTTCCGTTCGCCATGGGGACCTCCAAAGGTGCTCTCCCACTCCACGAGCCCCCCGAGCAGGACCTTGGCGAGGTCGCGAACCCGGTCACCCGTCGGTTTCAGCGCCTCAACCAGCGGCTCCAACGAGGCGGCATGCCATGGATAAGCGATGTAGGCCCCTTCCGGACAGCGCCCGAATGCAATCACCGACAGCGCGGCCCGGCCTTTCCCGGCCGCCTCCTGCTGTCGTTCCGCCGCGAGCAACCACGCCTCAATCATCAGCCATCGCCGAAGCTGGCTGGAGGGCTGAGGATGCATGACCTTGACCGCGACTTTTTCGGCGGGAGTTTCCGGATCGACGGCTTCGTAGACGCTGGTCAACGCTCCGACGACGTGGAGGCGACGGGTTTCAAAGCCGCCGTGGGTGGGCATGCGGTCGATGGGTTCTCCGTCGCGATGGGGTGAGAGCAAACTGCGGTTTCGAGCAGGCCCCAGAGGTCTGCGGCCTGCCCGAAACCGGCGGCGATGGGTTCAACTCCGCCGCCGGAAGACGCGTGTCGCGCCGGGAGCTCAAGGCTTCCGCGGCGTCATCAACCGGAGGCCACTTTCCTGAACCACAATCTGAAGTTTCTGCAGTTTCCGATCCCAGGCTGCGCGGTCGAGCGGGAGGATCAGCCGACGTGGATCCGCATTCCCCATTTGATCGCTCATCGGACCGGGAAGGTCCGCGATGATCACCAAGTGGAGGGCCCCCGTGCGCAACCACTCGGCCCACTGGGGATCGCTGATGGCGAGTGTCTGGCTGTCCGGGCGCCCACGGCCAAACGCGAGGGTCGCTTTGCGCGCATCCCGACGAAACGCATTGCCGGGCTGCCAGTATTCGGTGACCGAGTAGCTCTGCCACTTGGGCAGATCCGAAAGCTCATTGGCTCCGACGACGTCCACTTGGAGCGAGGTCCCGGCCAATGCGGGATCAAGCATGACCTCGACATTGTAGGCACTCGGTTTGGGTGCCGTCGCGCAGCCGCCCAAAAGAACGGCGAAAGCAACGGCTCCCAGCCAGGGAAACAGGGCAGAGAATCGGGTGATGGTTTTCATAGGCAACTGGGATGGTTTGAGTAAAGGCGAACTAGCCCGCCAGAGAGGAACCGGGCCGGTGGGAAGGTTTCAACGTACTTTTTGTATCACTTGGGCAATTTCCCGGTTTGATGGCCAATCGCAAAGCAGCAAGCTCTGACTGCGGAGCATCAAGGCTTCAAAGGCATCAATCGGTGCCGTGAACACCGCGTCGAGCTGATAAGGCGGCGCATCGCCCAAGTCGCGACAAAACGCGAGCGAGCCGCTTCCCGGAAAGAGCCGGCCGAGCGCGGCGACGGTGTCCCACCACAACTCCAACGGCATCAAGGCTGCAGCGGTCAGCGCATCGCCCGTCGCGTGTCCATGGTGCTGCGGCCCAAGCGACTCAAGCCAACGACCGTCGGATGCAACCACCGCCCGCGCGCGTTCACCGGGCGTTCCGGCGCCCGTCTGGAGGGCACGCGTGAGGCTGAGCACGGTATCAAGCGCGGTCGCGAGCGGTTTTCCTCCGCCGGTGAGGAACAGCTGAACGCCCAGAACTCCGAGACTGTAGAGGTCGACCGGGCTGCTGAGCAACGGAAGCGTACGGAACGGAGTCCCCGGAAAAACGCCTCCCTCACCCGCGCGGAGAGCCGCCTGAACGGCCGGCGCCGGTTCCAGCAGCGCGGTGCGGAAGCGGGCTTCGCCGAGGGCCAAGGCCTCCGCCGCATCGATGTTTCCCACCAGATCGAAGGAACCGACGCCCGGAAGCGGAAGCTTTGCCCACACGAGGTCGCGAGGAGATGCACCCGAAACCTCGTTCGACACCAGCGTCGCTTCCACTTGCAGACGTTCCCCCGTGGTGATCACTTTGCGAACCCGGAGTTCGCCGCGCCCCCGAACCGAACGAGCCGCATTTTCCGGTCGATAGATCGAAGCCCCGAGCTCGGTGGTCGGCTTGAAATAGCGGAGATCGCCGGGCGCCGTCAGCGCGACCGGCGCGGGCGGTTCGGTCACCCACGCGCGAGCGGTCCAAAGCGCCGGCAGGTGCCCTCCCGCAGCCGAGAGATCGACCCGGAACGTCGACGGCGAGAGGTTCAACTGCGGCAGTTGGGTCGCCGCCACCTGATCGCGCACCGCCCTCAGCATCGAGAGAAAGAGCAGCAGTTTGAGGTGGAACGTTTCATGGAAGCGTCCAGCGCGACCGCGCGATCCGGAAAACAAGTGGGCACCGCTTTGTTGCAGTTTGTCCCAATCTTCGAGCGACGCGTAAGGCCCACCCAACTTGATCGGCGGACGGCCGGCTTGCAGACCTCGGTAGGATTGACCGGACAGCAGGTTGGCGTAGGGCGTCCACTCCATCGGAGCCAGTCGGCGGACGAGGACGAACCCACCCTCGGGGTTGAACGCGATCAGGTCTTTCCCTCCGGCCGGCAAGACGTCCGCGAGAGGCCGGGTGCCGAAGGGGGTATCCCCCGTCGGGGCCACCACGCCGGCGCCCGGTTGTCCGGGAACCGAAAGAAATCGCCTGCGCGAATCGGAATAGGTGTCCAGTCCCCGGGCCAGCAAGGTGCCGTCGTCGGTGCAAAGCCGGTAGGCATCGCCACTGCCCGGATCCTGGGGGACAACCGGCTTGGCCCCAGCCGGATCGAGCCAGACCGGCGGTGCATGGACTTGCTCGAAACCGGTGCTCAACCCCGGTGCCGCCCCCGCCAGCGCCGAGGCCCAACGCTTCCAACGCTGGTCGGCCTCCGGATTGGTCCCGGCTTCGTGGTCATCGAGGCCCGGGGTCTCTCCGGCTGCCTGAACCCAGATCTCCATCCATCCCAGAATCGAGCCCGCCTGGTCGGCCAAGGCCCCAAGGTAGGCGCGCCCAAGCCAGCTCGATGCGAGCAGAACGAGCGTCGGCGTACCAGTGGGAGGCTGGTGTACGACCGCGCACACCCGAACTGAGGAAGGATGTTCCCCAGGGAAAATCGGCACCAGGCGGCACTGCTGCGGCACGGTCGCACCGTCGAGGTCGGGCATGACTCCATTGGTCGGCACGTCCAGTCCTGAATCAATCCCAAAAAAGCGCCCGCCTCCCGCAACCCGCGCTCGACGGCTTGGTCGCGAATAGCATTGCCTCCTTGCAATCAGACCGGTTCCCGTCACCGAGCGCTTCCTCCATGCCTTCCCCCATTGCCACCGATTACGATCGCGTCGCCTACCCCAGCCTCGCGCACTCCCAGACCTTCCCGGAAAACCTGGCCAATCGCGCTTGGTTGAGGGGGATGGACCCCGCGCATCCCGGCAAATGCCGCGTGCTCGAGCTGGGCTGCGGCGACGGATTCAACCTCGCCGCGATGGCTATGATCTATCCGGAATCTCAGTACACCGGGATCGATTACTCCAGTGAAGCAATCGAACGGGGACGCCGGATGCTTGCGGAGCTTGAACTTGGGCAGATTCGGCTTGAGGCGGCTGACATTCGTGATCCCGGCATCGAACTCGGAGAATACGACTACATCATCGTTCACGGCGTCTACTCATGGGTGCCCGAGGACGTCCGCGACGCGATCCTCAGCCTGATGGACCACCATCTCGCCCCCCAAGGCATTGGTTTCGTCAGTTACCTCGCCTATCCCGGGGCCCATCTTCGCGAAATGCTCCGAACGATGGTCCGCTTCCATTGTCGCGCCGACGCCGCGCCATCGACCCGGATCAGGCAGTCCCGAGCCCTTCTCGAACTGTTGAGCAACGCAACTTCGGAGAAAAACCATTACACGGAGTGGTTGAAGACCGAAACCACGTTGGTGGCCAGCCACTCGGACGAGAGCTTCTTCCACGACGAGCTTTCGGACATCAGCCACCCTGTGCTTTTGACGGATTTCCTCGCCCATGCGGCGAGCCATTCCCTGCAGTTTCTCTCGGAGGCGGAGTACCTCGTTCCGATCGGCCGATTGTTGACGGAGTCAACCCGCGACCGACTGCGGCCCTTGGAGACGGATCGAATCCTGCTCGAACAATACCTCGATTTTGTCGAAGGGCGACGCTTCCGCCAGACTCTGCTCTGCCGACCCGGTCTCGGAGCGGAATTGCGCGTGGACCGGCTGGAACGACTCTTGGTGAGCTTCGACGGACTTTCGGACTCGCCGCCCGTCGCGCCACTCGACGCGGACTCACCCGTCGCGTTCAAATCGGCGAAGGACGCGGCCGTCTCGGCCCGTCGGCCATTCGAGAAGGCCGCCATGCTCGAACTGCTCGAACGGCGCGACGCCCTGCCCTTCCCTGAACTGCGCGACGCCGTCGCCCGCCGGATGCAGGCGGCCAATCTCCCATTGCCCGCCGGCTGGGACCAAGAATTGGCGCTCTTTATCGTCAAGGCAAACGCGCCTGGGCTGATCGAGCTGCACTGGGAGACTCCAGCGTGGGCCTCACGCCTGCCCGACCATCCCCGAGCCACCGCACTCGCGCTCTGGCAAATCGCCCACGGCGACCTAAAAATCGCCACCTTGGGAGGAACCTTCGTGAAGATGGAGGGCAGTCTGGGACGCAATCTCTTGTCATTGCTCGATGGCACCCTCGACCGAGCCGGGATCATGGAGAGAGTCCGAGCCTACATTCTCGAGCGAACCGCATCGGGGAGTACCAGGGCCGAAGGAAGTCCCCCCATCCCGTCAGTGGACGACCTCCAGCTTCCAGCCCAAATGGAGCAAGGGCTCCTGGGTCTCCTGAGTCTGAAACTGATCCGTCGGGAGTAGTTAGTCGTCTGCCAATGTGTTGCCAAATGGGGGACTCGCCGGAGGCTCCTGTGCGTGGAATCCGGACTTGTAGCCGTCGGTGCAACCTGTTTCCTCTGCGCTGGTCGCCAGGGTTGCCAGCCCTCCCCACGCAATGACTCCCGCCCCTGAACCCGGACTCGACACGTGGGCACATCAACCACCTCGCTGGCAATCGGCACGCAATGACTCCCGCCCCTGAACCCGGACTCGACTCCTCAGTCTTTGTACCTGAGGTGGGCGCGACATGGTTCGGCCGTCTCCGGCTCGAGGTCGCCTTGGACAACCGCGCCCCGGCCGCGCTTTGGCGGGTCAAAGACCTGAGGACGGGAACGATTCATACGTTGGAAATCCTGCCGCGAGAACAAATTATCCGGCTCTCCGACGCCGACCGCGCGCAACTGGTGGAACCGTTTATCCACGCAACGGTGCCTGGGCTACTGTCGCATTGCCGGCTTGAAGGCACGTGGCCGGCCTATCAGGCAATCTCATCCTTTGACGCGGTGCTCGGTTCGGCATCGCTCGCCCATCAGCCCCGACCTTTCAAGGTCGACCCGTCGCTTGCCCTCCGGTGGTTCTTTTCGGCCGGCGAGGCCGTCGCCCAGCTGCATGATGCTGGTTTGCGGGCTCACGGGGCTATGGTTCCCTCGCGAATCTGGACGCGTCCGGATGGCTCGGTTTTGTTGACTGGGTATCCCTTCGCCATTTGGGGCGACGTTTCCACAGAAGAAAGTTTCCTCAGCCCCCAACGGCGGAAAGGCGCGCCCCCCGATCCAAGTGACGATGTGTTTAGCCTGGGCGCTCTCGGTTACCACCTGCTTTCCGGGGGGCAGCCCCCACCTGCGTCGGTGCCGGCGGCGGATCGGGGTATCGATTACGCCCGGGCGCAGTCCGGGTTGCCCGCGACCGGTTGGGTGCGAGGTTGGGACCAGCCCTTGTTGGCCGCGCTGGCACCGCAAGCCACCCTTCGACCTTCGTCGCTTCGTGCGTTGCTCGCCCGACTGAGTGAACTCACGGGTCAGGTTCTTCCCGAAGACTCGAAGAACCGTCTCCGTCCCAACGGCCCCGCCAGTTCGCGACGCGCCCGCCGGCCCGCGTCGTGGCGCGTGGCGAAGCGGCCGGAGTCCGCATTCCCGAGCGCTCTGCCGTCCGCACGCGTGGACGGAAACGCCGACCGCATCGATCCGCTGAATTCGCTGCGCCAAGTCAGGGCCGAGCGAGCGGACGTCGATCGTGAGCGCGCGGAGCTCGATCGAAGAGCGTCACTCCTCAACGACGATCTCACGCAGGCCGCCGCCCGCCGAGCCGAAATCGCCCGGCTGGACAATGATCTCGAGCGCGACAAGGCGGAGTACAATGAGGCCCGCGTCGGACTCACCGCCGCCCTTGAGCAACTCAAGATCGAAAAGGGCGGCTTCGCCGAACAGACTCAGGCCCTAGAGAAACAGCAGCGCCAGACGCGCGCCGAGGATTCGCGCCGACTGGCCGAGCTGCAAACGCTCAAGCAGGCGATCGATGCGCAAAAGGCGACCAACGAAGCCCGCCTCACTCAGCTCAATCAACTTGAGCGGGACCTCAAAGACCGCACCGAGGAAACCGGCCGGCGCGAACGGGTGGTGGACGAAAGTGAGAAACGTATCCGACAGGAGCGACTCGACTGGCAGGAGCAGCAAGCAGAGTCGGAACGTCGCCGGGAAGAAGGCATCACGACGGAAGCCGCCCCGTCAGCTCCAAAAGAGGCTGGCGAATCCTCCACGGCGTCCGAGGTGGTGGCTGTTCGCGAAGAGTCCCGTGAGATCGCGGCACAACTCAGAGCAGCAGAAGCACAGAGGGAAAAGCTGGAACAGGAACTGGTGGCGCTCAGATCTCAGGCAAGCGCGCCGCGTCCCGACACCCGCGACCGGGTCGCGGAATTGACTCGTTCACTCTCCGAGCGCGAAGCCGAATTATCCCGAAAGGCCGCCGAACTCGATGCGTGGAAGAAGGAGCGCGATGGTCAGGAAGAGGCCGCCAGCGAAGCGCGGCAGGCGCTCGAAGCCGAAAAGAAGCGGCTCAGCGAGGCTCAGTCCTCACTCGAAAAGGAACGCCGAACCTGGGAGGAGGACGTTCGCAAGGAACGGATCGCCCGCGAAGCGGCTGAAAAAAGCCGGAGCAAGAAGGCGTCAAAAGCCGCGACTCCGGCCACTCCAGGTGGCACCGACACGACCACGACGGTCGCCGCCCAGCCCCCTTCCAAGACGATCTGGCTCGTCGGCGGCGCGGGCGCACTGGTCGCGCTCGTCCTCGGTTTCTTGGTGATTCGCTTTGCCGGCGAGGCCAGTCGCCTGCGCGAAGCCGCCGCTCCCTCGGTTCCCACAGTTGCGGTCGCGCGGCCGTCCACCGTGGTGGTCGTCACCGATCCCGCAGGAGCGGAAATCTCCGTCGCTGGTCAATCGCCCCGAAACTCTCCGGCGACCTTCGAGGGCCTGCCGTCCGGGCCCGTTCAGGTGCGCGTTACCAAGGAGGGCTACCGGCCCCAAGAACGCACCGTCGAGGTCCGCGAAGGTGCGACCACCGTGACTGATGTTCTCGTCCTCAATCCGGTCGCGCCGGCGGCTGGACCCACGGGCTGGCTCTACGTCCGCACCCGTCCGGTCGGCGCTCAGGTCAATGTGCCGGGATCGCCCGCGGGGCCTGCGCCGATGCTTCTCCGTGACCTCCCGGCTGGTTCGGCCCGCGTATCTGTTCGGCTGGACGGTTATCTGCCCGTCGATCGGGTTGTGGAGATCAAACCCGGCGAGGACAGCGTCGTCGACCTGACCCTGCAACCGGCACCTCCGCCCGCGCGGCGGGGCGCACTCAGCATCACCACCGACCCCGCAGGCGCCGAAATCCTCGTCGATGGCAAACCCGCGCAGTCCTCGCCGGCGACCTTGCAGGACCTCGCTCCGGGCAAAGTGACCCTCACCGTCAGACGAACCGGATACGAATCCGTCGAACAAACCGTCGAGGTGCGCGCCGGCGAAACCCTCACCGTTCCCCGGATTTCGCTCAAGCCGAAGATCGTCGCCGCACCCACGCCTCCACCACTCGCCCTCCCCAAGGCGACGTCGGTGCTCGCGGGGGCCGTCGAACTCAAACTCGCCCGCGTGGAGCCCGGCGACGTGGTTTTGGGCAACAGCGAGCGCGGTCGCTCGACGGTCACGATCAGCCGTCCGTTCCTCATGGCGGAGACCGAGATTTCGCAGGCTGCCTACGCGGCGGTGATGGGTGAGAACCCGAGCGCTCTCCGGGAACGGCGGGCACCCGGGCCGTCGCGCACGATCATGGAGGACTTTACCACCACGGTGATGAGCGGGGGGCGGCCAACATCCGTCACGCAGAAGCGGCCGAAAGTGGTTCCGGGCGAGGACGTCGTGACCGTCCTGACCGAAAACCCGGTGGAGAATGTCACCTGGGAGCAGGCGATGGAGTTTTGCGCGCGGCTGACTCGCGCAGCGGCGGCGCAGGGAAAACTTCCCCCAGGAACGGTGGTTCGGCTGCCCACGGAGGCGGAGTGGGATTTGGCCAGGAGTCGAGGCACGGCTGCCGTGGGAACCGAGGGACGCGCTGCGTTCGAGCGCACCGCGTGGCTGTCGGAGAACGCGGAGGGCGGTCACCGCGCAGTCCGCACCAAGACCGCGGACGCCGCGGGCCTGTTTGATCTCAGTGGCAATGTCGCTGAATGGTGCCTCGATGCCTGGAGCACGAAGCTGCCCCCGGACGCGACCCGCGACCCCATCGTTCTGGACGCGCCGCAGCAGGCACTGTTCGGATCAATCGCTCCCGGGACCTATTCGCTGCAGATCGTGACGGATGCCTTCAACCGCCGTGTCGTCCGGGGCGGGAGTTTTCGCACCGAGGTCGCCAGTCTGCTCGCCACTCCATTCCGTGCATCCCAGCCCGCCCGCGCCGATGATCTTGGCTTTCGGATCGTGGTTGCGGCTCCGATCGGATCGTCAGCGGTTACCGCGATTCGCTAACTTCCACCCAGACGCCACGTTCCAACTGAAGGAAACGTTTTAACTGTCAACCCGGCGTTTTTCGGACCAGAATCCCGACTCTGAACCGGATACTTTCGCAGGTCATACCGTGCCCGTCGATTCCCGTGGCACCCAAGTTCATTGCCAGCTCGTCCCCACCATGCGCCCACTCGAACTCCTTCCCGTCCCTCAGCGTCCACATTTAGCATCGATGAACGCGCTTGGGTCGATCCGGCCTCGCTCCCCTCGCGTCGTATCCACGACATTGAGGTGTGCCTGGCCAATCACGCATCTGTTCGGGCTGCTGGCCTGCGCCCTCCTCCTCCTCGTTCCGCTCGCGCACGCTCAGGATGTCTGGACCACCTCCAGCCTCCGGACACAGACCAATTCGCTCAATGCAACGGCATCTGGCGGAGGAATCTGGGTTGCCTGCGGGGACAATCAAACCCTCCTCACTTCCACGGACGGAAGCGTCTGGACCCAGCGGAACCCGGGAACGAACGCGAGTTTGACCGGCGTGGCTTACGGAGCAGGTAGGTTCGTGGTCGTCGGAGCGGGTGGCACGATCCTCACCAGCAGCGACGGCCTCATCTGGAACTCGCGCACGTCGGGAACGACCAAGCTGCTGCGCGGCGTCATTTTCGCCGGCGGCCAATTCGTGGCCGTGGGCAACGAGGGTGCCGTGCTCACGAGTCCGGACGGCATCGCCTGGACCGCGCGTTTTTCCGGTCCACCAGGCTCGACCGGCTCCAATCTTAGCCAAGCACTTTATGGCGTCGCCTACAGCGGCGGTCTCTATGTGGTGAGTGGCTCCCTCGGCACGATCATCACAAGTACGGACGGGATTGTCTGGCTGACCCGACTATCAGGCGTCACGGTTGAACTGACCGGTGTCGCCTATGGAAACGGCCGTTTCATGGCCGTCGGTGACAGCGGCGTGGTCAGGGAAAGCACCGACGGCACAAACTGGACCAACGTGCCGGTGACGTGGCCGCTCAACGACGGTGAACCGATCATCGTCTCACTGGAAGCCATCACCTTCGGAAGCGGCCGGTTTGTGGTGGCCGGCCATGCAGGGGTCATTGTCGAGGGTGCCGTGGGCGCCGGAGGATCGCTCAAGGCGGCGGGTCTGGGCAATACGACGGGCATGGGGAATTTCAACGGCGTGGGCCACGATGGTTCGCGCTTCGTAGTGGTCGGGCAAGTCGGCGCAACGGTCACGAGCACCAACGGCGTCGACTGGACGGGAATGCCTCCGATATCCCTGTCGACTCTCCAGGCAGTCACCTCAAGCGGATCGGCCTTTTTCGCCGTCGGCCTGAATACGTATGGAGGAACCACCTACGTGAGCGCGGACGGAATCGCCTGGACGGGACGTCAGCACGCCGACTCGTTCCGCGGAGCCGCCTACGGGGCGGGTGTGTTTGTCGCGGTCGGTAGCGGAGCCGCAACCAGCTCCAACGGAAGAGCCTGGATTGAACGGAGCCTGCCGTTCGGCCAGTTCCTGCCGCAGCTGCGCGGAATTGTTTACGGCGGCGGTCAGTTTGCCGCAGTCGGAGCCTCTGGACAGATCTTCACCAGTCCGACAGGAGAAACCTGGACCACGCGAGTCTCCAACACGGCCATGGCGCTGTCCGGGATAACCTACGCCAACGGGCTGTACGTGGCAGTCGGCGACTTCAATCCAAGCGGCGCCCCGGCAACGATCCTGACCAGCGCGGATGGAGCGAGCTGGATCTCCCGCAATCCGGGGTTGACCGGATCCAATCTTCTTTCGGTGGCGTTCGGTGGTGGAACCTTTGTGGTTGTCGGATCCAACGGCGCACTCACGACCAGCGCCGACGGTTTGACTTGGACGCCTCGGACTCCCTTCACCTCGACCAACTTGAACAGCGTGATTCACGCAACCGGTCGATTCACCGCCGTCGGTGACAACGGCCTGATCTACGTCAGCACCAACGGCACGTCGTGGAGCCAGCGGACGTCAAATACCAGCGCAAACCTCAGGGGCATTGCCTTGCAGAACTCCTCACTGCTGGCGGTGGGCTCGGGCGACGTCCTCGCCAAAAGTATTTCCACATTGAACATCGCTCCGGCGATCACGACGCAGCCCACGTCCATCACCGTCGCGGCTGGTCAGAACGCTCAATTCGGGTTCGCCGCCAGCGGCATTCCCACCCCTGCACTCCAGTGGCAGCGATCCACCGACGCTGGTTCGACCTGGACGGATCTCAGCACCGGCTTTCCCTACTCGGGCGTCACGAACGAAACGCTGACGATCCTCGGCACGAATACCACGCAGTCAGGGGAACGATTTAGAGGTGTGGCAACGAATCTGCTCGGCAGCGTACCCTCCCAACCTGCGGTCTTGACGGTGACCGAGCCGATCAACCCGGTGATCCTGACCTCGCCAGCCAACCAAATCGTGAACGTTGGGCAAACCGCGACCTTCGCCGTCAGTGCGATCGGAGCGAGCCCACTCGCCTACCAGTGGCAACGGCGGACCGCGGGCAGCCCGAACTGGAGCAATCTCGCGTCCAGCGGAAATTACGGCGGCGCGTCGAGCCCAAACCTGACGGTGAGCAACGCCGCCTTGAACATGTCGGGAGACCAATTCCAATGCATCGTCTCGAACCCGTTCGGAAACGCGACCTCAGGCGTGGGCGTGCTCACGGTCAACCCGGCCCCAGTCGCCCCAACCATCGTCACCGACCCATCCGCCCAGACAGCCACTGCGGGACAGTCCACCAGCTTCGTCGTGACCGCCACTGGCACCGCCCCGTTGAGCTATATCTGGCAACGACTGCCGGCGGGGGCAGCCGTCTGGAGCAACCTGAGCACGACCACCGTTTACAGCGGTGTTTCGACGGCGACGCTCACGCTCAGCACGACCACGACTGCGATGAGCGGCGATCAATTCCGCTGCGCCGTGAGCAACTCCCAAGGATCCGTGAACAGTCTGCCCGCCGTGCTGACCGTCAACCTGCCGAACCAACCACCCTCCTTCACCACCCATCCGGCCAGCCTCACCGCCAACTCCACGGGCTCGGCCGCTTTCAGCGTGACCGTTGCGGGTAATCCGACACCCACACTCGTTTGGCAGATTTCGACGAACGCGGGGGCCTCCTGGCAGGCCGTGCCCGGCGCGACAGGGACGTCACTTACCCTGACCAATCTGAGCCTCTCCCAAAACGGACACCAGTACCGCATGTTGGCGACGAACCCCATCGGCAGCGCCACCAGCAACGTCGCAACGCTGACGGTGAACGAATTGATCCTTCCCACGGTCGTGACCGGGCCGCCGCTGGGTGGTGAACTCCGCGAAGGCCAGGCCTTGAATCTTTCGGTCACCGTCACGGGGTCGTCGCCCTTCTCCTACAGGTGGTTCAGGAACGGACTGCTTCTCTCCGGTGCCTCATCCTCGTCCTACGCGATCGCCAGCGTCGGGCTGGGCGATGCCGGAAGCTATCGTGTCGAGGTGACCGGGCGCGGTGGGATGACCGCGACGAACGGAACCACCGTGACCGTGATCAGTCCGCCACGATTTACCGGCCAGCCGGTCAACGCGATCGTGGAAAGTGGACTCAATACCGCGTTTGCGGTGACGGTGGTGGGGGTCCCGGCTCCGACGTTGCAGTGGTACCGCCGAATCGGTGCGGGTGCCTGGGCACCGATCGCCGACGCACCACCCTTCAGCGGTGCCACGAAGAGCACTCTGAATATCAATGGCGCGGGAGTGGACCTCGACGGACTCCAAGTACAGGCCCGCGCCACCAACGCAGGCGGCACAACCGAGAGCGCGACCGCGACTCTGGGAGTTGGTGTGTCAGGACCGGGCTTGCGGATTCTCGCCCAACCCCAATCCCAAGTCGTGAGCGCGGGCAGGGCGGTAACCTTTTCCGTCCTGCCCGAAGGAACACCGCCTTTCACGTTTCAATGGCGCAAAGACGGAGCTAGCCTGCCAAATGCCGGCCTTGGCATCCTCCAGATCCCCTCGGCGTCAAGCACCGACGCCGGCGGTTATTCGGTGGTGGTGCGCGATGCCAGCGGGCTGAGCATCTCGTCGAACTCCGCCTACTTGAGTGTGGCCGGTGCGGTCGATCCGACATTCAACCCGCAGGGCGGACCCGATGGGGAAATCACGCAGATGATCTCATTGGCCGATGGTGGTTACCTTGCGGCAGGATCATTTGATCGATTCGCCGGCCTTCCCCGCAAGGGACTGGTCAGGTTGCGGAGCGATGGCACTGCCGACCCGTCCTTCGATCCAGGCACCGGCGCGAACGGACCGGTCCAGGCGTTGCTTGAGTTGTCCGGAGGGCGGTTCCTCGTGGTGGGACAGTTTGCTCAGTTCAACGGGAACGCCGTTTCCGGTGTCGTCCGCCTCAACGCCTCCGGTTCGGTTGACCCCGGATTTGCGCCGGTTCTGCCCACGCCACCGGTCAGCGCCTCGCCCGTCCCCCTTCTGGAGCGCTTCCACTATGCGATCATCGGCTTGAACGGAGGAGGTTACTTGCTCGGCGGCAAGGCCGGCGTGGTCGGGGTCTCGGAAACCGGCCAGATCAATCCTCAAGCGGTTCTTTTCACCAACGGTGGCGTCTTCGCCTTGGTGCAGCAGTTCAGCGGAGGCATTCTTGCCGGGGGTGACTTCACGCTCATGAACGGCTTCGTCAGGCCCCGATTGAGCCGGATTTCGACCACGTATCAGGTGGACCTCACCTTTGATGTGGGCAGCGGGCCGAACGCCACGGTGAACTCCCTGCTTCGATCGCCCGACGGCTCTACCTATGTCCTCGGAAAGTTCAATCAGTTCAATGGCCGGGCCAGACCGGCCGGGATTGCTCGAATTGGGCCGACCGGAACGCTCGATCTTGGGTTTGATCCGCCCCTTGCCCCCCTGACCGCCGGAGAAGGTTCCAGCTCCATCGCCGCCGGATCAGTCCGCCCCGCAGCGGGTCGACTCGATGCGATTCGCGCCGGACAGGTCCAGCCCAATGGAGGTTTGGTCGTTTCAAATGGTTCGGGACTGACTCAAAGTGTGGTCGCCCTGTCGCCCGCCGGCGCAATCGTCTCCGAGGTCAGCGTTCCCGTGCAGGGGGCGGCGAACACCCTCGCCCTGTCGGCCGACGAAGACGTGGTCGTGGGAGGTCAGTTCTCCGCGATCGCAGGAACCGATCGAAACAGCGTTGGATCCTTCAGCAATGCGGGCGAAGGCAGCCGGCTGATCAATTTGTCCTGCCGGTCGCGCGTCGTGGGCAATTCCAGCATTTTGATCCTTGGATTCGTGATTGAAGGACCGGAATCGATGAGAGTTCTGATCCGCGGCGTCGGACCTACCTTGCGAGCCTTTAACATCACGGACGCGTTGAGCCGCCCGCTCCTCACCCTCTTCAACAGTGCCAACCAACCGATTGTCGAGAACCGGGGCTGGAGCGCCCTCTCCGATCCCGAGGGCCTCGCCCGGGCCATGCGTCAGGTCGGAGCGTTCGATCTGGGTTCGGCCGATGATACTGCGGTCCTGCTGAATCTTGCTCCCGGGTCCTACACCGCTCACATCAGTGGTCAGGACGGCTCCACCGGGGTGGCTCTCGGAGAAATCTATGCCGTCGACCAAGGTCAGAGCCGGCTGATCAACTCTTCGGTCCGGGGACCCGTCGGTACTGGCGAAAACATCCTCATTCCCGGCTTTACAATCGCTGGGGGAGCGCGCCTGGCTCTGATTCGCGCGGCCGGACCCGCGCTCGACCCGTTCGGGGTTCCGGACACGCTCGACCGGCCGTCCTTGGTCCTTCGTCGGGACGGCGTCACCTTGGCGACCAATCAGGGATGGACCACCGGTTTCGACGCCTCCGCCGTCCAGGCCCGCGCGATGATGGTCGGGGCCTTCCCGTTCAGTGCCCAAAGCGCCGATGCGGCTGTGCTTGTATCATTGGAATCGGGCGGCTACACCGTCGCCGTCGCTGGAGCCGATGGCGGCACGGGCGCTGCTCTTGTCGAAGTCTACGACGCCAACGGCATCCAACGCACTCCTACCAACCAATGAAAAACCAATCCACTCTGGTTCGTCCCCGAGCCAGTCGTATCGCACTCCTCGGAGCTTGCTTGTTCCTCGCCTGCTCATCCGGAACCGTCAAAGGTGCCGAAGGCACTTGGTCGGGTACATCCGAACTCACCGTTGTCAGCGACTATCTCTGGCGCGGCTTCAAGCTGGGCGAAGCCAGCATTCAGCCCTCATTGACGGGTGTTTATTCCGATAAATTCACCCTCGGCGTGTGGGGCACCTACGCCGTCGAGGAGGGCGATAGCGGCCGGTACAATGAAACGGATTTACTGGGAAGTTACACCTTCGCCCAGGACGCCTACAGTCTGACCGTCGGCGGCACCCTCTATCAGGCTGACAATCTGGTGGATCCCAAAACCGGAGCCAGTTTCGACGCGTACTTCGAGTCCTTTGTTTCACTGACCTTCAAGCACGCGTGGAGCCCAACGGTCACGTTTTGGCGCGAATATGGCCGGCTCTCGACCAACTATGTCGAGTTTTCGGTCAGTCCGTCCGTCAGCTTGAACGAAAAAACCCGGCTCAGTTTCCGCCCCTACGTCGGCTTCTTCGAAAACAGCAACGATTACTACGGTGCCGACATCGCGGTGAACCACGATTTCGACAAGGGATTCTACGGCCGGGCCTCGGTGACGCTGATCAAGAGCTCCTTCGGCGGCGAACGCGCCAGCTTTGGCGTGTCGACCGGGTATCGTTGGTAATCCGGAATGGTCACCCCTCCGGCGGAAATCTGACGATTGTTCGCCCTTCGGTCCGCACGGCTTGGGTCGTGCGGGCTTTTTTTGAGGTGTTTCCTCCGAGCCTTCTTGCTTGAAAGCGGACGCGCAGCGTCGAGTCTGAGGACGGTGACTCTCAAGGCTTTCCCCCTGTTGCCTCCTTTACGGTGGATCACGCTGGGCCACGGAACCGCGGCAGAATCCGCCGTGGTCCGGTTGGCTCTGCTTGCTCGCGAAGGTGCCGACGGGGAATCGCCTGCCCTCGTTGAAACCCGCCGGCTCGCGGGAGGAAGGAGCTATCTCGCCGCGGTGGTTGATCTGGAAGGACGGGCGTTGGAATGGCTCGAGTTCGGTGTCCAGTCTCCCCAAGACTTGGCCGAGTCCCCCGCCGCCCGTTGCGGCCTGCTGAGCAACGCTCTGCTCGATCGTGAGTGGGATCTGGTGGTCGACGCCCTGAAACGGCTGAGTCCCGGAGCCGTCATTTCTTCAGGCGCATTTTCCCAAGAGGGTCAGTTCTGGGTGGTCGATTTTGATTCGCGCACGTGCGTTGCGTTGACGCAGACCTCCAGCGGTGCGCCGTTGGTCATCTGTCGGGATGAATCGCGGTTGCGCGAAGCAAAACGTTCACCCTACGCAACCTCCTTGGAGCGATGGTTCTGCGCCGGATCGAAACCGGGAGAGGAAACCTGGGGCTCCGCCGGATCGCTCGGGGAGCTTTCGTCCCTGCCAGAAGGCGTCAGCGCCAAGGGTGTGGGAAAAGGTCCGCTCTTTCCGCTGACGCCTGCTGGCGGGAGCATCCTGCTCCGACGTTTGCCTCCCATCAGCCTCGAAGGTTTCATCGGCTGGTTGCGAGATCGCGGCACCCGGGATCCTGCGGCACCCAAAACAGACGCTCCCGTTGAGGCGGATCCGCTGTTGCGCTTGGAGCGGTCCCTCCTCGATGTGCCCGCGCCTCCGTCAGCGCCCGTGGTGAAGTACTTCGAGACCCAAGCCGCCCTGGAGTCGTTTTACCTTCGAATCGAGCTCTGGAAAGCGGTCGTCGAGGAAACGCTCCGCGTGAGCCGGATGGCCGATCGTCCTTTCTTTGACCTCGCCTGCGATTCCTTCCGGGTTTCGCCCGGAGGATATTCGCCCCTCATTCCCCCGGCGTGGTCATTCGCAGTGCAAGTGATCCGTCCGGGAATCGCGGCCCCGTTCGACCTGCCCGGCATCGGTACCTGTTTCGTACCCTGCGGAAACGGTGTCGGATCGCCCCTTTTTGAACGCTTTGGTGGCTGGATGGAGGGAACCGGCACCATTCGCATCAGTCAGGCAACGGACGCGGGTGACGGCCAGACCCGCTTGGAAGGGTCCATCGAAGGCCAGGGTCTGCGTACCGGCGATTCGCAGCGGATCGTCTGGGTTCAGGTTCCGATTGACCGGCAATCGCTCACCTTCATGGCCTCGCTCGAAACGGATCAGGGTGCTGCCCGGGCCGGCGTGCGGTTCCGCGCCTTGGTCAAAGATCTGCCGGACGCCATGCTCACCAAGCTGAAGAGTGCCGCCGCTCCCCGGCGGAACTGCCAGTACCACATGCTCCGCCCGGTCGATCCGGCACTGGATATCCACGCGCTGGGGTTGATCGGGATGCGTATCCTCCTGGCCAACGATGGGGCTCTTCTTCCGGAGTTGGAGGACGACGTGTTCGAGCTCGCCGCCTTGATTCCCGACGAATGCGGAGTCGATGAGATTGCCCTGCTGTCCGAGTCCGATGCGGTCGGAGAACGGGCGAAGAGGCTGCTCGCCGCGAAAGAGTGGAATCCGGGTGCGGAAGAGGGCACGATTCCGCGTGAGGTCTGGCACGCGACCGTGCGCGAATTGACGGCGTTCGTCGGGATCGATGAGCAGGAGACGCTTCCTCCGTCCCATTCGGAAGACGGCACCCCCCTGTGGATTACTCCGCTCGCCAATCGCGTTCTGGCCTTGCAGCGGTTGGCTTTTCATGTGCGGGGTTTGCTCACCGCACCACGTCCCGCGCACGAGGAAATCGCCCGCGCGGTCCACCGCTTCGTCCGCAGCCAGCGCTGACGAAACCCGAAGTGGCTTGGAGCCTGCGGCCAGGCCAACACTCCAGCTCTCCCCTTCCGAATTCGGGGACATCTGGAAGTGGTCCGCGCTCGTCGCCATTTCCGCGTTCATCTTCGGTCCACCGATTGAGCGGCCGCCGTCTCGGCACCACGGCCGGTATCCGCGGGGGGCATGCGGTTACCCTCTATGGGATGCAGACCTACCCGCGCTCCCATTCCCGGCTTTGGTTACTTCTGCCAGCAGATCCAATCCTCCTCCAGCGGCACATGAAGGCCCACGCAGTGAGGCATGATTCGCGCCGTGTAGTCTGACACCGGACGGGTCGCCGGGACTGTGGCGCAGTAGGTATGACGTCCCGTTGCTGCCTCTTCGGATCGCACTCGCGTCATCTCCTGTCGCACCGGATCTCCGCCCGTCACGGCATCGGCATACAACTCCACCCGCACGGTTGTCGGACTGGCGTCACCGAGAAATAGTTTCACGACCACGACGTGCTGCCCGTCGTTGGTTTCAATCGTCATCGCGTCGAAGCAAATGGACGCTCGCTTCGACAACCACTCCTTCCGCCAGGCCACCATTTTTTTGGCCTCCGCCCCGCGTTCAGCTGCGCGCACGCGATACGCGGCCGCGGCGGGGAGGTAGCGCTGCTCGGTATACTCGCGCACGGTGCGCGTGACGGAAAAGCGGGGAGTCAGCCGGGCCATGCTTTCGCGTATCCTCGCCACCCACGCGACGGGCAACCCTTGTTCGTTGCGCGCGTAGAATTCCGGAATCACTTCCTGCTCCAGACGCTCATAGAGCGTGTCGGCTTCGGCCGCGTCCCACGCCGGATCGTCACCGTGCTCCTTGCCGTCGCCCAACGCCCAGCCCACATCCGGCATGTAGGCTTCGGCCCACCAGCCGTCCAATTCGGAGAGATTGAGGCCGCCGTTGACGAGCACCTTCATGCCGCTGGTGCCGCTGGCCTCCCACGGTCGCCGAGGCGAGTTGATCCAGACATCGACGCCCAGGACCATCTGCTCAGCGAGCAGCATGTCGTAGTCCTCCAAAAACACCACAGCCGGAGAGACATCGCTCCGACGAATAAAGCTCGTCCACTCGCGGATCAACGCCTGCCCGGTTTCATCGGCCGGATGCGCCTTGCCCGCCAAGATGAGCTGCACCGGGCGCTCAGCATCGCTTAGAATGCGGATCAGCCGGGCCGGATCATGCAGCAGCAGGTTGGGTCGCTTGTAAGTCGCGAAACGACGCGCGAAACCCAGGGTCAAGACATGCGGCTTGAGCCGGGCTTGGGCCCGACCGATTTCCTCCACTGCGGCGTTCGCGGCGGCCATCTGCTGGCCTATCCGCTCGCGGGCGTAGTTCAGGAGGCACAAGCGATTCTCAGTGCGGAGCGCCCAAATTCTGTCGTCAGAAACGGAACGTATCTCGGCCTCCAGATCGGGAGACATTCCTTTCCAGCGATCTTTGCCACCGGCTTCGGTCCAGAGCGTATCGGCCGACTTCGAATCCCAGGTCGGCATATGGACGCCGTTGGTCACGTGGCCGACGGGCACCTCGTCCTCGGGCCAGCGGTGAAAAAGCGGGGCGAAGAGGTGACGGCTCACCCGGCCGTGCAGTTGGCTGACGCTGTTAGCCGCCCCGCAGCCACGCATGGCCAGATAGGCCATGTTGAACGATTCGTTCTCATCGTCCGGATTCCGTCGTCCCAAGGCCAGCAGTTCGTGCAACGGGATTGCGAGCTGCTCCCGCGCATACCAGCCGAGATACTGCTCGATCAACGCTGGGCTGAATAGATCAAATCCCACCGCAACTGCCGTGTGAGTGGTGAAGATGTTGCCGACCCGGGTTGCCGCCAGTGCGATGGCAAACGACCGGTCGTTCTGCTGCATGAAACTTCGTGCCCGCTCCAGCACGACGAAAGCCGAATGGCCTTCGTTGAGATGACAGACTTCCGGACTGAAGCCCAGGGCCGTCAGCAAGCGCCAGCCGCCCATGCCCAACAACATCTCCTGTTTGATGCGAAGTTCGGCCCCCCCGCCATAGAGTTCGCTCGTGATCCCCCGATGGATCGGGGCGTTCGCCGCATCATTTGTATCCAGGAGAAAAAGCCTTGTTCGGCCCACTTGCACCTGCCAGATGCGAAGCCAGACGGACCCGCCGGGCAGCACGATCTCCAAACGGAGCCGCTCGCCGTTCGGCTGAAGGACCGGAGTGATGGGCATCTGCGCGGGGTCGTTGTAGGGATAGAGGGCCTGCTGCGCGCCGTCACGGTCGATCACCTGGCGAAAATAGCCGTGCTGGTAAAGCAGCCCGACACCGATCACGGGCACGCCCAAGTCGCTCGCGGCCTTGAGCTGATCGCCGGCCACGTTGCCGAGCCCGCCCGAGTAGATCGGCAGCGCTTCGGTAAGCATGTACTCCATGCAAAAATAGGCGACGCACGTGAGTGGGGCTTGAGGGTGAGTGAGCTGAAACCAGGCGGGCTCCGACTCCGCGTGCCGCTTGGCCAGCACCAAACGGTCGAGCTCGCGGCAAAAGTCTGCGTCGGCCAGCGCGGCCGCCAGTTTTTCGCGCGACACCACCTGCAGCACTTCACTGGGATGATGCGTGAGCGACCAAAGCGAGGCATCAAGCCTGCTCCACAGGGCGTCGGCGCAGTGATTCCACGACCAACGCACGTTCATTGCCAGTTCGGTGAGCGCCTCTTGTCCGTGAGGAAGGGCAGGTGAAGGAGTGCCGGGGGAAACGGAATCGCTCATAAAATATCAGTTGGGATTGCCTTCATTCTCCCACACCTGGATCGCTTCTTCGTTCGTCTGCTCCTGCACGCGAGGCGACAGGGCCGATCCGCCATTTTCCCCGTAGCTGGTGGCGTAGCCGTTCGGTGTCACCGCGCCGTCTTTCACGGACACGCCGATGTCCGTGATGTTGACGATCGGCTCGTATTTAAGCTCGGCAAGCACGTCGCGCTTCGATTCGGAGTTCGTCTTCCACCAAGGAGGGTATTCAGGCTGCATTTTCTGTGTCTGTTTTTATCCGGTCGGAAGATGTCTTGGGCCTCCTCTTTTCGGTCTTCCAGAGACGCGGCTTCGGAAACCCGAGGTACGGACAACATATTCGTGTTTCGCCACACGGAGATTATGCGCCCGAAATCGGGTGGCCGCCATGGGGCATAGTCCTACCGGGGCTGGAGGCCACCCCATCACGATGAGATCGTCCGCACAGATCGTTTCGGAGCGTCCAGGAGTTCTGCTGAATGAAGCTCCACGTAGGGCGACACCCCATAGCCGAGGCCCTCAAAATGGGATAGACTGCCAATCTTATGCTTACAATCATCGTGCTGGCCGCGTTGGCATTGGTTGCCGGGCTGTTCGTGGTCGGCCTCTACAACAAACTTGTTGGCCTGCGCAACCGCTTTAAAAATGCCTACGCGCAGATTGACGTGCAGCTCAAGCGGCGCTACGATCTGATTCCCAATCTGGTGGAGACCGCGAAGGGTTACCTCAAACACGAACGCGGCACGCTCGAAGCCGTCATCGCCGCGCGCAATGCTGCCGCGTCCGCCAACACCGCTGCCGCCGCCAATCCCGGCGACCCCGCCGCGATGAAGAAACTCGCCAGTGCCGAAGACACGCTCACTGGCACGCTCGGCCGCCTGTTCGCCCTCTCCGAGGCTTATCCCGACCTCAAAGCGAACACAACCATGCTGAGCCTGATGGAGGAACTGACTTCAACGGAGAACAAAGTCGCCTTCTCCCGGCAGGCCTACAACGACGCGGTGATGACCTACAATACGCAGCGGGAGATTTTCCCCAGCAACGTCATCTCCGGCACGTTTCACTTCACCGCCGCCGAGCTGTTTGCCATCGAGAAGCCGGAGGAACGGGAGGTAACAAAGGTGTCGTTCGCCTGAAGAGGATGGCCCATGGATTTTTTCGAACATCAGGACAAGGCCAGGAAGAACACGAAGGTGCTGGTGGTTTACTTCGTGATCGCCGTCGTGTGCATCATCGCGTCGGTTTATCTGGCCAGTCTGCTGATTTTCTACGGCGTCGCTGCCAAACAGGAGCAGGGCGCCCCGCTGCCTGAACTCGCGCTGTGGGATCCCAAGCTTTTCCTCTCCGTCGTGTTGGGGACGCTTGGCGTTGTCATCATTGGCAGTCTCTACAAAACCGCCGCTCTGGCCAAGGGCGGCAGTGCCGTCGCCGAATCGCTGGGCGGACGACTCCTCAATCCCAACACCACCCATCCCGATGAGCGCAAATTGAGGAATGTGATTGAGGAAATGGCCATCGCCGCGGGCGTCCCCGTCCCGAAGATTTATGTGCTCGACGACGAAAAAGGCATCAACGCTTTTGCCGCGGGCCACGCGCCGGGCGACGCCGCCATCGGTGTCACGCGCGGTTGCATGACCTTGCTCACTCGCGATGAACTGCAGGGCGTCATCGGCCACGAGTTCAGCCACATCCTCAATGGTGACATGCGGCTGAATCTGCGGCTCATGGGAGTCATCTTTGGCATCCTGTGTCTCGCGGTCATTGGGCGGATCCTGATCTACTCGCGCGGCCGCAGCAGCCGGGATCGAAATCCGCTGATGTACTTGGGGCTGGCCCTGATCGTCATCGGTGCAATCGGCGTATTCTTTGGCCGGCTCATCCAGGCCGCGCTCAGCCGACAACGAGAATTGTTGGCTGACGCCTCCTCGGTTCAGTTCACCCGCAATCCGGCGGGGCTGTCCGGTGCGTTACAAAAGATCGGCGGCGCCGGCTCGAAGCTCGAATCCGCTCACGCTGGGGAAGCCAGCCACATGTTTTTCGGCGACGGTTTGGGCAAACCCTTGTTCGGAATGATGGCCACTCACCCGCCGCTCGCCGAGCGTATCCACGCCATCGATCCGGGCTGGGATGGAAAATTCAAGACCATCAACGTCGAAGCGGTTGCAGCAGAATCGGTGCGCGAGGCGGCGAAACCAGCGTCATCACGTTTTCCGTTTCCACCAATTCCCGGGATGCCTGGCGCGGGAGTGGGCGACGGCGGGTTCGCCACCCATGCGGTCCTGATGGGGGCCGTGCTCTCCGAACTGGGCCAGCCAACGTCATTACACCTCCGCTACGCCGAGGCGTTGCGGAATTCATTCGCCGAAAAGGTCCAGTCCGCCGCTCGCGAACCGCTCGAAGCCACTGCGCTGATCTACGCGATGCTCCTCAGTGCGGACGAAACCGCGCGCGCGAAGCAACTCACGGAATTGGCCAGGCGAGTCGCGCCGGGGTTGGGTGAAACAACCGCCTCCCTCTGGCGTGAAGTCGCGCCCATCGCCGCTCGCGCGCGTCTGCCGCTCGTGAACATCGCATTGCCCGCCTTGCGTCAGCTGCGGCCCGACGAGTTCGACCAATTCAGCCAGGCGTTGCAATGGCTCATTGAGAGCGACGGGCAGACTGAAATCTTTGAGTTCGTCCTTCAGAAAATCGTCCGCCGCCACCTCGCGTCGCAGGCCGGTGAAACCCACCCGACCTCCATTCAATATCACACGCTCAAACCGCTCGTGCCGGATTGCAGCGTCGTACTCTCGGCGCTGGCGAACGTCAGCAGCAGCGATGCCGCTGAAATCGAAAAGGCATCCCGGGCGGGTGCATCCCATCTGGGCGCGAAGGCCGAGGGACTGCAGCTCCTGTCGCGCGAAACGTCCGGGCTGGAACAACTGGATACCGCACTCGATCGCCTCGCGTTGGCCGCGCCGCAGATCAAAAAGAATTTGCTCGAAGCCTGCGTGCAGGTCGTCGGCGCTGACGGGGTGATCCAGGAACGCGAAGCCGAATTACTCCGCGCCATCGCCGACACGCTTGATTGTCCGATCCCGCCGTTTGGGGAGCGAAGCCCGAGAAAAAGCCTGGCGGCTGCGGTGGATAACGTTCGCCCGCACGCGCCCAGCGTCCGTAGCGAGAAATGAATTCGCGAATACGTTGTTCGCTGAAACAACAGAACAAAAGAGAGACATCGTTATGAAAATGAAATTACAAACACCGACAGCCCTGATCACCCGTTCAAGTATCGCCCTGGCTCTGGCCCTGGCCATCTGGTCTCCCGTCCAGGCGCAATCCGCCGCGCCGACGGAAGGGAAGAAGATGATGGCGGGAAAAATGATGGAAGGCTGCCAGGAGATGAAGCAGGCGAAACAGAAAATGATGGAGGAAATGAAGGCCCAGGACGCGGAGCTGACCAAACTCGTCGCCGCGATGAACAGCGCTCCCGAAGCCAGGAAACTTGGGCTGACCGCGAATGTCATCACCCGCATGGTCGAGCAACAGTCGGCGATGCACACCAAGCACGAAGCAATGCAGGCAAAGATGATGCAGCACATGATGGGGCACATGGAAATGGGCAAGGAATCCATGGCGCAGTGCCCGATGATGAAAGGCATGAAGGGCATGGACGAAAAATCGGGGGACGCTCACAAAGCCCATTAACCAAGAGAGAGATGATTGTTGACGCTTCAACGGCCCGCAGTGCCGTCCCCACGCCAACCAGGGGAAACGCCGGAGACTGCACATCCGGCGTGCGTTCTGGCCCGCCTTGGCGGCAGTTAGCGTCCTGCCGCGAGCGGTGCGCAGTCACAACCAAAGACTCTTTATCATGACTCCGCCCCGCACTTCAGCCGCCCATCGCCGGGTCTTCGCAAGATTCATCAAACCGCAGGCGGCGATCTGCACCTTCATCGTGCTATTTGTGCCGGGGGCGATGCTGTCGGCGGCGACGGTGGAATATGACCTCACCATTGCCCACCAAGAGGTGAACTTCACCGGCCATCCGGTCCAGGCGATGACGATCAATGGCCAGCTGCCGGGGCCGACCCTGCGATTTACCGAGGGCGACCGCGCCGTGATTCGGATCCACAATCAAATGGACGTGGAGACCTCGATGCATTGGCGCGGGATTCTGCTGCCGAATGCCATGGATGGCGTGCCCTACCTCACGTATCCGCCCATCGGGCCGGGCAAAACGTTTACTTACGAGTTCGATCTACGGCAATCCGGCACGTATTGGTATCACAGTCACACGATGCTCCAGGAACAGCGCGGACTGTTTGGCGCGTTGGTCATCGCGCCGAAGACCGAGGGCGAGTTTGACCGACTGCGCGATCACGTCGTGGTGTTGTCCGACTGGACGGATGAGGACCCGAGTTCAGTGCTGCGCACGCTCAAGCGCGGCAGCGAATGGTATTCCGTCCGCAAAGGCAGCGGTCAAAGTGTTCTCGGCGCGGCCCGGTTGGGCAGGTTGGGCGCGTATTTATCCAGGGAACTACAGCGGATGCCACCCATGGATCTTGCCGATATTTACTATGATCGCTTTCTGCTCAACGGCGCGGCCCAGCAAACTCTCGCCGCCCAGCCGGGCGA
>Ga0163144_10001058_pt1 | contig 65390 bp, 58 predicted proteins | sample OliLak19BULKMAT1_FD_123175 | JGI IMG/M metagenome (GOLD analysis project Ga0163144, IMG submission 123175) | Freshwater microbial mat bacterial communities from Lake Vanda, McMurdo Dry Valleys, Antarctica - Oligotrophic Lake LV.19.BULKMAT1 | ecosystem: Environmental > Aquatic > Freshwater >...
CTCGAAGCGGAAGTCTAAGTTCTCTTTGATTAGCTCAAGGAAGTCCTTGGCCGTTTCGACTTGCAACCATTCTGGTAGCTCGAAGTGTGGGTGCTTTTCTTCAGCCGTCCACAAGTTCTCGCTCACCACGCAATTAGCGGCATCGATCGCCGCATAGAGCTGGTAGTCGGCGCCGAGAGCGTCTTCTAAGTGGCCCTTGTAGTCGATTTCAGCAGTGCCAGTGCGCTTCATGCAATCTTCGAGTTTGGTGATCGTGTCGGGACGCGGTTGCACCCAAGCTGGACCCACCGACGGGAAAGCGGTGTAGTAGTCTGCTTCGCGCATGGTCGTCTTGTCGTCCTCATTTGGATCTGGGACCGAGTACCGAGTCACATCCACTTTTACCGTCGCAATTTGATTCGTTCGGCCCGATGGCATGTAGAAACGTGCAATCGTTTGCTTGAGAATCAATTCGCCTTTGGTGCCGAGTGGCTGGAAGTCTTGTACCGTTCCTTTACCGTACGAATCTTCGCCGACCAAGAACGCGCGTTGGTAATCTTGCAATGCGCCTGCGACGATTTCCGAAGCCGATGCGCTTTGTCCGTTGATTAACAAAATCATCGGCAGCTTAGTGAAAATCGGAGCGGGCTTGCTCGAAGGCAACATGCTGCTCTTCTTGTCCGGGACCAGCGACTTGGTGAGAACCACAGGTTCGCCCGGCGCTAAATCCAAAAACAAATTCGAAATGCAAACTGCTTCAACCAATAGACCGCCGCCATTGCCGCGTAAGTCAAAGATCAAACTCTTAGCACCTTTCGATTGGACAGCGGTGATGGCGTCTTTCACGTGCAAGCACGGGAGCGGACCCTTTTCCTCGTCGATTTCCATGAAATTATCTAAGCGCACATAGCCGATATCGCCGCTGTTCCCAATCATCTTGGAACTGACATTGCGGTTTTCCACTTTGGCGCGAGTCATCTTGAAAGTGAGATTCGCGTCTTTTCGCATGACGCCCAACTCGATTTCTGTTCCCGCAGCGCCGGTGACCGAGGAAGTAACTTCGTCGAGATCAGTGCCGCCAATATCTTTGCCATCAACAGAGATAAGCAGATCTTTTGGTAGCAGGCCGCCTTTGTGTGCTGGTCCGTCTTCCACCAACTTCACAACGACAGGATACTTCTTGCCATCTTTTTCTGTGCTCTGAAGCAGAACGCCTATGCCGACGATTTCGGCCTCTGGCTCGTTCATCCTTTTGTAATGAGGCACAGGAATGACAGCAGTATGCGGATCTTTAAGGATCTCATAAAAAGCATTCGTCACTGCGCCAAAGATTTGGGATTCCTTCTCTGCGAAGAACGAACGGCCTTTGAGCCACGTTTTAATTGCCTCGAAGTCGACATCGAGATCGGTCGTCGAAACTTCTAGATACAGAGCTTTCCACGCAGCTTGTGTTTCTGCAGTGATGCGACGGGTTTCGCGAATAAATTCACCCGAGGTTTTGGCACTGCTCTTAGGAACTTTGACGATGCTAACGGAGCCGAAAGTCTCCACCGCTGCGCCGTATTCGGAATGAGAAGCACGATAGCTTTCAGGCAGCAGGGTCAGCGCTTCTTTGTCATAATCCAAAGTAACGTCGACACCGCGCACGCACGCCAAGAATTTCTTCTCTTCACTCTGACAGGCAGTATTGTTGAAGCTCTTTTGCAGACGCTCGAACTTGAGTCCGAGATCTTTCCAGGATTCATCTAATGATTTTTTAGCACCGAAGACTGGTGCACTGACAAACGACAAAACAACGGCGAAAGCCGCAATTCCCCTTATTCCCATTTAACCCCCCTAAACAACCCATGACTGAAATTTAACGAAACGAAATTTGGCGAGCGATGTCAACCATATGGTTCGAGATCGCAACGTTGCGTTAGCAGATGGCGTCGCGAAGGGATGGTTAGAAATTTGGCGGGGGATTTACTTTGCAGTCGACGCAAGGACTAGCGACCTGCGAGCTCAGGCCCGTCCAGAATCGATAAACTTGAAGATTGGTATTTCGAATGATCACCGCAAACGTAACCGCCAGCATCAGTACCAGCAAAATATACTCGATGACTGCTTGGCCAGTGGGCTTTCTCATTCTGTCTCTATCTTAGCAAAGCTAGAGCAGTCTGTCCCAATAGGGTCAGGAGATTGAGTGCTGCGTGTGCAGCAATGCACCAAAAAATTCCTCGGCGGTCGGCAATCGCGCAAAGCCAGAGCGAGGCAAAAAACGTGTAAACCGCCTGCCACAAAATCAGCGACACCGGCAAAATTCCGAAGCTCTGTAAGTGCCACGCTGAAAAACCAAGGCTTGTCAGCACCGCCTGACCGGGCAGGGGGTTGGAAAAGCTAAACCACTTGGTACCTGCAAATCGTCCCGCGAGATTTTGCATCCAGCCTCTAAAAAGTAATTCCTCGCCGACAGGCACTGCCAATACGATCCAGGCCCAATCAAATTCAGTGGTCCGCGTCATCGGTGGTAGCAGCAGACCAAATCCAAAGGCTGTCGCGAGAATGAGCGCCACACCGGCTGCGCCAAACTGACCCCATACGGGTCGGGTTGTTTTGAGAGCTGGGAAGGAAAAATAGAAAAACAGTGCTAAGGCGGGGAACGAAAGAGCGACGGCGTTAGCGGGCGGGGTGACGTGAAAAAACGATTCTGAGAGTTTCGCCCACAAGGAAACAGAAGTGGGGATGAATCCCGCCCCGAGAGTTGCGCCCAGGACCCAGAAAAAAGTTCCCAGCCAAAATCTTTCTTTATAACGAAGAACGGGATAAGCCAGCATTTCCTATGGGATACCTCAAATCCAAGTCGCCGTCTCGGATAGTCGTCAGAGGCCCGAATTTTGTCGGCGATTCTATTTTAGCGCTGCCGTTTTACCAAAGCTTGCGCAGGCATTTTACCGATAGCTCCATCACACTTATTGCCACTCCTGCCAGCGCGGAGCTGAGTAAAAGTTTTGAATGTTTCGATGCGATTTGGTCCTTAGCAGATCGCAGTTCGGCTGAAGTTTGGGCCATGGCAAGAAAGGTAAAGACGAGCGATTTTTCGCTCTCGATTTCGCTGCCAAGCTCTGTATCGGCCGCGATGCTATTTTTCTTAGCGCGCGTGCCGACGCGAGTGGGATGGGCAGAGACACTGGCTGCACCTTTTTATACCGATGTCCTACATTGGAAGGGCAGGGCTAGTGGCGCGCATAAATCCGATCTGTACCTCGAGCTTCTCGAGCTTTTAGTGGTGCGAGGAATGCTGCCGAAAATTCCTGCAACGCCTGCAGCCCCGCCACCGGCAAGCTCGGACTACCTCGTCTTCGCGCCCACAGCTTCCATTGAACTTCGTGAGTGGCCGCATGCTACCCAGTGCATTTCGCTGTTACGCAAAAAATATCCCGAGTTGCGCATAAAGGTCCTAGGTACTGGCAACGAAGAACGCTGGGCGGCCACGTTGGGCACACTAGCTGACGACAAAGTTGAGAACCACATCGGCAAAACATCCTTGGCCGAAGCCGTGGAAATCTGCAGAAACGCGCAGGCTGTGGTGGCGATGGATTCTGGAATGGCTCATCTGGCGGGCACTCTGGCTCAAGCGCCTACGGTAGTGGTTTTCGGCCCTGGCGATCCTGCTTACATCGCGCCGCGAGGCCCAAGCGTCTATCTGGTTCGGCGCGAAGGTCTGCTTTGCAGCCCATGCGAAAAGGCCGTATGTCAGGCGCCCTATGGGTATCAGGTCTGTTTGAAGGAATTGACGCCTGCCCCCGTCGTCGCAGCAGTAGAAAAGATTCTCGGCTAAGTTTGTCCCAGCACATTTCTTGTGGTTACATTACCCGCATGAAAACCATTTGCAGATTTCGAGTATTGGGAATCACTTTAGGTCTCCTTGCACCAGTTTTGGCGAGCCAAAACGTGTTCGCGGCTGACGCTACAGCACCCGCAGCAGCTGCACCTGCCAGCAAGGGCGTGAAGCTCACGGGTGAAGGCCTTGTGATTAGCAAGCAGCTCACTGCACTTTTTGATAAATCCAAAGACGTGAATGCGAAGGGCGCAAAACAAGCCCAAGCCCGCGGTGCTATTGAAACCGCGCTGGATTGGGATCGCGTCGCTAAGGATTGCTTGCCGGAATCTGAGTATAAAAAACAACAGGGCAGCAAGAACCTCACCGAGTTTCGGTCGTTGTTAAAAGAGGTGATCGTAAAGACGGCCTACACGCGTCTGGACACTTTCTGGAAAAACGCTTCTTACTACTTCTCTAAAATGGATGTCACTGGAGACAAAGCGCACGTCCAGGCGATTTTTGAAGTGAAAGACAAAGAAGGTAACGAGAGCTTCTCTCTGGATTACTACCTCTCCAAAAAAGCCGGCAAGTGGGTAATCTACGACGTCGCGTTTGAGGAAGTCCGTTACAGCGAAAACATTCGCGAGCAAATCAAGACGTTCTTGGGCGAAAAAGGATTTCCCTCGTTGTTGGGCAAACTCCGCGAGCGCAAGGGCGAATTGGTACAAGGCCAACAGGGCTAGTTTCTTAACTCTTGAGAATTGGGTGGAGCTGTGGAAATTCGTCCTTTTTACGATACCGCTACGTGTACGCTCACTTATCTAGTTTGGGACGCTGGCACTAAAGATGCTCTGCTGATTGATCCCGTCCTCGATTACGATCAGACGGATGGCTCGATTAGCGACGATTCTGCCCAGCACGTCCAAGAAGAGATTAAGAATGAAGGGCTGCGGCTACACTGGATTATAGAAACCCACGCCCATGCCGACCACCTTACGGCCGCTCAAAAATTCAAAGGGTGGAACCCTCAAGCAAAAGTAGGAATCAGCGAACGCATTCGCGAAGTACAAGCCACCTTTGGTGATAAGTTTGGTCTGGGCAAAGAGTTTCGTCGCGATGGTAGTCAGTTTGATGCGCTTTTTACCGACGGCCAAAAAGTCCAAGCAGGTGCCTTAAATTTCGTGGTGCTTTCGACACCGGGACATACGCCGGCTTGCTCTAGTTATTACTTCGAGAAAGAGCGCACAGTTTTTTCCGGTGATTCGGTTTTTATGCCAGATCTTGGTACAGGCCGTTGCGATTTTCCCGGTGCTAGTGCCGAACAATTATTCCGCTCCATTACGCGAAAAATCTACTCGCTTCCGCCGGAGACGCGCGTTTGTCCAGGACATGATTATCCGCCGTCGAGCCGCGAATTGCGTTGGAACTGCCCCGTAGCGGAGCAATTAGAAAATAATCTGCACCTGCAAGAGACGACGACAAAATCAGAATACGTGTCGTTTCGTACGGGCAGAGACGCGACTCTGACTCCACCCAAACTTTTATATCCAAGTTTATTCCTGAATATTCGTGCGGGCGAACTCCCCGAAGCTCAGGGAGAAAAACTTCTGCTGACTGTTCCGCCGGTGGTTTAAAACTAAAAATCACTCATCAACTTACGTTGCCGCGCGTGACTACATGCGTTAAGTTCCGCGTTCGTTCAATTCAATAGAACCAAATAAAAAGGAATCATCATGACTGGCTTACTCAAGGTGGGGGTAGCGTTCGTATTTCTTTTTTCTTCTTATTCATCTTTGAATGCCGAAGAAACACAGCTCGCTTTGTTAGATAAAGCAGGCAGACAACAGCGCCGCGCGGATAGGCAAAGCGCGACTCCTAAACCCGCAGTAGTTAGTCCTGCCGTCTCTAATCCAAGGGCCACAAAGGGTGCAGCCGGTAATCCTGTGCATTTTCAGTATCCATTTGCGCCGCGCGGATTGGATTTGAAAACTACAGTTGCCCAGGTGGATCGCACATTGCAGATCTATTCGCACCACTACTTGCGTGCGGATACGGCAACCCCCTGGGAAGTGGTGCACGGGCTGTTGGGACTGGGCAGCGATTTTCGCCTTTTCCCTTCGGGCTCCCAGGAACCGACTTTGAAAGCACTGGACTGGCTTTTTGGCGGCGCTCTTTACAGCGGTTCGGCAACGTTCGAGCGCACTCAGTGGGGCGCACGCGGTCGTCCCTATCAGCCGCACGGTCGCGCTCATGTCGACGGAATGGAAGGTCACCCCAACCAGTTTTTGGGATATTTGTCTGAGTTAGATCTGCCGTTATCGACGGAGCTTTTAGCGTTGGACGGCAATCGTTGGGTCACCGTTACGATCCAAGATTTGGTGAATGATGCAAAAGCCCAAGTGGGAAGTAATCCCACCCCGCGCGAGCCCTATGAGCTGACATGGACACTCTGGGGACTTTCTCATTACGTCGCACCCGCCGAGAAATGGTCGAACAACGCTAGTCAGGATTGGAACGTCGCAGGCATTCTCGCCAGGGAAATCGATGCGCCAATCGTGGGAGTGACTTCCTGTGGAGGTACGCACCGTGCTTATGCCATCGCTTATGCGTTGGAGAAGCAAGTAGAGCGTTTCGGCAGTGTTGCTCCTGGAATCTACGAAAAAGCAGATCGTTATGTGGCTCACAAAATAGGCCAGCTGAAGGACTATCAGAACGACGATGGTTCGCTGTCGGCGAATTATTTCTTTGGACCTGGAATGGCCGACAGCTGGGCCAAGCGCTTGGCTTCGAATGGCCATCAACTTGAATTCTTAATGCGTGCGCTCAAGCCCGCAGCGTTGGATCAGGAGTGGGTGCGCCGTGCTGCGCATACCGTCGCGGTGGATCTGGAGGCGACTCAGGGGAATAAACTTAGTTTAGGCGCGGTTTACCACGCTGTTCATGCCTTGAGATTGTTCAGGGATAAATTGCGTTCGCCGGAGCAGCAGACGCAGTTACGAATTCAATAATCGACGATAGATTGCTTCGCTTCGCTCGCAACGACTTTCTTACAGTCGTTGCGAGGCCGCAGGCCGAAGCAATCTCCTAGCGCTGAGCGCGTGCTTTGTACGAACGCAATTTGCCGTTCGGATCAAATTCCGCGACGACTTCATCAAACGCTTCATATGAAGTGCGATTGTCTTTATCGCCGCGCCATTGACGGCCCATACCGCGATAGTAACGGCAGCTTTCTGAACCGCCTGGCTTGGGCTCGCACCATTGCGGGCTGCCAAACTCTTCGGTTAATTCGGATTTGTGGCTGGAGCCGACTTTTTCCGAATAGCGCATTTCTAAATCACGCAATGCATCGGCGGTGGACTGGCCTTTTTTCTCCTTAGACGCACATCCCAAGAACGCGGTTGCAACCACCGCAAACGTAAGGTGCAAAGTAAGTGTGGATAATTTCATAAGCTAACCTCCTAGTTGTTCTGACAAAGCGCTTCGACTTCTTCGACTTCTTTTGGCACGCCAGCGGTTAAAACCCGGCAGCCAGTGTTGGTAATGACGATATCGTCTTCAATACGGACACCGATTCCCTTGTACTTCGCAGGCCCTGGACCGTCTGGCGCGAAATAAAGTCCGGGCTCAATCGTAAAACAAATTCCAGGCTCTAACTTGCGCGGTTGATCGTACCAACCCGTGAAGTAGCGACCGACATCATGCACGTCCATGCCTAGAAAGTGGCCAGTGCCGTGCGGGTAATAGGGGAAAAACGCGCGCTTTTGAATCAGTTGCTTCGAGCTGCCAGAGAGCACTTTCAATTTTTTGAGTTCTTCGACTAAGACCTCAATCGCGTGCTCGTGAATGGCGCGCATCGTGCGGCCAGGTTTTGCAAATTCAATGCAGTATTTTTGCGCAGTTAATACGGCTTGATACACTTCGCGTTGCGCCGGTGTGAAGTCCCCAGAGACAGGGAAGGTACGTGTGATATCCGCCGAGTAATAATCAAACTCCGCGCCCGCGTCGACCAAGAGCAAATCAGTCGACTCCAATCGGCGGTTATTTTCGCGATAGTGCAATACGCAGGCATTGGGCCCCGATGCTACAATCGACTCATAGCCCACTCTCAGCGCACCATTGGCACGAAACGAGTGAAACAAAAGAGCTTCGACTTCGTATTCAAACATTCCGGGCTTAGCGGCTTTCATCGCAGCGACGTGGGCGTCAGCTGTGATCTTCCCCGCAATTTCTAAGCGCTCAATTTCCTGGCGGTCTTTTACCAGGCGCATTTCGCCCAAAATATCTTGCGGATCTTGTAGCGCCCAAAACGGACGACCGGTACGACCCAGTTTTCTCAAGGTGCGATTGCACAGAGCAAAAATCTTTTGATCCCAATCCTTGTCCAAACCCACTCGATAATAGAGCGAGTCGGCTTGTAGCATGGCGGTGATAAACGCTTCTTCAAAGGGTTCTGCGGGAATCGACGGGAAAGCCGCATCCGCACCCAAGAGCTTCTTGGCACCTTCGGGTCCTAAGAGTCTTCCTTCCCACATTTCGCGGGTCTTATCTTTTGGATGAACAAAGATCTGAAAGGGCGTTTCGCTCTGAGGAGCTAAGAGCAAAATGCTATCGGCTTCGTGAAATCCAGTGAGGTAATAAAAGTCGCTGTTTTGGCGATACGCATAGTGCACATCCGAATTGCGAACTGCTTCGCGAGCACTTGGGATAACCGCGACGCCGTGACCCAGTCCCTTTAAAAATGCTTTTCGTCGTACCGCAAAATCTATCGGCGTAGGAATCAATCGAGTGGCTTTGCGTTCACTTCCTGATCGATGTCCCGCCCGGTAACCAGGTCGCGCAGCGGTCGAGCCGCTGTGCTTAGAGGAGTGACTGCTACGGGTAGGGTTTCTCATGGGTTCCTTAATGACGTTTTAGAGTTCCTTAACGTTTCACGTAGGCAAGATCAAGAAGTCGAGAAACTAATTCGGAATACCCTACTCCACTTGCTTCCCACATCTTTGGGTACATGCTGATGGGTGTAAAGCCTGGAATGGTGTTGACCTCATTGAGGTAAACTTTACCGTCGGCCTGCAGGAAAAAATCGACTCGTGCGAGTCCGTCGCATTCTAATAATGCGAATACTTGGGCCGCTAAAGTCTGAATCTTTTTCTTAGAAGCTGGATCCATCTTCGCGGGCGTTTCAGTCGTGGCCCCGTCTTCTAAGATGTACTTTGCCTCGTACGAATACCAGCCAATGGTAGGACTCGGCACAATTTCGCCAAGCTCCGACGATTGCGGCTGGGATCTACGGCCCAGGACGCCACATTCAATCTCGCGTCCGGCGATGCCGCGCTCGATTAAGCATTTCTCGTCGTAATCCAAAGCAAAGCGCACGGCCTTGTGCAAATCAGCAGCGGATGTGACTTTGCTAATTCCCACTGACGAACCCTGGCTCGCGGGTTTCACAAAAAGCGGAAAGCCTAATTTAGCGATAGCGGGCTTTAGGGCGTCTAATTCTTCAATAGACCGCAGCCAGACGTATTCCGAAACCGGAACGTCGTTCTGTTGGCAAATCGTCTTCATCCAAACTTTGTCCATGCACAGTAAAGAGCTCGAGCAATGGGATCCGACATAGGGCACGCCAATGAAATCGAGCATGCCCTGAAGAGTGCCGTCCTCTCCAAACTGGCCGTGCAAGATCGGGAAGACGAGATCAAATTCGTAAGTCTCATTGCCCACCAGTATTTGTCCCTGACCGCTCGCATTTGCGTAGGGCACTATTGCTGCCAGCGGTGCCGCGGTATTGAGTGCAATTTTATCGGCGCGGTATTCACCCACATAAAAGGAAGACGGATCTTCCCAGTGCCATGCGCCAGTTTTTGAAATGCCAACGACGAGTGGGTTGAATCGTTTTCTATCGAGAGCGTCGATAATTCCCTTTGAGGAGATGAGAGAGATTTCGTGTTCAGCGGAACGCCCGCCACACAAGATAAGGACGTTTTTCATAGAGGTTCCCCGAGGGAAAGCTTATGCGAAAGCTTGGCCGGCGCCGGTGGTTTGTTGGAAAGCGTGTGTGCGCCAAACCCGACTGCGACGTTCCAAGTCCGCGATGACGTATTCGCCAACATTGATGCCGTACAACTCATTAATATTATGAATACCGCCAGGGCAGAATACATTCAATTCGATGAGTTTCTCGCCGATTAAATCTGCTCCGACAAAATAAAGTCCGTCTGCCACGATGCGGCTCCGCACCGTCTGAATAATTTCTTCTTCTTTTTCGGTCAGCTCTGTCGCGCGCCGTGTACCACCAATGTGAATATTAGCGCGGATATCGTCGGGAGGGGCAACGCGATTGTAAATCGCTGGCCGCTTGCCGACATAGATTGGTTCGCCATTGAGCAAGAGTAAGCGCTTGTCGCCGTATTTGGCCTTGGTCAGGTATTCCTGCGCCATGACGTAGCCGCTCTTAGCGACGGCACTGATAATTTGATTAAGGTTGATGTCCTTTTGGCTTTTGACCAAAAACACATCTTGTCCGCCATATCCATTCAAAGGCTTGATGATAACCGGGCGGCGCAGCTCGCGAATGAATTCTTTGATTTGCTGAGGATTGCGCGACACCAGAGTATTTGCGCGCACGGTAGGTGGCAAAGACATCAGGTACATCTTGCTCGAAGCGCGTTCTAATCCGGCTGGATCGTTGACGACGAGAACTTTGCGTTGCTTAAGCAATCGACCAAATTCAATTGCGGGATTGTGACGTTCACCGTTGGCACTCGCCGGATTGTAGCGAAGAAAAACGACGTCAAAATCTTCGAGCGACATATCCGTCCGCAGTGCGTACGGGTGATTCAATGCTTCTAAAAACTCGCGGGTAGTGGAGACTTGGCGATCTCGCGGCACCACCACATGGGCCCGAATGCCCTGGGTATCGCTGAAACTAAAACTGTGAATATTGGCAAAAGCGACCAGATGACCGCGTTTGAAAGCCTCAAAGGCCAGATGCGTGGTCGTATAATTTGGTGCCTGGCCCGGCACAGAGCGCACAACAAAACAGACTTTCATGGCAGACACCCTTGTGAGCCATAAAGAATGGCAATGGGCTCACGGGATGTAAAGCAGAAAGGGCATTGTCCTCTAAATTGTCGGGTAAAAGACAGTAAATACAAATAGTTACGGCTTGGACTGAAAGCCGTGACTATGTACGATGGCGCGGAGCAGTTTTTCTGCTTTGGGATCGACTTCGAGGAATTCAATTCCCATTCCGGCGCTGCCATCGGCCTTGTGGATACTGGCAATGCGGCAGCGGTGAATATCTAGGATTTGATCTTGGTAGTAGAAAATTCGCAAGCTCCCCACGCTCTCTTTGGCGGGGAGTTTGGCTTGTGGATCGGAGACGCGGACGAAGCAACCACCCACGCTGAGTGTTTCCATCTCAGAGCGAAAAGGTGCAGCTCCACTAAAGCCCATTTCCACGGCGAGTGCTGCTTCGACTCGGCGGTACCGTCGCAGCTCCACAAAACTGCTGGAGGTGGCGTGGTCACTTACTGTTAATTGCAAAGTGTAAGTCGTGCCGGTGCCGGGCGAAGAGCGAACGTCGAATTTAATGCCCTGGCGTTCGGACAAAACGCGTGTGACGAAAAGTTCGAGCTCATTGGGATCGGTCCTATTGTCCGATGGCCCGTCGGTAAATTCAGGGTGGAGGAGGTTCTGCAGGCGCTGCTCTGGAATTCCTACGCCATTGTCTCGCACTACTAATTCAATCAGGCCGTTCTTGCGACTGAGATTGGCTGAGAGAATTCCGCCTTGTGGCATTGTGCTGACACTGCGGCGAAAAATATTCAGCAGCGATTGTTGAAGCGCGCTCGAGTCGCCAAACGCAATGACGCCGGATTCGATGGATACTTGCGTGCGCACGCGGCGGTGCAGGAACTCGGCGTGACTGAGTTCAAAAGTGTCATTCAAAACTTGGGTGACCGAATAGTTCTCGGCCTTAGTCGTGGGGTGCAACGCAAAGTAGCTTAAGTTGCGCGCCAGACTGCGAGCGCGCTCGGCCGCCCCGACGGCAACGCTCATCGCGCGAGCTTTTACCGTAGGATTGGGATTGGATAGGCCGTAGTCCAATTCGCCCAGCACGGTTCCCAACATATTGGCCAATTCGTGGCTTGCGGACCTCAAAAACCCGTCCAACGAGTTTTCGCTGGCCGTCGTCTCGGTCGCCGTCTGGCCGGCCAATTGGAGCTTGGTCGGGTTGCCAGTTTGTGGGTTAGTGTCTTGGGTCGTTTTTCGTGTTTTGCGCGCGCTTTTCATCTGCTTTACTGATCGGAATCAAAAGGCTACCGGTTTAGAAACTATGTTGAGTGAGTGGAAAACCTTATTGGGAGCGGCTTTGCTGCGGTCCGTCTACGGGCTGCTGGCCTGGACCTGGCGTGTCGTGAAGTGGGACATGCCGGCTGTGGAAGCACCGTTTCTTTACGCGCATTGGCATGGCGATGAGCTGGCGCTGATTGGGCCGTTTTCCAAAGAAAAGCTGGCAGTTCTTGTAAGCCGCAGCCGCGATGGTGAGATGCTGAATCGTTGGTTGAGTGGAATTGGATTTAGCGTGGTGCGCGGATCGAGTTCGCGAGGCGCTGTTGAGGGGTTGCGGGGTCTGGTGAGTAAGGTCCGAGGGGATCGGCAGAGCGCTTCGCTTGCGGTGGATGGACCTCGCGGTCCGCGCGGTGTTGTGAAGGGCGGCATTTTAAAACTCTCGCAGGTTACGGGTCGTCCGATTGTTCCCGGAGTAGCCGTGTGCCGGCACGCGTGGCTGTTTGATAAGACTTGGAACCAAGCATTCCTGCCCTGGCCGTATTCGACGATTTACGTCCAATTCGGAGAGCCGCTGCAAGTTCCGGCAGAATGTAGTGAGAATGAGTTAGAGGCGCTGAGAGTTGAGTTAGAGAGCACTCTTCATGCGTTGAAGTACAAAGCAGTCCAGTCGTTGCGAGCGAAGCGAAGCAATCTCCTTCCTGCGATGCAGTGAGATTGCTTCAGCCCTACGGGCTTCGCAACGACGGCGACTCCTATTGGTGAGTCGCTTCCGCTTGAATCCATGAAATGATGCGATTGATTTCCGCAGTCTGCCCACTAAGCGGAGCACCACCGGGATGGTTGCTATTGTCGCGCGCTTTGCGGAACAGAAGCGACGATGACGGCGAAGTGTAATTGGATTTTTTCAATGTCTCCACACAACGGTCGCCGGTAGCGACAAGCGGATAGGCGGCAGCAGCTGCGCTATTGGCGACTCCGTGGCAACCTGTGCAACGAGCAGTTAAAATCGGCTGCACATTTGCATCAAAATTCGCGCGCTCATAGCAAATGTATTCGTCTAAAAGTGTATCTGGTGCTTCTTCCGTCGGTTGGACGTCGATCTGGACAGTGATCGAATCTCCACCTGGGCTATTCTCCCAAGCAATCAGCTGTTGAGCGTTGCTCACGAAAGGGAAATCCCAATTTAAGCTGTTCACTTCAAACGGATTGGATTCGACGATAAAGCTAGTGCCCGCGAAATTTGAGTAACTCGAATCCAAGCGGCCGTTGATTAAGAATTGAATCGAACCGACGCGCAGGCGCTTGGTTGCAGTCGCAACCATTGGTGCGCGAATCGTAAAGGCACCTTTCGAGGAACCCGAGGCAGCTTGATAGAGTTTTACTTCTGCTTGAAACCAAATCGATCCTAAACCTAGCGAAGTGGCATTCATGTCCCAGCGCATTTGCTTGATATTGCCGTCGGCAAGATCGGCTTGAGTGATTTGCTTTGGCGAAGAGGTAATGAGTGTTCCGACGATGTCGCAGCGAGGAACAGGAACATCCGCAACCATCGTTGCCCATTTCGCAATCTGGGTTTTCATTTCGTCGGCGATGGCGGAGCAACTACCACCACACTGGTGCAGTTCAGTACCAACTTTAGAAACAAAGCGTGAGTTATCTGGGCTCTTTAGGTCGACGAATTTAAGAGCGGAAACGACGGCAGTGCTAGGATCGCCGGCCGCGAAACTGTAAGGAACTTTACCGCTCCCGTCGTGGCAGCCGATGCAAGTGTTCTTACCGAATACCGGGTGAAGGGTGGATCCAAACGCCGAGGCTTGCGCCGCCATGGCTTCTGACGAGGCGCCCGCACAAGCTCCAGCTAAGTTTGAATCTTTACCAATCGCGCAGCCGGTTAAAGCTAGGGCGAGCGCACCGGTCGTAAGACCGATGCGAGCAAGCGCAGGAAATTTCTTTAAGAGGTTTTCAGCCAACGTCATCATAGTTCCCCCCTCTAAAAGGGGATTAAATTGTTAAGCGAAGATCGGAGCCATTCCGCGGATAGCCGCGATTTCACCCGAAGTGTAGGCCGCTTCAGCGAGAACGCGTTCTGCATCTGCGACTTGGCCGTACATCTTAGCGATGTTGTAGAAGATGTGCGCTGCAGCCATTCTCAAATCGCCCGTGATTGCGTTGCGATTTAGCGTACCCGTGGTGCCATCGACGTTGCCGACGTTGGTCACTTGTTGGGTTGGCTTCGCACTTGCGAAATACCAGAACGAGTACAGAGCGCTATAAGCTTCGCGGTCACCCTGCCAACGGTTGGAGTTTTGGTTCGCGATATCGTAAGCCGCATTTGCGCTCACGCTACCGTCGGTGGAGAGCAAAACCACGCAGTTGCGGCCTTTGTTAGCAGCAGCTTGCAGGTAACGCCCGACCGTTTGTCCGGCGATTTGATCGCGGCCGTTGGTCGTGTTGCCGTTCGGGTTAGCTTGGAATCCGAACACGCCGCTCGCTTGTCCGTGATAGTCGTAGTTTCCTAATTGGAAAGCAACTGGACCGACGTTTCTATCCAGCGATGCTTTTACAATGCTCGCTTGGGTAACGTTAGCGTTGTTGTTATTTAATAGGTTATTCGACGCCGTAGCCGTCAAACCATATAGGGTTGCGACCGTTGCGTCGTTCGTCGGATTCAGAGTATCGATGCCGTTAGTGGGATTCACCCGACCTACGAAATCTTGTACTGCAGCACTTGCAGTGCCCTTAAAGTCATCTGCTTTCGATCCAAGGCGCGCTGCTTTTTCTCCCGATAAGTCACGAATCGCATTCGCAATCCGCTCGAGCATCGGTTGGCTGTTGTTCGCCAGCACACGAGAGAAGGCAACCGAGTTTGCTAGGTCGGCAAAGCTCCGAACCGTTAATACGGATGCAGAAGGGTCTTCGATCAAGGCTTCCGTTCCGTTACCCGAAGAACTGTTCACTGTTCCTGCGGCATCGGCAATCGCTCCCGACATTCCCAATCTTGTCAGCAGCGTGCGAATGCCCGCTGCGCAGGTATTTGTGCTGTCGTCGTTAGAGCGAGCATGCGACATCACAATGCCTAAATTCGCTTGAGTAGCGGGCGTGATGGTGTTGAGCAGGCCAGCGGTGAAAGAGCTGATTTCAGGAGGGTAGAGGTATGCGCCCATGGTCGTAACCAAAGTGCCCGCCGCGATGGGGTCGGGCAATCCGTTGGCGACGCCGTGTTGCTTCATTGTTTCGCGGGAGATGATATTGCCATCCGAAGTGCGTGCTACCCCGACACCTGAGGCGCCGTATCCGCCGGATAAGTGGAAGTGAGCAATCGATACGTTGCCCAGCGCCGATTCAGCGTGCGCAGTTTGGCTACGTACGAGGCCTTCCAAAATAGGGGAGGCGGCGAAAGCGGTAACAGTTGGGATCGCGCAATCCGTTAAGAATTCGCGGCGAGTAAAGCCTTCTTTAGGCTTCGTGTTCTTCGAAGCTCTGGAGATATGTTTGCGGCTCATGGGCACTCCTTAAAATCGATACGTTCTGGTGTCGGAGCTTGATGTACTGACTAGCGACTTAAAACTGAGTTAATCGAAACAGCAGCGGTTACGCAGGCAGCTTGCATTGCCATCCGAGCGCCGTTGCCATTGTTATTATCCGTGCGCTGTTGTTCTAAGAATCCACGCATGGACGATGTTAAAATTTGGATTTCCGCTTCGGTCGGCTTCTCACCGCTAAACTGCTGCAGTAAGTGCGTTGCTTGCGGAATAATTACAGAGTCAGGAAAGTTTGCGACAGAAGGCGCAACGTTTAATGGTGTCGACGACAGGAACACCTTTTGAGGCGCCGAGTTAATCGCGTTCGCTCCGGCTTGGATGCAATACGTTGCGGCTAAATCCATCAACGCTTGCAGCATCGGTCCCGACATCGCTTTGCCGCCGGTCCACGAGAGTTGATTGCCGCGGTCATTCAATAAGCCCTGCACCGAAGGGGTAGACCTCGAAACGCCCGTCGCATCTTCGAGTAAAGCGTTTGCTTCGTGCACTGTGCGCACCGAGGCAACTGCAGCTACTGGCCGAACTCCGAATTCGGAGTTGCTATTCTGTCTGTCACCCGAGCAACCGAACAAGAGTGCGGAGACCAGGACGACAGCGATAAAGACGTTCAAGTTAAATAATGATTGCGTCATAAATTACTCCTGGATGGCTTCTAGGTAATACAGAGCCACGTCCTCGTAAGCTTTGCGTAAATTCTGGTGCTTGTGGAATTCACCGGCGAAGCGTTCAATTACTTCGTTTTGAGAATCAAGGAGGCCGACTTCGGCTTCATCCAAGAGGTTCATTCCGAAAACTTTGCCAAGGTAAACTTGAGAGACGATTCGGCGAATCATGCAGCGGTACACGCCACGAGAGCCACCAATCACTTTACCGAATTGGTCTAGGCCTTTGCCGTTCATCACTTTTAGGTCTGGGCCGTAGTTTTCAAAGGTTAAGCCGCCAACCTCCGTGAAACCAAACACTGCGTTTTGGTCGGAGCTAACGAATAAGTGCCAATCGTCGGAAGTCGGGAGGTACGTATCGAAATTGTTTTCGTTGATCTTCTCCCGGATAGGCGAGAATTTTTGAACTGCGCCGCCGATGTAATCGTAGGCCAAGAAAGCAGGGCGAATCGCGTCCATCTGTGCGTGGCAGCCTTTGCAATTTTTTAGGTATTGTATCGGGTCGCCGCCTGGAGCGCGGGGAACGTCGCGGCCGACATAGGTGTCTGGAATAATCAGAGAACGAATCTTGTCTTGCTTGGTGCAATACAAATCTTCCATGATTCCAGCGCCCCAGTTGCGGCGGTTCGTACCAGCTTCGAAATAACTAGCTCCCCATTGAGCGGTGGTGAAAATTCCTACTGCAGGACTAACGGGGCGTGCATTAGCTTTTAATGCGTCACGAGGGTTTTGCGCGATCCAAACTTCCGTAAAGTGGTTGGCAGCGTTTGGGTTGCTCACAGCGAACCTCGTTCCAGTTGCTTGAATCGTAGGATCGAAGTAAATGCGGTCGGCCCAAAAGGCTTCGCTAAATTTCAAACCATCACGAGCATAGCCAACAAATATGGCGCCAATCTCGTTACGAGCACCAACTGCTGAACCTTGTCGGTTCATTGATTGGGAAAGCGAAGCAATTGCGTTGTTGTAGAAGGACGCAGCACCCATGCGAGGGTTCGTAATGATTTCAGCGGCCGTCTTAACGTTTCCGACTTTCACTGAATCGACGATCTGTCTGTAAAGGGGGTTGTCTAAGAGCAACGGCAAGCCGTTGTTCAACAACCGATAGAGCTTACCGGCGCGCTTCGCCGCTTCTTCCGTCGACAATGCCTCACCAAACGCGTTGGTCGTGAGCGGGATTGCCAGCACAGCACCCATCACTAGGATTTGGACGACGAATTTGCTAAGGCTCAAAATCTTGGAAAACATCCTGGGTCTCCTTGGCTCTTTGGAGGCAGTTCTTAGAATTGCCTAAAAGTTTGAAGGGATTATGGTCCCTTTAACTTCGTTCCAGAGCGTGACCGATTTGATATATGAAAGTGCGATTGCCGTGCCACAGCTGCATTCAGCAAGTATTCACCCCTGCCGAAATTGAAATTACCGAATGTGATTCAAGGGTTTAGTGGTTGGCTGGGGGCGCAAACTGTCGAAGATTTGTACAACCCCACAGCTGCCTAACACCTGTGTAGGATTTGGTCGGGCAGGTAATTGAAATGAGGAATGCGTTGGAGTTACGTGGGATTAAGTGTGTGCAGCTCTTATTCAGTAGCGAATTAGAGTGTCAGTTTCTAAAAAGCTGCCGATTTTCGGCAGCTTAGACGACGAGCACGAGAGCAAGCGTCTAGTTTACTCCCACAATTCTGCTTCCCAAGCCGATCGAAAGAACCGCCGGGCCACGCCCAAAGCCTCACTGGCTTCGAGTGAAAAGTTCTGATTGAGCAATCCCGCGACTTCTTCAATCGACCGTTTACCGTCGATCATCATCAGCACTTCGGCGTAGAGGCGATGAACGTAGAGTGAAGTCTCGATGCTCTTTAATTTTGGAATCGCTTCTGTCGGATTGGTAAGCCAGCTAGGTAAACCTTCAAGCGGTAAGCGCGTTGCAGCTTCCGAGTCTCTGACGGCGCTAAAAGCAGTGACCCATTCTGTACGCAATCCAGATTCTGCAGGTGATTGGATGTACGGCAGGAACGCACCGTCGATATGTTGAATTTCAAAACCCTGCGTGAGGGTTAATTCCGCTAGTTCTTCTGCGGTGAGGTTTGCGCGCTTGCTGCGTCTGCGAAATCCAAGAGGCCCTAATTGAACCCAAGTGCCTTTGGGCTTTAAAATCGCGTGCACTGTTCGGATCACATCCGGTGTTTCAAAGGGCAAGATATCGAGCAGCCACGGCGTGAACACAACATCGGCACTTGCATTCGCTAAGGGAAGTGCGCTCATATCGCCCAAGACGAGATCCCAGCTGCCTTTTAATTTCCCCTCTGCCTTTAACGATCGCAGAACTGCCGCTTTTTCTGTCGTGCGCGGTAGAGCGGGCATTTCATAGAGCGAGAGCTCGGTGCCCATAAACATTTTGCGCGCAATCTTAAGAAGCAACGGATTGAGGTCGATTCCAATCGAATGCGCCGGCTCGTATTTCTTGTGTACGTCGTACATTAGCCGCCCGCTGCCGCAGCCTAAGAAAACAAATCTGCCTTGGGTGCCAACGGGAAAAACTTTTTCAATCATCGCAAGCGTGGCTTGGTTCTCTTCTTGTCCCCAATTCCAATCGCGAAAGACATTGGAGAGATAACTAAGGAGCCGCTGGTTGGACGGTAAAATTTTTTGAAGCGCTTGTGAAACGGGCGCGCCTAAAGGCTGCACCATGAACTGGGCTAGCAAGTTGTCGATTAGTTTTGCTTGATCGGGAAACGCGGTGGCGAGTTTTTGCAGTCGCTTGGCTGTTGATTTCAAAGCGCAGCGGCCTAGTTCGTCTTGGGCCTGTGCCCCTTGGTTAATGAGTTCCGCCAAAGTCTGTTGCGCCAGTACCTGCCATTCATTGAGTAGTTGGTCGGCATGCGGAACGAGCCAGGGGATCTCGTCGATGACGGGATAGCTTTTGCCGTTGCTAGAGCTGTAAGCATCCTTAACGCGCGCGAGTAGCGCGCCTGTTTCAGGACAGTGGAATGGGTGCTGCATTCTTCATCCGGTTTTCTTTGTTGGGTCGAACCCACAGTTTCACAAACACGGTATGCAGTCCGGCTTCGGATGAAGCGTGATACGCCGAATCCAAAGTTACTCCCGCCACGATCCGACGGTGGGCTTCACCCAGTGCGTGGTAGGGCAGAAACGGAAAGAGGTGGTGCAAAGCGTGAAAGCGCAAACCCACTGGCGCAATCAATACATTGAGCCATGCCCAGAAAGAGGAGGTGAGATTAATCGAGTCCAGAAACTGTCCTTCAAAAGTCAGGCTCTCGGAAGCGTTGGCCCAGCGGTGCGCTGCCAACGTGCGAAGCGCATTTACCACGCTGACACCGCCGACGAGTAACAACCAGTGCAACGGATACTGCCAAGGCAGTACACCCGTAACCATTAGGGCAATGATCGTGGTCCAAACCGCAAAGACGAGCGATTCGCAAATCCACCACTCGATCCGCGTGCGACCCACAGGGCCTTCAGAAACAAACGCCGGATCAATCACGAGGGCCGAACCTTTTTCCACAACCCACTTGCGTACACTTGGAATAAATACGGAGACAGGAAAAATCAAAACAAAGCGCGAGAGCAAAAGTACCGGCGCTAGAAACGAGTAGCCGATGTACCAAAGCAGTTTCCAGCGGCTCTCAAGTTGAAAGGCGATGTACTCTCCGTCTAAGGAAGTGCCGTACAATTTCGGATTGTGGTGAACGTAATGCGACCGATAATAAAGAAACGATGGCATGCCGAGAGGAATTCCGCACAGCGCATTCCAAACGATCCAAAAACTTCCAAGCTGAGAACGGAAATGGGCAATCTCGTGAATGAAACTAAGTGCTCGGTAAAAAGCGAAACCAGAAACGCCGTACCAGATCCAAACCGCCCAATCGGGAGTGCCCGCCATGTGGGCCGCTACAAAGCCGAACCATCCGAGCGCGTAACTCAAGCCAAAATCGAGCCAGTAGATTGAGGGTTGTAGAACCGCCAAATCAGCGATGAGCTGGCGTGCCTGCTTCATATCTAGTCGGGGTAACAGAGTGGTTTCTCTCATTTGCCTTAAACTAGCGTATCGTCGGGAAGTGGTCTACTAGTGGCGCCATTTTGCGCTGAGTCGATAAACCAGATCGTTCACATGGATTGGCTTGGTGAGGTAGTCGGAGAAGCCAGCGGTTAGGCAGTCAGCGCGGACGGATTCCGAGGCGTGTGCCGTCAAGGCGAACACCTGGGAATTAGGCTTGCTTCGTCGCAGCTGCTTAACGACTTCGTAGCCGTTCATAATTGGCAGCTCGAGATCTAAGAGGACAAAATCAAATTCCTGGCCCAGGCCTGCTTCAAGGCCGGTGATGCCGTCGTTGGCGACTTGCACCGATGCGCCAAAGCGCTCGAGCAAATGGCTAAGCAGCATTTGGACTTCGCGCGTGTCTTCGACAATTAAAATGCGCGCGCCATTGAGGCAGTGCGAATTGACCTGTGCTGCCGGAGTTTCCTCGGCCGATTGCAGGTCTTTTTCTTGAACGCTCTTTAAAAACTTCAACTCGCGCACAGCGCCAACAGGAAACGATAGCGACGCTTCTTGATTGCGATGGTGTGGTGGAAACGGTTGCAGGAGTTCCGCACCGAGATCGGCTGCTTGATTGCGAAGTAATTCCCACCACGATAGGCGTTGTTCACGCGATTGGAACACACGAGGAAGCGGGCTGGGAAAGAAGCTGTAAGTCGAGACCAGCACCTTCCAATGGGGCTTCGGATCCCGCGCGAGCACTGCCGAGAAAGTCACTAAGATCTCACCGCGCTCGGTTAGCTCGATTGTGTCGCCAATGACGGAGCACAGGATCTGGCGCAGGCGCTTTGCGTCGGCCCGAACGGTCTCGGGGAGCTCGCCTTCAAACTGAATGCGCAAATTAAGCCGGTTCTTCCAAGCTTGCGCGCGGCAGGTCTCATAAATTTCGGAAATAAACGGCAGAAAAGAAAACTCAATGGATTGATTCGATGGGTGGGCCTCAGAAAAGCCCTCCCAGCGGCGGCCCAACTCTTCAGCCAGATCGGTCAGCGCCGTCACGTTGCGGCGGATGTTGTTGAGGCAACGCAACCGGTCTTTGAGCGGTTGTTGCGAATCAAACATCATTTCGGTGGAACCCAGAATTGCGGCCAGCGGAGTGCGCAATTGGTGCCCCAAATACGGCAGTACTGCTTCGAGAGAACGCGCGAAATCGCCATCCGTGTTTCGGACCAGCTGAGCTTTGGTGTCCATTATGTCTGCCAAGGGGTTTTCTCGAAAGGGTTAGTAACTGTCAGGAGCTTACCGAGAATGGGAGACTCGGTGCAAGGAGAGGATTCTTATTGTTCGGTAAGAAAAAGCCGGTCAAAAAGGAAGAGCTCGCTAAGCCAGTAGCTGAGCGAGCCCTTAAAGAAAAATTGTATTCGAACTACATTTCGAAACGTACGAAATCCATCAAGGAATCTTCATCGAATCCCTGGTAAGCGCGGTTGTCCTTAATAATAAGAGGACGTTTAATCAAATTTGGATCCTTCAACATCAAACGAATTGCCTCGTTCTTTGTTGTGCGGCGTTTACCGAGATGATTTTCGCGATACGTAGTGCTTCGCTGATTCAAACTCGCGTAAATGTTTTCCGCTTTGATTACTTTTTCTAAAAGGCTGCGCGGTGGAGGCTCGTGAACAATGTCCTTCAATTGATACGAGACGCCTTTTTTGTCTAAAAACGCCATCGCTTTTTTGCACTGGCTGCAGCTTTTTTTCGCGTAAAGAACGATGTCACCCATTCGTCCGACCTCCTCAGTGCAGCCTGTCTAACACAGCTTTCCTAGGTGCTCAAGCTTTACACGGGCAGAGAATTCATCGTCATTCGTGCAGACGATAAAAACTCTGATATGTAGAGGACAGAATCGGTGATTTGGCAGGAGACACGAGTGAGTTTTCGCGACCGCGATGTAGAAAAAAAGTCAGATAAGCTAGCGCAGAAGCGAATTGCCTTTGGCGTTTGCGGCGGAATTGGATCTGTGGAAGTGGTCCGAATCGTTAGAGAATTGCGACGGCATGGCGCCGAGGTCACTGTCTTTATCACTCCTGGTGTGACTCGCTTCGTCGGAGAGCTAAGCCTGGCTTGGTCCTCCGGTCGGTCAGTAGTTTCCGAGCTAGGCGCAGACGTGGACGGTTTGGAAGATTTTGACGTTGTTGTCATTGCTCCTCTTACTTTGAACACGCTTTCGAAGCTTTCACTGGGGCTTTGCGACAATCCAGTAACAATGGTGACTGCCTCTCATCTCGGTAAACAGCGCAAATGTATCTTGTTTCCGACGATGCATGCTTCGTTAGCAAATCACCCGCGATTGGCAGAGCATTTGGAAAAATTACAGAGTTGGGGAGCGGTCGTGCACTTTCCCGTGCTAGAAGAGGGGCGCATGAAAATGCCGTCGCCCGAGCAAGTTGTAACAATCGTTTTGGAACATGGAACTTCAATTAGAAATTGATCGAGTAGGGAATTTCGGCCAAGGCGTTGGTACGGATCCCCAGGGCAACGTTTACTTCGTACCGGGCGCACTGCCCGGCGATAAGGTGCGCGTGCTCTATCGAAAATCGCAGGCTTCTGATCGTTATCGTGATGCTCAATTAGTAGAAGTTTTGCGTCCCGCTCCGGGGCGTACGGATTCGATTTGTCCCTATTTCACTGAGTGCGGTGGCTGCGATTGGTTGCAGTGGGATTACGAAGAGCAGCTAAAAGCAAAAGAAGCCATGGTCACACATACGCTGGCGCGCCTCGGGCTCGAAGCCAGGGAGCGTCTGCCGATTGTGCGAGCAGAAAAAGTATTGGGCTATCGCAGCCGGATTCAAGTAAGTCGCGATGGTGACAAAGTTGGGTTTTATCGGCGTAACACGCGCGAAGTGGTAGATGTTGAGCGCTGCGCGATTGCGCGCCCTGAGATCAATGCACTCTTGCAAGAAGTTCGTCAGGATAAGAAATCCGGCCGCTCGCGCGAAGAATTGTTTTTGGATTCCTCTGGCAAAGCCCACCGTCGCGGCATCGATCTTTACGGATTAGATTTTGCGCAAATCCATCACGAGCAAAATGAGAAGCTCCGGGCGTTGGTTCGTCAGGGCGTAGCGCGAGCAAAGAGCAAAACCGTCATTGAGCTATTTTGCGGCGACGGCAATTTAACGTTTTCCTATGCGCCAAACGTGCAGAGAATCTACGCAGTGGATTCTAGCAAGATGAGTATTGAGAAGGCGCGCAACGCTGCAATTGAAGCGCGGCTTCCAGTCACTTTAGAGTTTGATACAAAGAGTGTGGGCTACAGTTTGCGCCACAAGCTGCCGCAGGAGCTGCAATTAGCGTATGATACACTCATATTAGATCCACCGCGGCAGGGGATCGGAGACGCGTTGCGCGAATGGGTCTCCTCTAATCTAAAAAACATTTTATACGTATCATGCTCACCCACCAGCTTTGCACAGGACATCAACAAAATTCGGGAGCTGTTTTCACTCACGTCGATTCAAGCCATCGATATGTTCCCGCAAACGCGCCACGTAGAAGTGGTGGCCTGGTTAGAGCGGCGCTAGCGCTCTTCCTTCTTATCTCCGTCGTTGTTTCGGCGGTGTCTAAAGCTGAAGAAGGCACGAACGAAGGCATGATTGCCGAAGTTCTCACCGAGACCGATCTTTTCGCAGAACCAGACGAGTTAAGTCCGAGTCAGGGCAGATTGCCCGAGGGTTCTCTCTTACGCTTACTTGGTAAACGTAAAGGCGGTTACGAGAGCGTTGAAGTCGAATTGACCGACGGCATTGCCGAGGGTTGGGTTCGTCGCAAAATGCTCAATCTCAAAGTGCAGGAACAACAGCAGGAGAATTGGGAAAAGAAAGAGCGCCGCAAAGGAATTTCAGAAGAGGGCGAAGGCAAACGCAAGTCTCGTCGTTCGGGCAAGATGTACATTCCAGAAGATGAAGAGCTGTTGCTAAAGCGGCACACGAGTTTTTTCTACGGTTTGGTGTTTGAGCTTCCAATCGCTTCTATTCAAGATTCTCTTGGCAATTTATTTACGGGTCCCAATTACCGTCTCGGCGCTCATGTCGGTTTCTATCTCACTAAGTCGATGCCGTTACGCTTTGAACTAGCTTACGCACGCATGGCAGGAACCTCTGATTCCGCTTCGCCTGTGGGTGGCGGACAATCGTTTGAAGTGGGTTTTGCCGATATGCGGTCTCAGTTGGAGTATGAGCTGGGGGACTTCTCACTCCTGGGCTATGTGCAATATTCGTTTGGTACGGGCGTGAATGCCGCTCCTGCAACCACGGCTGCGTTGTTTTCCCAGGCCTCCAGCCTCTCTTCGCTTTGGGTTGGAGGGGGAGCAGGCTACCGCGTGCGCTTCGGCGAGAGTAACCGCCTGCTGATGCAACTTACCTATGGAACTGCGCTCCAATCCGATCCTGTGGGATTCCAAGCATTTGGAGTTCGCTTCTTGTGGGAGATCCGCGGCTAAGTACCCGATTTCCTTCCTCTATCCGCCAGAATACGCACTTAGTATACACTTAGCCTCGATTTCACCCGCCTAGTTTTAGTACACCCTAAGTCCATGAAATCATTCAATAAGCTCGTATTCGGAAAGTGGACGTCGCTAATTGTTAGACGTGTATAGGGTAGGACAATGTGAAAAGACAGCAGGTAGGCCTAGTTACGCCTTTGGCCGTTTTGGCATCCCGGATGCAATACCTATATCCAAGCACAGCCCAAATAGGACGACGGCAAGGGGCACACACAACACGATAAGCAACTAGAGTACGGCACAACGAAAGCAACTAGACACAAACATACGACACAGAAAAATTAGCAGCTTGGATTCAGCAACTTAGACACAACAAAGCAAACAGCAATTACGGCAACTAAGAAGAACTTAAAAATTACTCAACTAAGACAACGACAGAGATAACAACTAGAGACGCAAAATCGATACTCAGAAAAACTTCATCTTGTACGACATCGATTAGCAAAACACACAGTCCCTAATAGCCGAATTTCGCGGGGGCTTTCTCAACGGAGAAAGCCCCCGCGGTTTTTTTCACGGCTCTAGTCTTTTTGCAGCGCTCGCGCTAATTCCAACGCAGAACAACGCTCACAGGCCTTAGCAATCGAATACGGTGCATAGGGCGATTTGCCGTTCACGGCTAGGGCACGAAACACCAATTCCTTCTCCGAGAGGATTTCGCGTTTCTCAATGGGGCTTGGTGTTTTGGTGTTGGAGATGCGGGGCTCCACCTGCTTTACCACTTCGAGAATATCGTCTTCCCAAGTCGACGACTGGGCCGCCTGAATAAACTTTGTTCCTACTTCCTGGCTGCCGCGAAAATGCGGCTCGACTACCGTCCAGCCGTTTTGCAGCCAGTACTGGCGAACGCTCGCGAAAAGGGGACGTGGCGGGTGATCTGCGCTGCTGGGCACGTGAATGACAATTTTTTGCTGGGCCTTTACCGCTACGGACTCAGGAGCTCTTGGTTCATAGATATCGACGATAAAACTCACTTCGTCTTGAGCTTTTACTTCCTGGCGGTGCCACCGTTGGGCGCAGCCCTGCGTGTCTTTTTGTTCCCAAAGTGTTTTGGAGTTCCCTCTATCGAAAAGCACGATGTGGTCGGCTTTCTCGAGAGAACTTACCGCTGCTATAGCGCGTGGCATGTTCGTGCCTTCGGCATAGACGACGGTTTCGTGGGCAGAAGCTTTGGCGCTCGCAGTGAGTGGCCATTCGCCGATGCGAGTGCCGCTAGCATCGATGGAGAAAAGCTTTACGTACGGTAGTCCCCAGTCTTGAGTCTCTAAAGACAATGCTAGTCGGTCGGCAGAGAGCGAGAAGTGCGCGGCCGGGAGTTTCTCTGCGCTCAATGTGCGCGGAGCGGAGTTGGTTTTCAGAGGATAGAGTCGTACTACCGCTCCATTGCCATCGATATCCTCGAGTACAAACAAATTGCGCTCGTCTTTTGTAAACGCCGCTTGCAGTACGCGCGTGCCGGTAGTGAGATTACGGGTTTTTCCGTCTTCAAACAGATAGAGTTCGGATTTCGTATCCGAGACGGCTTTGACGAAGGCGACTTGATTGTTCAACGGAGAAACATCGTGCAGCTGGAGAGGTACTTTGCTTGTGAAGGCTATTGCAGTTGATTCGCCATCGCCAACTTTCCATTTTGAAAGAGTGAAGCCGTTATCGATTTTCCGAGTGATGAATGCATTCTGCGGTCCGGCCCATTTGAAATCCAAAACCTGTTGGCCATCTAAGAGCTTTTCCCAGCTTTGATCTTTTGAGATCCAAACACCGGCCGCTGCATCCACTGCGGCAACACGTTTCAATGAAGGATCGAGGGCGGCACTTCGAACGGAAACCGCAGCGGGCAGAGAAGGGGTCACTCGTTTGCTGGCGATATCCAGATGCAGCAGCGAGGTCTGATTGCCCCGATTGGATTCCGATACAGCCAAGAAATAAATCGAGCGATCGCTTTGCACCAAAAGCTGGCGAATTTTCCAGAGTCCAAAATCAGCAGTGGAGAACGTGCACTTGCCGGACTGATTGACGTAAACTTCGCCAGGGGCTGGCTCAGTATTTGGCTTTTGCTTCGGGGCGGTGGGCTTAGCTGCTTGCACGTTTCTAGGAACGGGAGGTTTGCTTGCGGTGGAGGGCAATTTGCCGCCGGAATTGAGCTCGAGTTGGCCGGGTGCGGCTTTGTGGCGGATTTTAGCCTCTGCATTCGACGCGCCTATTATAAGGAATAATCCTGCGCTAAAGAGAATGAGCGTTTGCTTCATCGAGTAGCCCTTTTCAAAGTGTCTTTCGTGCCTATTATATTAACAAAAGGGGACCCCCGCTGTGCTCGACCGCGATCTGTATGAAATTTTAGGTGTGACGCCTACCGCAACGGAAGGCGAGATCCGCAAGGCCTTCCACAAAGTGGCAAAGCTTTACCATCCGGACCGCAATCCCGACGACAAGGAGAGCGAGAAGAAGTTCAAAGAGGCGAATTTCGCTCACGAAGTTCTGCGGGATAAAAAGAAACGCGCGCAATACGATCAAATGCGCAATGCCCGCTCTCGTGGCGGCTTCCGCGGAAATCCGCGTAGTGCCGGAGGTGGCGGTGGGCATGAGTGGTCTGGCGGCGAGCCTTTTAGCGCTGAAGCGTTTGGCGATTTTGGATTGGGTGATCTGTTCCAAGAAATTTTTGGGCAGGGTGGTGGAGGCTTTCAGCGTCAAGGCGGTAGACCCGGCGGTGGCTTTGCACGTCGCGGCCAGGACCGCGAAGCTAGTCTGACTGTTTCATTTCAAGAAGCCGCTCGCGGGGGTGAACGCGCATTGGAATTTACCGACGGTAGAAGGCTGACGGTGAAAATCCCTGAAGGCGTCAAGGACGGCGGGAAAATTAAGTTATCCCAAGCCGGGGACCCAGGGATGAATGGCGGACCTAGTGGGGATTTGATTCTTACGCTGCAAGTGCAGCCGCATCCGTTTTTTGTGCGCGAAGGGCACGATATTGTGTTGCTCTTGCCAGTGAGTTTTTCAGAAGCTGTGTTGGGAACTGAGATTGATATTCCGACTATCGACGGCAAAGTCGTCCTAAAAATTCCAAAGGGTATTTCGAGCGGGCAACGTCTGAAGCTTAAGGGCAAAGGCATCAAAAACGGCGCAACCGGCGATCGTGGTAATCAATTTGTTGAAGTGCAGATTCGTATTCCCAAACAAGCCGATGATTCTTACGAGCAGGCGGCAAAAGCCGCGGCGCAAAGTGCATTTAATCCGCGCGCTGAGTGGAATGTATTCGCCTAGCCCTCGGTCGAGGCTTTTTCTAAAATTTCGATGATCGCTGAAATCGTAAGCGGTGCGCAGCCTTCTGCGCGGTTGTTTACGAGGGTAAAGGCACGTTTCTTTTCTGTTTTGGCTTTATCAACGATAGTCGCGGCGTCTCTGCGCAATTGCGGCTGCTCGTTCTGCACGCGGTTGTACGGCGAGTACGCCTCTACTGCCTGTTCGTATTTCACTCCGGGCTGCAACAAAATGCGAGACAGGTAGAACGGCAGGTCAAAGCCATCGGCTTTCTCTAATTGCTCGGCAAGTGACGGCATCCGCGTCCAACTATTAAAGACGTGCCCCACCGAAAGCTCTTCGAGCAAGGAGAAGTAAGGCTTCTCCAGCCAATTGCGATTACGCATTTCAATCGCAAACTCCATTTCGCCGACAGAAGTAACTTCCGCCAAGAAATGCCCCAGTCGCTCGACGAATTCGGCACCGTTTTGCAGCATGCCTGGATAAAACTGCGAGAACTCAAACATCACAGGACCGAGCCGGTTTCTAAAGGGTGCCAGTGGGCGGATAAAATTTTCGATAAAGGCTTCGGCGTTGAGGAAATCTGGATTGAGTTGGCCCGCTTCTTTGCCGTATCGCTTGATATTGGGATAGCGAAAAACGGTCACGCGCTCAGTCGCTTTGGGAATAAAGAGAAAGCCATCGGGTGTCTGCTGGCAGTAGGTCTCAAATGCTTTTGCGGTGGGCCAGGTATAGTAAGTGTGATCCACTCCGACTGCGGAGTAGTGTTCGGCGTACTCGGATAAACACTCTGCTTGGAATGCCTTGTCCGTCTTATATTCACGACGATAGATTAAGTCTTTCCAGCCTTCGTACTTCCAGCTGGAAGTTCCGAAATACAGCTGCTGCTCCCGAAATTTAGCCATTGAAGCGTCCAAGACACCATTGTTGGCGAAAATGTCCCGGTGGGTCAATGCCAAGTAGCGGGTAAAATAGATGCATGAAACTACAGTTGCGGCTTCTTTCACTTCTCGTTTTTCTATTCCTCTCAAGCATCCTTCGGGCGGAGGTTACCGAGCGAGAACGGGAAGAGTTTTGGAGGTTAATGGGCGAGCAGTATTCGCGGAACCAGCAGGTTATCTATGATGATAAAAAAACGGGGGCTCCCGAATACCCCGCCTATGTGGTTTCCAACGAAATCTCATATAGCTCAATGAACCCACCTGAGGGCGGCGCCCAGTTGCAGGTAGGCTTCGGAACTACGGTCAATTTTAATCTCGCTGCTGCGCGTAAGCCACAGGCGATGCTCATCGCAGATCAATCGGTTGAGGCTCAGGCTATGGTTGCGAGTTTCTATCGTTCGTTATTCTTGGTTTCGGAAACTCCAGAACAGTTTGTAGGGCACCTCACTGGATTGGTCCCTAAGCGACGTGAAACCGTTGATGGATTATTCAAGCGGGTTGCGGCGGGTGAATTGCCCAGTACTAAGGCGATCGAAGATTTAAAGCAGAAGCTCAAACCGTTAATTAAACGAGGCTTAGTCACCGAGCTGGACGCTCGTTTTATTGAGCTTGTCCTTAAGGAGCAAGGCTCGAACTTCCCAGGTAAAACGGTGTCGATTTTTAGGAATGCTGCCAATGCAACCACTCTAGTGAAGGACTTTGCCGAGTTGTACGAGATAGATACGCACGAACGAAATATCGAGAGCAGCTACCGATGGCAGTTAAATAAACACAGAGCCTTCCTGCCCTTTATGGTTGGAGACCCGAATGCCAAGTTGGATGAGGAGGATGCGAACAAGCAGAAGGAAGCAATCCTGGATCGGCAGGAGGCCTCCTTGAAGCGCCTTTCTTTCCTAACCGCGGATGGTTTTGCAACGGTAAAAAATCTGTTCGCCAAAGATGCTGTGTTTTTTGCAAAAGGTGCTATTGAGAAAGATGTGTTCTGGAAGGCAATCTCGAAGTTCGCTGATAAGAAAAAACAAAAAATTTCTGATCTTTATCTCTCCAATATTCCTCCCATCCTTACACCGTCGCAGGCTGACAAAACCCGACTAGCCTTGATTAAAATGTTCGCGCAACCCGATCGACAAGATGTACTGGTCTATATGGCGCCCCTCTATTCTGGACTCCCCTTCAATAGCGGCGGGCTGCTCTTCCACGCCGACGGCAGTATCCAGTCAATGGATAACCACGTGCATCCCCCGAACGTAGTGTGTTTTCGGATCTTGCAGGATTTGGGAAAAAAGAAAAACTAGAGCTACTTCGGCGTAGACGAGAGCTTGGGCTCCAAGCCGTTTGCCGTGGCCGCCACTGCGCGACCGGTGAAGAGCGAAGTCTTCGCATCTAGATGACCGCGGTATTTCGAGAAATAACGGGTATAGAGCTGCTCTAAAGCCTGGCCTTCTTCCCAAACGACTGGTTTGCCTTGCTTCATTTCGAGAGCAAGGAACTTGGGAACGTTTTCGTGCGAATACTTGTCTTTGTTTGGAAAGAGTTCCATCAAAGCACGCGAATCAAAAACTTTTTCAGACGGATCGTCTAAGACAATCGAGTGCAATACGAAATTCTTCTGAGGAAAACGCTTCATGTAGGTTTCAAACAGCATGCGGTATTCGCGGCTGCTCTGACACCAGCTTGGAGAAACGATAAAGAAGTGCAGCGCCTCTGGCTCGGATTGAGCGAGCTTGGTGAAAGACTTCAAATACTGCAATTGGCGGAAGCTGCTCTTTACAGCGTCAGGCTTGCCTTCAAGCGCTTTAGCCATTGCTACACGGTCACTAATAGGAACGCGGTCAAAAGCAGAGCGGACCAGCGGCAATTGGTGGCTCAATAAGCGGTTAGAAATCTTGGCTGTTCCATCGGTAGGGACGCCGGTCGAAAGTAACAAAGCCTTGGGGCGAATTGCGGAGCGCATCGTCTTCCACTCGCCATCTAGTTGAATCATCTCTTGCGCGGTCATCAGGCGCATCGAGCGGCCGTCGTTTACGTAGGGCAAAATCTCGTCTTGGTTGCGGCCTTCGCGGAATTCTACGCTGAAGGGTAGGTAGAAGAAGCGATACATGAAGAGCAGTTTATTGGTCTTCACTGCGGGCTTGGCCGCTGCGTCTGCGGCGAGTGCCGTAGGCGACACGATGATAGACAAGGCTGCAATTACACCGATGAATAAGGTCTTGATGAAGCTCATAGCCCCTATAAGTGCAATGGCGATGCCATGTTAAGTAATTGAATTTATAAGCGTAAATTGTGTCGGAAGTGGTCGTTTTTGGCGAAGTTCTAAGCGGCTGTATTCCACTTGTGCAGGGCGAGGTTTCGGGCGTGGAGAGTTGCGAGTAAGATTCGTGCATGAAGAATTTTTTAATGTCGGGAATCTTTGCCCTCGTCCTGGGAGGCTGCGCCACAGCGCCCATTCACCCTCCGGAATTAGTCGATGTAACCACTTTGAATAAATCGATAGTGGTGGAAGCACGGTATTTTGGTCATCACAACTTTTTGGGAAGACCCGTTGCTGGTTATCGTGCAGGCATATGCTTACTTACAAAGCCTGCAGCAGAAGCTCTCGCCAAAGTTCAAAGTGAACTGGTAGCCAAAGGCTATTCGCTCAAAGTGTACGACTGTTATCGTCCGCAAAAAGCGGTGGATGATTTTGTGGCGTGGTCTGAAGACGTAGCAGATCAAAAGATGAAGGCGGAATTCTATCCGCGCGTAGATAAGAAGGACGCTTTTAGATTGGGTTACATCGCGTTTCGCTCCGGCCATTCGCGTGGCAGCACAGTCGATCTGACGGTGATTAAACTGCCAGCGAGCGCCAACGCTGGTTGGAAAGAGGGCGACAAGCTCTTAGATTGCGCGGCACCGCGCTCCCAAAGATTTAAAGATAACTCGATCGATATGGGCACGGGTTACGATTGTTTCGACGACAAAGCAGCCACCTTAAGTCCGGGCCTGGGCGGAAAAGTTATGGCCAATCGGTTGTTGTTAAAGCAAGCGATGGAGAAGCATGGGTTTGAAAATTACGAAAAAGAGTGGTGGCACTACACCTTAAAGTCGGAGCCATACCCGGATACTTTCCATAACCTCGATGTGCAATAAGTCTGTAAAAGTCACCAAAACCTGGCACTCCTACATACTTAGTTCCGCAGAGCGTTTCTGCTGTTTCGCTGGCGCTGGTTTCCACATTTCGGTGATAGTGGCTTCCGAGAGTTGTTCTGGATGCACTACCGAGATGGTTGCCCGATCAAGCTGCAAGTATTTCTCTGCCGATTTGCGAATGGTCTCAGCCGTAATGTCGTTTAAGATCGCTGGGATTTTCTTCCAGTGATCGTTTCCAAGGCCGTAATATTCGTCGAGGCCAAAGGTCATCGCTTGAGACAAGAACCGTTGCATGTCCAATTCGTAGCGACCGAGCCAATACTGTTTGGCGCGCGCTAGTTCTTTGGGAGTGATTGGCTTGTCGATTACTTTGGCCAGTTCCAATCGGATTCCGCTCAAGGCTTTTTGCAACTTCTCAGGGGCGCAGCCGATATACACGCCGAACATGCCACGCTCTGGGCTGTCGCTCGACATGGGAGCCACGGTGTACGCCAAGCTTTGGCGATCGCGCAGTTCCATGAACAAGCGGCCGCCCTGGCCAGAGAGACACGACGACAAAAGCTTCAGAGAGTAGCGCTCGGGTTCAAACAATGTCGTGGCGGGGAATCCCACCAGGATATGGCTTTGGAACAGAGGCTGTTTCACTTCCGTCGTGATGCGCATGCGATCTGGCGCGGTCCAAAAATTCGCTGGCGCTGGATTATCTCCCGTCGCGGGTAGCTCCTTAAGCAGCGGCTCTAGCTCTTTTTGCCAAAAGCCTTCGTCGAAGGCTCCCACTGCGGAGACCACAAGATTTCCGCGGTGAACAAAGCGACGATAGAACTGGGTAAGTTCTTTAGGACCGAGCTTAGAAACCGTTTCGGTGGTTCCTAACATCGAGCGGCCGTAGGAATGTTTGCCATAGAGCATGTTGGCAAAATTAATTTGGCACACACTTCCCGGGCTGTCTTTTTCCGAGAGAATTTCGCGCAACATCAAGTCGCGTTCTGTGTGCACTTCTTCATCGGGGAATTTTGGGGCGATCAGAACTTCGCGCAGCAGAGGTTTGAGTAGTGGCCATTGTTTGCGCAAGCACTCAAAGCTCAGTCCTAGCGTGTGTCTGCCCGCAAATGCGTGCAAGCTAGCGCCTAGGCTTTCTAATGTATGTGCGATTTCTAGAGCACTGTGATTCTGCGTTCCCGACGTCCACGTGCGCTGAAACAAATTAGCACTGCCGTACTCCTGTGGGCGCTCTTCGCGGGCTCCGCCAGCAAAGATCCAACGCATGCTGATGATGGGTAAGTGATTGGCCGTTTTGATTAGCACCTTGGCGCCATCGTACTTTTTCATCTGCACGGCAGCGGGGGCGCTTTCGATTTTCGCAGGCGTCGGAGCGGTGACTTTTAGCAATGTCTCGAGCGCCGATTTTTCGACCTTAAACGAATTTGGATGCGCCATCGAAAGAGTAGGCGCATTCTTTAAAATCTGGCTCAACGCCAAGATTGCGGCTTCTGATTCCACTGCGAGGATTTGCTCGAGATAACGGCTTTCGTACTGAGGATCTCCAAACTGGTGGTAGTAGTTTCCGAGCCGGCGGGCGTAGCCTTCGACGGTTTCTTTCGAGCCTACTACGTCGGCTTCCAATGAGGTTTTTACGCGTTCAATCTCTTCGTGCTTCAGGCCCTTTGCCACCGCTTCATGGATGACTGAGATGGCTTCAGCGATTGCTAAATTTAATTTCTCTGGAGCGGTGACCAATGTCAGCGCCATCATGCCGCAGCTTGGCGTCGCTGCGAGTCCAAGGTGTGCCGAAAGGGCCAATTTTTTTTCCTTCACCAGGCGTTGGTACAGCCGACTGCTTTCGCCTTGTCCGATTGCGGTGCAAGCGAGATCCAAAGCGGCCAATCCTGGATCGGTCACCTTAGGTGCCGGCCAACCGATTTGCAGTTGGCATTCTTTAATGTCTTTTGAAAGCGACAACACCACCGGTTTACTGGATTTCTTCGCCTTGATATTTAAGGGCCGGAAGGCACGGCTCTTCTTGGGAAGACTGGAGAACTTTTTCTCGATTTTCGACAACGCGGTTTTGCCATCGATATCACCCACGACAATGACAGACAAAGTGCCGGCACTGTACTGAGCTTTGAAGTAGGCGCGCAGTTTTTTGTGGTCGATTTTTTTAACCGTGGATTCAAAGCCAAGAACAGGGCGGCCATAAGGCGTGTTGTGAAATAGAGTATTCCACATGCGGGTGGCTACCATCTTGAACGGCGAATCTTGTGCACGTTTGATTTCTTCGAGAATCACTTCGCGTTCGCGCACCATCTCGTCGGCGTCAAAAGCTGGATTCTGAACAGCATCGGCAATGACATCTAAGCCCTGATCAAAAAACCGGCTGGCCAGAGTGGCGTAATAGACTGTCTCTTCGAAAGAAGTGTAGGCGTTTACTTCACCGCCCCGGCTCTCAATTTCGTCGGCAATCTGCCCGACTTTGCGCTTCTTAGTTCCCTTAAAAAGCGAGTGCTCCAAGAAGTGCGAAACGCCCGCTAACTTATCTGGCTCATGCGCGCTCCCTCGGCAGAACCAAGCCTGAATACTTACGACAGGCGAGCTAGCATTTTCGACGATAAAGACCGGGATACCATTGGAGAGCGTGTATTTTTGCAGCATGTACGAGAACTGTAACAAAGAGGACCGAGCCCCTCAACACAGTCGTTGCGAGGAGCGGAGCGACGAAGCAATCTCCGAATCCGCGGTGGCATAGCAAACCCCGATTTTTTGTGGTGCCAAGTAGCACGCTCCGAACGGGACGCCTGAGGGCTTTTAGTTTTTAGTCGTCTTCCTTGAGCTCAGACAGCGGATGTCGGTCCGCGGTTTCTAGGTGTTTTTTGCCCGCTGTATGCCCGTTCGGAGCGTGCTAATTGGCACCACAAAAAATCGGGGTTTGATTTGAGCGCGGATTCGGAGATTGCTTCGTCGCTCCGCTCCTCGCAACGACTGGGGGTGGGGTTGAGCCCGGATGCAGTTTGTGGCACTGTGCCGCATGCCTCGAGGTTTCGGAATCTATATTCACCTGCCGTTTTGCACGCATCGCTGCTCTTACTGCGATTTTTATTCCTTGGCGCGTAAGGACGAAGCGGCGCCCTATGAAGCTGTGGTCGATGGGCTTGTGGCCGAGCTGGCGGGTTTGAGCCAGGAGCTCCAGGATAAGAATTTTCAGCAGCCTTTAGCCGAGACTATTTTTCTGGGAGGCGGCACCCCGTCGCTTTTTCCAGCAGTGCTTTTAGAGCGGGTTTTTGACGCGGTGAAAGAGTTTTTTCCGTGGGCGAGCGATGCTGAGATCACCATGGAAGCGAACCCTGAGACGGTGACTGCCGCGTATTTAGAGTCGATTCAAAAGCACACTCCCGTTAACCGCATCAGCATGGGTGCGCAAAGTTTTGAAAGCCGGCATTTAAAAACCCTAGAGCGCCTCTGCACTGCAGAAGATGTGAAGCGGGCCGCTGGACTCGTGCGCCAAGCAGGTTTTGAAAACTTCAATTTGGATTTGATCTTCGCCATTCCCGGCCAGACGCTTGAGGAAGTGGTGAGCGATATACAGACCGCAGCCTCTCTTTCTCCCGCGCACATTAGTTTTTACCAACTCACTCTCACTCCCGGACATAAACTCTATTCCTCGCTGCCCGACGAATCGTTTCAAGTCGAAGGCTATGAACGCGGAGTCGAGGCGCTAGAAAAAGCAGGCTACGGTTTTTATGAAATTTCTAATTTTGCAAAACCCGGAAAAGAGTGCCGGCACAACGAACTTTATTGGACAGGTGGGGATTTTTTAGGGGTTGGGCCTTCGGCTTCGAGTCGGCTTTTTGTCGACGGTGCGTTTATGCACCGAAAGCAGTTTTCCGATCTCGCTAAGTATTTAAAGAGTCCGGTCAGCACACACGCGTGGGAAAAAAATACTGCCCAGCAAAGTTTCCTTGAGGCTACATTCCTGGAAATGCGCACGCGCGATGGAGTGGATCTTAATGATTTCTCTAATCGCTACGGATTTGATTTGCGCCGGTCGCGCAAGCTGCCTGTTTTCAAGGAACAGGGTTGGATTTTAGAAGAGGGTGGGTTCTTGCGCCTCACGAAACAGGGCCGCTTACTGGCCGATGGGATATGTAGAGATTTAGCGGACTATTAAAGAAAGTAGTTTACGAAAAATGCGCACAGTGAATTTAGCTTTTTGGGGAATCGGGGGATTGGTCTTGGGAGCGATGGGAATCGACTTATTTAGTCGGTCTGTTGCGGGGCTAATGCCAGGTGCTGTGATAACCATTCCGCAGTACGTATTTTTGGTCTTCACCACGGGCGCATGCATTGTTGCGTCCGTGGGGTTTTTTATCCGATTCTTCCTAGTCGCCTATCGAAAGGTCTGAATAAAGCGACCGCTCTTAGAAAGGGACCTCGTCATCCGACATAGGTGCAGATTCCGAATGTGGAATCGCATCGAAGCTGCCACCAGCTGGAGCTGCGAAATCGCTGCCCTGAGAAGCTTGTGCATTATTGCTACGCTCTCCAGGAGCGCCTAAGAACTGAACGTTCAGAGCTACAACTTCAGTCGTGTAACGCTTTTGGCCTTCTTTATCGGTCCAATCACGGGTTTGCAGACGACCTTCTACAAATGCTTGGCGACCCTTGGAAAGGTACTGTCCGCAAAGCTCTCCGAGCTTTCCCCACACCACTACGCGGTGCCATTCGGTGCGTTCTTGTTTTTGGCCGTTCTTATCGGTCCAGGATTCACCCGTAGCCATATTAAAATTCGCCACTGCTCCGCCATTGCCGGTGTAACGAACTTCGGGATCATTTCCCAGGCGACCAATTAATAAAACTTTGTTCAATCCGCTTGCCATCTATTCCTCCAAAACTTTTTAATGGGTTCACTCATAAAGGTCGCTATACTTCGAGTCAAGCCGCGCCAGGGAGCATTGAGCATGCAAACACTTCCACTAGATACTCCGAAACTCAAAGCCAGCGGCATTTTGCTGGGTGAACGGAATTGTTCGACCGTAACTCGCATCACCGCAAAGGTCATCGATTTAGTACTCATTGCTGCGCTGTATTATTTAGGGAAAGTGATAGCGCTGCCACTGGGATTATTCGCCGCAATTTTCTACGCGCTGTTCCAAGATGCGTTTGGTCGTGGGCAGAGTATTGGCAAACGCCTGTGCGGCTTAAAAGTCGTCGATATTAGCACCGACGATCCGTGTTCGTTTCAGCAGTCGTTCCTGCGCAATTTCCCGTGGGCCTTGGGACTGGGCTTCTCGGCGTTTCCACTGCTGTGGGTTTTCTGCGCGATTTTGGTTTTGCCGGTGTGCGTTCTAGAGATTTATCTCATCACGCACTTAGTCACGGGCGTGCGACTAGGGGATGTTTTGGGACATACCGTCGTAAAAGAGAGCGAACCGCCGTTTATTGTTCCCGTCGGCTAAGGCATCGCGCTTGGGCAAATATACGGATATAATGATTTAAGACCGTAATCTCCTCCTTTCTTTAATTACTTCAATTCAATTTCCGGAAACTAATTGATGTCCACGCAATGGAATGCTGAAAAGCTTCGCGGCATTTGGAAAAAAATGATTCAGCGTCCGCTCGTCGGGCTGGACATTGGTGTGTCAGGAATCAAAGCGGTGGAACTCACCTCCACATCGCGCGGTAAGCGCTTAGTTGCTTACAATCGAGTGCCACTTCCGTGGGGAGCGATCACCACCGAAGGAGAAGTGAAAGAGCGCGACGCAGTTTTATCCGCGTTGAAAGAACTTTTTGCCTTCAAGGGCTTCAGCACGAAACATGTGGCAGTAGCGAGTTTCGGAAGTTCCATCATCACCAAAAAAATCGTCATCGAGCGCATGGCTCCTGCGGAATTAAAGGAGCAATTGTACTGGGAGGCAGAACAATACATTCCCTTTCCAGTCGCGGAAGTAAATTTAGATTTCGCCATTCTCGATACGCAGACAGAAAACGCCGAGCAAATGGAAGTGCTCATCGTCGCTGCGAAAAAAGATTTCGTTCAGTCGCTTTCGGGATTGTTGGATGAAGCAGGCCTCAAGGCGGATGTTATCGATAATCCCTCGTTTGCACTCGGCAACGCATTTGAATTTAATTACTCGCATTCAATCAGTGGCCAAACAGGCGTGCCGCCTTTAAGTGTGTTGTTAGATTTCGGCGCTGGCGCTACGCGCGTTTCGATTGTCGAGGGCGACAAGACCACTTTCACCAGGGATCTACGTCAGTGCGGAATGGCCTGCACGTTGATGCTCAGTGAGCGCCTTGGTCTAAATCTGACCGACGCTGAAGAAGCAAAACTTTTTGATTTCGAAGACGAGCCTGTGCGGATGATTATCGACGAGTTCAATCATGCGCTCACGGACGAAGTCGCTCGCACCATCGACTACGTGATTGGTCAGAATCCTGAACGTAGCGTGCAAGGAATTTATTATTGTGGTGGGGGCAGTCGGTTGAGCGGTTTGGTCGAGGAATTGGAAGCCAAACTCAGTGCACCGGTTTCGCCACTCAATCCGGTTCAAAATCTTTCTGGTTCTGGACGCAAAATGAACGCTCAAGCCATTCGGGAGCTTCGGTATCTGGGTTCGACTGCTGTCGGCCTGGCTCTTCGCGCTTCCGGGGACTCTGAATAAAAACTATCTATGATTCGAATTAACTTAGGCAAAGAGGGCGGCCCTCAGCCAGCGAAGCAAAACGCACTGGCAAAACTAAAACTGCCGCCTCAAGCCGCAAAACTACTTAAACAGGCCTCAGACGATCTAGGCCTCGTCGCGTTGTATGTTGTCGGCGCTGCTGTTGCGTTGCTGCCGCAATTCGTCGTCAATGAATACATTGAAGTCGTTAAAACTCGCCATGTCATTACATTGAAAGAAATCGATAAGCAGATCACTTCAATGGATTCCGAAATCTTGAAGTATTCGCCGTTTAAGAAAGAATTAGAGAGTTTTGAAGCGCAGCAAACCATGGTGAAGGGACGTTTGACGACGATCCGCAAGCTTCAGGGCGGACGTGGCTTGCCCGTGTTACTGCTCGACGCCGTTGGACAGAGTTTGCCCAAGCGCGTGTGGTTGAACAACACATCGCTCAATACTGCTAACGACATTGCCAGCATCCAATTAAGTGGCGCGGCACTTGCGAACGAAGATATTTCTGACTTCGTCGATAAGCTGCAGGACTCAGTACACTTCGATACCGTAAAACTTTTAGGTGTGAACCCGTCGAAGATGGCGACAGTTAGTACCAAAACTTTCAAAATTGATATCAAGTCCAAGCCCGCGGCAATCGAGACAGAAGATCTTGATATCGCGAGCAAACCCTAGTTTGGGATAGCCATGGCAAAGAAAAACAAAAAGGGTTTAAAAGTCGACAAGCGCAATGCGCCTTATTTCATCATGGCGTTGGGCTTAATTTACGGTGGCTATTTGTATTACGGTTTCTCCTCGGAGGAGCTTCCCAAAATGGATGCCGAGCGGACCGCTCGAGCCGCCGTTCTGTCGAAGAAGCAAACTGAGTTAAAACGGCTAAGGGAATTCGCCCAGAACATTGAAGTCATTAAGCTCAAACTGCGCGAATTAAATTTGCAGCTTGAAGCAGCATTGGAAACAATGCCGAAGAACTACAATCTATCGGCGTTGCTTCGTCGTTTGGCGATTCTAGCGACTAACTCAGGAGTGGAGCTTCAGAGCTTTATTCCGAACTCCCAGTCGGAGCGGCAGGGTGGAAATTTCTACGAGACGCTCGATATCACTTTCAACTTGAGCGGCAGCTTTTCAGAAACACTCGTCTTCCTAGATCAGATTTCGCGACTGAAACGTCTTATGAAGATCCAAGATTTGTCTTTCACTACGACAGCCTCGGCCCCTACAACGGGGCCCGAGGCTTTAGTTCCGATTAAAAACACTGTCGCTAGTCGATTGAGGCTTTTTAGATTCTACGAATAATGAAAAACCGCCCGTTCAAAACTCTTCTTATCAGTGCGGGATGCTTGTCGTCCGTGGTGAGCTTTGCGGAAACGACGATTACCATCGAGAAGAAGAAGAACGACGCGTTTTACTCGCCTTTTGGTAAACGCGATCCGTTTCGTATTCCTACCGTCGGTGGGTTGGGCGAAGACGCGTCGGTAGGCCCGCTGCAACGGTTTCACGTCGATCAGTTTAAATTGCGCGCCATCATGCGCGGTATGGGCGACCCTAAAGCGATGTTTCAAGATCCCCGAGGCCGCTCTCACATCGTCTCTCAAGGCGACTTGATCGGAATCGAAAAAGCCACCGTCAGCCGGATTATCAAATCCGAAGTGATTTTGACGGAACGTACGTACAACTATTTGGGCAAAGAGAGTTTACTGGAACGAGTGATCGCTCTGCCGCAGGATACAGAATTGGATCCCCTGCAGTTAGTTGGCAGCGAGGGTAAACTAGCGGAGACCAAGCGATCTGCTGCTAGTGAGAGCGAAGCAGAAGAGCAGGAGCGATCTTCTAATACTCCTTCTGCAGACAAATCGTATGCTCCTCCGGGAAGTTATCCGGGAACGACGACTTCTCCCGCATCGGGTGGGGCTGTATCCAGTGGGACCGCAGCTCCGATGCAAAAGAGTCCTGCGTCCGTGCCAGGAACGGGTTCCGAACCTGTGAATGGAGCTCCTGGAGCTACGCCAACCGCGCCAGTTATGCCGCCCGTCACTGGAATCAACGAGGGCGTTCCTCAATCTTCGAATTCAGCGGCTGTTCCTAGTCGCGAAGTTGTCTCTACCAGTCCGGTTCCTGAACCGACAGCGCCTGTGCCAGTCACGGGTGCGCCCATACCGGTCACGGATCCGACGCCCGCAGTGCCTACGCCGACGCCATAACGTTTTTGGCGTCAAAGGAGTAAATGATGAAGAAGTTTTGCTCGAACAAAAGACGACTCAAATTGCTGGCGTTCTTTCTCGTTCTCCTTATTGGTACGGGGTTTAGTACGATTGCGCTGACCGCCCCTGCTACTGACGACGGGCTGCCGGATCTAGAGACTTCGCTAAGTGAAGATCTTGGAGACGGCGACTCCTTAGATTCTTCTGATGTGACGAAAAACGCAGAGCCTACTTCATTGGACGACGGTAAACAGGCAAAATCCGCAGGCACGATTTCTCTAGACGAAGAACCAGGAAGTGACGACAACTCAGAGGATCTAAGCGACGAAGAACTGCTTTCGGATGATTCTACTCCGTCCAAAAAGAGCGCAAACAAATCCGACAACTCTTGGGATGCCGGAGCGAGTTCGTTCACCAACGATACGGCCACTGCTGAACACCTGCCCACTCGCTCTGTGGCCGAGGATGTTTCCACGCCTTATTCTGTTACGAACTTAGAATTTAAGATCAATAAAGACCGCAGCGATATTATTCTCTCATCCACTCGCAAACCAACATTCACGCCGAGCCAGAGCACGAGCACCAATCAGTTTGTTTATATTTTGGATAACGCCGAAACGGGCGAGAAGTTGCAGCGCGCTTATGACACATCAGAATTTCGCAGCCCAGTTGCGATGTTCACACTTTTCCAAGTGCCCGGCGCGGTACCGCCCGTCTCTAAGTTAATCGTGCAGATGCGCGAAGCTGCTAAGCCTGAAATCGTGGTTTCTGATCGTGGCATGACGCTCTCGTTTCCACCACCCTCTGACGGCAGCAAAGAAGTCGTCATTGGTGGTAAGAAGAAAGAGATTTTGAGCGGACAAAGCATTTACGGTCCTAACCAGAGTTTTTCTGGCGAATTGATCGAACGCTTAGAAATCAAAAATTCCGACGTTCAGGACGTGTTGCGACTGATCGCCCGCACCAGCGGATTTAACATCGTCATCGGTGACGATGTGAACGGAAACGTCGGTACGATGAGTTTAGAGAACATTCCTTGGGACCAGGCGTTCACGCTGGTTCTGCAGAGTAAGAAACTGGGCTACATCCGCGAAGGGAATGTCATTCGCGTTGGAACCACCAATGCGTTGAAGGCGGAGAAAGACGAAGCTTTCCGAATTGAAGAATCCTCGCGCAGAGTAGAGCCCTTAAAGACTTTGCTGATTCCAGTCAGCTACGCCAAGGCCAGCGGTTTAGCTCCGCGCGCCAACGGTCTACTGTCAGAGCGGGGCAAGATCGAAACCGATGAACGAACCAATACCATCATTATTAAGGACATCGAATCCGCCGTCATCAAAGTCCAAAAGTTGATCTCCGCACTGGATACGCCGCCGCCAAGAGTGCAAGTGACCACGCGGATCATGGAAGTAAAAAACAGCTTTCAACGTCGACTTGGTTTTAGCGGTAACGCGTTTGCAGCACGGTTGGGCGGAATAAGTTTCGATCAAACTGCCTCGCTGGGGACCAACGACGTCAGCGTCACGAACATAGCGGCTAGAAACTTTGGCGATCTCCAATTGCGATTCACAATGGGTGAGTTAAATAACGAAGCCCGCACTCTGGCGAATCCGAGTGTGGTCGTTGTGGCCAACCAAACTGCGACGGTAACGCAGAAGAGCACTATCTTCTTGCCGACCGCCGCCGCCACTGCGCTGGGCACGGTGTCGCCCTTGCCTCAGTTGACGCAGGTTCCAGTAACTTTGAATTTGAGTGTGACGCCAATTGTTGCGGGTGATGGCTCGATCTTTATGACTGTTGCCGTAAACAACGACATTACTTCGACTGCAGGCGGCAATTTTGCCGTCGATAACCGGAGCATCAACACCCAAGTGCTCGTCGAAAACGGCGGCACCGCGGTGATTGGCGGCGTGTTTCAAAACACTTACAATGCAGACAAGCAGGGGATTCCATTTCTGATGGATATTCCGATTTTGGGATTCTTCTTTTCCAACCGCAATATGACGGAGTCGAAGAACCAAGTTCTGATTTTCTTATCAGCGCGCATTTTAAACGCAGAAGAATCTTTCAAACGATCTCTCTAGGAGTGACCCATGGAATGGCTCTGGGCAGCACAAGTTACCGTCAATTTTCTTTTCCTTCTCGGCATGATCTTTTGGTGGACCGAACGCAAAGGCCAAAAGACTCGGCAGTTGGAAAATCAATTGCGTCGGTCGTTAACACAAATCGAAGAGAGAGCAGCATTCCTGACATCTCAGTCAGAACAAGTGCGTAAGAGAATGGATGAGCACTTTTCGATGCTTTACACGGTGAGCAATCAAGCGCAGCAACTGCTGCAACGCGGGCGTGAAGAGATGGAAAAAAGAATTCCCACACTTGAGGAACAAGATCTGCTGGGCCTGCCCGCTCCCACTCCGAGCGAAGAAGAGCTCGATAAAGGGATAAAGACGCACCCCGATGCGCCTCTTGGTCTAAAAGCAGTACTGCGAGAACAATTGTTTTAACTTCTGTTTCCCCCTCCTTTTCATAAATCTTTGAATTTATTAGCTCTTTCAAAGAATTTACTGTTAACAACCTACCAACAAACGCATTGACAGATAGAGTCACTGGTCAAAAAATGACAATCGAAATAGGGGATCTGCGTTGTGATTCTTTCAACGCAGTAAGGGGTTAGCAGGTTCTTTCATCTCCTAAAGGACAGCATGCGTAAAACCGCTTCGGATTTTTGCCGAAGTTGCCATCGGGGCGGTAGTGCGCGGCGCAAAATGTCGTTAGTTGCTGTTGGTTGTACGCGCGATTTCAAAGCGGGCGGAGTGCCAATTGGGAGATGAAGGGGTGACGGACAACCGTTCCCTGGGAGTCAAATTACATTACTTCAACGGACCGAATATGGTTGGGGGAAGAGGACAATGGAGAAGGCCAAGATCATTAAACGTTATCAAAACCGGAAGCTCTACGATACCGATGCTAGCTGCTATGTGACGCTAGACGAGATCGCAGAGATGATTCAACAAGGGGAAGATGTTGCTGTCGTCGATAATCGCAATCAAAACGATATCACTGCTGCAACGTTGACTCAGATTATCTTCGAAAAACAAAAAAAGTCGGAAAGTCCGGTTCCGATTTCGACCCTTCGCCACATCATTCAGCAAGGCGATGGATCGTTCAGCTCGTATCTCTCCAAAGGGGGAGATGGTAACCAGCTGGAAGTAATCCGTTCCTTGGAAAAAAAGGTACGGGATGTTTCCGGTAAGTTAGACGTGTTGGAGCGACGGGCGGCAGAAGCAGGAGTTTCCATCAAGGATACAACTACTTCGGCAGTCAAGAACGCAGAAGTTTAAGCGGTTTTGAGGCACTCTCTGAGGCTGATTTCAGCTCTTGGAGGGTGCCTTCAAATTTGCGATAATAGAGGTAGCTCCCCTGTCCGGTTCGTGGGTTTGATAAATTCTTACCCTACAAGTTCTTAACAGGGAGCTTTCACTTGCCGCGGTGTGCATGCCTACTCGTTAGGAAGCCTAAAGCGGCAATAAGGCTCCCACCTGAATCCAGGGTTAAGAATCTCAGCCGACGGCCATTTGGGCGGGGGAGTTCATTTAAATATCCTACCTCTCTACTTATCGCCTCATCACTGAGGAATCCCGTGTCTACAAGCAGCCGCACCATCCGCTGGATCGAAGATCTTGCCGAGCAAGAAATTCTGATTTCAAACGGCCAACGCACTTCCATTGATCTGGGTAAAACCAAAGATCATGTGCTGGGCGTCGAGACAGCGTCCTACGTCCGAGATCTTTTTTACTTCTTCGATTATCTAACGCGGCTCTTCAACGAGCGCGTGCAACAGACTAATCTACAGATCCGACTCACTCGCATGAGCGAAAAGTTGGAGGGTTTTCATTTAGTTCGAAACGGCATGACTCTGGTCTTAGATAGTTCCAGTCCGGGCGTTATTCAGTTTCGCTGTGAGAAGCAAGTCGGTGTCGACGGCATGGGAATGGGCCCTTCTCGCAAGTCCGTGATGTTCTCGGGCGTTGTGGAGGCCGCATTTGGTGCGTTTGACGATGTGGAGTGGCAATTTTTAGGAAGCCGCATCACTGCCGAGCAATTGGCGCGTCATTATCTGACCGAATTTATTCAAGTCAGCCGTACTTCGAATTAGAGCGGCTAGGGCGAAAACTGCAGCTCACTGGCTAAGTTTAATCGAGAGAAACCAAAGAGAATTTAGGGGTCTCGATGAGAACTTTGGAGTGGGTCTTTACCCATTTAGGAATCAGGTCGCGATCTTCAGCACAGCCCTCTTCATAGATCGAATAGCAAGTTTGAAGCAGAATCAGCGGTTTTTTAGTCTTTAGCTCTGTTAACAGCTTTTCCATGTGCGGCACCGTATCGCCGTCATCCCACCAATCTACAGTCATAGAGTTTCGCTTTCCCTCTAGGAAATAGAATAGGGGGAAATTCGGCATCACAACCACTGGGCGCTGGAACCTTTCGGCCGCAGCCGCGGTGATTTGATTCAGCTGCAAGTAGTCTTCATAGATCTGGCGATGAGAGTAGACCCCCTCTAGTCTCGGATAGATATCCCCTAAATTGTAGGTCTGAGTGGAGCGCGCTTGTTCGGTGAATAAGTTTGTCTGCCTGGCTACAACAAATACTGAAAACGTAAACCCGAGGACCATGGTGGCAAACACCTGCAGAGAGACGTGGTCGCGGCCTCGCGGCGCTAAACGCTCAAGATGATATGCGTAGATAGGACCATAAGCGGCCGCGGCTAGCATCGGAGTGATCCATCCGTAGCTAATGGAGCTAGCAAAAGAGATGAGGAGAGTTCCCCAACAATAGACTGCCCAGGTCCATTCCCGTGGCGAAGATTTTGCTCGTAGTTGAAATGTGGAGGTCAGCACCAGGATGGTCGTGCACCAAAAAAACCAAAAGCCTATCTGCGTTTCGTGTTGGAAGAGCCGCGCAAGATAGAGCATTAAAGCGAATGGAATCAGCGCAAGGCCGGTGCCAACTGCGGGACGTAGCTCGCCCAACTTGCTCGTGCTGCTTAGGGCGAATACCGCAATCATCAGAGCGCATACCCAAAACTTCCAATTCAGCAAGGGAGCGATAAGCCACGGCAATAATATTTCTCGAAATGCGGATGCAGTCGTCAGCGTGAGTAATTGATTTACGAAATCTATCCAGGCTCCGGATCCAACGAGTAATAGGCCAGCGACAAGTAGTGTGATTGCCGAAGCTACTACGCTGGGAATCACAGTAGACAGGCTTTGATGTCGACGCCACGCGAAGAAACTAAACGTGCCAAAAAATAGCAGGAAGAGAACCGCGTAGTTTTGCTTTGAGAGAAACGCCAATACGAAGCAAATAGCCGACAGAAGTCCGAAAGTGGCTTGCTGCCGCTTAGTTGCGCCCTCTATGGATTTGAGAAGTAGCACTAACTCTATTGTCGAAAATAGATTGGCGTCGATGGTGTACCAGGGCATGGGAGGGAAATTGTGAAACGAAAAGAGGAACAAGATTCCGATCACCGCTAGAGAGGACAACTTACCGCTGACGTAGCCGCTCCGAACAGCCCAAGCGCTTGGCAGGAAGGCCGTCACAAACATCTGCATGTAAAACCCGAAGCGCGCCGCAATGTAAGGAAGGTTATCTGGAAGCAAAAGCCAGAGGCTGTGCAAGTAAAGACTGAGCGGGGTTTTATGGAAAATAAAATCGCGGTAGGGAACTTCGCCGTTCCAAATCCGCCAACCGAAGGCCAAAATGAAGCCATCGTCCATTAGGTAATGCCCATGATTCCACTCGAGCGCTAAGAGCGGCAGGCAGAGAGCTCCTAGTACAGCCCCCAGCCATACCGTGTCTCGATTTTTTGATTTTTGCATTTGCTAACTATTCTATCACCGGCGTCGGGTTTTTGAATTTCCCCAGTCCGCTTTCCGTACTGAGTGCTGTTGTCCCAGGCGTGTAATCCTGGCACGCCGTTGGCAATGCTACGCGACATGAAGTTTATCCAAATACAGAGGCCTGAAGAAGGCCAAGGGCTTGTGGAGTATCTCGTTTTGACCTGCCTGGTCGCTGTGGCAGCGATTTCAGTGGTTTCTGTCGTCGGTCGAAATATTCGTGAACAGTATTCGAATATCTCGCGAGCAATCACCAAAGGAGACGGGCAGTCCCAGAAATTCTCGGAGGTAAATGAGCGACAACTAGAAGCGCGAGGTTTTCAAAATTATATGGAGAACACGGATGCAGCCAAAGCCTCTAAATAATCGTGGGAGCATTCTCGTCGAATCGATTGTCGTCTTGCCACTGAGTGTTTTGCTGCTGTCTTTTTTCCTCGAGCTGGCGCGTCGACCGATCTATGAATTGTCCGCGCAGTGGGCGAGTTTCTCGGCGGCGCGGCTTGCGCCCGTTGGAGGTAGTGCCCTTGCTACGACTAAAACTCGCCAGTGGCTGCGATCTGTTTTGCGCGGAATGCCTATGCGACAAAAGCGAGTTTTGATTGAGGGCGAGGGACATTCTTGGAAATCACAAGTATTTCTTAGATTTCCAAGCATGCAGAGAGATACGCGCAAACATTTTCAGCTCTCGCGCCGATGTCGCTTTTCTTTCCCTTACTAACCGGAGCGTTGATCGGTTGCCTAGCGATCGATACGGAGAACGCTTATCGGATCTTGTACGAAAGAAAGAGCTGCCAGATCGCCACTGACAACGCACTCATTCATGTGGGGCGGTTGGATCGGCGGCTCTGGCAGCGATTTATCGACGAGCAGAATCGGATTGAGCAAGTGCACGATACGCACCATGCGGTGCACGCGTGCGCGCGCGTCCCAGCGACGGCGGCCAAGTGCTTCCCGCTGGATCGCAAAATAGAATCTGTGCTGGGCCAAATGCACTGGCGCTTAAAAGTCAGTGTGAATCAACAGTGGCTTAGTAATCAGAAGCTAGCGAACGGGCAGTTTGCGCGGTTGGGAATTTCGTCGGGACGTTGGGAGCGTGCGCGCACAGCGCCGCTTCGGGAAAAGGGTTGTCGGTTCTGTTCCGCAAAGCGCGGCTGGGAAGTTCTTTGGCATAGCACCGAAACGCGGACAAGTAGTTGTCCGCAGTTTCAGACTGTAGAAGGCATCACGCGATGGGATTTAGGCGGGCACGGCAAATTATTACTTCAGTTACTCCGTTAACTTTGAACTCCACTGCGAGCGGCGGTGCGCTGATAGAGTTGCTACTGACAATCGGGATCTTTTTCACCGCCATCGCGCTCCAACGCGAGCGCCTAGCCACTTGGCATCGGCAGTTGGCGGAGTTGGAAGAACTGCGCTGGAACGAGGACTCCCAGTGATCTCCAATCCTCTCCGATTCAATCGTCGACTTCGTCGCCGGATTCTTGCCATCGCCAGCGTTTTTTTGGTCGTATCGGCCTGTCTGGGCTTGGAATGGTGGTGGTCCCGACCTAAAGGCTTGCCTAGGCAAGCATGCGAGCGGTTGCGGGCGGTAATTGGTTTTGAAGCGGGGCAGCAAGTTGAGTTATCGCAGCTCGCTTCCGAGTGGGGCGAGACCACAGATACTGGAGAGTGCACGCGAGAGTATTTTCAACCACAGGATTTCTACCGTGACTCGCAGCGCACCCGTTGGCTGGCACTAGGGACGATCGCAAAAGGGGAATGGATTCGCAGAGTCGACGTATCCTCTCAAAGTACTGTGCGCGCCCTGCCGCGTGGCAAACGGGCCTACGCCGCGGTGTTTGAAACAGAGGCGCAGATCTATCCCGGTGATAGCGTCGAGATCTACGCTACTGAACCAGTCTTGAGCGGTGCCTTAGTCCTGCAGAGTCGTCGAGAAAGAGGGCGCGCTCAGTTGCATCTTGTCCTAGCGCTCTCTCCTTCTGAGATACGGCTTCTGGAAAAAGCAGGGCAAACGGGTAAACTGTCTATAGCTCTCATTCACGCAAACGACGCGCTTCCATCGCCATCCGGCGTTAGAAAATCAAAACCGCGCCGTGAAAAACGCGCCCGAATTTGGCATGAAGACTAGGACAGCGAAATGAACCGCCCAAAATCGAATCGATTAGTCTGCGCCTTAGTAATCCTCTCGCATCTCACCACTAGCTGGGTCGCATCCGCGAATGTCGGCGGCCAATCCGTGGGCATCTTGGGCGGAATAGGTACGGCAGGAAAATCCGAGCGTTCGTTTGAAATTTTAGAGCGACGGCTGCAGCGTTGGTTAGAAGATGAAGGTGCGGACGGCCTAGCAGTGCACGCAGTGCAGGGCAACGAGAGCGATTACTCCAATCAGCTAGAACTCGAACGCCTGCAGCTGCGCCAAGCATCTGGGGAGCTGCTCTCCGCCCAGCCGATCGGCTCATCAAGCGCCGCCTCTAAGGCCAAGGTGCAATCGCTTCTGCAGCGTTTGGAAAACGTCGAAGTTTTTGGACCCGAGTTGCAATTGGCGTACAGCGCGCTTGCCGTGCAAGCGATTCGCAACGGCAAACGCGGAGAAGCGGCTAGTTTTCTACTACCGGCCAAGCGCTTACATCCCGAGGGCAAACTTGCAGCGACTTTGCCTTGGAATTGGGACGGACTCGCCGAGCGCGAGACGCTGGAAAACCTCTGGGCGGACCTCCCCGAAAGCGCACGCTCTTGTCGCATGACCGTTGAAGGAGTCAGCGGCCAAGAAAACGTTTACGTAAATGGCTTCCCGATAAACAACCGAGAAATCCAGGTAGTGCCCGGGCAGACCTTCACGTTTGCTACAGGCACTGCGAGCGATGCATTGGGCAGCTTCGTGGCCGCTTGTTCGGGCCCAGGACAGCGAACGGTTCGCCTACAAAGCGCACCTGTCTTGGCTTGGGGTTGGGATGAAGCGCGCAAGTTTTCGCTCTCGAAGATTTCGCAACGTCATTCAGTAGCGACTCTACTGGTCTTGGACAAAGCGGGAGATGAATTCAATATTTTCGTCTTCACTCCTGGCTTGGCGCTGGATCAGGTACCAACAGAAAAACCCCTCCGCTCCGAGGATATCCGCCAAAGCCGTCAGCTTCCGATTCGCTGGGAACGCCTCCAAAGCTTGATTCAGAAGCACCAGCGGGAGTCTGCGCGCCTGGCACTGGGGAGTGCAGGGGCAGACGATACTTTTTCGATTTCTTCGACTGGCAGAAACATGCCAGCGACCTTGGATTATACGGTGGATGCCACACCTTGGTATTCACGCCCCTCGACGTGGATTGTGGCAGGTGTGATTGCTTCAGGAATTGCGGTGGCAGTCTTGGCGAGTCGATCCCCGAGCCCGGTGCAGAACAACAGCTCGGGCCTAGCTATTCGGTTCTAAATGAAACCACACGATAAATTCTTAGTTCGATTCTTCGATCAAGTTTCTGGAGAGAAACTTTTCTTCATTGTCTGGGGAGCGTTGGCGCTCTTGTTCGCTGGCCTCATCCTCCGGTACTGGAGTCGATCGCAGGCAAGGAACTTCCGCCCGGATGATCTCAAGACCCCCAGACCGAAAGAAAAAGTTCAATTTAAAGAAAGTGCGCGCCTGTCGCCGCCCCAGAAGGATAGTTCCCACCAAAGCAAGTGACGCTAAGAGAAGGCTAGTAGTTGTCGTCGTCGGAATCGACAGAGGTATCGACGCCGATAATCGGCTCGTCGTCGCTCTCTAAGTCTTCCAAACTTTCAAACTCGCCAGCTTCTACCACCGGCGTGACTTCGGTATCCGCAGCTTCGACTTCACGAGCTACGGGAGCCGATTTAACGGGTGGTGGGGGAGTGCGCACCAATTTGCTGACGTCAATCTCGTGTCCGCATTTTGGGCAATCCAATTCCATTTTGCCGAAATCGTAAAACTTCGCTGCGCATTTGGGGCATGCGCGTTTAGTTCCCAAATTAACAGGTGTGGCTGACGCCTTAGGTGCTGCCATGAGCTTGTCCTCGCTATTTCCTTTGATGGTGAAAAGATCTGGCGACCCCTTCAGAACGGCCTGCATTTAACGTCAAAGGAGATCCGAGTCAAGACCTCGAAAACGCAGTAGCCGAAAAGGTCGTCAAGTCGACGAATTTATGGAAGCGCGCTTCAATCTCGCCCGGAGTCAGGTGCAACAGGTTTGCAAACCCAAAGTCCTGAACCGTGAAAGAGGCCATCACATTTCCAAAGACGACGGCTTGGCGAAGCAGGCTCTCATTAATTTTATCCGACCCTTTCGAAGCAATAAAGCCCATGAATCCACCGGCGAAAGTATCTCCGGCTCCGGTTGGGTCCTTTACTTCAGCTAGCGGAAGTCCTGGAATACTGAAGACTTTTCCGTTGTGGAAGAGCACCGCCCCATACTCACCGCGTTTCACCACCACGGTTTGGGGTCCCCATTGGTGAATTAATTGCGCAGCCGCAATTAAATTGTGCTGTTGGGTGAGTTGGCGGATTTCGCCTTCGTTGATAATCAAGGCGTCGCAACGGGAGATAGCCTTAATCAGGGTGTCTTTAGCCCCCGAAATCCAGAAATTCATGGTGTCGATAGCGACAAAACGAGGGTTTTTCACCTGGTCCAAGACCTTCAATTGCAAGTCTGGCGAAATATTGCCCAGGAAAACGTACTCCGTGTCCTTATATTCGGAAGGGAGTTCGGGGCTAAAAGCTTCAAAAACATTGAGTTCCGTAGCCAGAGTCTTGGCTTCGTTCATGTCGTAGGAATAAGCGCCCGACCAATGAAAGGTGCGGCCCGATTCCATCTTGATGCCGGCGGTATTGATGCCGCGGTCTTGGAGCAGCTTAAGGTGATCCGCCGGGTAATCTTGTCCGACGACGCTGACGCAATGGACTTTCGTGAAATAGCTTGCCGAAAGAGAGAAGTAATTTGCAGAGCCTCCCAAGACTTTTGCCACTTTGCCGAAAGGCGTCTCAATCGAATCAAACGCCATAGAACCAACAGCCACGATACCCATGGATTTTCCCTTCACAGATGTTTTGCGGGCAGGTCGCTTTTTACTTTTCTTCTTAGCTTTCACTGGCCCATTTTGAATTGGTAATAGAGCTCGCGTTTTCCCCGGCGAATCCGGAGTCGCACGAAGTCTGATGTCTCAACGTACTTCTTATAAGTCTGAGCAGAATCAATTTTCTTTCCGTTCAACGAAACTAAGACATCGCCCGATTGCAGGCCAATGCGATGAGCAACCGATCCAGGTTGCACGCCTTTGACGACAATTTCTTTGGTCTTATTTGGGCCAACAACGAGGCCCAGTTTATCGGGCTTGCTGCCGCCAGGAATCGTCTCGATTTCCTTTGCAGGTGAAGCCGTCTCTGGGAGCTGACCTAAAGTGACGGATACCACTTTGGATTGGAATTTATCTTTGCCGTCTTCGTAATAAACGCGGATGTCGGCTTTTTGTCCGGGCTTGATGGAGCTTACAACCGTTTGTAATTGATTGACGCTGTGGACAGGATTCTTCGTTTTATCGACGGTAATTTCCGTGAGAATGTCGCCCGCTTTGATGCCGGCTTTGCCGGCAGGGCTTTCTTCCATCACTTCATGCACTGCTACGCCGCCGGTGATGCCGGCCCGCTTCAATAATTCCTCGTCTGCTGGCTGGATATAAACGCCCAACCAACCGCGAATCACTTTGCCGTCTTTAATCAGTTTTCCAGAAATATCTTTGGCAAGATTAGAAGGAATGGCGAAACCAATTCCCATGTAACCGCCACTGCGAGTGTAGATGGCAGTATTAACGCCCATCACGTGGCCATTCAAATCGCATAGCGGGCCGCCCGAGTTTCCGGGGTTAATGGCCGCATCCGTTTGAAGCAAGTCACCGCCGTATTCAGCGCCCGTAAGTGCGAGCGAATTGCGATTGCCCTTAGCACTTACGATTCCTACGGTTACCGACTGGCCCAACGCAAACGGGCTACCAATCGCCACGGACCAATCTCCCACTTCGACTTTGTCTGAATCCGCCCACTCGGCTGGTTCGGGCAAGCCTTTGGTGCTTTCTAATTTGAGAACCGCTAAATCGGTTTTGGAATCGGTGCCTACGACCTTGGCCTTGATGTCGGTCTTCTGGTCGGCAAGCGATACCACGACTTCTTCGGCGCCATCGACGACGTGGTTGTTCGTAACGACGTGTCCTAATTTATCGATCAAAATTCCAGAGCCCATGCTGACTTGAGGGCCAGCTTCTTGCTGAGGGCCGCCTTGAAAAGGGAAGGGCGCGCCAAAACGATTGAAGAACTCGGAAAACGGATCGCCTCCCCCACCCATTTCGCCTTCTTCCTCTTCTCCCCGCGGCATCATCATGCCGGGCTGGGCGCCGCCGCCCTTGCGTGTGGCCTTAATATTGAGAACCGCAGGGCCAACTTTTTTGGCGACGTTGCGGAAACTCTCCGAGGCCTTACTGAGCTGGCCGACTTCGCCGTCTTGCTTGGCGTAAGCTGGATTATCCAGCGAGGCAATCGCAGGTCCGCTGCCACCAGGAGAGTTGTAATATTGAACGGCGCCGTAAATTGCGACGCTTAACAAAGCCGCAAGTCCGGCAATTCCGAAGAAACGCAGAGGGTTTTTCCAACGAGATAAGAGCTTCGACAGGTCACGCATAGGCTGCTTTCATTTGTCCGCAATTTCTAATTCTTGCGGAAAACGATCTCTCCTTTTTCTAACGACACTTTGATTTGGTCTCCGGGGGCGAATTCGCCCACCAAAAGCTTGTTCGCCAGGGGATTGAGAATCAGATCCGCAATCAACCTCTTGAGCGGCCGTGCTCCGTAAACCGGGTCGTAACCGCGAGACCCAAGCAGCTCCTTCGCTTTCGAGTCCACGACCATACTGAGGTTTTTACCCTCAAGCAACTTTTTCAAGGACGCTAATTGGAGGTCGACGATTGAAGTGATCTGCTCCTGCGTCAAAGGTTCAAAGATGATGATGTCATCCAGGCGATTTAAAAATTCCGGGCGAAAATGTGCTCTCACATCGAGCATCATTTGCTGGCGCACCGCTTCTGTGACCGGCTCTCCGGGCACTAGATGCTGTGTTCCCAAATTGGAAGTGAGGATGATGATGGTGTTTTTAAAATCTACTTTGTTGCCATGGCCATCGGTCAAAATGCCGTCATCCAAAACTTGGAGCAGAATATTAAAAACATCGCGGTGCGCTTTTTCTACTTCATCAAACAAGATGACGGAGTAGGGGCGCCGGCGCACAGCTTCGGTGAGCAGTCCGCCTTCTTCGTAACCAACGTATCCGGGAGGCGCACCTATTAGGCGCGACACGGAATGCTTTTCCATAAATTCGCTCATATCGATGCGAATCATGCTGTTTTGATCGTCGAAGAGAAACTCAGCTAGTGCCTTGGCGGTTTCTGTTTTGCCCACGCCGGTGGGACCCAGAAATAAGAATCCGCCGATAGGGCGATTGGGATCCGAGAGACCCGCCTGACTGCGGCGGACAGCATTGCTTATCGAGCGAATCGCAGCGCTCTGTCCGATCACACGGCCCTGCAGTTTATCCTCCATGTTAATCAGTTTTTGTTTTTCGGATTCCAACATTTTGGAAACGGGAATGCCGGTCCACTTGGCGACGACTTCTGCAATGTCTTCCTCGTCGACAACTTCCTTAAGCATGCGCTTTTCTTTAGTCAGTGTTGCAAATTCGGTAGTGACGCGAGTGATTTCTTTTTCCAGCTCGCCCAACTTGCCGTATTTCAGTTCGGCAGCTTTGCCCAAATCGCCGGCGCGTTCCGCACGTTCGGCTTCGACCTTGGTTTGTTCAACACTTTCCTTTAATTGCGAAATCTTCGTGATGAGCGTTTTCTCTTTGCTCCAATGGGCCCGCATTGTGTCCGACTTGGTTTTTAGATCGGCCATTAAGGCTTCCACTTCGGTGCGACGTTTCAGTCCGGCCGGCGTGGTTTCCTTTTTCAGTGCCTCTGATTCGATTCCCAATTGGCGCAAGCGGCGTTCCACCTCGTCGATTTCGGTGGGCATGCTATCGATTTCCATTCGCAGTTTCGAAGACGCCTCGTCGATTAAATCAATAGCCTTATCGGGCAGCTGGCGATTGGTGATGTAGCGATTGCTTAATTTGGCTGCAGCCTCCAGCGCGCCTTCCGTGATCTTAATGCCGTGGTGCACTTCGTAGCGTTCTTTAAGCCCGCGCAAAATGGCGATGGTGTCTTCAACGGTGGGCTCGCCGACAAATACGGGTTGAAACCGCCGCTCTAAGGCAGAATCTTTTTCAATATGAAGGCGGTATTCGTCGAGAGTCGTCGCGCCAATGCAACGCAATTCCCCTCGCGCTAACGCGGGCTTTAACATGTTGGATGCATCCAGGCTGCCCTCGGCTTTGCCTGCTCCGACGACCGTGTGCAATTCATCTATGAATAGGACGATCGAACCCTGGGAGGCTGTGACTTCTTTTAGAACAGATTTTAAACGTTCTTCGAATTCACCTCGAAATTTAGCGCCCGCAACCAATGCGCCTAGGTCTAAAACCAAGAGTTTCTTCCCTTTTAGGCTTTCGGGAACGTCCCCACTCACCATGCGCTGCGCCAGGCCTTCGGCAATGGCGGTCTTACCAACACCCGGTTCTCCAATCAGAACTGGGTTGTTTTTGGTCCGGCGAGACAGAACCTGAATGGTCCGCCTGATTTCAGCATCGCGGCCAATCACAGGATCGAGGCGGCCATTTGCTGCGGCGGCTGTGAGGTCACGGGTGTATTTTTCTAGCGCTGCATATTTGTCTTCTGGATTTTGGTCGGTCACTCGTTGATTCCCTCGCACATTTTTCAGTGCATCTAAAAAGGCATTGCGCGTAACACCGGCTTTTTGCAGCGCTTCGGCAATCGCGCCTTCTTTCACTCGGAAATAGGAAAGGAACAGATGCTCGGTGCTGATAAAATCGTCGCGCAGGGCTTTTGACTCTTCTTCAGAAAACACCAGCATGCGATTCATGCTGCTGGAGAGATAGGGCTGGGCATCGCCTTGTACCTGCGGCTTTTTGCCGACGAGATCATCGAAATTAGCGAGCAGCGATTTCGCGGTGCCTGGTTTGATCTTGTCCAAGGCTTGAGTCACGACGCTGTCTTTTTGATTTAAGAGCGCAAAGCCAAGATGTTCGGGCTCCACGCTTTGATTGGTTTTCTTCAGCGCCAAGGCCTGCGCATCTACGACGGCTTCCTGGGCTTTTACGGTAAATTGATTCAGGTTCATGGCTGTTTCTCTCGCGTGTGTCTTCGTTTCTGGAGGGTAATATGGGCGTTAAAAACCATAAGTCAAAACACCCCAGACCTCAGTGATGAAGCCAAAACGCCTGTATTTATAGCAGAAAATGGCTGATTTAGCCTTCTAGAGACCGCTGCCCCGCAGTAGCGGCGAAGACGCGCTCAAGGCCGACAGCAATCCCGCAGCAATCGGGCAGTCCCGTGGTGAGAGCCTTGCGCAGAGTTTCTGGGCGAGGGTGGGGATTTTTACCTTCTAACTCGCGAAGTTTGGATTCGGCTTCGTAGCGTGCGTCCAGCAATACGAGATCGCGTAATTCCACAGCACCGTTACAGAGCTCCATGCCTTTCCAATAAATTTCAAAGCGCTGAGCAAAGAGCGGGTTATCTGCGTGAATGGCAGCGAGGGCTGCGACTTGCGCAGGGTAGTCGTAGACGAGCACAGGATTCTCAGGATCTAAGTCTGGTTCTACCGACGAAATCCAGAGTTTGAAAAAGAGGTCCTGCCAGGTGTCGCCCTTCTTTGCACCAATTTTGGCGATGCGACTCGTGGCTTGAAAAAAATCTTCTGGCGACTGGACGCGCGTCAGATCGATGCCAGTGTGAAGGTCAACAAGCTCCCGCACGGACTGCCGCTTCACCACTAGGTCGTCGCCACTCAGGTGTTCGAGTAAGTCGCAGATCTCGGTCTGGAGCGCCTCGTAGGTGCCATAGACGCGGTAGTATTCGAGCATTGTAAACTCGCGGCGGTGGACCGGCGTAATGGGATCATCGCGAAAACACCGCGAGACCTGAAACACCGAAAGGTGGCTTTCGGCAATCATCTGCTTCATCTGGATTTCGGGCGATGTGTGGAGCTCGCCTTCACCAAAGCTGCCGCGGGTATGGATCGAATCAATGCTGGCTTCAAAGGCCCCGGCCGGGACCATGTGGTCCGTTTGGACCTCGTAATAGCCGCGCTCGTGTAGAAAGATGCGAATATTCTTAAGAAACTTGTCCCAGGCGATGATTCTTTCCCGTGAGTTCATGCGGGCTGGTATATACCATCCCGGTCTATGAGAGCAGATTTCATATTAAGAGAGAGATTTCCGGGGCTGAGCCGCAGGCAGATTGCCGAGGCTTTTGAGTCGTCGTGGGTTACGTCGGCGCATGCGACAAGCAGCTATCGCCGGCCTTTAAAAAAGAGCGCCAAGCTGGAATTGCCAGAGCAGCTCGATGCCACTGAATTATCCGACCGCCTAGAAAAGCTGAAAACTGGTGCGGGCGATTTGCCTATCCGCCCGATCTCTAATGGTGGCGATTTCGTTGTCGTGAGCAAGGCCGCTGGCATTGCGAGTGTGCCGCTGAATCTCTCAGACGATCGCACCGTTACGGCGTGGGCGCGCTTTCACCACCCCGAAGTAAATACGGCATTCTCAGAGCCCCAACCAGAGTTGGCGCCGCACCGTTTGGACACTTACACCGCAGGGCTGCTGATTGTTTGTCTCACTCCCGAGTCGCACGCGCGCTGGCGCGATGCCTTTTCGCTCCATAAAGTGGAGAAGCAATACACGGCGTGGGTATGGGGCACTCCAGAGAAACCCGAGTTTGATCTCCGCACTTCCCTGTTATTGGTAACGGGCAAAGCACGTGTGCTCAAAGCCGAAGAAAAAGATCCGTTCGCCGCTGAATTTGAAGAGCCGGGCACTTCGGACAAGTCGTGGAAAGTTGAACGCTCTAGCTCTACGCACACCGCTTCTTCGCGGGTAAAAGTTTTAGAAAGCCATCCAGATGGCTACTCCAAAGTTCTAGTAACGACTTTCACAGGCATCCGTCACCAAGTGCGCGCGCAAATGGCGCATGCGGGATTTCCTTTAGTAGGCGATCGCGTTTACGACGAGCAAATTGATTCCCGCCCATTTTCTGTAGCGCATCACATGCTATGGGCCAGCTCGCTCCAGACCGAAGAGGGCACATGGACAGATGCCCCGCCAGAAGACTGGCGCCCCGTTTCGAACCCGTGAAACGTTAAAGCCCCCGCAAATTGACTCCACTCGTTTTCCGACGAGACTTTGCTTCATGAATTGTTTGAATCGGAATTTAGTATTGGCACTGTTTGGATTCGGATTGGGTTTGCCGTTATTGGCCGGCGACCGAGAAGTCGACGAAGTATTAGAAAACTTCGGTGATGTTCCTAAAGCAATGCACAAATACGTGGCAGATATGAAGGATGTCGTCCTCACCTGCGGAGATGATTCCGATGCTCTCCAGTCCGATATGTCCAGAGAGCAGATTGAATCGGTTTTAACCACGATTTCTAAATCGCTCAAAAATCTTACCCTCGGCATTGCTCGCTACGAAGACGCCCCGAAAGACGTGCGGCAGATTGGACACCGACAGACAAATCGCGTGGTGATTTACAGCGAGTCCGAAGATGTGTTCTTCATCTTGGCCGATCGTGCCAAGACAGTGGGATCAGAGGCGGAAGCGTTGCGCATGACTTTTATCGAGGTATTTACGATCGCTACTTCGAACTTGGAGATTGAAACCAATCGCCGCCGCGCCATTGCAAGTTCTCTCTGCGAAGAAGCGAAACAACCGCGGTCGAATAAATCAGTTCGTTACATCCGTGGCTCGCAGCCACCCGCATCAGTGTCGACGCCATCCAGAAATCAAAACCACGCGGGTCACAACCATCCGATGTCAACTCCGCAACAGTATGTGCCGCCTGTCGTTGTGCATGTGCCGCAGCAGACTTACACCCCTCCACCGACGTATCAAGCGCAGACGAATGTCGAATTGGAGCGCCTAAGAGCAGAATTAGATAGAACCAAGCTACAAGGCGAGATCGAAAATACGCGCTTGCGGCAGCAACTATCGGCGACAAAAGACGATCGCCGAAATTTAGAGGGCGATTTCCAGTCGTGGCTTGCGGCTCACCAAAAAGAAGATAGAGAGCTGGGAAAAGATTTGGACTTCAGCCGGCGCAAAAATAGCGGCCGCTACCAACCCGAATACCCGGCGTACTTAGCGCCTGGAGGCTGGGGAACGACTAATACCTACGGCGCGGGTGGCGCGACGATCTATTACTGCAAGGTCTGTGGAGAGTGGTTGAATCTTCCTCAACGCTTTCAGTCACTCAAACCTCGGTAATCGGGCGACTTACATGTCGTTGCGAGCGCAGCGAAGCAATCTCCCTTGTACCTGAAACGGGGCAAACGCACGTTCATTCGATCTTTGTAGCGGTTTGCGGTTGAGATTCTGCTTATTTAAGTGAGTGGATCTTGAAAGCGCGCGCGCGGGGACCCTAGCTTTCTTGGCGCCGGAAGCGCGCGAGCTGTGCGCAGTTGCTACACTGCCTCTCTCAATTCTTCCGAGAGCGCTGCGGGTTGCCAGTAGTTATATAAAGACTGGCTGGTCCCAGCGGCGCGGAAATCATCTTGCCTTGATTCTACGGTGGTCTCCCCGGCATAGCCGAGCGTGGTCGCATAGCCCGCACCTGGCCTTCGGCCCCGGTTTGCTATTGCTGTGTTAGTTGCATGAGCACACCGCAGCCGGAGGCGAGGTGCGGATTCATAAAATTTAGAAACTGCGACGCAGAGACCACCGTAGAATCAGTGAGAGGAGATTTTCGCGCCGCAAGGACTGCGCAACGCTCAAGCACCACAGGCAACCCGCAGCGCTCTCGGAAGAATTGAGAGAGGCAGTGTAGCAACTGCGTACAGCTCGCGCGCTTCCGGCGCCAAGAAAGCTAGGACTCCCGTGCGCGCGCTTTCAAGAAGAACCGATCTAAAAGAGTGGAAATGTCCAAAGAGCTGGGAGACTGCTTCGCGTCGCTCTCAACGAGGGACACCCGCTACCTTTTCGGCCGAAAAGTAGATGGGCACCTAATAGCGCCTAATAGCGGAAGAACATGCGGGAGAGGGGCGGCAAGCTAGCCCACCAACGTTGCCAGGGCGTGAGAGCGTCTAAGCGGGAGGTAATTTCCTGCGGTACGTCTGGCGAGACGTAGCGGACCATATCCTCTAACGTATCAAAGGCTGCCACTTGTTCGCTGGAGAGCGGGCCGTGTTCGATGCGGAGGCGATCGAGGCGCTCAAGCATCTGCCGGCGCCGACTCTCGAAAAATGGTTGCTGCTGTTGCCAGAGCGTTCCCAATTCGAATTTGGTAAGCGGTGCAAACGGATTGGTGCCGTGCAGTTCCGCATGCAAGCGAAGCGCGAAATTAATCTCCCGCCTCCAGCGCGTGCCGGGCGTTTGGATAGCGTCGCCAAAATCGTCGAGGATCTGATACGACACACCCATGTCCTGGCCGAGTCCTTCCCATTCGCCAGTCAAATCTGGGGGCAAGCCAAAATGCCGAGCGGTCAGCGCGCTCGAGGCCCCAAAAAGTTTTCCCGATTTACCCCGGGCAACTTCGTAATATTCATCCGTCGTATATACGGGGAAGGCGCTGCGATCAAACAGCAGCTCTAGCTGTAAGAGTTCCGACTCGACCATCTGCTGTGCCAGCTCGCCGATCCAAATTTGAGTGGCCGCATCAGTGTGAGCGGCTGCATAATTTGTGACGCGGCTCTGGCAGGCAACTACCGTCAGGATTGCCTTTTTAGCCCCCACTCTTCGGAAAAGCGGTACACGTCCACGGCGTTTCAGCTCTTTATCCAGCCAATCATCCAAAATGATGGAGCACTGATGAAGGTGTTCGACAATCACCGAGAGTTTCACTGCGGTTTCAAAATCCTGCTTCTGCGCCACCGCTGCCAACAAGGTAATCAGCGGGCGAAGCCGTTTGCCGTCGCGAAATTCCGCGTCCAGCGCATCGGTTACTCGATTGCTACCAAACTCAACGGGGCGAAAGAGTTTTGGGTCTCCCAAGACAGGAACAATGCGACTTGGGATTTCAATGGGCAGTCCCTTTACTAATTCCCGACAACTAGGCTGGACGATTGCCAGCGCGCAATGAGACGCGCCGAGAAAAATGCAAATTAGGATGAAGTGGGCGCGACGGGCGCTGCTTTGGAACACTAGTAAACTGCCTTTGTTGCGGTCGGTATAGCGTAAGTCTGGAAAGTTCACAACGTTGCAAACAAAGTCTGCAAGCTGTTTTTAAGGCGCTAATTTCCGGAGTTGCCACTGTAATGCGAGGTGGGGTCGTCAGTGTAGGTTTTGGCGTCCTGGACGTTGAGCATGATAGTGCGAAATACTCCTTCGAGCCCATCCGCATTGTCCAAAACCGGGTAGGCACGAGAAGCCTCAGAACCCTGAGCGCTGCCCAGTGCCCGCTGCGCCCGGGAATTAAATCCATGCGAGCCAATCGAAACATGGTTCTCCCCGGTGCGGACAGCGATCCCGAAATCGACCAATTTGATGCTGTCGTCGCCAAGAATCAGGATATTGGTTGGATTGATATCGCCATGCGAAACTCCCGCCGCATTTAGTATGTCGACAGCGTCAGACAGCTGGCGGCGAAAGTTCTCGGCTCTGGCCGTTGTCATAGAGTGTTCTTTAAAAATCTGGGCCAGGGTCTTGGACTCAAAGTACTCAATCGCCAGGAAGTCAGGCGCCAGGGCGACGGCGCGGGGAAAGTACTTGGTGCTTTGCTCTGAGCTCTCGTGCAAATCCTTGAGCACCTGAAATTCGTGTGCGATAGGGTCGGCATTCGGAACAAGTGCCCGCTGTGCAGCGGTAACCTTTTTTATAAGGACGGGCTTGGTATCGCCCGCGTCGGTGGTCACGGTGCCAACCGATACTGCTGTAATTCGCCCAGTGCGGAGTGGTTTAAGCTGCGAAACATCTACTGAGCGGAAGCCGGGTTCTAAAATAGTTTGGGTGCGGTCGAGTGTTTTAGCAGCGCTTAAAGTGGAAAATGGACAGCTCTTCATTGGCGTCGTCTTGCCAAGAGAGACAGTCCCGCCGTGAGCGGGAACGCCGAAAAAGAGTAAGAGTGCGGCGGCTAGTAGGCACATGAATATCCTTATACTTAAACTGTACTGCCAGCTTCAACTGGGGAAAAACAAATTTGGTGTAAACGCAAAAAGATCTCTATGGCTCCCAGTAAAGTCGGGGCAGATCGGTTCCGTTCATTACTTTCCACGGGCCCGTGACATTATCAAAAGTCCAGTTGTTGAAGACCCCAGCGCCCGTCGTGTCCATGAAATCGGAAAGAGATGTTACTGCATTGCTGCAAGTATCCGGCTCGGTGGTATTTGTGTCCGTTTGAATGCAGACCGTCGGACTCCAACTATGCCTCCAAAAGAAACTGTTATTTACCGTTGAGCCCGTTCCGTCTCCGCCATCAATCTGTTGCAGGAAACCTGCACCGCTGCTGCTTAAGGACATAGAGGAAACAGAAAACGAGTCGTCAATAGTTGCTCCGGTACTTAAAGCTGTTGCAAATCCTGAGTTGCTGAAGAGGGTGGGAAAAAGAAGGTGTCCGGAGGTGTAGGTGAACCGAATGGAACCGTTGCTTTGCAGGTAGCTGATGAACCCTGCTACTGTTAGAGAGCCAAAGATACTGCCTGAACCATAACTGTTCTCAATACGTCCGCCGCTCAAGTACCCAGCAAAGGAGCCGGGATTTTGGGTTGTATCGTAGAACCCAGATCCGGTTGCATAGGAGAGGCTGATTTTACCCGTCGACAGAAGCGCCTGGCCCACGAAACCTCCGCAGCCGTCCCCTGAACCGAGCACGTGTCCTGTCGCATACGACAGTGAATAGTCGTTATCGGAGAGCCTGCCGAAGAGTCCTCCGGATGCTCGATTGTGGCTGATGACGGTGGCTGAAGAGAATAAGTGGGTAAAGTTGCTTCGGCTGTTGCCGTCTAGCTCTCCGGTAATTCCTCCGACCCTAGCCCCGTCTGTACTGTTGATAATATTCAGACCCACAACAGTTCCAGTTGAGTAGAGATCGTACGTATCATTAACTCCTTGAGGGCCGGATCGGGAAAGTCTGCCAATGATAGGTGATACAAAAATACTTCCTATTACCCTTGCGTCTTCCACTCCGAGATTAAGAATTCGTGTATTCGTATTGGCTAGTTCAACTTCTCCGAAAAGACCTTGGTCGTCGGTGTCGGAGCTGACGACAAGATTTCGAATCACGAATCCGTTCCCGTCGAAGTTGCCTTTGAAAGTACCGGTATTACCCGCGGCGAGCGCGGTGAAGCCGCTACTGACGTCAATATTATTCATCAGTCTAAAGTAAGTGTTGGACGCAAGATTGCTCCCGACCGCTTGAAGTTGGTCTGCGGTGCAGATCGTATACGGGTTGCCCGCACTTCCGGTGCCTCCGGCAAACGAACCAGAGGAAGGAGAGGTAGAGCAAAAGGTAGCGTCTTTATAAAGATTGAGGGTTTTTGAATTGGCCGCATCTGCGTTTTGGGTGACGGTGAAGGAAATAGCGCCATCTGAGACGGAAGACAAATTTAGAGAGGTACTCCAGCGGTGGTTGGTGCAGGTAATCGTGGAGGAAACGGAGCCCGTGACGGAAATAGTAGCCCCCTCAATGTTGCATCCCCCGGAGATTCGATACTGACTTTGATCTGCATATCCAACTTTGCGTAAGTTCTTCGCACTTTCACTGTATCGAAGCTGCACAAAGTTAAGGGGTTCATCGAAACTGATCGGCACAAAAGGCTTTATTGTTCCCGTTGTTACAAGGCGACACGTAGCGCCGCCTACTAAGGTTGTGCCCATGCAGGTTAGCGAAGATCGATCTCGCCCCATATTGCCCACTGCCGTGCTACCCAAGCCGATCTTTCCAGCAAATGTTCCTGCTTCACCAGCGATAGCGGAAGTTGCCGTGACCACGCCTGAAGCGAGATTGGCTTGCACAGTGGCACTCGCTGCCTGACCAACAAAGCCCCCAATCGAGGTGGTGCCAGTTGCCAGGACATGTCCTTCAGCCAGTGAGGAGCTAACGCTGGATGAGCCAGTCACCGATCCTGCGAATCCACCAATACTGGTAGCTCCTTGAACGTTGCCGGTCGCGACGGAAAAGCTGACTGTAGCTGCGGCGCCATTAATCCGCCCAGCAAACCCACCCACGTAGCTGCCCAAAGCGCTTACGTTGGATTTGGAGTAGCAGTACTTGATGTTTCCCGAGTTATCCCCAACCAGTCCGCCAGTGAATGCGTTTGATCCTTGAACGATAGAGGAGCTTACATCCGCGTCGGTACCTGAGTAAGTAATGGAAGCCGCACTGGCTCCAGCCAGCCCTCCTACGTACGCACGTCCCGAAACAATGACTCCACTGAGTACATCGGTGATTGTGGTTCCGGCCCCAGCGGAACCGAGGGCTCCTCCCACGTAGTCCCCACTCCCAGTGACTTCTCCCAATAGAATAGTGCGGGTGACACTGGTACCCGCAGCATAGCCCGCCAACATTCCCACGTAATTGTTCCCAATTACCCGGGCGCCAAGCATCTTCAGCTCACGAACTGAGTTGGTGCTAGTGCAGTACCCGATGACTCCTACGTAGTCTTCGCTGGGGCGGTTTATGCGGAGGCCAGACACTGCAAAATAATTTCCCTCAATGCTTCCCGTGAAGGGTGCCGTTAGCATTCCGATCGGCGCGAACCCTTGACTCTCATTCCAATCAGAAGTGGAAGAGGCGTCGATATCGTCGATAAGAACGTAGTGAGCATCCAGCTCCTCTCGAACGCTGTTTAAGTTTGCGAGTGTGGCAATTTGGTAGCGAGATCCGAGACTGCCGTCTCCTCCCGCAAACGAATCCGTGGTGACAGCTATCGAACTGTAACTGGAGATGGCCCCTTCCGAATCTCGCACAAAAACATTTAAGTAGTATAGGTTTCCCGGTGTCAGTCCCGTTGCTGTCGTCTGGAAGGTTCCCTTGGTAAAGCTCAAGATGCGATTGGCCTGGGTGTCGGCCGACTCAAAATTTGATACGGTTTCGGAAGTGGAAATGTAGGCTGCGTATTCTAATTCGTCTTCGTCAGTAAAGTCGTCGGTGGCCGCTGACCAGGTAAGCGTAACTCTGCGCGTAGTGATATTTTCGTTGGCGGTATGGAGGGTGCGAATGGACAGGGTTGGAGGTTGATTGTCCGGCCCACCCACGCAAATTCCAGTTCCGCAGATTCCCGGCCCACACCCAACCACTAAAATTCCCACTAGGCACAAGATGATTCTATGCGGCATATGGCGATGGATTTCTGAGGGTCCGTACTGCGAAATGGATGAGCTACTTA
>Ga0163144_10001060_pt1 | contig 65197 bp, 43 predicted proteins | sample OliLak19BULKMAT1_FD_123175 | JGI IMG/M metagenome (GOLD analysis project Ga0163144, IMG submission 123175) | Freshwater microbial mat bacterial communities from Lake Vanda, McMurdo Dry Valleys, Antarctica - Oligotrophic Lake LV.19.BULKMAT1 | ecosystem: Environmental > Aquatic > Freshwater >...
CGCCTCCAGGCGGAGGCGGGACCGGGTGGTCCCGTCGCGGCCTCGGCGAGGCCACCTACAACGGACGGGGTCGAGCTGCGAGATTCGTGTAAGGTGCAGGACGGAGCGTCGCCCAGGGATGAAACCGGTGGCGTGCCGTTATTCTACAAAAAAATGCCGTCGCGATCCTAGCCAACGGCCGGCCGGTCGGATAGGGTGGAGGTGTCCCCCCCCTCGGGATTTCTTCGTCCCATGCCCCGTTTTGTCTGTTCCCGTTGCTCTTCGGTGGCGCCTCTGTGGCGCGTTTCTCTTTTCCTCGTAAAGGAGCACGGAACGCGTTTCTTATTTCCCCCCTTCCTTAGCGTGCGCCACGAACCGATCCCGAAATTCGTTCCGAATTCCGCCACGGCTGCAGCGTGGAGTGTGGGCGGAAAGATAACTCTCACTCCGCGGATGGTTCCCCTTTTCTCATGAGTTCTGTCACGTCTCTCAAAACCGTTAAGTCCAACGTCCGCTCCCTGGTCGAGGCCGCCCTCGCCGACAGTGGCGGCCTTTTGCGCCTCGCGCCCTGCTGGGTGCCGCGCTCCTTCCTGCAGCCGGGCAAACGCCTGAAGCTGCATCCGGACGATCTCTATGCGTTCGGACTGAACCGCGGCGGCATTGACGAGCGTTGGTTCGCCTCGACCACGCCCGCGGCGAATGACAACCGCACGGCGGACGAGGGGCTCAGTTACGTCGTGGCTGGCGGATCCCGCTTCACCTTGGCCGACGCGGTCGCCGAGTGCGGCGCGGCGCTGATCGGTGATGCGATCTGGAACAAGTACAAGAAGTGGCCGGTGTACTCGAAGTTCTTCGACAACATGGGGCCGATTCCCCACCACATGCACCAGTCTGCCTCCCAGGCCGCGTTGGTCGGGCAGGAGGGCAAGCCGGAATCGTACTACTTCCCCCCGCAGCACAACAATGTCGGGAACAACTTTCCCTACACCTTCATGGGACTCGAGCCGGGGACCACGCGGGCCCAGGTTCGGAAAACCCTGGAGAATTGGAACAAGGGCGACAACGGCATTCTCGACCTCTCCCGCGCCTACCGCCTGAAGCCCGGCACCGGCTGGCTGATCCCGCCGTGCGTGCTGCACGCGCCGGGCTCGCTCTGCACCTACGAGCCACAGTGGGGCTCCGATGTCTTCGGCATGTACCAGTCGCTCGTCGAGGGTCGTGAGGTGCCATGGGCGCTGCTGGTCAAGGACATGCCCAAGGAAAAGCATCAGGACCTCGATTTCATCGTCGATCAGCTCGATTGGGACGAGAACCTCGATCCGAACTTCAAGGACAATCACTATCTCGAGCCGGTGCCGGTGGCCGACACCCGCAGCGAGGGGTATGTTGATCGCTGGATCGTTTACGGCCGGATCAAAGGCGCGCAGCTCTTCACCGCCAAGGAACTGACGGTGGAGCCGGGTGCCAAGTGTACCATCCGGGACAACGGTGCTTACGGACTGATCACGGTTCAGGGCAAGGGACGGATGAACCAGCTGGCGCTGGACTGCCCCAAGCTGATCCGCTTCCACGAACAGACGGAGGACGAAGTGTTCTGCACCGAATCGGCGGCCTCGGCGGGCGTCACCTTCGAGAACACCAGCACGGTCGAGCCGTTGGTCGTGCTCCGCTACTTCGGACCTGAAGTCAACCCGGACGCCCCAGTGATGGGGGCTTATCGGAAAAACACCTTCTGAGCCGGTCGCGGATGGACGCCAATTTAACAGGTTGCTGGAATCGCTTGCCGGGTCGAAACACCTTGAAGGGTTACCTCCGGCGGGAGGCGCCTGCGGCCGCGCATCGGCGCCAACATAAGCCCAATCCAGAGGCTGGCTACAGCCTACGGGGATGGACCTCCGTTGTCGGCGGGGTCGCTGACCCCGCGGAGATTGGCGTCGCAATCACGCAACGGAGGAAGGAGGCGGGACCGGGTGGTCCCGTCGCGGCCTCGGCGAGGCCACCTACAACGGAGGCGGAATCCGCCCCTCTTTGATCTTTTCAACCTCAACCTCGATATTCGTATGCCTCAAAATAACTTCCCCAAACTTCATAATGCGATGTGGCCCGGCCTGGTCGGCAAGGGCAGCCCGGGCGCCGAGCCCTTCATTGATCTGGACACGATGCTTGATCTCACCGCCAAGGCCGATGTCGGCGGCGTGAAGTTTGATGGCATCGATCTCTTCCTCTACAATCCGCACACCGACATCGACATCAGCGATGACGGGATCAAGGCCCTGGCCGCGAAGGTGAAGGCGAAGGGGTTTTCGGTGGGTTCGGTCGTAGCCCCGGTCTGGTTCGACGCCTCGGCGATGGGTGACGCGACCAAACGCGCCAACTGGCTCAGTCATGTGCGCAAGGCCGTTCACATCGCCGCCAAGCTGCGGGAGCTCGGTGTCCGCCCCTACGGTGTCGTGCGCATCGACAGCGCGGCGTCGGTCAAGGACTGGGATCAGGATCCCAAGGGAAACACCAAACTGATCGCCCAGACCTTCCGCGAGGCGGGCAAGATCGCCAAGGGCGAAGGCGAACGCCTGGCCGCCGAAGGTGAAATCTGCTGGGGCGGCATGCACAGCTGGAAAAACATGGTCAACCTGCTGGAGATGGTCGACATGCCCAAGGTCGTCGGCTTTCAGGCCGACATGTCACACACCCTGCTTTACACCCTCGGCGAAAATGCCGAGGCGCACCGCATCGTGCCGAAGAACTTCCACTGGGAGCCCGAGGCCTTCCATGCGGCGATGAAGAAACTGACTGCGGCGCTCCGGCCTTGGACGATTGACTTCCACGTCGCCCAAAACGACGGCACGGTCCACGGCACGGGCGAACACGAGAAGACCGGTCGCCACTGCGTTGCCTCCGATCCCCGCGGCAAACTGAACATCGCCCGCGATTCCGGTTACTGGCTGCGCGACGGCGCAGGCAAGGTGACGAAGAAGATCAAGCACATCTGCTGGGATGGGTGCATGTTCCCCAATGAGGTGATGATGAAGCAGCAGACTTGGAACGACATCCTCGCGGCGATGATCCAGGTGCGGGAAAACCACGGCTGGTATCAGAAAGCTTGATTCAGACCTGGGTGATTCACGCGAAGGCGCGAAGGTGAACCACGAACCCAGAACTCCCAATAATTTATGAAACCACTCAACGTTGGCATGATCGGGTACGGCTTCATGGGCCGGGCCCATTCAAACGCGTTCCGGAAAGTCCGGAATTTTTTCCCCGGTGACTACCAGCCCGTGCTCAAGGCCGCCTGCGGGCGCGACGCCGCAAAGACGCAGGCGTTTGCGGACACCTGGGGTTACGAATCGATCGAGACAGACTGGCGGAAACTGATCGAGCGCGCGGACATCGACCTGATCGACATCGCCGCGCCGAACAACGTACACGCCGAGATCGCGCTCGCCGCGGCCAAGGCCGGGAAAATGATCCTCTGCGAAAAGCCCCTGGCGATGAATCCCGCTGAGGGCCAGCGCATGGTCAAGGCGGTCGAGAAGGCCAAGGTCCCGAACATGGTCTGGTACAACTACCGCCGGATTCCCGCGGTGACCCTGGCCAAGAATCTGATCGATGAGGGCCGTCTCGGGAAGATCTTTCATTACCGGGCCAAGTTCCTCCAGGACTGGACGATTTCGGCGGATGTGCCCCAGGGTGGTCCAGGCACCTGGCGCCTGGACGCCTCGATCGCCGGCAGCGGGGTGACCGGTGATCTCCTGGCGCACTGCATCGACACGGCGCTCTGGCTGAACGGCGGCATCGACACGGTCACGGCGATGACCGAGACGTTCGTCAAACAACGCAAGCACGCCGGCACTGGCAAGGTATCCAAGGTATTGATTGATGATGCCAGTGCCTTCCTGGCGCGTTTCTCCAATGGTTCGCTGGCCACCTTCGAGGCCACCCGGTACGCGCGTGGTCACAAGGCGCTCTACACCTTCGAGATCAACGGGGAACACGGCTCGCTCTTCTGGGACCTGCATGACCTGCACCGCCTGCAGTTCTTCGATCACCGCGACGCGGGAACGGTGCGTGGCTGGCGCTCGATCCATGTCAGCGATGGCGACCAACCGTACATGAAAAACTGGTGGGTGCCGGGCCTCCAGATCGGCTACGAGCACTCCTTTGTGCATCAAGTCGCGGATTTCCTCGAGGGACTCGAAAGCGGAAAACCCGCGGCGCCGACCTTCCGCGATGGATTGGCGACCGACTTGGTGACCGATGCCGTGCTCGCCTCCGCGCGCAACGGCAAGTGGGTCAAGGTCAAGTCGGCCAAGGCCTGACGGATTGTCGCGTCTCCCTCGAACACGGGATGAGGCGCGACGAAACTTCGTTTGAAAAGGCGGCGGCCTTGGTCGGGTTCGGGGCCGCCGCCTCATCTTTTTTTGGTTCAACGTGACGTCCGGTGCCGTTTGCCGGCATCCGGCTCCTTTCAAGACTGCGCAACGCGTGAAGTGAGGCCGGCCTCGCACGCGTTTGGCCCGTCTTTCCTCGCAGTATCGATCGATCGTCCCCCCCGCTGATGAATCCCTTTTTCGTTTTTCTTGGTCTCCTTCTCGTGTCCGCGGCTCGTCTGGTCGCCCAATCGTCCCTGGTCTTGCTGCCCCCGGGAGGCGGCGTTCCCTCGGCCCACGTCGTGCTTCTTTCCGGGGACGAGGAATATCGGAGTGAAGAAGCTCTCCCGATGCTGGCGAAGATCCTCAGTCAGCGGCATGGATTCAAGTGCACCGTGCTCTTCGCCCTGGATGCCGACGGGACGATCAACCCGGACAACCAGAAGTCGCTGCCCGGTTCGGAGGCGCTCGACTCCGCCGATCTGATTGTGATGGCGCTGCGGTTCCGCAATTGGGAGGACGGTGCGATGAAACGATTCGTGGCCGCCTTCAGCCGCGGGGTGCCGATCGTGGCTTTGCGCACCTCGACCCATCCCTTCAACTTTCCAAAGGACAGTCCATGGACTGACTACTCGTGGAACCGAAAGGACGGAGCCTTTCCCGGTGGGTTTGGCAAGGCGGTGCTCGGGGAGACCTGGGTCAGTCATTGGGGCAAGCACAAGGTTGAGGCGACGCGCGGGCTGATCGAACCCGGCGCGGAGAAGAATCCCCTGTTGCGGGGCGTGAGCGACGTGTTTGGCGACAGCGATGTTTACGAGGCCTATCCGCCGGCGGACGCAACGATCCTGCTGCGTGGGCAGGTCCTGAAAGGGATGAAATCGGGCGACGTCCCGGCGGATTACGTGAAGAAACGGGCAACCGACAAAGTGGAACAACCCGTGAACCGCCCGATGATGCCGATCGCCTGGACTCGCATGCACCGCCATGCGTCCGGCAAGGAGAACCGGATCTTTTGCACCACGATGGGTGCGGCGACCGACCTGCTGAACGAAGGGCTGCGCCGTCTGGTGGTCAACGGGGTGTATTGGGGCCTGGGACGCACCGTGCCCGCCAAGGCCGACGTCCGGGTGGTCGATCCGTACGAGCCGCTGATGTATGGCTTCGGGGCCTACCGCCTCGGCCTGAAGGTCTCCGATTACGCCTTGGGGAAAACGGCGCCGGCGGGCAGCCCGCGTCCGTCGCCCTCGCCGAAGCCGGCCGCGGCCCCTGCGCCGGTGGCCGCTGAGCCGAAGAAGGTTTCGCCGGACACCGCCGCCTCCTCTCCCTTTCAGCTCATTCTCGGCGATCGCATCGCTTTTGTCGGCAACGCGCTCGGCGATCGCATGCAGCACCACGGCTGGCTTGAGACGATGATTCATGCACAGCATCCCTCGCACCAGATTGTCGTCCGCAATCTTGCCGTTGCCGGTGATGAGCTCACCGCCCGGGCGCGTTCCAAGGATTTCGGCACTCCGGACGAGTGGTTGACGAAGGTCCAGGCGGGGGTCGTTTTCGCTTTCTTTGGTTATAACGAGTCGTTCGCCGGACCGGACGGTCTGCCGAAGTTTCGGGAGGACCTGATGAACTTCCTGCGCGAGACCCGTGCGAAGAACTACAACGGCCTCGGAGCCCCGCGGATCGTGCTCTTTTCCCCGATTGCGGTCGAAAAACATCCCGACCCCAATTTTGAGTACCGTCCGGAAATCAACGCCAACCTTGCGGCTTACGCCAAGGCGATGCGGGAGGTCGCGCAGGATCAGGCCGGGGTGACGTTCCTCGATCTGTTCGGGCCGTCGCAGGAACTTTACGCCGAGGCCGCCCGTACGCTGCAACCACCGCTGACGATCAACGGGGTCCACCTGAACGAGGCGGGTGAGGGCAAACTCGTCGCCAGGATCTACCCTGCGCTCTTCGGCGCTCCCGTGTCGGCGCTGAACGCTTCCCAGACCGAGTCGTTGCGCGCCACGATCAATGAGAAGAACCGGATGTGGCACTCCCGCTATCGCACGGTGGATGGCTACAACATCTACGGCGATCGCTCCAAGATCGCCTATGTTTCCCACCCTGACTCACCGAAGATCACCAATACGCAGATCATGATGGAGGAGATGGCTCAGCGTGATGTCATGACCGCCAATCTCGAGCGCAAGGCCTGGGCGCTGGCCGGCGGCAAGACCGGCCCGGTGGAGATGCTGCCGCTTCCGGTGGTCACCGCGTTTGGCACGAACAAACCCGGCCCCAATTTCGACAACACGTATCCCTTCGTCGATGGCGACGAAGCAGTCGGGCTGATGACCCTCGCTCCCGGGCTCAAAGCCAACCTCTTCGCGAGCGAGAAGCAGTTCCCCGAACTCGCCAATGCGGTGCAGATGAACTTTGACACCCGGGGCCGTCTCTGGGTCGCGGTCTGGCCGAGTTACCCCGAGCGCACGCCCACCTCGAAGGTCGCCGACAAAGTCATCATTCTCGAGGACACCGACAAGGATGGGCGCGCCGACAAATCGACGATCTACCTCGATGACCTGAACTGTCCGACCGGTTTTCAGTTCTTCAAAGATGGCATCCTGCTCGTCCAGGCACCTGATCTTTGGTTCGTGCGCGACACCAACGGCGACGGCAAGGGTGATTGGAAAGAGCGGGTGCTGATGGGGCTGGATTCCGCCGACTCGCATCACACCGCCAACTCGCTGGTCTATGAACCCGGCGGCGCGATCATTCTGAGCGACGGCGTGTTTCACCGGTCGCAGGTGGAGACGGTTGCGGGAGCGGTGCGCAACATTGACGGAGCGCTCTACCGCTATGAGCCGCTGACCGCGAAATTCGAGACCTATGTGGCCTACGCCTTCGCCAATCCACATGGACGTGCGTTCGACTACTGGGGCAACGACATCATCACCGATGCCACGGGTAATCAGACCTACTTTGGACCCGCCTTCAGTGGGCGGATCGACTACCCGTTGAAACACCCGCGGATGAACACCCTGTGGGATCGTCCGTCGCGTCCCTCCGCCGGCAGTACGTTGCTGACGAGCGCCCACTTTCCCGAGGAGTACTGGGGCGACTACCTCAATCCGAATGTCATCGGTTTCCAAGGCATCTTCCGGGTGAAACTTTCGGATGACGGGTCGGGCCTCAAGGGCACCCGGCAGACCGACATTGTGCAGTCGAAGGATCCGAATTTCCGTCCGATCGACACCGCCACCGGACCCGATGGAGCGCTGTATGTGATCGACTGGCACAATCCTCTGATCGGGCATCTGCAGAGCCACCTGCGGGACTTCAATCGTGATCATGTCCATGGCCGGATCTACCGCATCACACACGAGAGCCGTCCGCTCGCCTGGCAGCCAAAGATCGATGGCGAACCCATTCCGGTGCTGCTTGAGCTGCTCAAGCGGAAGGAGAACCAGATTCGCAATCTGGCGAAAATTGAGCTGGGCAAGCATGACTCAGCCAAGGTGATTGCGGCAACCAAGACCTGGGCGTCCGGGCTCGACCGCAAGTCCCCGGATTACCCGCATCATCTGCTGGAGGCCCTTTGGGTTCACCAATGGCAAAATGTCGTCGACCCCGATTTGCTGGCGCAGGTGTTGAAGTCTCCTGACGGAAACGCCCGCGCGGCCGCGGTCCGCGTGCTGTGTTACTGGCGTGATCGGGTGCCCGGAGCCCTCACGGAACTGCGGCGCCTGGCGATGGACGAAAATCCCCGGGTGCGCCTGCAGGCCGTGCGCGCCGCCAGCTTCTTCCCGGTCACTGAGGCGGCCGAAGTGGCGCTGGCCGCGACCGGCCTGACGGTGGACTACTATCTCGACTATACGATCGGCGAGACGCTCCGCCAACTGCGTCCGCAGTGGCGCGAGAGTCTCAGCAAAGGGGCGACGATCGACGGGGGCGATCCGGCCAGCCTGCGCTATCTGCTTCGCACCCTGAGCGTCGCCGAACTGCTGAAGATGCCCCGGACGGTCGATGTCACCGAGAACCTCGTAGGCCGCGCCGGAGTGTCGGACCTGGTGCGGGCGGAAGCGCTTGCGGAACTGGGCAAGTTGAAGAAGGCCGCGCCAGTCGCCCTGCTGCTGGCCATTCTTGAGTCACCCGCCGAGACCGACGTGCCTGGAGTCGGGCGACTGCTGTTGGCGCAACCTCCCGGTGAGCTTGAGGCCCACCGCGCGGCCCTGCTCAAGCTTGGTCTGAACGACACGGCGGAGAGCCGGTCCCACGCCTTCGCGGCGCTCGCGCTCGCCGATGGCACGCTCGATCGGGTGTGGAAGGAGGCCGCGGTTTCCCCCTTGTCGGTGCAGAGTGTGGTCGGAGCGATCGCGCTGATTCCCGATGCGACGCTGCGGGCGACCGCCTTCGAGCGGGTGATGCCGCTCCTGTCGAAGCCGCTGACTGATTTTGCGGGTCCGGATCAAGTCGTGGCGGCGACGCAACGCGATGCGATTCGGGCGGCGGTCAGCACGCGACGGGAACCGGGGGCGGTCTTTGCCGCGCTGGTCTCGATGATCGAGCGCGGGCAACAGATTCCGACGGCGGTGCGCGGGCTCCGATCACTTCCGCGCGCGGCGTGGGCGGCTGATTCGGCGGCGGCGGCCTCCCGCGCCTTGGTCGCCTGGGCGGGTGGAATGCCCGACAGCGCGCGGACCAGCAGGGATTACGTGGAGACGATTCAAGGTGCGGACGAACTGGCGGCCATCCTGCCGGCGGCCGAATCTGCGACGCTGCGGAAGACCTTTGCCGGGCTTCGGGTTCCGGTCTTCATCGTGCGAACGGTGGTCGAGGAGATGCGTTATGACACCCCGCGGATTGTGGTGCCGACTGGCAAACCGTTCGAACTCATTTTCGAGAATCCCGACGTCATGCCGCACAATCTGGTGGTCGTGGAGCCCGGTGCCCGTGAACGTGTGGCCACGGAAGCGCTGGCTCTGCCGCCCGAACACCTCGACCGCCGGGGCCGCGCCTGGGTGACCGAGTCGCGGGAGATCGTTGCCGCGACCAAGCTGATTGAAAGCGGTCAGAGCGAAACCCTGCGCATCCCGCCGATCTCCGAGGAAGGTGTCTATGAGTTCGTCTGCACCTTCCCGGGGCATTGGACGCTGATGTGGGGCCAGCTGATCGTCACCCATCAACCCGACGCGCCGTTGCCGGCCAACCTGCCTCCACCTCCTGGAGCCCCGGCCGCCGCCCACCCGGCGCACGGTCATTGAGGTGTGCATCGACCGCCCAGCGCCTCGGTCAAGTCTCGCAAGAACTTCCCTATTTCGATGATGCCACCCGGTTTGATCAATGGCCTGAACGCCGGCCAGATTCAGGATCTGGCAGCCTATCGGCTCTCCGGAGGATCGGCCAGTGACCCGATGTTCCTACGAAGCGGCAGGTGATTATTCAAAGTCGATTTCTTCGTGATCGAGGAGTCGACTTTTCGTTCGGCACGCCTACTGGTGAGAGGTCGGGCATTCAATGCCGGCCTCCCCGTGCCGTTGCCCCGACGCCCCAAACGCATGCACCGATCACCTTTGTTTTGTGAATTTTCATTCCAAGCAGTGAAGCTTTGGGAAAAGGGTGGACGTCCGGGGCATCGTCTTTGGAACCGGTGCGTCCGTGGAGCGGGGGAGTTCCATGGTGAGGTGTCCCGCAAGCCTGGAACGGCCTGGACGATTCCGGTGGTGCTGGCGTCGGTTTTGGCTCTCGCCGGCTGCAGCAAGACGCCTTCGGACGGCGGGGTGGCCCAGCCAGCGGGCTCTGTGACGCAGGTGTCCGGGGTGGTGATCGTCGGCAAGGCTCCGGTGGCGGATCGGCTCGCGTTCAACGAGCACATTCAGCCGATCCTCGCGGAAAACTGTTATCATTGCCACGGCCCGGATCCGGGCTCGCGCAAGGCCGACCTGCGCCTTGACCGCGCAGAATTCGCCTTCAAGCCGCACGACAAGAGCGGACCTGCGATCATCGCCCACCAGCCTGAGAAGAGCCCCTTGGTCCTGCGCATCGAATCCAAGGACGACAAGGACCGCATGCCTCCGCCGGAGGCGCATAAAACGCTCAAGCTCGAGGAGATCGGGCTGCTCCGTCGCTGGGTCGCGGAAGGCGCCGAGTACCAGGAGCACTGGGCGTTCATCGCGCCGAAGCGTCCGGCCGTGCCGGCGGTTCCCCGAGGTCGGACGGCGCATAATGCGGTCGATGCCTTCATCCTCGCCCGACTGGCGGAGGCACGCTTGGAGCCGTCGCCGGAGGCGGAAAGCCGTGAGCTCCTGCGACGCGTCACGCTTGACCTGACCGGTCTGCCGCCGACGCCGGCGGAGGTCGATGCCTTCGTTTCCGATCGCGCTCCCGGAGCTTATGAACGGCTGGTCGACCGACTCCTGCAGAGCCCCCGCTTTGGTGAACATCGGGCCCGCTACTGGCTCGATTACGTGCGTTACGCCGACACCCACGGGCTGCATTTTGACAATGTCCGGGCGATCTGGCCCTACCGCGACTATGTGATCGAGGCGTTCAACCGGAACACCCCGTTCGACCGGTTTGTCACGGAACAGCTCGCGGGTGACTTGTTGCCGGCCCGGACAGTCGACGAGGTCGTTGCGACGGGCATGCTCCGCTGCAATCTCACGACCAACGAGGGCGGAACCATCACCGAGGAAATTTTCGTCAACCAGACCCGCGATCGGGTCGAGTCGTTTGGCGTCACCTTCCTCGGCCTGACCACCGGCTGCGCAGCCTGCCACGACCACAAATTTGACCCCGTGACGCAGCGGGACTTCTACAGCTTGGCGGCGTTTCTGAACAATACCGAAGAGAAACCCTGGGACCTGAATGTGCCGGACCCGGCCCCGGTTCTTCGTCTTCCCGCCGATGAGAAACGGCCCGCAGTCGATCAGGCGCTGGCGCTCCGCGCTGGCGTGCAGGAACGTCTCGACACCCGGCGGGCGTCGGCTCGCGCCTTGGTCGGCGCGTGGCTGACCTCCGGCCACCGACCACAGGCGGTTTCAAGCGAGGCGCTTGAGCTGCGGCTGCGGATGGACGAGGGGAAAGGCGACACGCTGAAAAACAGCGCGCCGAACGCCCGCGTCGCGAGTTACCGGGCTGAGACCAATCCGTTGGTCTGGGGAGAGACGAGTTGGGCCTGGCCGGGAATGCGCATGGACATTGCGAGCCGGCTGGCTCTGGGGGAGGTCGGCGACGTTGACGTGACTGACCGGTTCTCCGCCGGTGGCTGGATGATGCTCCGCCAAAAGACCGGCGGCGGCGGAACGGGCAATGGGTCATTGATCGCGCGCCGCGGCGATGAGACCAAGCTCGGGGGGCGCGGTTGGGACCTCTATCAACGCGATCTCACGCTCGAACTGAATCTCGTTCACGAGGCCGGAAAACAGGCGATCCAAGTGGTGACGACGGAGAAGATCCCGCGTTACGAATGGCAGCACCTGTTTTTCACCTACGACGGCTCCGGCCGGGCGGCAGGACTCCGGCTTTACATCAACGGCCGGCTCATTCCAACGCAGGTCAAGATGGATACGCTGCTTCCTGGCCAGGGAATGCGCACGCCGGCGGTGACGCACCTCGGCCGCCGGGACGACGCGGATCCAATGCGGGAGACGAGTTACCAGGATGTCCGCCTCTACCGCCGCGAACTCTCGGCGGAGGAAGTCGCACGGCTGCCCTTTGAGGACCTGTCCAGCGAGATCATCGCCCGTCAACCCGACCCGGCGCGATGGACCACGGACGAAGCCTTCATCGTCGCGGACCGGTTCTACCTCGGTCAGATTGACGGCGAGGCTCCGACCCTGATGAAGGAGCTGACCGCCGCGGACACCCGCCTTGAGGAGCTGACGCGAAACGGGCGTCCGACTCTCGTGATTCGGGAGAAGGCGACACCCGCGTACGCCGACATCCTGCACCGTGGAGACTACTTTTCGCGGCGGGAGCGGGTGGAGCCGGCGCCCCCCCATTTCCTGCCCCCGTTACCCCCGGGAAGCCCCCGGAACCGCCGCGGGCTCGCGGACTGGCTGCTCTCCGCGGACCAACCGCTTTTTGCCCGGGTCACGGTCAACCGCATGTGGCAGGAGGTGTTCGGGGAAGGTCTGGTGGGATCGGCGGGCGATTTTGGCGTGATGGGCGCGCGTCCGTCTCATCCGGAACTCCTGGACTGGCTGGCGGTCGAGTTTCGGGAAAGCGGCTGGAACACCAAACAACTCTACCGGCTCCTGGTGACCTCGGCGACCTACCGTCAGACGGCCCGGATCAAGCCGGAACAACTGGCGAAGGATCCCGCCAACCGCCTGCTCGCACGGGCCCCGCGTTTCCGCATGGACGGCGAGGTGCTGCGCGATACGGCGCTGGCCGCGTCGGGTCTCCTGGTGGAGCGTCTGGGTGGACCGCCGGTGAAACCGTACCAGCCGATGGGCGTGTGGGAGGAAGTGGCGATGCCGGAAGCGAATACCAAGACCTACGAACCCGGTTCGGGCGGGGAGCTGTATCGGAGGAGCCTTTACACCTTCTGGAAGCGGGCCTCGCCCCCGCCGAGCATGGAGACCTTTGACGCACCTTCGCGGGAAGTGGTCTGTGTCGAGCGTCCGCGGAGCAACACGCCGCTCCAGGCCTTTGTGACGATGAATGACCCCCAGTGGGTCGAGGCTTCCCGCAAGCTGGCGGAGCGCGCCCTGGCCTCCTCGGCCTCGGCCGAGGGGCGGCTCTCCTACCTTGCCGTGACCACGCTCGGTCGGGCGCTTTCGACCCGGGAGCAGGGTGTCCTGCGGCAGTCGCACGCGCGTTTCGCGTCGCATTTTCAAGCCGACCTGAACGCGGCGATTCTCCTGCTTGGCGTCGGGTCCTCTGAGGTCGATGCCCGTTTCGACACCGCGGAACTCGCCGCCTGGACGATGGTCGCCAGCCAGTTTTTCAACCTCGACGAATTCGTCACCAAGTGAACGAAGGCTCCATGAACGACGATTCCCAACACGATCCGCACGCCCACCTTTGTTCCGACCACGCGGGTGAAGGCCCGACGGTCTGGGACCTGCCGGTTCCGCTCTCCTTGAAGCAGGAGTGGCTCCGGCTCGAAACCCGCCGTCACTTTCTTGGCCGGACAGGCAAAGCCCTCGCGTGGGCCGGACTCGCGAGCATTCTCGGCCGCAGCCTGCCGACCGCCTTTGCCGGCGCGACCTCACCCGCGGGACTCGTGCCGAATTTCGCCCCGCGCGCCAAACGCGCGATCTACCTGTTCATGGCCGGTGCGCCCTCGCAGCTCGAGACTTGGGACTACAAACCGGGGCTGGCATCGATGTTCGACCAGGATCTGCCGGAGTCGGTGCGTGGCGGACAGGTGCTGACCGGCATGACCTCCAGCCAAGCAAGGCTGCCGGTGGCGCCGAGTCCGTTTGGTTTCAAACAGTACGGCAAGGCGGGGCATTGGGTCTCCGATCTCTTTCCCTGGACCGGCAAGGTCGCCGACGAGTTGACCGTCATCAAGTCGCTCTACACCGAGGCGATCAATCACGAGCCGGCAATCCTGCAGTTGACCACGGGAAACATGTTCTCCGGCAAACCCTCGATCGGGTCCTGGCTTTCCTACGGTCTGGGCGCGGTCAACGACGAATTGCCGTCGTTTGTGGTCCTGACCTCGAAGATGCCGGTGACGAAGAATGTCCAGGCGCTTTCGAACCGCCTCTGGTCGTCCGGTTTTCTTTCACCCGAACACGCGGCGGTGACACTTCGGCCGGGCGGGGATCCGGTGCTCTATCTGAACAATCCCGAAGGGGTGACCCGCGACGTGCGCCGCGCGATGATCGACGGGGTCAACGCGATGAACCAGGACCTCTTCGAGCGGGTGGGGGATCCGGAAATCAACGCGCGCATCGCCCAGTATGAGATGGCCTTTCGCATGCAGACATCCGTGCCCGAGCTGACGGATGTCTCGAATGAACCCTCCTCGACCTGGGACCTCTATGGTGAGAAAGCCAAGGAGCGGGGCACGTTTGCCTACAACTGCCTGATGGCGCGCCGGCTCGCGGAGCGGGGCGTCCGATTCACCCAGATCTTTTTGCGGAGCTGGGATACTCACGGCGACCTTCCGGGGCGCATCCGCTTGCTGGCCGAGGACAGTGATCGGCCCACCTACGGCCTGCTGACGGATTTGAGGCGCCGGGGCCTGCTGGATGACACCCTGGTCATCTGGGGTGGAGAGTTTGGGCGAACGGTTTATTCTCAGGGAGGCCTGAAACCGGACAACTTCGGACGTGATCATCACCCCCGGTGTTTCAGCATGTGGATGGCCGGGGCGGGCATGAAGCCTGGACTTTCCTACGGGGAGACGGACGATTTCTCGTACAATATCACCCGGAACCCGGTCCACATTCGCGACCTTCACGCCACCATTCTGCACCAGTTTGGGCTCGATCACAACAAACTGACCTTCAAGTTCCAAGGACTGGATCAGCGGTTGACCGGAGTTCTGCCGGCGAAGGTGATTCACGACTTGCTGGCCTGAGTCTTCTCGAAACGATCCCCCGCGTTGATCGAATCCCTGCCCAGCCCGCCCCCTTTCCATGCGTCCACCCGATGACTTTGCAGCCTCTGAACCTGATCAGCCCACTCAGCGCGGCTCGCGTCTGGTGGTCGTTCTGCTCGGGCTGATCGTGGTTGGAGGCTTGGCCGCAGCGCCCATGGTGTGGCCGGCGGACGGACAGGATCGTTCGACCTTGGCGCTTTTTTTCGGGCGGTTCCATCCCCTGATCCTCCACTTTCCGATCGCCTTGCTGGCCTTGGTGCCGGTGCTTGAAGTGGGCGGATTGTTCTCCCGGGGGCGGCACCTCTGGGCCTCGGTTGGATTTGTGCTCTGGCTGGCGACTTTTTCCTCCATTCTGGCCACCCTCCTGGGTTGGCTGCTCGCGTGGGCCGGGGGCTATTCGGGGGACTTGGTCAACGCGCACATGTGGAGCGGTTGTACCTTGTCGCTGACCTCCATGCTCGCCGCGCTCTTGCGCCGCACGTTGGTCACCCGCGGTTGGTGGAGTCCGGGTTTTCTTTATCCTCCCACCCTCGTGGCCGCCTTGGCGCTGCTGGGCTGGACGGCGCATCAGGGAGGACAGCTGACCCATGGGGAGAAGTACCTTGAGGAGCATATGCCGGCCCCTCTGCGGGCCTGGCTCGGGCTGCCGCCGGTGGAGAAACGGTCCAAGCCCGCAACCGCGCGGAAAGCCACCGCGGAGACCGCGGTCGAGGCGGCCCGCGGTTCCTTCGCGACCGCAGAGATCACCTTCTTCGAAGACCGGATCATGCCGGCGATGGACCGGACCTGCGTCACGTGTCACAATCCGAACAAGGTGAAAGGAGGCCTGCGGATGGATACGTTTGCCGAGTTGATGAAGGGAGGCGACAGCGGTCCGACGATCGTTCCGGGTGACGCGGCCGCGAGTGAACTTTATCGACGGATCACCCTGCCGCATGACGACGAGGAGTTCATGCCGAGCGGCGGGAAGAAGCCGCTCTCCGCGGATGAAACCCGATGGATTGAGCTCTGGATTGAGGCGGGCGCCTCAGAAATCGCCGGACTGAGCGCGTTCGGTGAGGCTCCACCCAAACCGGTGGTTGCTGAGGTGGTGCTGCAGGCTCCGGATTACCGCGATCGCATCGCCGTCCTCCAGGCGTGGGAAAAGACCTGGGGACTGCGCCTCGTGCCGGTATCCCAGACGGCCACGGACGGTTTGATTGTACGGACCGCGAGTGCTCCGTCACGCTGCACCGATGATGCGCTGGCCGCACTGGCCCCGCTGGCGGATCTGATCGTGGATGCGGAACTGGCCCGGACCGCGGTGACTGACCGTGGCCTCGCCGCGATTGCAGCCTGGACGAATCTCCGGCGGCTCGATCTGACACAGACCGCGGTCACGTCGTCGGGATTGAGCGCGATCGCGCCCCTGACACGACTCGAATTGCTCAATCTCACCGCCACCGGCGTTCAGGAAGCCGGGCTCGAGTCCTTCCGAGCCCGGACTGATCTCAAGCTCTATGTTGAGCACGCTCCGGCGGGCGCTCGGTGAGTCGCCAGGTTCGCCACGCCCATGACCTCGACCGTCCTCGTCCGGCATCTTCGCAAGTCCTATGGCGCGGTCGAAGCGGTCCGTGGGGTCAGTTTCGAGATCGAGCGCGGCGAAGTGTTTGGACTTCTCGGTCCCAACGGCGCCGGCAAGACAACGACGATCGAGTGCCTGATCGGACTGCGCGAACCGGATGCCGGAACGATCGAGATCTGTGGCATCGACGCGCGGCGGTCGCCGCGGGAAGTCAAGCGCCGGATCGGCGTGGCTCTGCAGAGCACGGCGCTTCAGGAGAAAATCACCCCCCGCGAGGCGATCCGGCTCTTTGGATCATTCTATCGGTCGCGCGTGGAACCGCAGGCGCTGCTCGAGCGGTTCTCGCTCAGCGCGAAGGCCGACGCGGCGTTCGACTCCCTTTCCGGCGGCGAGCGGCAGCGCCTCGCCCTGGCCCTTGCGTTCGTCAATCAACCGGAACTGGTCGTGCTGGACGAACCAACCACCGGCTTGGATCCGGCTTCGCGACGTGACCTGCATGGCGAGATTCGCCGCATGCGAGAGGAGGGTTGCACGGTTCTGCTCTCGACCCACTACCTTGAGGAGGCTGAAACCCTCTGCGACCGGATCGCGATCATCGATGCCGGGAGGGTGCTGACGACGGGAACTCCGCAGGAACTGACGACGACGATGGAGTCGCGTCATCGGGTCTCGCTGATCACGCGGCAGCCCCTTCAAGCAACCATCGTCGCCTCCATCGCCGGGGCGGAGGACGTGGAGCAGGATGGCACGCGCCTCCAGTTCCTCACCCGGACCCCGGCCTCGACGGTCGCCGCCCTGACCGCGGCGCTGGACCGGGACCAGGTGGAGTTGCTGGACCTGAGGGTGCAGCGGGCCTCGTTGGAGGAGGTTTTTCTTCGCCTCACCCGGACCCTCGCGGACGAGACGGAGGCGCGGACATGAACGCCTGGATCGAGCACCTGCGCATCTCCCTGCGGCTGCACTTCCGCAACCGCATGGCGCTGATTTATGGATACCTTTTTCCGCTGATCTTCCTCGTGGCGTTCTGGGTGCTCTATCGGCACGAGAAAGTCCCGCTCCTGCGGCACATGGGCGAACTGCTCACGGTCAGCGTGCTGGGCGGCGCGTGTTTTGGCCTGCCGACGACGTTGGTCAGCGAGCGGGAACGCGGGGTCTGGCGGAGGTACCGGCTTGCGCCGCTGCCGACGTGGTCGGTGATCGTCAGCACCGCGGTGGCCCGTTACGTTCTCGTGCTGACGGCGGGTTTGCTCCAGCTCGGACTGGCGCTGGCGGTGGGCATGACGGTTCCGGCGCATGGGTTTGATTTGTGGATCGCGTTCACCGCGGTCGCCTTCGCGTTCATTGGCCTGGGACTGGTGATCGCGACCATGGCGGACAACGTGCCCGCGGTGCAGGCGCTCGGACAGTGTGTCTTTCTCCCGATGCTGATCATCGGGGGCGTGGCGGTTCAGCTGACCAGCCTGCCGGAGTGGGCGCAGCATCTGTCCGCATTCTTTCCCGGTCGTTATGCCGTCGAGGCCCTGCAGGCCTGCGTGACCGGTGAAGGACTGCCGGCGGTTGGGTTTCCCCTGGTGGCGCTGGGATTGATCGGGGCGGCGGGCTGTGTGGCCGGCGGCAGGCTCTTCCGCTGGGACGCTCAACAGCGCTTCTCCTGGCGACGGAGCTGGTTATGGCTGGTGCCGGTGCTTGGAACCTGGATGGCGGTCGGGGTGCTGGCTGAAAGTCGGGGACGCGCCCTGGTTCCTCCGACGGGTGTGGTCGCAAGTGAACGATCGACCGCGGCCGAGAGCGGACTGGCGGCCGCGCCGAAGCCTCCGCGAGCCGAGTCGATCCGGGGATCCGCGGTAGCGCCGACGCCTGCTCCCTCGCCGACGCCCGCTCCGGTCATCGTGCTAACTCCCGTGCCGACGCCCACACCGGTCCCGCCGCCGTGGGCTTCGATCACGCCGGCGGATACCGCCGCGCTCAATTTCAACCTGCCTCCGGACCGGGGTGTGGTCGCTCCGTTTGCCGATGAGGGGGAGGAAGCCGAGGCGTACACGGCGGAGGAAGTCGAGACCGTACGCAAGAACCTGCTCACGTGGAAACCGGCTTTCGAAGGCGACGAGCTGCAGCGGGTGAGGAATGTGCTTTATGTGGCGGCGCTGCCCGACGCGATCCAGCTTCCGGTGGAGCGTTACCTGCCGCCGGTGGTTCTGGCGTATCTGGAGGACACTTACTCGCGAGAGAAACTCGTCAAAATCCTGACGTACATCGTCCTGAATCCCGAAGATGGCGGAGTGATCCTGAATTTGGGTGATCTCGGTCTCGAGGCGGTGGCCGGGGATCCTTGGGTGGTGAGGGAGCGCGCCTACCTTTATGCCCTGAAATTCATCCTTCGGCTGACCGGACGGCCGCCTGGCTGAATCCGGAGGGTACCTGGGCCCGTGACGGTCCGGGTTGCCCTTGGTGCATCACCGCCACCCTTTTGTCTTTGTCGTATCGCCTATGTCGTCGCCCTTGGAAAATCGTCCGGTCAGCCTCGTCAGAACCACGCTCTTTGTCCTGATGGTCTGCGCGCTGGTGTGTGTGCCCTTCATCCTTTGGGGTGAAGAGTACGTCCTGCCGTTGCTGGTGGCGCGTGAACACCAGGCGGGCTGGCTGGTCGTGGTGGCGATCGTGCTCTTGGCGGCTGACTCGGTGGCACCGGTGCCGGCCACCCTGGTGATCATGTACCTGGCGGCGAAGGCGGGTGTCTGGGCGGGAATTCTCGGCGGAACCATCGGCATGTCGGCCGGGGTGGTGGCGGCGGCCTGGTTTGGCCGTTTTGCGGTGGGACGACTCGCGCCCCGATTTTTTCCCAATGCTGAGCTGGAGAAGCTCCGCGAGTCGGTGCAGCGGCGGTTGGGCCTGACGCTGGCCTGTCTGCGCAGCGTGCCCGTGCTCGCGGAAACATCGGTGATCGTGGCCGCAGCCACGGGTGTGCCCTTGCGCCGGATCTTTGTGGCCACGCTGGTGCCGAACTTTGTCGTATCCGCGATTTACTCGCTGGCCGCGGATGACTCCTTTTTGACTGCCAGTCTCGCTTTCCTCGGCACGCTGCTGGCGTCGCTCGTCCTCTGGCTCTGGTTGCGACGCCGTCCGGAGGCCGTCAGGAATCCGCTCCTTTGAAGCGGTCGACCACCCATTGGGACACCGCTTTTTCGGGGTCGCCCACGACCTCGCGGGTGATCGTGAATTGACGTGGTTCTCCGTCCTTGACGAGCAGTTTCAGACCATGGTGGAAGGTGCGGAAGGCGTCTTCGCAGAGTGCGCGGATGGTTTTGTCGGTGGCCAGGCTGCGTTCGATCAGGGCCACGATCGCTCCATCGTCGAAGACGAGGATGAAGCCGTGCGCTTCCTCGAATCGGCGGGCGAACGCGTCCACCTCCGCCTTGAGGACGTCCTTTTGATGATCCGCGTTTTCGCGCAGAAGGCGACGGAGTGCCCCCCCGGGATCGTCAACCGTGCCCGCGTCGACGCGGAAGTTCTTGATGCCGGTGGAAGGCAGTTCGAATTTGAAGTCGCGGAAAACCCGTTCGAGCACGGTCATCAACCCGCGGGCACCGGTGTTTTCCCGGCCCGCCCGGAGAGCGACCTCGCGCACGGCCTCCGCCTGGATCTCGAAGTCGATGCCGTAACCGGCGAAATCGGAGCGGTACTGGGAGAGAATGCTGCCCTCGCTGGTCAGCAGGATTTTTTCCAGATCGTCGGCGGTGAGTGCCTGACAAGCGACCCGCACCGGGAGGCGCCCGACGAATTCAGGCTCCATGCCGTAGTCGATGATATCGCGCGATTGGGCGAGCTGCAGATAATCGCTGTCCTGTTCAAACGTTCGGGCTGGGTTTCCCGGGGCATTGGCGGAGAAACCGATGGCGCTGTTTTGCACCCGGCGTTTGATCGACGTTGCCAGCTTGTCGAACGCGCCGCTGACGATGAAGAGGATGTGGCGCGTGTTGAGCGTTCGCGGGCGCGGTTTGCCCGAGCGCTGCAAATCCATCATCGCCTGCATCTGCGCGGCGAAGTCCGTCTGGCTGGCCAGATTGACGTCCGTTTCCTCCATCAGCTTGAGCAGATTGATCTGGACCCCGCGTCCGCTGACATCCCGTCCCGAGGCACCTCCGCTCGCGCCCGTAGCGGTCGCGATCTTGTCGATTTCGTCGATGTAAATGATGCCGTATTGGGCCAATTCCGTATCGCCGTTCGCAGCTTTGACGAGATCGCGAACCAAGTCCTCGACATCGCCGCCGACGTAGCCGGTTTCGGAGAACTTGGTGGCATCGGCCTTGACGAAGGGCACCCCGATGAGCCGGGCAATGCAGCGCATCAAGTACGTTTTGCCGACGCCGGTGGGGCCGAGGAGAAGGATGTTTTGTTTGGCGTAGTCCTTTTCGCGGAGTTCAGTGCGCTCCAAGCAGGCGCGGACATGGTTGTAATGATCGCAAATGGCAACCGAGAGCACTTTTTTTGCTTCCGTTTGCTGAATCACGAAGCGATCGAGATGGTCGCGGATCTCTCGGGGACGGAGATTAAAGGTCCGGATTCGCTCGAGGGTGGCGGCTGAGTCGCTGGATGAAGCGGCCTCCGCGGGCTGGGCCTCCTTGGGCGAAGTGGAACCTAAATTCGTAAAAACGGAACGAAATGGGGAACCTTTGAGCAGATCACGAATCTCCTTAGGCAGTTGCTCTAGTGGACTTTGCGGTTCTCCTTGATTCATTGCTTTATTTGGAAAAATGACCTTAGTGGTTGACGAATCGTCGGAACGGTAAAATCTTTAGACCTCAGCTCCCACAACCTGCAGAGAAACAAACGGATACCATCCATGACTAACAACCTGACCAATCTGACCAAACGTGAAATCGTCTTGGAGATTTACGAGAAGACCGGCTTTCCTCAGAAAGAGATCGTGCACACGGTCCAGATGACCCTCGACATCGTGATGCGAGCCCTCGCTGAGGGTCGTAACGTCGAATTGCGGAATTTTGGTGTGCTTGAAGTTCAAAGGCGCAAGGCCCGGATCGGGCGAAATCCCAACAAGCCGGAGACGGAAGTGGTGATTCCGGAGCGGGCCGTGGTGAAATTTAAGTCGGGCAAAATTCTGAAGCAACTGCTGAAGAAGCTGGATATCCAGACCCTTTAAGCAACCGGTCGCTCGACATTCCTGCAGCACCCGCCGTGTGGCGGGTGCTTTTTTGTGGCTGGATCCCACCACGTTTAGCCGGCGGTCGGGATTTTTGTCGTCGCCGGGGCTCAGGCTTGCCATTCCCTGCGTCTCCATGGCCTCGTTTCAAACCCTGCCCGGTTTTCGTGAGTTTTATCCGGATGCGCTGGCGCGCCGGAATCACCTCTTTCGTCTTTGGCGTCAGACTGCGCAGACCTTTGGCTTTGCGGAGTACGACGCACCGGTGCTTGAGCCTTTGGACCTTTACAAGACCAAGTCGGGCGACGAGATCGAAGGCCAGCTCTTCAGCTTCGTCGACAAAGGGGGGCGTGAGGTGGCCCTCAGGCCGGAAATGACGCCGACGGTCTGCCGTTTGGTCGGAGAGAAGGTCAACGCACTCAAGCGACCGATCAAGTGGTTCAGCATCGCGGAGTTCTATCGGTATGAGCGGATGCAGAAGGGGCGGGGACGCTGTTTCTTCCAGTTCAACGCCGACATTTTTGGCGAACCGGGAGTGGAGGCGGAGACCGAGCTGATTTCCCTGCTGACCCAGTGTCTCTGTGCGTTTGGGCTCACCGAGCAGGATTTCTACATTCGGCTGAGTGACCGCAACCTCTGGTTTTACCTGCTCGAAGCTTTGGGCTTGGACGATGCCCGCAGTCGCAGCGTGCTGACGGCGGTGGATCGTTACGAGAAGCTCGGGGACGACGCTTTTCGCGACGATACCGCCCAGTATGGCGCGCTCGACGAAGCAAAAAAGGTGCAGGTGCTCGTATTCCTCCACATCAGGACGTTGGCGGCGTTGGAGGCCTTCGTGGCCACGGTTGGGGGTGACAAGCTCGCCGCGCGTCTGGCCGACTGGCGGAAATTGCTGGGTAACCTCGATGCCATGGGTCTGGCGCGGTTCATCGAGGTCGATCTGGGGGTGGTGCGCGGGTTGGCCTATTACACCGGATTTGTCTTTGAGGCCTTCGATCGCAAAGGGGAATTGCGGGCTTTGGCCGGCGGAGGGCGCTATGACAATCTGGTTGGAAAACTCGGTTACGCCGAACTTTCCGCGGTTGGCTTTGCGATTGGTGACATGACGTTCGCGCTGCTGCTCGAGCAACGCGGGCTGATGCCCACGCTGATTCAGGCACCCGACATCTACGTCGTGATTGGCGGCGAGAAGGAGCGACTGGCGGCCTTTGGAGACATTCATGCGCTCCGCGCCGCCGGCTATCGGGTCGATTACCCGATGAAGGACCTCGCGTTCGGCAAGCAGTTCAAAGCGGCGGCGGAATCCGGTGCGAAGCTCGCCCTGATCTACGGCACCGATGAGCTGGCCAAGGGCGTGGTCAAGGTGCGCGATCTCACCGAACGGAGCGAGCGCGAGGTCGCGAACACGCAGGTGCTCAGCGAGGTGCGAAGTTACTTCAGCGGCGAGACCTGAAGCCCAGCTGGGGGATCCTCCGTCGATACCTGTTCAGTTCTGCTAAACCGGGTACACTCCAGTAGATTGCCTGGACCAAACGCTCCGGGCAGAAGCGCGTCCAAGGTGGTTTCGATCTCTTCCGGTCCGTCACAAAGGCAGAGGACACCCGCATTTGGGCCAAACTCGTTGATCACCTGGCGGCAGGCACCGCAGGGGGTCGCGACGTTCGGGGTCGGGGTATAGATGACGACCCGTCGGATCTCGGTCTCACCCGCGGCGATCGCGGTGAAGATGGCGGTGCGCTCCGCGCAATTGCACAGCCCATAGGAGGCGTTCTCGACATTGCAGCCCGAGTAAATCTTGCCCGATCCCGCGAGGACCGCGGCACCCACCCGGAATTGCGAATAGGGCGCGTAAGCTTGGCCGGCGGCCTTGCGGGCGGAGGTGGTGAGGCGGCGGAGCAACGTCTTGGACGTCGGTTTGGCGGGCATGGAGGCAGTGTGGCCGTCCTGAGGGATGGGGCGATGCATTTTCGGTCAAGTCTGCCGGGTCGTGGCCCGACGCCTGATTTCCGCCAGGGGCACTCCGATTTTGGGATCGCAACGACGCGACGCCTGTCGGTTAAAGGATCGTCAATCTGGACGCGCTCCTTGCCGGCAGCGGAGACGCGCTCCAACCTTTCCCCCGCCAGTTCGTCCCACCGTGCATCGTTTTCCTTTTCTCCGTTTCCTGATTCTGGGTGTCATTTTTACCCTCGGCGCAACTTGGGCGGCCAATGAACCTTCCTCCACGGCCCCGTCCTTTTCGGCGATGGAAAAGGAGAGAGGCTATCGCCAGGGCCGCGTCTTGGTGAAGACTCGTGCGCTCCCGGGGATTGAGGAAGGCGCGAAGGCCTTGGCTTACGCTCAAGCCGAGGCCCGGGCGGGCGTGCGAGGGCGGCGCGCCTTTCGCCGGCTGGTCGGCCAGCAGGTGCTCGAGCTCGATCCGGGTGCCTCGATCCCGGAGGCCCTGGTCCGATTGCGCGAGAGTGGTCTCTACGAGTTCGTTGAGCCCGACTATCTGCGCTCGGCCCAGGCGACCCCCAATGATGCCCGCTATCTCGAACAATGGTCGCTGCACAATACCGGGCAGGCTTCGGGTACTCCGGACGCCGACATTGATGCTCCGGAGGGCTGGGACACTGCCGTGGACGCCTCGGCGGTGATTGTGGCGGTGATCGATTCGGGTCTGCGGATCACCCACGAGGACATCGCCGCCAATCTCTGGCGCAATTCAGGCGAGATCGCGGGCAATGGTCGGGACGATGACGGCAATGGTTACATCGACGATGTCAATGGCATCAACGCGATCCTGCCGAGGTCCCAGGCGGGCGCGGGCAATCCGGCGGATGACAACGGGCATGGCACGCATGTCGCCGGCATCATCGGTGCCGTGGGCAACAACGGGCTGGGCATCGCCGGGGTTGCCTGGCGGGTGCAGATCATGCCGTTGAAATTCCTCGCCTCCGACGGCCAGGGATCGATCTCCGATGCGGCTGAGTGCATTGATTATGCGATCGCCCGCGGGGCGCAGGTGATCAACGCGAGTTATGGAGCGCTGAGCACCGGCCAGGGGCCTTCACAAACCGAGATCGCTGCGATCCAACGCGCGCGGGATGCGGGGATCGTCTTCGTTGCCGCTTCGGGCAACAACGGGCTCAACCTCGATGTCGCCCGGACCTTCCCCGCCACGTATCCGGTGGACAATATCATCACCGTGGGAAACACCACCCGTCTCGAGGATGCTGCGACCTCGTCGAACGTGGGATCCGGCGCGGTGGATCTCTTTGCGCCCGGCTCGGAGATTCTTTCCCTCTCCTCGAGTTCGGACAGTGCCTACGTCCAGCTCTCGGGCACCTCGATGGCCGCGCCGCATGTGTCCGGGGCGGTGGCCCTCGTGAGGGCGCGGTTTCCGGGCGAGACCTACCGGCAGACGATCAACCGCATCCTGCGGTCGGTTGATCCGATCGCCAAATACGGCGGCCGCGTGCAGACCGGCGGACGGCTCAATCTGCTGCGGGCGCTGACCGGTGGGGACACGCGTCCCTTCAATGATGACTTTTCCACGCGCGCGCGTCTGCTCGGGGAGCTCATCCAGATCCGGGCGGCGTCGCAGGGCGCGACCACCGAGGGCGGCGAGCCGGCGCATGCCGGCGGAGCCGGGGCAACCCTGTGGTGGACGTGGACCGCCACGACCACCGGCACGGTGAACGTCGATACGCAGAGCAGCCCGTTCGACACGGTGCTGGCGGTCTACACGGGCGGCACGCTGGCGGAGTTGCGCGAGGTTGTCTCGAACGACAATGCCGCCGGCCAGGTCACCAGCAGCGTGACCTTCACCGCGCAGGCTGGCGCCACGTATCAGATCGCTGCGGGTGGCAAAGGCGGCGCCTCCGGGCTGCTCCTGGTCAATCTTGGTTCAGTGCCCGCGAACGATGATTTTGCCAACGCGACCATCCTTCCGGACCGCAACCCGATCATCACCGCGACCAATGCGAAAGCTTCCCGGCAGACCGGCGAGCCTGCCCATGCGGGCCGAACCGCCCGGCGCTCCTTGTGGTACCGCTGGACCGCGCCGACGTCGGCGCGCTATCACGCCGCGGCTGCCAGCGCGCAGCTCAATCCGGTCGTCGCGGTGTATCAGGGCGACTCCGTGGGATCGCTCGTTCCGATCGCCTCCGACGTGAGCACCGCGATCGATGCGGAGACCAAGAGCGCGATCGCCAGCTTCGATGCCGTCGCCGGCGCCACCTACCTGATCGCCGTCGATTCGGCCGCACTGGGAACCCTTGAACTCAACGGCGAATTCACCTTCACCCTGACCGACGCGGCCTGGATCGCCCGTACCGACAATGGCATCACCAGTTCCGCCGCCGCCGGACCTGACGGGACCATTTACGTTCCGGCGAACGATAGCGGTCTGTACGCGTTCAACCCCGCCACCGGTGCGCTTAAATGGCGCTACGCGGTGACCCCCGCCTCGATCATCGACAGCGGCAGCGCCGCGGTGGGAGCCGACGGTACCATCTTTTTCGGGGCCTCGAACGGAAATCTTTACGCGCTTCGCGACAACGGGACCGAGGCGGCCCTGCTGGGGGTGGTGGCGCTGGGTGGACCGATCACCAACGCGCCGGCGATCGCGGAGGATGGCATGGTCTATATTCGTGTGGAACGGGGCGCGACGGCCGCGAATGCACAGGCCCAGCTGGTGGCGTGGCGGCCGGGCGGCAGCGCGGTGTCGTGGCGCTACAATCTCGGCACGGAGGCAAGTTATGCCGCGCCGACCATTGCCTCGGATGGCACCGTGTATGTGGCGGGTGGTGACAGTGCCCTGCACGCGGTCAGTCCGAACGGGGTGCGTCGGTGGCGATTCCCGACCGACAACCAGGTCTACACGGCGCCGGCGCTGGATGCCGAAGGGAACCTCTACATTGCCTCGCTGAGCGGGGTGGTGTACTCTCTGACCCCGGCCGGAGCGCAACGCTGGAGATCGACCGCCGGCGGGTTTGTGACCTCCTCGCTGGCCCTGGCGAATGGCACGGCGTACTTTGCGAGTTACGATCACAAGCTTTACGCGATGGAGATGGCGACGGGCTCGGTCCGCTGGACTCACCTCCTGGGGGATGAAGTCCGCGCCTCGTCCCCGGCGGTGGCGGAAGATGGCTCCGTTTTCATTGGCGCGTATGATCGTCGCGTGCACCAGGTCAACGCCGACGGTACGCTGCGACGGACCTTCGCCGCGGCGAATTGGTTCCGTTCCGCGCCGCTGCTGGCGGGCGGCCGGCTCTTTATTGGCAGCAACGACGGGCGCGTTTATGCCCTCGAGGTGGGGGTGAGGGCCGCGTCGGGACCGAACGCTCCCTGGGCCCAGCACCGCCAGAATGTCCGCCGCTCCGGACGTGCGGTCAACGGTCTGGATGACGCGCCGGCCCTGGGTGACGACCATGGCACCGGAAGGCTGATCAATCTTTCGGTGCGTACCTCCGCAGGCACTGGTGACGACTCGCTGATCACCGGATTCGTCGCCACGGGTGGAGTCGTTGGCACGACGAAGAACCTGCTGGTTCGGGGGATCGGTCCGGGACTGATTCCTTTCGGCGTCACCGGGGTGCTGGATGACCCGGCGCTCCTGCTTTCGAACAACGCGCAGGCGACGCTGGCGAGCAATGACAACTGGGCCGGTGCGCCGGCGATCGCCCTGCTGGCCGCACAGGTGGGTGCGTTCGCCCTGTCGAATCCCGCCAGTCTCGACGCGGCTTTTGTGGCGACGGTGACGGAAGGGCAGTACACCGCGAGGGTTTCCTCCGTGAATGGTTCCGCCGGGGTGGCTTTGGCCGAGGTCTATGATGGAACCCCATCCGTGGCGATCAGTCCTGAAAGTCTGCGTTTGGTGAACCTGTCCGTCCGGGCGCGTGCCGGGACCGGGGACAATGTGCTGATCGCCGGCTTCGTCATTGCGGACGGACCGCGTCGCGTCCTCATCCGGGCGGTGGGTCCAGGACTGGCGGCCTTTGGAGTGAGTGGCGTGTTGGCGGATCCGACGTTGGAGCTCTACCGTGACCAGACGCGGATTGACGGAAACAACGATTGGGGCGGTTCCTCGTTGGTGAGCGGAGCGGGTGCGCGTGTCGGGGCCTTCAGTTTGCCGCCCGGCTCCCGGGATGCGGCCCTGGTGATCTTGCTCCAGCCTGGTGGTTACTCGGTCCAGGCTCGTGGAGCGGGCGGGACGACGGGAGTCGCCTTGGTTGAGGTCTACGAAATCCGCTGAACGATCGGAAGAGTGGGTCCACGTTCAGGCGGCCGAACGGAATCGAGCGCTCACGGTCCGCGGAGGATGACAGGCCCGTTTGGGCGCGCTGGCCGATTCTGACGCGGCTCCAGGGTGATCAAGACTTCGGCAGGGGTTACGGAGCCGGGAGGCAGCTCATAAGTGACACTGCCGGAGCGACCATGGAACTGGGAAGGAACCTGACCGACCGCTTGGAATTCCTGGCTGTCCGCTGGTTTTACCCAGACCTGCAGCGTATCGGTGCCGGCAACCGGAGGCAAATTGTAGAGATTCAAGTAACCACGGTACTCCTTTTCGTCGAAGACCGACCAAGCGTAGGGAGATTCTGCCGGTGGAGTTCCCGTATTCCCCGTGGGAAGGAGTGTGCCCCCGGCAAAGCCCAGGTCGGCGCTGGCCGCTCCCGGAGCGCCCGAGCCTGTCGGCGCAGAGGCGAATCCGGGTTCGGTCAGCAACTCCCGCGCGAGGTTCGTCAGACCTTTGCGATCGCCGCGGGCATAGCTGTTCGCGTCGACCAGCTCCATGGCTGCAAGTCGACCAATGCCTTGCTCAGTCACGGCGCGCCTCGCCAGCTGTCGCAGGATCTGGTTGTAGTCGGCATCGAGGGTGTCGCGGGCCTGTCGGAGTTGGGCGTATTCACGTCGGAGTTGTTCGAGACGATCCGACTCGGCGTTGACCCGACGATGGGTTTCGGAATCCGATGCGGTCGGGTCCGTGACGGATGAAGTCGCGACCAGTTCGGTTGCTGCCGTCCCGGTTGGGCCAAGGCCGTTCGCGGAGCCGGCAGGAGCGTCGTTTGGCTCGCGAGCGATCACTTCACCCCCGGTGTTACCCGGGGACGACGGATCGAGGTGCCGGGGCGACGTTTGGAAGGTGACGAATTGGAGCAGATTGAGCAGGAGGAGAAACGCCGCGGCAGCGGGCCAGATCCAAGGAGAAGAAACCCAGGATGCGCGGACTTGGGTGGCCGGCTTCAGGGTGATTTGACCGAGAATCCCGGCGAGACTCGCTTCCCTTTCGAACTCCGAAACCGGCGTCAGTTCGACCGAGTCGAGTGCAAAGGCCGCGAGCGAATCGGAGCAGGTCTTGAATGCCTGGGCGGCCACGGGATCGCGGTTGAGGCGCTCGGCGAATGCCCGACGTTGGTCGGGCTCCATCTCGCCGAGCAGGTAGCGAAGCGCGTCGCCGGTGAAGTCTTCAGTCATGGCGTTGGATGATTTGACGCAGTTTCAGGAGGCCGCGACGGAGGTGGTTTTTTACGTTGCCGACGGGGGTGTTCATTTCCGCGGCGATTTCGGCTTGGGAGCATCCGCGGAAGAACGCGAGTTCGAGCGCCTGGCGTTGTGCCGGACGCAGCCCGGTCATGGTTTGTTCGAAAAGGTCGCGGCGCTCCGTTGACTCCTGTGGAGCTGGCTCGGAATCGTCCGTATCCTTGGCGAATTCCGCCATGGCCGCGGCCCGCCGGGATCGGCGCCGCAGCCGGTCGATCGCCAGATTGCGGGCGATGAAGACCAGCCACGCATGAACCTCGCCGCGTTCGGGGCGGTAGACGTTCGCCTGATTCCAAGCTTTGACAAACGTATCCTGAACGACTTCGCGCACTTCTTCGTGGTCTGCGAGGATTCGCCGAACAAGGCCGTGAAGCAGCGAGACATGCGCTTGGTGCAGTTCCGTCAGCGCCCCGGAATCCCGGTCAGCCATGCGGGCAACGAGAGCCCGGTGCTGGCGAAGAGCGTCGGCATCGAAGAGGGGCACGTATCGGGACTAAAGGGAAGCGGGTTCGAAGATCAATCCCCGCCGCCGTTGCGTTTAATCGGCCAGGGAGGGAAAGGTGTCGAACTCGTAGAGCTCGACCAATACCTCGCCGCCGGTTCCGGAATCATCGCTCACATGGACGGTGTACGTGCTCGGGGGCAGTTCCAGCGCATCGTAGGCGGCGAACGGACTTTCGCCTCCGGCGAGCGGAAAGGCACCTGCTTGCCGGAAGATTTCGTCCCAGTACCGTGGCGAGGGCACCACGGCCACTCGGACCAGATCGAGCGCCTTGCCATCATCGGTGTAGATCCGGAGTCGCGGCCTGGGCGCGGGATCGGCCACGCCGAACGCCTTGAGACTCGGTCCGACGGCTCGAATCAGCAGCCGTTTGGTCTCCTTGCCGACGACGGCGAAGCCGACGACTTGGGTGTCTTTGCCCGGTGCCAACTTCAAGCGGGCGGAGAAGTTCCCGAATCGCCCCCGCGACATGACTTCCAATTGGATGCGGGTGGGAATGAGGGGAAAAGGCGCGTTGGAAACGATGGAGTACTGGCCCGAGTCGGCTCGACTGACCGCCGGGATGATGAACTGTTCGCCGCTTGCTCCGGGAATCGCCATCCCGTCCTTGGTCCATTGGACCGCCGCCGGCCACTCGGGTGGAGCGAACAAAAGGACCTGCTCACTGGTCGGAACGTAGACCCGCCAGGGTTCCTGCGGGGGAAAGATGCCATTGGCCACATCCACCTTGAGAGCGAGTCGCGTGACACTCGGAGTCCGGGCGACCCATGGATCGGCGGTGTAGGCTTTGAGGAACACGGCGCTCGCAAAGGGCGACACGGCGGTGTGTTCGGGATTGACGACCAATTGTGCCCCGGCGGGCGGCAAAGTGCAGGAGGCGACCAGCAAGAAGACAGGGAGTGAGGTATGGAAGTTCATCGAAGGAGATTCCCCGCCCACGGATCGGGCGGTGTTCATGAAGAGTTACGCCGCTCACCTTAAAAAAGAGTCACCGAGCTCAAAAAAGCGAATGCCCCTGTGTCGGTCGAAACCCGGCTTCGATACGCGGCAGGTTGTGGGCCAGGGGCCCCTCACGGGCTGACTCGAATGCGTGACGGCATCCGTGGCCGATCCTGACGCCCCCGACTTCAAGGTTTCCGGCCTTCATCCACCTCAAAGTAATCGAGCATGGTCTGAATGTCGTCCCGTTGGGACAAACCGCTTTCTTTTTTCCGATTGGCCAGGGTGGCGCTGGTGCCATCATTCCAGCCGGCTTTGCGGAGAAACGTGTTCCAAATGAAAATGTCGTTCTCATTCAATGCCCGGCCGGTGGCGAAGCACCACTGAAGGATTTCCTCGTTGGTGCCGCCCGCGAGCGTGCGTTTGGTCAGGTCCTCGTAGGGAACGCGGAGAAAGCTGGAGCAGCGTGCATCGAAACCCTTGCCGAGGTTGGCCTGAAAGTCCTCTCGCAACTCCTGCCGGGCAAACAACCGAACCTTGTCCAGCATGCGCGCAAAGTAGATCAGGCCGAGGGTTTCTTCGAAGGGGCTGAGCGGGGCGGATTTCATGGGAGGGACTGCGTCGAGGGGATGGGTACGAGAGAAACCGGGGGCGGCTCCCCGCGGAGTTACGTCGCCGAGAGCCAGAGTGCACCGGGGCCGCGGAACTGGGCCCGCTCCTGCCAGGTGTGGCCGCGCGTGCTCAAACGGACGTGGGGTGCCCGCTCGATCAGACGCGTGAGCACGGTCCCGGCCTCGGCTCGGGCCAGTCCGGCGCCGAGGCAGAAATGGATCCCCGCGCCGAGACTGAGATGCTCGCGGACATTGGCCCGTTCGAGGACAAATCGATCCGGGTCCGGAAAGACCTCGGGGTCGCGGTTGGCCGAACCGATCAGCTGGAAAATCATCCGGTTGTCCGGCAAGTCGACCCCGGCGAAGGTGTGCGCCCGTTTGATCCGCCGGAAATTCCTCTGTTTGGGCGCGTCCAGCCGGAGGGATTCCTCAACGGCTGCCGGAATCAGTCGGGGAGTGGACCGGACCGCGGCCCAGGCATCGGGTTCGAGGAGGAGTTCACGGACAAGGTTGCCGATCAGGTTGGTCGTCGTTTCGTGCCCCGCGGTCAGCAACGTGTTGCAGGTCGCGAGCAGCTCGTCGCGACTGAGCGAGCGCCCGTTTTCTTCGGCGGCCGCGAGCACGCTGATGAGATCGTCGCGCGGTGAGCGCCGGCGGTCCTCGATCAGGGTTGTCATGTAGGCAAACAGCTCGGTCAGGCTCTGTTGGGAGACGAGTGCGCTCGCGTACGCGGTCCGTCCGGATCCTTGGAAACCGAGGATGTCCGATGACCAGCGCTTGAACAACGGCCGATCGGCCGGCGGCGCGCCGAGCAGCTCGGCGATCAGCACCACGGGCAGCGGGTGGGCGACGTCCGCGACAAAATCGAACTCACCCCGACTGACCGCGGCGTCGACCAATTCGGCGGCCAGCGCCTCGATTCGCGGTTGCAGCGAGGCAATGGTTCGCGGGGTGAACGCTTTCTGCACCAGCGCCCGCATGCGGGTGTGGTCGGGAGGATCGGATCCGATGACGTCCTTCTGGGCGAAGTAATGCCGCAGGCGGGACAATGATTCCCGCTGTTGCGGCGTCAGGTCGTCGAAGAGCAGCGCCTGGCGGTTCTCGTTGGACAGATGGTCCTTGTCCCGCAGGGAGGCGTCCACGTCAGGGTGACGCGAGACGATCCAAGCGTTCCAGCGGGGGCTCCAGGCGACAGGTGCCTCGAGACGGAGCCGGGCGTAAACCGGGAAGGGATCGCTCAACATGCACGGGGAAACGAGCAGCTCGTCGAGGTCCGGGGGGATGGTTGGGGTCATCAAGGGGAAAGATTTCGGGGAATGCGGCGCGCGGGAGCCATGGGACTGCCGGCGGGCGCACTCGGCCGGGGGGCATAGATGCGTCGCTGACTCTCCTTGTCCTGTTCCTTGAGCATGGATTCGTTAAAGTCGAAGCGAATGAGCATACTGACAAGTTGCGGGTTGCCCTCGGCGTTAAGGACCGGCGGAAACTGCAACGCGAGGACGGCGAGAAGGGAGGGGACTTCAAACTCGGGTCGACTGGCCGAAACGATCTCCGGATTGACAGGAGAACCGTCGTGTCCGATGACAAACGCGATCGTGACCGAGCCCTTGGCGCTGGACCCGCGGAGATCCTCTGGATAACGGGGCCACGCGCGTCGCTTCGGTTCGGGCATACGCTCGAGCGATTCAGCGGGAATCGGAGTGTAGGGCAATTCCACGAAGACGGCGCGACCGAGGGCCTGTTCGACTTGGGTGACGCGGTCCCCATTGAAAACGAAGGGAATGGCCACGTTGCGTGAAACCGGGCGTCCGTTCTGCAGGGCGGGGTGAAATCGCCAGAGGAGCGCTGCGGCAAGGGCTGCGTCGCCAAACTCAGGTTGCGAAGCCGAACGCACCTGGGCTTTGACCACCGCTCCGGTTTCGTCGACCACGCAGCTGATTTCCGCTTTGCCAGGCAGCGCCGATAGATCGACCCCCTTGGGGAAGACCGGGGCCTGTTGATGGATGACCCGTGGGGGCGTGATTGTGCCCGCGGTCGATTCGGCACTGCGCGCGGTCGAGGAGAGGACAAGGCACGCAAAAAGCCCGATTCGCGGGGAACAACGGAGGGATCGGCCTCGGCTGAGGATCGATCGGATCCAAGCACGGCAGGACGTGAGCAGGGAGGGGCGCATGGAGCGCTGCTCTATTTGACCACGTTGGCAGGCTGGGTCCGCCCGCTCGCGTGGTAAAGTTCGAGCGCTTTGGGCATTGCCGTCTGAAGTTGGGCAATGCGATCGGGTGTGGGCGGGTGGGTCGATGCGAAGATCGGAGGAGCCGGCTTCCCTGCGCTTTCTGCCTCCAGCCGCTCCATCACGACAATCGAAGCTTCCGGGTCATAACCTGCCCGGGCGGCGTACATCAGGCCGATGTAGTCAGCCTCCTTTTCCTTGTCCCGATCGTACGCCAGCATCTGGATACTCGCGGAACTGCCGTAGAGACCGAGGAGCGTCGAGGTCGTCAACGAGCCAGCGCCCGCTCCCATCAGGCCGACGGTCCCGATCATCCCGCCGGCCTCCGTCAACATTTGCTGTGAAAGTCGTTCATGGACATGCTTTGCCGTGACATGGGCGATCTCGTGGGCGATGACTGACGCCAATTCATCGTCGGTGTTTGCAATTTTGAAGAGACCCGAGAACACCCCCACCTTGCCGCCGGCCATGGCGAAGGCGTTGATCTGGTTGGGGACATCAAAGACCACGAATTCCCAGTCCGCGTTGGGCATGTCCCAGAAGACGACGCGGGCCAGACGCTCGCCGATTTGCTGAAGTTGATCGATGCGGGCGCGATCCCGGGAACGTGGATGCTTTGATTTGATCTCTTCGAACGCGCTCGCGCTGACTTTCGCCAGCTCGGTATCGGAGGTGAGATTGAGCGCTTTACGTCCGGTGACGGGAACCTGATAGCAGCCGCTGACGAGAAGAAAAGCGGCGATGACTAAGGGGAAGCGTGCAAGCGGGAGATACTGCAGCATGGCCGGTGGAAACAATCAGTTTGGGGAGGTGGGAGACCTTGACTCACGGTAAAACGAAGACCGCCCTTCGCAAGTGGCCACTGGTATCTTGCGAATTCCGCGGAGTTGGCTAGTCTTTTGCTGTCCAATCCGGGGGAGTGCAGCAGGCGTGACGAATTCTGAACGTCGGGAGCACTCACTCGTCTAACCCATCCTGAGTAAACCGCCCATTTTCACTCTAGCCGATCGACCCTCCCATGGCAGAGGACCCAAATCACAACCCGAGTCGGAAACATCGAGTCATTCACTGGAACCCTGAAGCCGGAAACGAGCCGGTGCGCCGTCGCTGGTCCTGGTGGAAGATTGCCGGTTGGAGCGTCGGTGGTTTCTTTGGCCTGTTGTTCGCGGCGGGAATTGTTATCCGGGGAGTCAAGTTGGTCTTCGGGCCGGACGTTTTTGGTTCCCGGGCCGTGGCGACCAGCTCCGGTCAGTCGAATGGTCCCGCGGATCCCAATGATGCGTTTGTCAGCCAATCGAAGGCGGAGCTGTCGCGCGAAAATGCCGCCAAGGCTTTGGTGGAAGTGCGGAAACTGCCCCAAGATCACCCGCGGCAACTGGAGAAACTGATTCTTTTGGAGAAGGGGTACCTCGCGGGAGAATCCCTGCTCGCCGCCCGGCAGTTCAATACGGCCTTTACCCAGTTTGAATTTCTCAACCGCGAGATCGATGAGTTCACCCAGTCGGTCAAGGCGCGCGGCGAGGCCCAGATCGCGTATGATACGATTTTGACGCGGATGAAAGATTTGGAGCGGGCCCGGAGCCTTGCCCCGGAGGCCTTGGACGCCGCGTTCGCCGCCGCTGGCAGCGGCCGGCAGTTCCTTCTGGAGGGTAGCTTCCTCGCGGCGAAACGGACCTTTGACCGCGGCTTTGAGGAGCTCAAGAAAGCGGAGGAGGTGCTGGCTGCCTTCGTCGAAGGAAACCTCGTCAAGGGGCAAAAGTCGTTGGTTGCAGGACAGCGCGGGGAGGCCGAATCTGCCTTTAAAGCCGCGTTGGAGAAGTCGTCCGGCAATGAAATCGCGCTCCAAGGGTTGAAACGGGCGGAAACCGCTGAGCAGGTGCATTTTTTGATCAAGGAGGCGACGTCCCTCGAGGCGGAGGCCAAGTACGGGGATGCGGCCGTCGCGTACGAGAAGGCGTTCGGACTGGACAAGTTTTCCGCGACTTCCCAGCAGGGTCGCTCCCGAGCCCTGCGTCTGGAGCAGGAGACGAAATTTGGAGTGGCCTTCAGTGCGGGCAAAGCCGCCGTCGAACGCAAGCAGTGGTCGGAGGCGATCATCGAGTTTGAGAAGGCACTGAAGGTTTCACCGAAAAGCACCGAGGTGCAGGGGCTTCTAGCCTCGGCCAAGGAGAAGTCGCATCGCGAGGCGGTTGAGACCGCCGTCGCGAAGGCCTTCAACCATGAGAATCAGTACCAGTGGAAAGAGGCGCGGGGTGCCTATTACGCGACATTGCAGCTGCAACCCGATCATGAAGATGCGAAAGTCGGATATGCTCGGTCCGGTCGGGTGATTCGGACGCTGCTCGAGTACCACAAACTCATCGAGGTGGCGGAAGGGAAAGCGGCCCGGGCCGAATTCCAGGCGGCGATCCGTGATTTCAACAAGGCGATGTCTCTCAAGCCCGAATACCTGCCGGCTTCGGAGCGTCTGACCCAATTGCGTGACCTGCTCTTTGCCCAAAACCAGCCGGTGGACGTGACGTTCAAGGGCGACGGCAAAACGTGGATCTCGATCACCAATTTTCGGCTGCTCGGACAGGCGCAAGAGACCACGGTGAAAATTCTCCCGGGTAATTACGAAGTGATCGGCCGGAGAAAGGGCTATCAGGATGTGCTCCTGATGCTGCAAGTGCGGAACGGCGCACCCGCCCCCGTGGTTCAAGTAAGTTGCAGTCTCAGGGCTGACAAGACCTAACCTTTTCTTATCGTTTCCCATGCAAGCTCCCGCTCTCCGCCTCGTCGCAATCGGTCTCGTGCTCGTTGCCTCCGTTGGATTCGCCCAAGAGCGTGATTCCTCCGCTCGGGCGACCCGCACGCCCGCTAAAGGCCCGCTTCCGGACCCGACCTTGCTCGACGGAAGCAAAGAGGCGGCGGAAAAGCGGCCGGAACACGGCATGTTGGGGGAGTTCGAACTTCCGGGTAATGAAAAGTCCCAGAGCGACAAGGTCGGTGGATCGCAGCAGGAGGGTTCGGGACAACAGGATCAATCCTCCCAGTCCAAAAGCGGTGGGGCGGGCGCGGCGGCTGCCGGTGGTGGTCAGAAAGAGGACGCACAGCAGCAGCAACAAGGCCAAGGCAGCGAACCGACGGGCGCTCAAGGGGGTGCTGGTGCCAAAGCCGAGGGCATTCAGGCGTCCGGTCTGAGTGATCCCCAAAACGGCTCGGCCGCAGCGCAGAGCGACGCACCGCCTCCGAAACCGGGCGACATGAAAATCGGTGATGCCACGATGCAAATAAAGACGCTGCCGCCGGGTCAGGCGTCAGCCGTCGTCGGAATGGAGCCGCAGCAAAAGGGCAAAGAGACGCCGCAGTCCTACGATGCGAAGACGCCTGGCGGGGGCAAGCAGTCGGGTGGACGGAGCAACCAAGGCGTCGAGCGGGGCAAGGTGATGCCGGCCGGCCTTTAACTGAATTTCGTCTTTGTGAATACCCTACGCCCCAGTTTGCTTGTCGCGGCGCTCGTCGCCACGGTTTCCACGGCCCCGGCAAAAACCGTGATTTATCCCGTCGAGGCCATTGCTGAACTTTGGCTGCTCAATGCGACCGATTTCCAGACCAAGTACGGTGGGATCGATGTCAGCGGCTTGGGCATGAGCGACGAGGGATGGTATGTTCGTTACCGCCACGAAAATCTGAGCCTCTTTTTTGGTCCGCTGGTGGACCGGGACACCGCCCAGAAGAAATCCTGGGAATTGGAGGCGGTGCGTGACGCTGCGGTCCGCAATCGTCCGAGCCTTTCGACGAGCAAGGTCGACTACGTGAAGTTTGCGCTCTCGGGCGTCTATGGTGCCCGCGGTGACACCCCCTATCGCGGGAAGCGCGGTGACGGTGCGAACGGTGAAGGTGGAGAGGGAAATGCCCAGGATGGGGAAGGCAAGGACGGTTCCGGTCAGGGCGGGAACGGTTCCGGGGATGCCCGGGACGGCGAGAGAGCTGGTGCCAATGGTGGAGCGGGCGGCAAGGAAGGGCAGGACGGTTCGGCGCAGGGACAGGAAATTGCGGGCATCGGTGGACAGGGCCAGTCAGGGTCCGGTGGGAAGGCTGGCCAGCAGGCGGGCCGGGATGGTCGCCAAGGGGGGCAGTCCGGGTCGTCTGCCGGGCAGTCTGGATCGAGTGGTCAAGGGGGCGATCAAGTCCTTCAGCAAATTGCTCAGATCGGCTCAGCGGGTCAGCAGGCCGGAGGTCAGCAGGCTGGCAGCAGCGGGGGGCAGGGAAGCTCCAGCGGTCAGAGTGGGCAGAGTGGCCAGAGCGGGCAGTCGGCGGGACAGCAAGGTGCCCAACAAGGAGGTGGAGCTTCAGGCAGTGGCGGTTCGCCGGGTTCGCCGGGCAGCCCCTCGAGTGGTCAGCAGGGAGGGGGAGGAGACCCCATTTCCGCGATCTTTGGGCTCTTTCGGAAGATTCTCGGGCTCTGAATGGACCCCGGTTCCGCGTCGATCAAAGATCCTGGAGGGCGATGAACGCGCCTCCGTGCTGGTGGCAGAGTTCCCTCATCAGGTTTGCCACCTTCAGGCCGGTGTTTCCCATCGAGAGGTCGAAGCGGATGGTCGTGGGGAACGCGATCGCATTGATCACCACCTTGCGATTTCCGTTTTCATCCGCCGGATTGAGTTCATCCACCCTCCGGAGCACCGCGTCCGCAACCCCGGTGAACTCGTCGCAGAAAATGTAGAGCCCCATCTTCATCTCGGCGTTGTTGGGGTCGTGGAGCAGCCTCAGGGCGCGGAAGATTCCCGGGACAGGATTGCTCTCACTGAAGACGTCGTACCGGCGGAGTGCGCGTTTGAGGCCTTCGCGGGTTTCCGGACCGTCGGGCAGCCATTGCGCGCCCCCGCGCTCACCGATCACGAAACGCCCGTCGGCATCGAGTACTTGGATACCATCGACCTGGGGGTAGATGTCGAGCACCTCCTCGATCTTGCGGATCACGATCGGCCAGAGCTGGCCGGAGTTGAAGTCGCGCATGGATCCCGACGTATCGATCACAAAGGCGATGTGGTTGCTGCCGACCGGAATTCCGACCGGTGCGGGCTCGACATTCGGGAGGACCATCTCCGGCTTCTTCTGCATCGCGGCCAGTTCCCTGCGGAGGGCGTCGACATCCACCAGGAGTGCCTCCTGCCCGGCCTTTTCGCGCTGCAGCTGCCGGTCGAGATCGTCGAGCAGCGATTGGATCGAGTCGTTTTTCAGCTTGGTGTCCGCCGCCAGCGTGATGGTTTGGGTGTAGTTCTTTTCCAATTCCTCCTTGGTGGAGGCCAGGGTCGACAGCGAGGCCATCTGGGCGGCGAGCATCCGCTGCAGGGTCTCGATCGTGGCCTGCTGATTCTTTCCCTGGGCTCCGATGGAGAGCACGAAAATCAGAATCATGGCCCCGAAACCGCAGCAGATGCAGTCGAGAAACGAGAGTGAGAAAACTTCCAGTCGTCGGCGTTTTCTCATGACTCGGGCCAGGTTCTGGCAGGGCTGACCAGGGCGCCGCGCGTCCGGTTGGCCAGCTCCCAAAAGAGCGCCGGTGCGGCCGGATCTCCGCTCATCGGCATGAGGATTGTACTCACGGGAATGCGTTCGGGCAGGGTCCTGACCGCTTCGCGGAAAAAGCGCACGCGCTGTTCATCGTTGGTCGTGCCTTCGCTGAGGTAGGAGTCGCTCGCGGTCGGCAGACCGTCGGTCAGCAGGACGATGGCATCCGGGAGCCGGGAGAGCGTGCGCACCTTGTAGAACGCACGTTCCAAGTTGGCCGAACCTTGCGGGACCACCTGGTGCAGGCGGGAGATCACCTCCGCGATCGTCGGCCGATCTTTGATGGAGAACCACTCGTCGCTGCGCTGGGGAATCAGGGGGACGGCGTCATCATTGAAGAGCAGGATCTGGAACCGGGTGTTTTCACCGAGCGACGCGAGCATCCATTCGAGCGAGCGCAGCGTGCGCTGCCACTTCGGGGCGTCCCGCTTCTTGAAATCCGGATCCTCGAGCCGGGCGGCGGCGTCGTCCACGGTTTCATCGAGCATCGAACCCGAGGCCCTGACGATAAAAAGGATGAATTCCCCTTCGAGTCGGAAACCGGTCAGGTATTGGCGGCGGTCAACATTCGGGATCGGAATCGGGGCTGCCTCGACGGTCGGCAGGGCCTTTTTCTTGTCCAGCAGGTTGGCCAGAGCCTCCTTCAGGAGTCCTGTTTGCTGGAGCATGGCCATCAGTTGGCGCTGGCGATCGGTGAGTTTCAGTTGCGTATCCGTTGTCTTCTGCTGGAGGCTGGGGAGCTCCGACTTGGCCGCGGCCAGAAGGCGCATGAGTTCCTCGATCTTCAACTGGCTGGTCGACACCAGGGTTTCCATCCGGCGGAGCCGCTCCATGAGGTCGGAGACGTTGACGCGGTCGACAGTCCGCTTCAGTCCGACCGAGAGAATGAAGATCAGGATGATCGCGCCGAACCCGCAGCAAATGCAGTCGAGGAAACTGAGGCTGAAAACCTCGGCATCGCGGCGTTTGATGGTACGGGACATTGCAGGCTCGACCGATCCGATTAGTGGGGAGTCTGTTCCGACGTGAGACTGCAATGCGCGAACAACACCTCGGCGGTGTGGGTGCCGCACTGAAAAACCAGGCGATCGCCGGATCCGAGCTCGATGCGTGGATGCTGCCCATTGTCCGCCGGGGCCGGGTCGGTGAACCACCACTGTTGACCCTCATGGCGAAGGACCACCGAGCAATCCGTGGCCTGATTGAAGGAGTCCGGGAGCGGAAGACTCGCGGCCAGTCCCTGCGCGCCGATTTTAAACGGGTCGCGGTCAATCAGCGGAACCCCGACCCCCTCAATCACCGCATGGGTTGGGCGAGGGCGCGGCGCCGCAGCCGCTCTGGCCTTTTGCAGGTGAACCTCCCAATGGTGCGCCACCCGGTTGGACGACAATTCGCTCGGCACCGAGGTCACGACCGGAACGTCCCCGATGTCCTTCGGCACGGCCATCCGGACTGCTCCGATGTTCGCGGCACCGGCGGCGGCGGCTCCCGGGGGCAGTCGAATGAAACGGACGAATCCCGCGCCGCGCAGACGGGGTTCGAGTTGCTGCAACCAGCCGCTGCGTTCCGTCAACGCGACCACGCAGAGGGCGGGACTGAGGCCTTCCGCCTGGATGAATTTGAGCAGGGATTGGGCGAGCGACTCGACGAACGCATTCGAATCGCCGATCAGGATCTCGCGCTTCACGTGCATTTCGTAGCCACGCTTCGTCGTATTGAGATGGTAAACGAAGTCCGGCTCGCCCTCGGTCAGGAGGGCCTTGGTCTGATTGTAGAAGATCTGCTCGATTCGACCGTCTTCCATGACGTCGAATGAGGTCTGACGGAGAAAACGGTTACCCATCGTCGACGTCAGATGCTTGAGCAATTCGGCGACGCCGAATTGAGGGAGGTTCAGGAGCGCGCGGCGCTCGAGGCGGGTGTTTGATCCGAGCAGCGAAATTTCCGCGGCGTGGAGATGCAGGTCGATGTGGACGACCGGTCGGGCCGGGTTGAAGCGGGGAGCCCGCGGATCACACAACGAGGCGGTCGCCATGTCGATGATGCCGGAAAGGGGCAGCTTGAGATCGGCGGCCATGCCGAGCAGCAGGCCGATCTTTTCGTCCTCGGTGTCCGCATCCTTCAAGTAGACGCCGGGAACCGCCAGAACCATCCGGTCCGCTCCGGGCGAGGCCTTCGCCAGACGTTGGGTGAAGTCCTTGAGAAAAAGGTAGGCGATCTCGGAAAATGACGGCGGTCGTGGAGTGACCGCCAGGTTGGTCGCGTCGTGGTTGAGCTTGCTCCAAAAGGTGTGAACCACATTGCGCGAGTGGATGAACCAGGCATCCTCCGCGAGCTGTCCGAGAAGGTAGTTCCTGCCGTCGTTGAGCGCGTATCCCGGCCAGCGGTCGGTGTCGCCCTGACCCACAACCCGGATCAGACGTGGTTCGTCTCCGTCGGAGAGGGCTGCTTGAAGGTTGGCATCACAGAGTTCGATCCCGTGCGTCATGATGGGTGCGTCCAAGCCTTAGGTGAGCATGCCGGCCGGCTCATCCCGGGTCGGAACTTTCATCACATCGATCAGGCGATCGCGGCAGTAGGTTTGGGTCTCGATGATAAAGGCTTCCTGACGGGACTGCATCATGTGGAGGATGAACATCAGCACGAGACTGAGCATGAGCGCCACCAGGGTGGAGTTGAAGGCGAGGCCAAGCCAGCTGGTGACGGCTGAGATGTCGCCCTGAATGGCTTCCTGGGCGTAGGCCAGAGCGTAACCGATGCCGCGCACGGTGCCGATAAACCCGATCGCGGGGATGGCCCAGGCGATGTAACGGACCAAGGAAAGGGACGACTCCAACTGATCCGCGGCCAAATCGGTCCGTTCCTTGACCGCGTTGGCGGCATCCTGAATCGAATGGGAGGCATGAAACCGGTGAAGCGCCGCCACCAGACAGTCAGGGAGCAGGCATTCCCGGATTTTAGGGTCCCTTTCGATGGTCGCTTTCATCTCCTTGTAGCGATCGAAGGCATCCTCCGGGATGATTCGTTCGCCTGCTTGGAGATGAATAAAATCGCGTTTGAACAGACGCCGCTCGCGCCCGATCTGGGTGAGTTTGTAGGTCAGCACCACCATCCCCCAGATGAAGAGGACGATCTCCCATTGTTGCTCGGGGTCCTTGATGATGATGTACATTGAGCGCTCCTCCATGTTCGCGGAGGCGTTGGCTCCTGCTTGGGCCCGGACGACCTTGTTTTTGAGCAGCAGTTCCTCGGCCTTGGGGCGGACGACCGCTCCATAGAACATCTCCACAATGACAATGGCGAAGATCAGGCCGAGGTTCGGGATGAGGAATTCCAGCGAGAGAATTCCCTTGTTTCGCGAGATCATGAGTACAGAATTATTTCAGGCTGCTGAAGGAGAACGTTCCGATCCACCCATGACTGAATGTGCGAGGGCACTCGGACGCTCGGGAGGGGGGTGACGCGGGACGTACCTGCAGATTGACGTGCACGATTGAAAAAGCTCCCAACCGCGTTACGATAGTAGAGTCTCGCGCGAGCGCAATGCGCTTTCGACTTGTTTATGGCATCCTCCCAAATCCCCGTGTTCAACCGCATCTTGAAATCCTCAACGGCCGTGGTCACCGCGGCGGCATTCCTGTTTGGCGTCACCGCGTGCAACTCGCCGGCACCTTCGAAGACGGCCTCGGGCGCCGGAGCCGGCGCAATGGCCGGAGCCGCCGTCGGCGGCCTTGGTGCCGGAGCGACGGGTGGCAATACAAGCACCGGCGTGCTCGCCGGCGCGGCGGCCGGGGCGATCATTGGCGGCGTCGTCGGCATGGTCAAAGACGCCAAGGAACGCAAAGAGCAGGATCGTCTCGCTCAAGAGCGGGCCTATCAGCAGGAGCTGGCTCGCAAACGCGCCGACGAAGCCAGACGCAAGGCGGCGATCGATGAGGAGCTCGCCGTCTCCCAGGGGTTCCGAATTTCCGAGATGGAGTTGACCGACGCGCAGAGCAAGGTCGAGCAGGCCAGCGGCCGCCTCCAGAAACTCAAGGACGAGTACGCTTCAGCCCTCAAGAAGAAGCGTGATCTCGATGAGGCCAACGAGCGCCTGCTCGTCACCGAGGCCGAGATCGCTCGCATGGAAGAGGAACTCGCACGTCTCAAGAGTGACGATGCCGCGACGTCGGTCCTTTCGGCTCCCACGCCCGCTCCGGCCCCACCGCCCGCCCCCTAAACCCACGTTCCTGTCCCACCTTGAGCCGACCTGCGCGTTTCCTTCGTCGCGACGGATTTTTTCTGATCCCGCTCCTCGCGTGGACCCTCGGCGGATGCACGTCCGCCTATCAAGTCAAGGTCGATGCGATCAGCAAGCCTGGCGTGGTCGACGCCCAATCCTACCGGATCAGACATAAGAGTGGTGCAATGACCGGCGAGGAGTCTTTGCGGGAGAGGGAAGCGGCCAACTACATTCGGACTGCACTGTCCGGCAAGGGGCTCTATGAGGCTCCGGTTCCGGAGAATGCGGACATGGTCATTGAGGTTGCGTTTGGGATTGAGCAGCCGCGAACGAAGATGGAACGGAACAGCATGCCGATCTATGCTCAGGTGGGCGGCGGTATCCGCTACGAGACCGTCCCTGTCACGTCCGCCAACGGCCGGACCAGCATGCGCACCGTGGCCGTGCACCAGCCTCCCCGGTCGGAACTGATCGGTTATCAGGATGTGGTCGTTCCGGTCACGACCTACGAAAAGTACATTGTACTCAACGCGCGCGAAAACCGACCGCGCGAGGAGGGCCGTCCCCCCGAGGAACTCTGGAGTGTGCGGGCGAGCAGCGAGGACGAGAGCGACGATCTCCGGAAATACCTGCCGGTCCTGGCCTCCGCTTCGATCAGCTACATCGGCACGGATTCGACGAATCAGAAGACGGTCAAGGTGCGACCTGGCGATCCGGACGTCGTTTTCATCAAGAAAGGTCTCTGACGCTCCGGCTCAGTCGGCCGACCCAAGCCGTTCCGGGCAACGCGAACGCCCGGTCCTGAGGGTTCCGTGTCAGAGGTCGGGTGAACTGGACTGAACCAGGGCCAGACGGAAACCGAGCCCGTTGCCGCGATCGTTCGGGGCCAGCCAATGGCGGAAAGCGGAGCGGCAGTTCAGGGCGGGGCTTCGCCAGCCTCCGCCACGATTGATTCGGTAGGAGCCCGTCGCGGGACCTTGGGGGTCAACCACCTCGGCACCGGTCGGATGCGGTTTGTAGCCGTCCGCGTACCAGTCCCGGCACCACTCCCAGACGTTGCCGTGCATGTCGTAAAGCCCGCGGGCGTTGGGGGCCTTCTGACCCGCCGGCTGGGTTGAGCCTCCGCGTGCGATTCCGTGCCAGGCGACCAAGTCGAGTGGGCCCGAGTACGGTCCGGTGGTTCCCGCACGGCAGGCGTACTCCCACTGGGCTTCCGTGGGAAGGGTGTAGGCCAGACCTGCCGGAAGCCGCCCCGCGACCCGTTCTCGTTCCGTCAGACGTCGGCCAAATTCCATCGCATCCTTCCAGGAGACGCTTTCGACCGGGGCGTCCGCTCCAAGCTCTTTGAAGGCGCTCGGATTCCGTCCCATCAGGATCGACCATTCCCGCTGCGTCACTTCGTATTGGCCCAGCCAATAACCCTGGCTCAAGCGTACCGGGATCTGAGGGCCTTCCTCGGGGGACCGTCCGTCCTCCTGAGCGGGGCTGCCAAGATCGAAACGGCCCGGCTCGATCCAGCGGAGGACCAGACCGAGATCCGGGATGGTGAACGTTTGTCCGATTTTCGGGACCGGGATCTCAGTCAGTTCGATTTGGACAATTTGGGTTTCGCCCGAGCCAACGGTGGCTTCCGCCGTGGCGGGCAGGTAGCCGGGCAGGGTAACCGAGAGCTGCACCTTGGCTCCTCGCACCCGCTCCAGCGATTGCGGTGCCGGCCCGAGCGTGGTTCCTGATTCGTCAACCAGAAGTGCGCCTGCGGGATGCGTGCGAACGCTGAGCGTGCCGATAAAACGGGGCTGCCAGCGTTGGAAATCCCGATCCTCGCGACCCGCGAGCAGGGAAAGCGGCAGCATGCGCGACTGCCAGTCCGCGGGCAATGCCTCCCTCCCTGGCTCGTCGAGGTACGACAAACCCCGACGCAGTTCCGCGAGAAAACGATCGACCGCCTCCGGTTCGTCCCTCCGGACCTGCGCGTACGCTTCCGCGGGCCACGACGCGCTGGCGACCGATGTTTCGACGAGGCTTCGGCCGACTTCCCGGTAGCGACGATTGCGGGGTTCGTCGGCATGCAGCGTCCAAAGGTCCACCACCACCTGCGCCTCCAAGGCAGCCGCGTCGGGGTCGCCCGCGAGGAGCAACTGGGCGGCCGTTTTCAAGCGGACGCGGGCCGGGTGCTGGACGATAAATTCCACGAGCCATTGCCGATAGGATTCGAGCAACGACCGGCGCTGGCGGGTCCACTCCAAGGACCATCCGCCCTGAACTCCCAGTTCCCGTTCCCGGGCCCGCAATTCGGAGATGCCGAGCTCCACTGCGGAGAGTCGGCGCGATTCGGTTTCCAACTGCGTCTCCACCTCCGCGAGGCGACCGTGAACCTGCAAGTGGAGGGCGGCCCGGCGCTCGGTTTCACGCTGTTGCGCGAGCGCCTGCTGAGCCGCCGCGAGACGATCGGATTCCTGGCGCTGCTGCTCCGCGGAGGCTTCCCTTTTTGCCTGTTTTTCCTCCCGGGCTCGCGCAGCGTCCGCCGCTTCTGCGGCGGAGCGCGCCGATTCCTGCCGGGCGACGTCCGCGAGGCGGATCATCTCGGACTTGGCGTGTTCGGCTTTCCACCACCAGAGACCGGCGGCGACGAGCATGGCGAACACGGCCAAGGGAGCGATCCAGAGATCCAAGCGCAAGGGCAGGCGACCCGGCCGTCCGGGACCGAATAAGCCGAACACGGTCGGGGCCAGCACGTGACCGGAAACCACTGCTTTCTCGCCGGCGGATAGGTCTATTTCCGGTGAGATTCCACTGAGATCCTGGGCAGTCGCGGCCAGTTCAACGGTCTCATACGCCCGCGTTAGTTGCTCAAGGGAAAGTCGATAGCGGGAGCGCAGCCCGTTCGTGGGGGCGAAGCGAAGTTTTCGCTCAAGCAGCAGGCTCTTTCTCTGAAATAGACTTTGCCGGGCTTCAGCGGAAGCCTCCGGACCCAAGCCGAGGATTTGCACCGCCTCGGAAAGACTCAGGGAAAACTCGTCCATATCATGCGCAAGCACCTTTAATAAAACGGAAACTGGAATCGCTGGCAAGCGGAGGATCACTCTTCACGGCTATAGTACGTTGCGTGGCCAACTTACCGGATTCAGCGGGCTTCCGCAGCCAAATTCGTGCTATTTGGGTCAAGCAGCGGCGGTTCTCTTCCGACTCACCCCTTGACCTCCCGCGCGGGCGCGCTTGCCTGCCAGTTGACGTCCATGAGCACCCATCCCTTCACCGACCCTTCGTTCGCCATCCAGTGGTCCGACCACATTCCGGAGCGGATCATCCCTGATCTGGAGGCGGCTCTGGAGCGCGCGCAGGCGGCGATCGATTCGATTGCCGGGCTCGATTTGGGGGCGGTGAATTACGATTCGACGTTTCTGGCGCTGGAGCGGGCCACCGAAGAGCTGAACTTCGCATGGGGAAAGGTGACCCACCTGCAGTCAGTGTCCGATTCGCCGGCGATTCGCGAGGCTCACAACGCCCTGTTGCCCAAGGTATCGGCTTTCTTTGCGAAGATTCCCCTGAACCCGGCGCTTTGGCTCCGTTTGAAGACTTTCATGTCGGGACCGGCCGCCAAGGCCTTGACCGGCATCCATGCCCGTCTGATCGACGAGACGGAGTCATCGTTCCGTCTCGCGGGAGCGGATCTGCCGGATGAGATGCGGGCACGCCTTGAAGCATTGCAATGTGAGCTGGCGCAACTGACCCAGAAATATGCGGAAAACGTCCTCGACTCGACCAACGCCTGGCAGTTGCTGATCGAGGATGAGGCGCGTCTGGCCGGCCTGCCGGCGCACGCGAAGGCCGCGGCGCGGGCGAGCGCCGAACGCAAGGGCCTTGGCACTCCCGAAAAACCTTTCTGGCGCTTTACGCTCCACGGTCCGTCGATCGAGCCGGTCATGGCCTATGCCGAAGATGAGGATTTGCGCCGGCAGGTCTGGACGGGTCTGGCCGGGATTGGTGCCGATGCGCCCTTCGACAACAGCGCGCTGATTCAGCGCATCCTGACCCTTCGAGCCGAGAAATCGGCGCTCCTCGGCAAGTCTCATTTTGCGGATCTTGTGCTGGAACGGCGGATGGCCAAGACGGGCGACCGGGCGCTGGCTTTCATCGAGGACCTCAAGCGTCGCGCAGAGAAGGCGTTCGCCAAGGAATGTGCAGAGCTGGAGGCGTTCAAGGCGGCGCAGACCGGTACCGCGGTTGGTCCGTTGAAGGCTTGGGAAGTCGGTTACTGGTCCGAGCGTCTGCGAAAGGATCGCTATGATTTCGACGAGGAGGCTCTCAGGCCCTACTTCCCGATGGACCGGGTGATTCCCGGTCTCTTCGAACTGGTCAATCGGGTGATGGGCCTGCGGGTGGAGGAGCACGCGAGCGGGACCTTCCAAGCCTGGCATCCCGAGGTGAAGTACTACGATCTCTTCGACCATCATTCGCGCCACCTCGGGTCGTTTTACGCCGACTGGCACCCCCGCGAGTCCAAGCGTGGGGGGGCTTGGATGGGCTATCTGCTGACCGGTGGTCCAACGCCTGAGGGCAAGCGGGAGCCGCATCTCGGTTACATCTGCGGGAATCTCACACCTCCGGTGGACGGAAAACCCGCCCTCTTGACCCACCGCGAAGTGGAAACGGTGTTTCACGAGTTCGGGCACCTGCTGCACCATCTCTTGGGTGAGGTCGAGATCAAGTCCCTCAACGGCACCAACGTGGCGTGGGATTTTGTCGAGCTGCCGTCCCAGATCATGGAGAACTGGACTTGGGAGCGCACGGGTCTCGATCTGTTCGCGCGGCATCACCAATCGGGCGAACCGATTCCGGACGAGTTGTACGGAAAAATGCTCGCCGCCCGCCGGTTTCGCGGAGCCTGCACGGTGATGCGCCAGATCCAGTTGGCCAAAATGGACTTGGTGATGCACCTGCGAACGGCGGATTTTCTCGAAGGCGATGTTGAGGCCAAGGCCCGGGCAGTGGTTTCCGACTGCATGATCCCGACCGTTCCTCCGGGACGCACAATCGTGAAACGGTTCAATCACCTCTTCAGCGATCCGGTGGGTTACGCCGCGGGCTATTATTCGTACAAGTGGGCCGAGGTCCTGGATGCCGACGCCTTCACCCGCTTTCAGCGCGAGGGTGTTTTCAATCGCGAAACCGGGGCGGCGTTCATCGAGCATATCCTCAGCAAGGGTAATTCGGCCGATCCGGGGGAACTGTACCGGGCTTTCATGGGTCGGGACCCTGATATCGCTGCGCTTCTCGCTCGGAGCGGGCTGACCGCAGCCTGAGTCCGGGCTGCCCCGGACGGGGTGACGCGTGCGGGTGATCTCCTTCATGCGTCGTGCTTTCTACATTTTAGGTGGGCTCGGGGTTGCGCTGATCCTCACGGCCGTCTCCCTTCCTTGGTGGCTGGGCGGGGCGGCGCGCGGGTTGGGTGGGTCCAGGGGACTGACGTTTGGCCGGTATGAAACCGCAGGTTATGGCCGTTTTGTCCTCACCGATGTCGCGTTCGTGCGACCCGGGTTCGTGGTGCGCGCCGGCCGCATTGACGGCCAGACACCTTTGGTCGGGCTTTGGGCCAGAGCCCGGGGCCGACCGGGTGAGTGGCGGGTGGATCGATGGCGTGTGGAGCTCAACCCCAGCCGTCCACCTGCCGAGTCGTCTGGTCCGCGGGGTTGGTTGCCCCTCCGCTCGCAGTTGTTGTCGATCAAGCTCGGGCTGCAACGATGGTTGCCACCGACGCGCTCCGCCGAAGGCGAAATAGTCTGGGACCAAGGCCTCATCAAGGTGGGCCGCGCCGACTGGATGCCGGATGGGCGGCTGGACTTTTCCGGCCTCGCCTGGCGCGAACTCTCGGTTTCCGGGCGCATCGATTGGCCGTTCGAAGGAGATCTCTCCTTGGAGCTTGCGCAAAGCGACACCGACGGATTCTCCGGCGTGATCAAAAGTGCCGATCCGGGGTCCTCTCTCAACGGCTTGCTCCGGTTTGCGGGAAACGAGGCGTCATGGTCCGCCTCCTTCGCCCCGTCCGGTTGGCTTCCAAGCGAACTACGGCTGGAGACGGGTGAATGGCGTCTGCCGGCCGATCGACTTCGCTTGGCGCCGGCTTACGACGCCGTCATGGGCGCTCTGGAGCTCACATGGAAAGACGAACGTGCGGAAGTCATTGTCCAAGCGCGGGCCCAGAATGATCAGGAGGCCGATCCGACGGCACCTCCCCTGACGTTGAACGTCCGGGCTCAAGGAGATTTCGCCTCCCTCAGCCTTGAAACGTTCGAGATCGATGCGCCGGGTTTGACCGCGCGACTCAACCAGCCGGTGGTCATTGCCCAAGGAGGAAGGCTGCTCTCGCCGGATTCTCGGTTCACGGTCTCCGCTGACCTCGGGAACTTCCCGTGGATGGAAGCGAAGGGTTCGATCGAGGGGGAAGTTGTTCTGGAACGGCTCTCCACCGGACGGCCTCTGGTGACCGCGCGCCTTCGGGGACGTGACCTTTCGGGACCGGGATGGATCGTCCCGGCCTTGTCCGGCGACGGGCATCTGGATTGGCCGCGACTTGAGGTCACCCAGTCATCCCTGCAACTCGGGGCGAATGATGTCCTTTCCCTTGTTGGATCCGCCGACCTCGCCTTGGGAACGCTCGCAGGAGTAACGATCGAAGGACGCGTTTCCCGGCAGACCCTGGAACGTTGGTTGCCTGGTGAATTGGGGTTTGAAACGGCGACGCTGGAGGCGCGGGTCCAAGGACCGTGGCGGTCGTTCGAGCACGAGGGGCAACTGGCGGTCGAACAACTGGTGATTCCGCGCGTGGCACCGCTCAAACTCCGGGTAGGCTGGCGCGGAGTAGGCCGCGTCGTCGGGGCGATCGATGGCCATCTGATCGCAGGGACGTCCCGGATCGATCTGGAAGGCGTGCTCCAGCCCGACCGGATCGAGCTTTCGGCGTTGCGGCTGCGTCAGGGCGACCAGGAAACGCTCAAGCTCCGATCGCCGACCGTGGTTCGTTGGAGTCCGCACCCCGGGGCGGAGCCCTTTTCGCTCGATGGGCCGGGAGGTTCGATTGGGGGGCGCTTTCGTTATGGCGAGATCGGAGACCTTTTGCTGGAGGCGAACGGGATATCCCCGTCGCTGCTGGTGGATTTTCTGCCGGAGCTTTCCGGTCTCAATTGGGTGGTCGACTCGCTGCGGCTCGAGGCGGACTGGGACCGGGGCCCGGCAACGTTTACCGGCGTGGCTGCCGGGCGTTTGCGGTCGGGCTCGGAAGCCCCGGCTGATGTAAAGGTGAGCCTGCGCGGAGATCCCGAAGGAATCTGGGTCGAACGGGCCGAGGTCTCGGTGGCGAACGAGGTGGCGTTGAGCGCCCGGGGGCGAGTTCCAGTCACGTTTGACCTGTTTCCCTCCGCGGTCGCGCGATTGCAGGAGGATGCTCCGCTCGAAATCGAAGCGCACTCGGGCGTGAGTCGAACGTTCTGGACGCGCCTTGGAGAACTGACGGGTTTGCAGCTGCAGGAACCGGAGCTCGATCTTCTCGTGTCCGGCACGTGGAGGAAACCCCGGGGTGAGGCGACGCTTCGCATCGCCCGGCTCTCGCTCGCGTTTGCCCCCAAAGGCTTTCGAGTGCCTCCGATCGATGCGCTCACCGCCCGCTGGGTGGGTGACGGGGAGCGGGTGACACTCGAGGGATTCACCGCAAGGGTGGCAGGGCAGGCAATCGCCGCCGACGTCCAACTCAAGTTGCCCGCGGTCCGGGAGGAGTGGACCAAGCCGGCTCCCTGGTTCTGGGAAAACCTCCGAGCGAGTATTCGGATTCCAGATGCGGATCTGACGGCGCTTTCCGTTTACCTGCCCGCTTGGATCGGCACGGGCGGCAGGCTTTCGCTGGACGTTGCCATCGCGCCGGGAGCGCAGATCGCGGGTAACCTGAGCGTTCGCGACGCGAGTTCGCGGCCTTTGGGCCCTCTGGGGATCTTACATGAAATCGCGGCTGATCTTGAGTTCGCCGGTCGTCGCCTGGAGGTGAAACGCCTTGAAGCGAAAAGCGGGGGACAACCGGTCGTGGTCACCGGAACCGCCGAATGGACCGACGACGGTCGGCTCGATCTCGGTCTTGCGCTCAAGGGGGAGAATCTGCCGCTGGTCAGGCGGGCTGGACTTTTGCTCCGCAGCGACCTGGACCTGCGCCTGTCGGGTGGCGGCAAGGGAGAAGCCCGGGTCACCGGAACGGTGCGCTTGCGGGACAGCCTTGTGCTGACCGACCTGCGTTCATTGATCCCAAAGGGAGGACCGCGAGGTGCTCCCGCTCGTCGCGCTCCGTACTTTTCCATCGAAGCGGAGCCCTTTGCCCGCTGGGCGCTTGAGATTGAGGTGAACGGTCCGCGTTTTCTCCGTCTTCGTACTCCCGTGTTTTCCGGACTGGCCTCGGCACGCGCACGACTGGGAGGCACCCTGTTGGAGCCGCGAGCGGTCGGAGAAGTCACCCTTGACGAAGGTTCCGTGACCCTTCCCTTTGCGACCTTCCGCGTTCAGCAAGGCGTGGTGAGTTTGACGGAGGCCAACGCCTTTGATCCGCGGATCGCGGTCGTGGCGGCGAGTCGGCGCTTTGGTTACGATCTCCGCATGGAGGTCGCGGGAACGGTCACCTCACCGGCCGTGACCTTCTCGTCGAGTCCGCCGCTCGATTCGGCAAAAGTTCTCCTGATGGTCATGGCCGGGGAGGCACCCCTCGACGAAGTCACGTACTCCGGCCAGCAGCGGATCATGCGTTTGGGGACGTATCTGGGGCAGTCGCTGCTTTCGCGCGTCCGCTCCGATCCCGCCCGAGCCGAGCGCTTTTCCTTCACCACGGGCGAACGGGTGTCGCGGCAAGGACGAGAGACCTATGGGTTTGAGTACCCTTTGGATGACCGTTGGTCGCTGGTGGGCGAGTATGACGAATTCGATGAATACAATCTGGGGGTGAAGTGGAGGGCGTTCTTCGAGCAGCCGGACCCTCCCGAGGAAAAAGGGGAGCCCAAACCATGAGGCGCTCCACACGATGGTTCGCCTGGCTCCTGATTTGCGGAATCGTTCTGCCTGCGGCGGCGCTGACCGGCAGCCCGAGCGGGGATGTAGTCGCCGCAGGACCGTCATCGTCCAAGAAGCAACGCGCCGACCTCAACGTTTCCGGACTCGGATTCTGGTCCAGTCGCGAGATGCAGGCGACGCTGGAGCGACTTCTCGGGGAGGAGCGCGGGCCGTTGCTCGATGGGAACGCGATCGAGGACGCGGTGTTTCTCTTGCTCTCGTCGCTCGGAGAGACGGGCTTCCTGTCGCCGACGATCCGGGTGAAAGTGACGGATGAGTCGGGCCGGACGAGCGAAACGGTCTTCGATTCGACCCTGACGACCCAACTGCCGCGACCGCTCTTCGCATCCGGTGTCGAGTTTCAGGTCGACCGTGGCATCAGGTCGGTCGTTTCCCGCGTCGAGGTGGTGCCGGCTGAGCGCGGGGCCATGAGCGCAAACGCTGAAACCTGGAAGGGCGGGATGTCGGACGCGGAGGTGCGCGAATATTTCCTTCCGCGGGTCTTTGGATGGGTAGGGGAGTCCGAGCGGGCCTATTCACCGGCCCGATTGAGCCGGGCGTCCGACAACCTGCTGGAGGAATTCAGGATCCGCGGTTACCCGGATGCGATCGTCACGGCCAAGGCCGCCCGGTCGGCGGAACTGAACGGGGAGGTCGATGTGACCGTTTCGGTGCTCTCCGGTCCTCGCTGGGAGGTCGCCACACTGTCGATGGAGGGGTTGGAGGACACCGGGGTGTCGTTCGACCCCGGGCACTGGACGGGGGTGCCCTGGACCTCGCTCTGGCAGCAGGACGTCGCGGAGCAGATCCGGCGTGCGTGTTATACGGTCGGATACCCGGACGTGCGGATTGGGTTTGAGCGGACGGTTCTGAGTGAGTCCGAAGGACGGAGAAACGTCGGGGTTCTGGTGCGGGTGAATCCGGGGAAGGCGGTTCGGATCGGCGCGATCCGGTTTGAGGGCAATGTCACGACGGATGAACGGGTGCTGAGGCGCCGCGTCCGTCTGACCCCGGGCGACCCGTTGAATCCCCTGCGGGTCGAGCAGGCTCGGGAGCGCATTGGCCGTCTGGGCGTATTTTCGATGGTGACCGCCCGGACCGAGGGCGGCAGCGGAGAGGAGCGCGATCTGGTCTTCACGGTCCGGGAGCTTCCCCGTTGGGAGGCGAGCCTGCTGGCCGGCTACGGCAGCTACGAACAACTGCGCGCCGGACTGGAATGGCGGCAGACGAACCTGTTCGGACGAGCCCACCAGGGGCGCCTGCTCCTCGTGCAGTCGATCAAGAGCACGCGTGCCGACTATCTCTACTCGGTGCCGGAGCTCTTTGGTGAGACCGTGGACGGCACCGCGCGTCTTTTCGGGTTGAATCGTCAGGAGGAGGCCTTTGAGCGAGAGGAGTATGGTGCCAATCTCGCCCTGCGTCGTCGTTTCGGCCGCCGTGGTCTTGAGGGTCGTCTGGGTTACACCTACCAGGTCTTGCGTAATCGCGACAACGAGCTGACCACACGAACCACCGACGATTCGCTGGTCAAAGTGGGCAGTGTCGATGCCGGGCTCACGTGGGAGCGCCGCGACAACCCGCTTCGCCCGCGACGCGGGTACCGAGCGTTCGTGCAGGCGGAGGTTGCGAGTCAGGGACTGGGTGGCGAGGTGGACTATCAGGTGTTCGAGATCGGATCCTCCTACCATACGTCCTTTGGATACGGACGGTGGATTCATCTGGGTCTATCCCATGGAGTGATCACAACGCTGGGAGCGGACAATGATCGTGAACTTCCGGTGAACAAACGCTTCTTTCCCGGTGGTGAGAACAGCATCCGGGGCTTTCAGAAAGGGGAGGCGGCGCCGCGTGGAGCCGACGGGCGATTTGTGGGCGCGAAGAGTCACTTGACGTTCAACTTCGAACTGGAGCAGGCACTGACGACGAACTTCTCGGTGGTCGGGATCTTCGACGGCGTGGGGATCGCCGCAGCGCTGGCCGACTATCCCTTTCAGGACCTTCTGTATTCGGCCGGGATCGGCCTTCGGTATCAAACGATCGTGGGGCCGGTCCGAGTCGAATACGTCCGCAATTTGAATCCCCGGCCCGACGATCCGCGCGGAACCCTGCAGATCGCCGTCGGTTTCCCCTTCTGAGGCGCGTCCCATGGGTGCGGTTTCGGTTCCGCTCAGCAGGGAAGCGATCAGTTGGGGGTGCCGTGGCGGCGAAAGCGTCGTCAGGTCAGGGAGCGGTCAATCGGCGTGAAGTGCGACCATCGGATCGACCCGGGTGGCACGAATCGCGGGCGCAAGACTGGCGATGAGTGCGACGATCGCGAGCAGCAGGGAGACGGTCAGGTAGGTCAGGGGATCCCGCGGGCTGACTTCGAAGAGGAAATTGCCGATGCCCTGTTCAGCCAGGATCGCGACGAGCAGACTCATTCCCAGCCCCAAACCAAGTCCGATCAGGAGCTGCCACGCACCCTGTTTCAAGACCATGGTGAGAATGGCCCTGGCATCGGCACCCAGAGCCATGCGCACGCCGAACTCCTGGGAGCGCTGATTGACTGAAAAACTCATCACGCCGTAGAGACCGACCGCGGCCAAAATCACCGCCACGGCGCCGAAGATGCCGAACATTGCGGCGACAATCCGGTTCTGACCGAGGAATCCGTCAATGCTGGTCTTCGGGGTTTCGACGAAGTACGGCGGCAGATTCGGGTCAACCTTTCGGATGACATTGCGCACCGCCTGGGCGGCCGCGTCGCCGCGGATGCCGCCTTGGGGACGGGCCACGATGGTCCCAAACTGGGGGGCCACGGCCGCCTCCGCCAGCGGACCCTGGGCGGTCGCAAAGTAGGGCAGGTAGAATCCGGCGTTGTCTCCTTGGTCGTTGAACGGGGGGAGCATGCGGACATCGGTCGCGACCCCGATGATCTGCCGCCAGGGACCGGGTGTGCCTCCCTTTTGCACCGCGGCTCGAAACCGTCGTCCGATCGGACTCTCGGCACCGAAGTGTTTCCGCGTGAAGGAGGCGTTGACCACCGCGACGGGCAGCCGCTGATCCGAGTCTTCATCGGTGAACCCGCGTCCCTCCAGCAAGCGCTGGCCCATCACCGCGTGGTACCCGGAAGAGACGTTTTCAAACTGGGCCTGGGTTGCGTCGGAGTCCCGGGCGTAAACCTTGCCTTCGATCTCGACCTGCACCTGCCCGGAGAAAATCATCCGGAACCGATTCGTCAGCGCGGCGTCCTCGAGTTCGGGCGTGGCGCGCAGTTCACGAATCAGTTTCTCGTAGAAGAGCTGCCGTGAGTCCGCCGTGGGGTAGTCGCCTTCCATCAGGCCAACCCGGGCGGCGATGACACCGTCGGTATCGTAGCCGAAATCAATTTCCTGCTGCTTGAGGATCGACTGGACCTGGAGCAGGGCGCCAATCAGCAGAATCGAGGTGATGACGATCTGAAAGATGACTAACCCCCGGGTGATCACGCCCACCGAACGTCCCGTGTTGCCCCGGCCCGATTCCTTCAGGACCTCCACGGCGCTGGTTCGGGAGGCCAGCCATGCCGGCACCAGACCGGACACGATCGCGGAAAGGGCGGTGGCCCCGCAGACGAATGCCAGGACGAAGCCGTCGACCTTGAACTGCATCCACGAGGGGATCGGATTCGTCATCGTGGAGGTGGCTGCCTGCAGGAAATCCGTGGCCCAGAGTGCCAACGCCACGCCGACGATGGCGCCGATTCCCGCCAAGACCAGGTTTTCGGTCAGCATCTGGCGCACGAGGCGGCTGCGGCTTGCCCCGAGAGACGAGCGAATCGCGAGCTCCTTGGTCCGCAGGGTCGCCCGTCCGAACTGCATGTTCATCACGTTGACGCATGCGATCAGGAGGACCCCGACACAGAAGGCCATCATCGTGAAGAGGAGTCCGGTCAGGGCTCCGCCGGTGAAGACTTGAATCAAGGGTCGCACCCAACCTTGGGAAAACTGGCGGTTGGTGTCCGGGTAGGCCTCGCCGAACTGCCGTGCGATCGTGGTGGCTTCCGCGGAGGCGGACTCGAGCGTCGCGCCTGGCTTGAGCCGTGCGATCACCGAGATGAAATTCACGCCGCGATCGTTCCGCGGACGTGGAGGAAACTCGGTGTTCACCGGGATCCATAACTCCTCGTTGTTGGGAAAGGCAAACTTCGGTGGCATCACGCCAATGATCGATGCGGCGCGGCCGTTGATTCGGATGGACTGGTTGAAGACGGAAGGGTCCGCGCCGAACTCGCGACGCCAGAGCGCGTCCGTCAGGATCACCGCTTTGTTCACTCCGGGCTGATCCTCCTCCGGCAGGAAGTCGCGGCCGAGTGCCGGTTTCACTCCGAGCGTGCGGAAGAAGTCATGCGTCACATAGCCCCCGGTGAGCCGTTGCGCGACTCCCCGGTGGGTCAGGTTGATCGTTGACCCGTTCAGATAGCCGGAAAAGGCGGAGAACGATGTCTGCTGCGCCTTCAGATCGACGAAGTCCGAGGTCGTCATCCGGGCATTGAAATCGGCCGGGGTGAAGTTGATCGGATCGACGAACTGCACGTCGACCAGCTCCTCGGGAGCTGGAAAGGAGAAGCCCTTGAGCAGCACTCCGTTGACGACCGCAATCATCGTCGTGACACCGCAGATACCAAGTGCGAGCACGAAAATCGCGAGGGCGCAGAATCCCTTTTCCTTGGCGAGCACGCGGAGGCCGATGCGAAAATCCTGAAGGAGGGTCTCGAAAAACATGGGTGCTTTGGTCCGTTGATGAAGATAGGTGTGTCTCGATCGGTTCGTCCGGCGAACGCACGGAGGACGCGCGAGGTGAGCCGGCAAAGTGAGACGACGCCGGTAGTCGCCCGTCTCGGGGTCGGGACGGATCAGGACTTGGCTTCGACCCGTTCCTCGACGACGCGACCGTCAAAAATGTGGATGGTGCGGTCCGCATGGCGGGCGAAGCGGGCATCGTGTGTGACCATCACGATGGTTGCTCCCGCCTTATGAAGCTCGCTGAGCAGCTGCATCACCGCGTCGCCGTTCTTCGAGTCGAGGTTGCCGGTGGGCTCGTCGGCCAGCAGCACCGCCGGCTTGCCGGCGAGCGCGCGGGCGACAGCCACGCGTTGTTGCTGTCCACCGGAGAGTTGGGATGGCAGGTGTTTGGCCCGGTGGCCCATGCCGACCTTTTCGAGGGCTTCGTTCACGGCCGCCTTGCGTTCGGCCGCCGGCATGCCGCGGTAGGTGAGGGGAAGCTCCACGTTCTCGTAGACCGTGAGATCCCCAATCAGATTGAACGACTGGAAGATGAAACCAATCTCGCGATTGCGGATCCGGGCGCGCTCCGGCAGCGACAAGTCCTGCACCGGGCGGCCGTTCAGCAGGTACGTGCCTTCCGTCGGCGAATCGAGCAGTCCGAGGATCGAGAGCAGGGTTGATTTGCCGCAGCCGGAGGGACCGGCGATGGCCACATATTCGCCCTTGCGGATGTCAATGTGAATGCCGGAAAGCGCGTGGGTTTCGACTTCGTCGGTCAGAAACACTTTGGTGACACGATCGAGTTTGATCAGCGAGGACATGGAGGAGGATGGGTGCGGTCGGGTGGTCGTCGGAGGACGTGGCGAAAGGCGGCCGGAAGCGCGACTTCAGGGGTGGCTGTCGAAGGCGACGAGGGTGGCCAGAGCAGCGATGATAAAAAGGGCGACGATCATGGATTTGGATCAGTTGAGTTTAATCCGGTCGGAGCTGTCCCATTGCGACATATCGGACAGGATCACCTGGTCGCCGATTTCGAGACCGCCGAGGATTTCAACCGTGTTGACCGAGCTTCGACCGAGGCGGACCTGCGTGCGGGCGGCGTGCGAACCCTCGCGGTCCAACCGGAAAATACCGACGACGCCCCCCTCCTGACCGAAGGCGGGCCGCCCGACGAAAAGAACATCGTCGAGACGCTCCAACTCGATGGTGCCATCGATCGAAAGATCGGGACGCGCGCCCTTGGGAAGGCTTCCACTCAGGCTGACATCGACCAGCACCGTGCCGTTCTGGACCGCCGGATCCACTCGGATGACCCTCCCGGCGACGATCCCGTTGCGGGTGTCGATCGAGGCGAGCTGACCGATCTGGATGTCCTTGGCCTGCGTCTCCGCGATGCGGACCTCCGCCTTCAATCGGGATGGATCGGCGACGCGCGCGAGATTGGCACCTGGCTGGACCTGGGCACCGACCTCGACCGGAAGTTGCTGCAGGACCCCGCTCATCGACGCACGAACCTGCAAGGCTCCGAGCTCGGCGAGGCGGAGCCTCACCTGAGCCCGCAGGCGGTTGCTCTCGGCCTGTTTGACCGCGAGCTGAGGGGCGATCGAGTCCTTGGAGAAAGCGAAGCGCTTCTGCTCAATTGCGTTCTGGATCGACGACTCATCGGCTGTCACGCGCGAGAGGCGCATTTCCAACGAGGAAATCAGGCCGTCTTTGAACAGCTCATCGTTGACCTCCGCGCGAAGCTTGGCCTGTTCAAACTCGCTCTTGGCGCGAGCCGCGGCAGCTTCGGCCTCGAGCAGATTGCGTTCGAGCTGGACCTTCAGATTGACCAACTCGGCCTCGACCGCATCGAGTTGGGATTGAGCGTTGTCCGCCGCCTGCTCGACCTCGGGATTGTTCAGGATAAGAATGATGCTGTCCGGTTCGACGACGGCTCCTGGTCGGAGAACGATCCGCTCGACCCGGCCTTGGGTTCGGGCGGCCACCCAGCGAATTTCCTCGGGAACGAGGGTTCCCAAACCGCGTACCTGACGGATCATTGGTCCCCGCTTCACCGTATCGACCCAGACCAAGTTCCGCTCCACGGTGGGAGCCGCCGGTTTCAGGCGGGACAGCAGCACCGTCAAGCCCACTGTCACGACGACGGCGATCGCACCGAGCAGGATGCGTCGATTGCGGCGGGCTTTGGCTTGAGAGGGGCGGGGAATATCCATGCGAGGCGAGCGTTGACCGTTGGATTGCAGTCCCTGTGCCAAGCTTCCGAAATTCAGTTAAACCATTGATTGTAAATATCTAATGTTGATCTGGCGGTCGCCGGAATCGTTTCGGACGGGCGTTCATGGGATTGAGGCGTCCCAAAAATGGGATCGATCAATGCCCCTGCGTTGCCTCGGGGGACTGCAGATACTTGTGTTTGGCGAGGCGCCAGGCAGTGACAAAGAAGGCGGTGAGGGGAATGGCGAGGACCATGCCCATCAGGCCGTCGAGTGCGGTGCCCCAGAAGAAAATGGCGACGATGATCATGACCGGGTGGAGGCCGGTACGGTCCGACATGATCTTGGGTGTGAGGAGCAAGCCCTCGATGTTCTGCACCACGATCTGCACGCCGAGCGTGAGGGCGAGGAGCTTCCAGCCCCCGTCCGGCTGGAAGAGCGCAATCGGCACGGTGATCACGAGGCCAAGGATCGATCCCAGGTAGGGGATGATGTTCAGGAAACCGAGGATCATGCCAACGAGTGCCCCGAACTTGAGCCCCACGAGACTGAAGCCGATGGCGTAGAGCACCCCCATGATCAGGCCGATGAACAGCTGTCCGCGGAAGAAGGAAACGATGATGGAGAAGAACTCATCGACCAGGAAGACCACATCGTTTCTGATGCCGGGACTGAGGAACGGCAGATGGTCCCGCAACCGGCTGGTCGGTTGCGCGCGCGAGAGGAGGAAGAAGATCAAGTAGATCGGAACCACCGCCAGGTGGGTTGCGAACGTCAGCACCCCCATCAAGCCGGTGCCGGCTGCCTTGAGGGAAGGGACCGCGAGCTTGAACAATCCCTGCAGCTCCTGGGTTGCCTGTTCGACCAGCGATTTGATGGTCGGGTTTTCGAGCTGGCGCCCGGCGATGTGAGCCCAGTCGGGATAGTGGGTGCGGATGTACTCGGATCCGTCCCGCCAAAGGACCGGCAGGAAGGCGATCAATTCGAGTACCTGATCAACGGCGGGAGGTACGATCACGAGGAGGAAACCGCCAAAAAGGACCAGCATCGCCCCGGTGACGATGATCACCGCGAGGAGACGACGTCCCTTGATGCGCGCCTCGATGATCTCCACGACCGGACGGAGCATGAGGGCGATGATTCCGGCAACGGCGAGCGGCCAGAGCACGCCGGCGAATTTTCCGACGATCAGACCGAGAAGATAGAACCCTCCGATCGTGAAGATCCCAAGGACGGCGAACGCGGTGCTCGCCAGCGAGGCGGCGATGATCTTGCGCTGGCCGACGGACAGAAGGGCCTCGCCGTGACGACGTGGGTCAGATTCGGACATGCGCGCAAATTCAACCGGAAGGAGCTCCCTCGGCCAGCCTGGTTTTCAAAAACCGCGCTTGAATCGTTGAGTCTGCAGCGACTTCGGCCCTGCGAAGCTGGGGGAACCGCGGGGTCGCCCGTGGGGGAGGGGGGGAGTGGATCAGTCGCTCAAACGACGCTGCAACCAGGCGTCGAGACGCGCCGGATTTACGATCGTCAGGGCCGCGCCCTTGACGTTGAGCAGTCCGAGATCGCGGAATTGGGCCAGTGTCCGCGAAAGCGTTTCCGCCGTCGTGCCGAGTTCCGCGGCGAGCACCCGCTTGGTGGCGGAAAGGCGGATGACGGTGGAGGTGGAAGTTGGCGGTTGCGGGCAGCGTTTGACCAGCCAGTTGGCCAAGCGGGTTTCCACGTCTTTCAACGTCAGATCGTCGAGCATGCCCACGAGCACCCGCAGATGTTGACTCATGGAGCCCAACATCCGCATGGCCAGATCCGGGCGTTGGGAGACCAGACCCAGGAACTCAACCTTGGGCACGATCAAGACCGAGCTGGCCTCGACCGCCCGGGCATCGGCCGGGTAACCGGTGGGCGACGCCAATGCGGCCTCGCCGAGCGATTCCGGCGGCCGAAACACGTGAATCACCTGTTCTTTGCCGGCGGCATTGACCCGGTGGACATTCACCGTGCCTCGCTGCATGATGTAAAAGCCCTCCGCGGGCTCTCCCTCCCGGAAGAGATACGCGTCTTTCTCCAAGGACCGCAACCTCAGCAATGAGGCGATTCCGTCCAAGTCCTGCTCGGAAAGACCTTGGAAGAGCTGGCAGCCACGGAGCGTCATTTTCAACGCGGTGGAGCGTAGCTCGTCCTTGTGCGGTAGTGGGGAGTGGGCCCTCATTTCGGCAGTAAGGCTGGCCGAGGCCCTCAGCGCACGCTCAATTCAACGCGCTCGCCGGGTTTGACGAATACAAAAAGGCCGGGTCCAGGAGGATCGCCGACGAAGGTTGATCGTCAGGGCATTTCCTCCGGACCCGGCCGGCGCTTGCGCGGGCGGCGTTCAGCCCCCTTTCTTCTCGCGCTTCGCCTGTTTCTTTTCCTTGGCGCTCTTCAGAGGCGCCTTCTTGGTCTCTTTTTTGGAGTTTTGTGACTTGGCCATGGTATGCGTTGGTTGTACCGACAGGCCGATGCGACGCGTTGTGCCTCGATTCGGCCACCCTTCGTCAGTTGCTCGCGCACCGTAAAAAGTCCGGCGCCGTCGCTCCCGATCTGAAGGTGAGCCGGTTATGCAATAAAACCGCGACCGAGTCGAACCTTTTCCGGAACTCAGGATCATTCGGCCGGAGCCTGGTGACGGCGGCCAGGGCCGATCGGGAATTGTTGGTCTCCTCGCGGCCGTGCCGCATCGACCGGCCGGGCGAATTCGAATGTTCAATACGGACGCCGGGGGCGGCCGTGGATTTGCCGGTCGCGACGACTGGCCCCGGCGTGTGAGGCGCGGTCCCGGCGATTGGGATCCAGCGCCCGTCCGGGCGGGGTCACCTGCGCTCGGGCGCGAGTTGCGGGTCCTGCCTTGCCCTCGCTCTCTTCGGGCAACACTGTTGGGGGCATGTGCGGTCGATACCGATTCAAGGACCCGAAACGGATTGCCGAAGCGGTGCGGGCGGTGTTGGGGGGCGATGCCACCATGGCGGAGTTTCTGCAGCGATGGAATGTCGCGCCGTCCCAGCTGCTGCCGGTTGCGCATGCTCATGAAGGGACATCGCGGGTGGAGAGCATGCGATGGGGGTTGGTGCCGTTCTGGGACAAGTCGGACAAACCCAAGATCGCACCGATCAACGCTCGCAGCGAGGAGGCCTTCGCCAAGCCGATGTTTCGCCAGTCGGTTCAGCGTCGCCGCTGCCTTGTGCCGGCCGATGCCTTTTACGAGTGGAAACGCCTGGATCAAAAAACCAAGATACCGTTTTGCATCGCCCGGCGGGAGGAGCGGCCCTTCTTTTTCGCGGGGATTTTCGAACCGGCGGTCGCGGACCTCCGGCCTGCGACCTTCGCCCTCCTCACGACCGCGCCGAACGAGCTGGTCGCGCGGATCCATGACCGGATGCCCGTGATGCTCGAAGGCGAACATGCGCGGGCCTGGCTTCGGGATGCCGCGCTCAGCGAAGGGGACTATCGCGCACTCTGCCTGGCCTACCCGGCGGAAGACATGGTTGCGTGGGAGGTCTCCACGCGGGTGAACAATCCCCGCAATGAGGCCCCGAACGTTTCCGAGCCGGTGAGCTGACTTTGTGCGACTTCGGCGACCCGCACGGTCGGGTGGGTCGGACGGCCTCCTTCCCGATCAGAAGCCCTTGAAGTGCTTCGGGTCGGTCGGGAGCTGGTAGCGCGTGGTATAGGTCTGGTTGCTCGCCGCCAGCTTCAGGAACACGTCGACCGGCACAATTTCAACCGGTCCGTCCAGCTGTCGGGTGATTTCCACCAGACTGTTGACGTCGTTCGATTCGCGCACATGGACCAGCAGGAAATAGGGCCGCTTGGAATTGATCGCGATCAGCTCGTTTAAATCCGCCGCGACCTCCTCCCGCGGACGCCGGGGGTCGATGTAATAGTCGTACGAAATCATCGCGCGCGTGTCGCGGAGATCACGGGTTCGCGCCGGACCATAACCGTTGATGAAACCGATCACGTCGGGAAACGCGGCATAGTAGCGGTCGACCGTTTCCTTGGTCAGATCGGCATTGCCGACATTGCCGTCCGCCGCGGAGTTGTCCATGATCTCCATGACGTGCTCGTCGAGCGTCGCCATGAGTTTTCTCGCGTCCTGCATCAACAGCTCGAACTTGTCCGCTGGGATGTGGTTCGGATACATGTAACCGGGCCCCGAAAGGCCGCCGATGAAGTAGTCGTTCTTCGTCGCACTCTCGTGAAAGTACTCGAGCGCCGCCGGCGAAAACTTGGTCCAGTTCATCGTGACCTGCCAGCCGAACGGAAGTTTGCCCCGACCGGGTTTGGTCCAGACGCCGATGCCAATGCTGTCAGACTGGACGAAGGAGAGATAAACCTTCTTTTCCGCCGTGAGTTTGGCGTCCAGCGCGACGTGGTGGTTGTTCTTGAATTTGAAACCGGGGGTGAAGCTGAACTGGCAGTTGAAGCTCAGGTTTGGCAGGTTGTGCAATCCCTCCATGCGCAGACCGTAACTTGAGAGCAGTGTCGTTTGCTGTTCCTCGGTGTCCTTGGCGTAGGAGTGCCACCCAAAGACCGTGGCCAGCGGCACGAGCTCGGAGTACAGTTTCTTGTTGAGGGCCACCTCCTCGGGGTGGATTGGATTCGCCGAGAGGTCATGGAAAAACATCTTTTGACGCACTCCCCAGTCGGCCATGGCCGGCATGCGCACGGCACCTGCGTGCCCTCCCATGAGCATGATCGACTCGTGCGTGCAGCGCGACCAGTAGCGCGTGTAGGCGTCTCGGTAGATCTGCGCGTCGGTCTGGCCGGTGTAGCGCCCGCGGAGGTCATCAATCTTCTTCAGCCCGTGGGCCTCGACCTGGGCGATCTGCGCGGCGGTGATCACGACGGCGTCTTCGAGTCCCGCGAGGGTGAAGGCCACGTTCATCGAGGCGCTGACCGCCGGCTCCCACACGACATAGCCCTTGGCGTATTTGGCGAAAAGCGCCAGCGCCGCCTCGGCGGTCTTGATTTCCGTGAAGGTGACGTGGTGCTTCCTTTGGTAAAACTCGAAGAGGGGTTCGGTGATTTCCCATTGGAAGTCCTTTGGATGGACCACGTAAAGCCGGGGCGCCGTCCGGTTGGCGAGGCCCTGCAGGCTTACCAGCAGGATCTTCTCTGGAAGCCCTTTCGCGACCTGCCAGTCTCCGTCAAAGTGCATGACCCAGGCCGCGCGCTCCGCGGATCCCGGAACGGCACCCGCGGCTGCCAGACTTGCCGGGAGCAGAACGATGGAAAGTAAAACGGTGATGAAGCGATGCATGGCTTATTTCCCTTCGGCGATTTTGGTGAAGCGATAGACAAGGGGTCTGCCCCGCGTGCTGTGCAGTTCGATCAGCTGCAGCTCCTGATCGCCTTCGATGAGGCGCAGTTCCTGGTAAATTCGCATCGGCGTCGTGTGTTGGGAGCTCTCCACCGGCACCGTCGCCTCGATCCGAAGCGTGCGTTCGCCATCGAGCCATTCTGCCCGAACCGGCGTCATCGATCCGGGCACGGGGTAGAGCGCCATGTGCCGCTGCTCAACCCGGAAGAAATCCTTGGCCATGGTGGGAGTGGCGGTGTCGACGGAATTGGTCATGGTCACCTTGGTGGCGCGCCATTGCATGTCGTGCTGCAGATTCACCCGAGAACCCTCGAGCCCGACGACGAGATCCCACGCAGTCCAGCCGTCGAGTGCGGTGCTCCGCTTGGGATCGAGCCTCCAGCGCCCTCCGAGCGCCGGGTTTGCCGCCCATGCCGCCAAAGGCAGCGCCAGCCAAACTCCGAGGACCTTCCAGGATGTGAAGTTCATGTCAGGGCAAATGAACACACCCAAACCCCCAATGACTAGCCCGATTCGTGTTCCCAACGAATTGTAAGCTGTTAAACACAGCGTCATAAATAATTAAACACGCCAGTTTTGGAGGTTCCCGCGGCCGCGCCCGGGCGTC
>Ga0163144_10001061_pt1 | contig 65098 bp, 63 predicted proteins | sample OliLak19BULKMAT1_FD_123175 | JGI IMG/M metagenome (GOLD analysis project Ga0163144, IMG submission 123175) | Freshwater microbial mat bacterial communities from Lake Vanda, McMurdo Dry Valleys, Antarctica - Oligotrophic Lake LV.19.BULKMAT1 | ecosystem: Environmental > Aquatic > Freshwater >...
AGCTCGTCGCATCCGTATCGTCCATGCTGATGACCAATCCCCAGCATCCCGTTCCGTCCACCCTTCAGGCTCATCTTGTATGAGAATCCGATCCGCCGCTCAGGCTCATCTTGTATGAGACAAGAGTAAGCTGCGGGCTTGGCTGCGGCAAGGGCTACAATGTAGGTTTACCTTCGCACGTGCTGACAGCAATCTACCCAGGGTCGTTTGACCCCATCACCAATGGTCACCTGGACGTGATCGGCAGGGCCTCCCGCCTGGCTGACCGTTTGGTGGTGGGCGTATTGCTCAACGCGAACAAGAACCCGCTTTTTCCGATCGAGGAGCGCGTCGAAATGACACGCGAGGCGGTAAAGAAGTTTTCGAACATTGAGGTGACGCACTTCGATGGTTTGCTGGTGGAATTCGCGGAGCGCGAATCGGCAAAGATCATCGTGCGCGGCATTCGAGCGATTTCGGATTATGAATTCGAATTGCAGATGGCGCTGATGAACCGCCGGCTGAAGCCCGATCTTGAAACAGTTTTTCTGATGGCGAGCGAGCAGTATTCATTCGTAAGCTCGCGCATCATCAAAGAAGTCGCCCGGTTGGGCGGCGACATCAGCGGCCTGGTGCCGGCTGATGTGGAGTCCCGTTTGAGGACCCGATTTCAAAGGAGTTAAGCACTAAATCAATGCCTGTTGCGCCGTCTACTGAACTTGCCGAAAGAATCTCACGCATCAGCGTGAGCGCCACGATGAAGGTGGCCGCTGACGCCGATCGTCTGCGGCGTGAGGGCCACGACGTGGTCGACTTCAGCGTTGGAGAACCCGACTTCCCTACCCCGGCCAATGTCAAACAGGCGGCGATTGACGCCATCAACAACAACTTCACCAAGTACACGCCCGCGGCCGGCACTGCCGACCTGAAGGCAGCCATTGTGAAGCGGCACAAGACTGATTACGGCACGGACTACTCACCGGCAGAGTGCGCGGTGACGGTGGGCGGCAAGTTTGGCATCTTCGCGGTTGTCCAGGCGTTGATCGATGAAGGCGACGAAGTGATCATCCCGGTTCCTTACTGGGTGAGCTTTGCCGACATCGTGAATTTCGCCGGCGGCAAGGCAGTGTTTGTTGAATCGTCTGAGGAGAGCGGCTTTGCCGTTTCAGCCGATGCGATTGCGGCCAGCATCACCCCTCGCACCAAGGCGATCATTATCAATTCGCCATCGAACCCGAGCGGGGCTGTGATCCCGACTGAGGAACTGAAAAAGATCTTCGAGCTGGCGCGCGAGCGCGGCATCTGGCTGCTTGCCGATGAATGTTATTGCCGGTTTCTCTATGAGGGCGAGCCCTTCAGCATGGCATCGCTTCCGGGCGGCAAAGAGACCGTGATCGTTATGGGATCTCTCTCGAAAACCTACGCGATGACCGGGTGGCGCATTGGCTTTTTGCTGGGGCCAAAGTTTGTGATCGATGCCTGCGGCAAGCTGTTGACTCACTCGACATCGAACCCAAACTCGATTGCTCAAAAGGCAGCGTTTGAAGCGGTATCCGGCCCTCAGGAATCAATCACCATCATGCTCGCTGAGTTCCGTAAGCGGCGTGATTACACTCTCGAGAGGTTGCGCGCGATTCCTGGCTTTACTGCACAGACACCTCAGGGGGCCTTTTACGCTTATCCAAACATCAGCGGTGTGTTTGGGAAGGGCGGCATCAATTCACCAATGGAGTTTGCTTCGCGACTGCTCGCCGAAGCGCTGGTTACTGTTGTTCCCGGCGAGGCTTTCGGCACGAATGAGCATTTCCGGCTTTCTTATGCGGCATCGATGGAGGACCTGAAGAAGGGCCTCGACCGCATTGAGGAATTCGTAAAGAAGCTCGGATGACAATCGGGCCCGGCGCTCGCCGCCTCAAAGCTACCCGTTACGAAAAGATCTGGGGGACGACGGACCTGTCTCCCATTTACCCTGCTGCCGATACGAAAGTGGGTGAGGTCTGGTTTGAGGATGAAGAACGGCTGCCGCTTCTGTTCAAGTTCCTGTTTACTTCCGAGCGACTGTCGATTCAGGTACATCCCGACGATGACTACGCCCGGGAAAATGAGCAATCTCTCGGCAAGACCGAGATGTGGCACATCCTGCGTTCCAACGAAGGCGGAGAGATTGGCCTGGGATTCAACTCGTCATTCAGCGTAGAGGAAGTTCGCCTGGCTGCGCTGAGCGGCGAGATCGAAGGCATGATGGCCTGGCGCAAAGTGAAGGCGGGTGAAAACTACTTCGTTCCAGCCGGCGAGGTGCATGCGATTGGCGCTGGTGTGGCGATCTGCGAGATCCAGCAGAATTCGGATATTACTTACAGGCTCTACGATTATGGCCGCCCCAGGGAGTTGAATCTGGAACGAGGCCTCGCCGTCAGCCGCACTCGTCCTTACAACGGCCTCAAGACCGGGGCTGTGGCGTGCGCGTACTTCAGGAGTGAGCGCATGAAGATCGATGCGGCGTTGGCGCTGAGCGGACCGCGAACGGTGGTCATGATCCTTGAAGGAAAGGGCCGGATCGCCGGCGAACCTTATGAAAGGGGCGAGGGCTGGAGATTGCTGCGGAACGTGACGCTCGAACCAACACGGTCAACAACGCTGCTCTATGTGACCTGGCCGGAGTAACTCAGTGAAGGTGATCTACACCGCAGCTCATGCCGGTGCGCCTCTGAATGTGCCCATTGGCGGCGGTGGGGCCATCGCCCGCATGCTGGAGCAGGAATGGTTGCGCACCGGACCTTTTGAGTTGGAAATCGAAAGACCGGTGGAAAGCGCCGGGGAGATTGTTCGCTATTCGCAGGCCGCGTACACGAAGTTCTGCTACCGGTTCAAGCGGCAAACCACGAATCGGATATTAAGCGAAGATCCTGCGCGTTGCATCGTACTTTCCAACGACATTAGCGAAGGCCCTGACTTTGAACTGCTGGCGCGCCACGGTTACCGTGTCTTCACGATTTGGCATATCGATGTTCTGGCGTTCGTTGTGCGGATGTACCTAAAGGGGTTGGTGCGTCCCGAGCAGCCTGCCCGGTGGATGCGGCCTTTTGAGAAATGGCTCCCCGGCCCGCTCCGGTTGGTGTTCAAGAACCAGCATGATTGTGTGCGACATTGCGTCGGTCATTTTGTGATGACTGAGGCGATGAAGCAAACCATCCTGGCCTGTTACCCGGAGACGCCTGCCGAGAAGATTCACGTGGCGCCTTGGGGCGCGAGCCCGATTGAGGGGATTGGCGTTCGCCGGCCTTCCGATGTTCCGGTGATCCTGATGTTGAGTCGCATCGCTCCGGAGAAGGGGCAGCACCGCGTGTTGAATGCCTTACGCAACGATCCCGCCAAGGTGAGGGTTGTGCTTGCAGGTGAGGCCTCATTCATGGATGGTGAGTCCTACCTGAAGAGGCTGAAAAGCCTTGCAGACAGCCGGGTTGAATTCGTTGGCCATCTCAGTGGACAAGCCAAGCTGGACGCGTTCGCCAGCGCAGACATATACGTGTTTCCTTCCGTCTCAGAAAGCTATGGGCTGACATTGATGGAAGCGCTTTCGCACGGCTTGCCTGTAGTCGCCTGGGATCATGACGGGGCGCGCGCAATTATCGAGCCCGCATTCGGAATTCTGGTGAACAGCGAGGCATCATTGCGGCAGGCGATTATCCAGCTGCTTGGCGAACCGGAACGCCGCCGGCGCATGGGTGAGGCAGCTCGAGTTTACGCAATGGCGCGACCGTTCTCAAACGCGGCCGCTCAAGTCGCAAGTACTTTACTTCTTCGTTGAGGCTTTGAGCTGCCACGCTTCGTTGAAGAAATCAGCCCAAAGGATCTTGCCAGGCCGCACTGGGCCGGCAGGCTCATCGAGGTCAATGAGAACCGCATCGGGGAGCTTGGGCGTCTGTTGGGAGTTTGTCGTATTGGAGTCTTCCCGCATGGTAGGCCCGCTGTTGAGCACGATGTAGCGCTTGGGGTTGAGTGGGTTCGGGTAAATCATTACGGGCATGCAGGCTTTGGAGTCGCAGGATTCTGAGCCAATCGCCAGACGCGCGTTGTTCCATTCGAGCGGCAACTTGGCCAGCACCTTGGCAATGATGCTGTTGCTGGACGGGTCGCCCCAAAGGACGAGGTTGGAAGAAGTGATGTCAGCCTCGGTGATTTCGGAGTCTTTCTTGACACCGGCTTCCCCACGGAACAGGCCGCGCCAGTTGCGAATCGCTCGATCGCTCTCCGATTTCACCCAACGGGCGGAAGCCTCGTGCATGGGCTGCCCGCCTGGCAGCACCATCAGGAAGCTGGAGAGGAATGCATCGTCGATCGGGCCTTGTAGGCCATGCACCTTGCGAAGACTATCGTCCGCTGTGGCAAGTTGCCAGTTGTTGCCTTTCCTGGTGAAGCCGCCGCGAAGACTGCGGTCTGTAAAGGGCTGCAGGTTGCCTGCGCGCTGGCCATCGATCCGTATGCTGGGTGCATGGTCGAGGGCATGTTGCCATCCCCCAGCGGCGAAGTCGATCGAGAAGGCAGAGACGTTGGAGGTCTCGATCTGTATATCGCCATTGTCGAGAACCTGCGCGTTGACTCGAGCTTTCTCCCAATGCTGATTGAGGCCGTCCACTACGATCCATCGCATGCGGTTGTACCTCAGCGTGTAGGTAGTGAAGCGCAGGGACGAGGGAAACGGGTCGCGTCCCTTTTTGGCAATTGCATCGAGACGGGCAGCGATATCGGGTTTCGAATCCGGGTGGTACTTGTGCTCGGTATTCGGGCCGATGACATGGGCCAGCGCCATACCTTCTTTGGCAAGGTAGCGCTCCATGATCCTGGCGGCCTGGATCTGACGATCTTTTTCGCCTGAGTAAGCGACGAGCGGGAGGTTGTAGAAGTTGGCGGCGTACTCGGTGGCGTCGTACCAGCGCCAGAGTTTTTGCTCGTACCAGGGCCGGTTGTCGCCCTTTTGTTCGAGGTTCTGATATTCCTTTGTTTCGGCAAAGCCAGCGCCGGGGGCCGCACCCGCCCACATGTCTGCGTAATGAGCGGCAAGGTGCCAGGTGGAGCCGCCTCCCATCGAAAAGCCACGCACGAAGATCCGGTTTTTGTCGATGCGGTAGTGTTTTTTCACCGATTCGATGCCTTCGAGCACGTCGATCTCGCCGGCAAACTTGGTGGCGTTGCAGTAACGGCCATAGAGGTGAATCATGATCGCGTCGGGCGGTGTGAACTCGCCCGGACTCTTCATTCGATCGGTCAGGAAGTTCACCTCGCTTCGCACCTCGCTGCGGCTGGCGAGCCAGGCGTCGAGCCGCCAGGGCGTCGGGTCTGTAGCGCGCCAACCTGCGGGAATCACGAGGCCGTAAGGCTGTACGCTGCTATCGATTTTTGAGACATAGCCTCTGACGACGAGGCCCGTCGCGGTGGTCCATGGAGCTTGCCCATTCGCAAGTTGCCGAGCGCGAAGCAGGCCTTCTTCGAGCAACCGGATCGCCTTGGCGCCTTCATCGGCCTTGAAGAATTCGTTGTAGGTGAGGGCGTATCGCACAGCTTCGCGAAAGATCAGGACGTCGGGCAAGAGAGGGTGTTTGGCGATCGGCTCAAGGTGCTGATTGAGCTCTTTCAACTTCACCTCAATGACGATGCGCGCTTCAGCGGGGATCTCGACGCCCGGAGGCGGCAGCGGCTTCGAAGCTTGAGCAAGAGCGTAAGATGCTGCTAGAAGAATCAGTGGCAGTGATTTCATGGTTTGGTCTTTTCATGTTCGCGGCGCAGGTAGAACGGATCATCCATTCGGGGGCCGGGGATTGGATCGCGCGGTTCCTTCGCACGAGTGGGATCGAAGATTTCAGGGTTGGCAGGTTTGACCTCGAAGGGCGTGAGGTCGGGAGTGAGTGCAAAGCAATCGGCGAGGTCCTGTGCGGCGTGATCGTAGAGATTCAGCGAGGGAATACCCAGCAGGCGGAACACAGTCTTGAGCATCCCGGGCATGCTGGTGTTGACGCGCGAGACGTAGTTTTGCTTAGCATAGGGGCCTAGCGCCATGAATACAGTGCGGTGCGAATCGATGTGATCGACGCCACCCTGGGCGTCGTCTTCGGTCACCATGATGGCCATGCTTTCCCAGTATTTGGTGTGCGAGAGGAAGTCGACGATGCGGCCGAGGGCGTAGTCGTTGTCGGCCATGTAGCTGGCTGCGACCGGGTAGCCATCTTCGCGGCGCGGCTTGGCGCCATGGTCGTTGGGCAGGTGAATGAAGATCAGGCGTGGGAGAGTTTCCGTTCCCTCAACGAAGCGGGTCTTGACATCCTTGATGAACTGATCGGCGCGGAACTGGTCGGGGATGTTCATGTTGTAGTTGGGGTACTCGCGCATGGTGTTGCGGTAGAGCGGATCCGGCATGGGGATGTTGGTGAGGTAGCGCGCCCCGGTCGGCTTGAGGCCGATGCCTTCGTCAGCGCCTGCCAGTTCGAAGCCTTCCCCGTAATTGCGGAAACTGATCTTGTGGCGCTCGAGGTGGTGCCAGAGTGCGCCGCCTTCGAGTTGTTCTTCAGGGTGGACGCTTGAATTGCTTCCTGGATAGAGCAGCCGGCCGGGTGCGGTGGTGGGTAGCCGGAAGTCTTTCTGACCTCCGTAGGAGGCCATCAGCGTGGACTCGGTGAAGGCATTCGGATAACTGCCAACGATCCAGTGGTGGCCGTCGACGCTGACTTCGCTGTCGGCGTAAAAGTTATCGCTGATTGCAAAGCGCTGCGCGAGGGCAATGTGGTTGGGGCTGATCACTTGGCCCTTTTGGCTGATGCGCGGCTTGAGAGCATTGCGTTCGGTTTGCACGAGGCCGTAGCGACCGAAGCGCGCCAGCAACCAAGCGCCGCGGATCTCGCCATTGCCCGCCTTTTCCAGATCGCCGAAGACCTCGTCAAAGGTCCTGTTCTCTTTAACGATGATCACGACGTGCTTGATGGCAGGCAGCGGTGTTGCGGGCTCAGCGGCCTCGATAAAGCCATTGTTCTTGAAAACCGTTTGGGTGAGGGCGGGAAGATCCCGGTCGGAGGGCAGATCGAAAATCTGGATTGCGCCGCGACGCAGGTCTGCCTGAAAGCTGCGCTCATGAGCCAAGGTACTCGTGGCGTTGGGCCCGGTGCCGAAGCCTTTGGCGGCGACTGCGTAAACCTTGTTGCCGGTCAGTGTCAGGTCGGTCGGGAACCACGCGCTTGGGATGTGGCCGACCACCCGATGAGCTTGCGGGTCGATCACGCCGATGGCATTGATGCCGGCTTCGGCAACCAGGAGCCGCTTGGAAGGCTCATGCCAGGCGAGCCCGATTGGCAGGACCCCTCGTAGTTTCTCAAGCTTGGGAATGTGGATGGGAATATCTTCAATCCGCTGGAGACGGCGCGCGTCGATCACCGTAATCGAATCGTTATGACCATTGGCAACATAGACGCGGTCGTTGGTTGCGACCACACCGCTTGGAGAGCTGCCGCCCATACTCTGGCTTCCAAACGGCAGACCGGTTCGAATGAACTTGAGGAGCTTCGCCTGGCCGGGGGTTGCCACATCGAGGATGGCGAGCGAGTTTGAATCTTCGCGGTTCGGATCGCCAAGAGGCGCTACCTTTACTTTGCCTTGACCTGTTTCGCGCTCGACGCCTTCGGCGGATTCTTTCGAGGGGAATCCAAAGGCCGGAAAGGGGATTCCGGTGTCGATTGGGCGCTTGAGGTCCGCGCCAGGGAGCGCTGAGTATTCGAACATGCCAAGGTTGGTGACGTAGAGTCGATTCTTGTCCGGGGAGAGGGCAATTGCGAAAGGCAGACGGCCCACTTTCACGCTCTGCAGGAAGCGACGTTTTGCGGTGTCGAAGATTGCGACGCGGAAGTTAGCCTGATCGACAACATAGAGCAAGTGACGGTTGAGATCAAGGGCAAGGTCTCCGCTATAGCTGTCCCGGAATTCACCCTGGTTGAGCTCAAACCTGTATTGGGTCTTGCCGCTATCGGCGTCGAGACGGCGCACTGCCCCGGAGTTCCCCTCCGATACAAACAGGCCACTGTCGCCTTCAAATGCCATGCCCTGGAAAACACTATGAAAGCTGTCTTCCGGCTCATCTTCATCGGGGTCGGTCTTTACCTTCTTTCCGCGAATCGTCCTGGTGCGCCAGAACTGGCCGTCACGCTTGACTACTGTTAAGGAATAGCGATTGGGACCACCATCCGCCGAGACGATCGTGTCGGCTTTTGGATTGACGGCAATGCCAAATGGGCCGGGGCCGGTGATGTGGGTTTGACCGTAAGGCGTAATGAAACGGCCTCCCGGTAGAATAGATTGCGCACCGGGCCGGCGGGCAGCCGTATCCGTACCAGCGGGGGTACGATACTCACCTGCGTGCAACACAAAGGCGAACATCGCTGCAAAGATAAAACGAAGGGACATCAAAGGTACTCTAACGAGTAGCCCACCTGCGGCGCAAATGGCATTTTTAATCGAGCGTCGCGAATTCTTGGAAATCTATGGAGGAACCGCCAGCTTGATCGGAGTCGATGCGCGTTACGAGGCAGGACCAATCTTTGTCCTGCACCAGTTTTTATTGGACAACGGGGAGCAGTTGGGACGACTGCATTCTTACTTGAGGGAGGCGCTGCTGCCGGCGCTGAAGCGAGAGGGTGGCGGTGCGCAAATCGTGCTTGATGCCACGGTCTCTGCACATCAGCCTCAGGTGATCTTCTTTCAGGAGTTCTCGGACTTGGCTGTTTGGCGGGAGATTGGCCTCAACTTGAAGCGCGATCCAGCGCTTGCAGAAGCCAACGCCAAGTGGGACAAGCAAGGCCCTTACCTTTCGCATTCGGTGAGCTTGCTGGCGGCGACGGATTATTGCCCGCCCGTTGCGTATTCTTCAGAAGGGCAACGCGTTTTCGAGTTGCGTGTGTATCAAGCGCCAAGCGAATGGCAGCTCAATGCAGTGCATGAAAGATTCGCCGGGCCGGAGATTCCGATTTTTCATCGCTGTGGGATTGAGCCCATTCTTTATGCGACGACCATCGCTGGGCCGCAGATGCCGAACCTTACCTATTTGACCCCCTTTGAGAGTCTGGCGGCTCGGGAGGTAGCTTGGTCGAAATTCCAGGCGGACCCGGAATGGGCGCTGGTGAAGCAGCAGTCGCTTGAAGCCCACGGCTATACTCCGCGCGTCATCACTGTCTCGTTGTTTAAGGCCGCTGCGTATTCGCCGGTGAAGTGAAGGCGGGCTTCGCGCCAGGGATCAGAGCTTTGGCAATGGCCAATTCATAGGCTGCGTAGGCACGGAAATAGTCTGCCAGTGCATTCGCTTCCTTGATGCCCGCTTCTGCAGTTGCCTGTTCTCGCTGGTTCAACACGAAAAGGGTGCTGTCACCGAGTTCGAAGCGTAGGCGCTCTGCATCTTCGACTTGGCGCGTGACAATGAGTTCCTCAGTAACGACGGTCGAGCGTTCAAACGAAGCCCTTACCGCGGAGGCTGCATCTCGAACATCCGCGCCTACCTGGTCGCGCTGGAATTGTTCCCTTTGTTCCAACTGGCCCAGCCGGGATTGCGCAGTTTGTAAGCGGCTGGTTGCCTGGCGCCGTTGCAAGGGCAGATCGAAGATCAACCCGACACGAACATCGTTTGGCCCGCGCTTCACAAAGCCATCGCCGGCTTCCCGATAGTATTCCGCGAAGAGGTCGATGTTTGGGAGCCTTTGGTTCACTGCAAGCTTGCGATCAATTTCCGTCTGGTTGCGTTGGAAGATAAATCGCAGTACGTCGGGGCGACGGCTCAAGGCAGCGTTCATATCGTCGAGCATTTGCGCTTCAGTGATCTCGACGGGGTCTGGGAAGCCGGGGATCAGCATACCGGGATCGGCCAGAATCGGTTGTCCACTATCGTCTCGTAGATAGAGGCTGAGTTCGATTGCGGCATTTTCAAGGCTGCGTCGCCCCTCCACCACGTTGCTGCGCCGCTGCAGGACAATTCGTTGATTGTCGAGTTGCTCAAACTGCGGGAGGGCACCGATGCGAACGGCTTCCTGCAGAATGGTGTCGCGGCCGATTGCGACATCGAGAAGCGTGTTGGCGATCAGCAAGCGGCGACCGGCAGCTACCCAATCCCAATAGCGCCGTGTTGCGGTTTGAAGGATGGTTAGTCGCTGCTGGTCGATTGAAAGATCGGCGAGCCTGAGCCCAATCCTGGACTTGTTCAAGTCTGCCCGGCGACCGTCGATTTCCCGATCTCTCATGAGAGGCACACGGACCCCGGCGCGGTATTGGCCTGCTTCATTGGTGAGAGCCTTGCCATCATAATCGGGATACTTGCCACGGCTGATTCCATAGCCGCTGTAGAGCGTGGAACCCCATACGGTGGTTGGCTGTTCGAGGGCAATCTCGAAGCGTTCGTTCTGGAAGAAGCCAAAGTTCCGCGTGTCGAGCCTGGATCGCAGCGAGAGGTCAAATCTGCCTTCTTGATTCAGTAGTTCCGCCTCGGCCAATGGCCGTTCGAGCAGCGCAGCACGAAGGGGAGGAAAGTTTTTGTTGACACTGGCGAGGACTGCGCCCAGTGTCAGCATGGATGGCTGGACCGTGGCGGTACCCGATGACAGGCGATTCGTCAAAGGTTTGGGCTGCGGCAGCCGGAACTGTTGCTGCGCTAGCAATGTGACTGCCGCGAATGTCATCACAGCACTGAGAAGCTTCATTTCTTCTTTTGCCCTCCGCCCGATTCTTTGGAATCGTATTGCGGTGTGACCGTGGGCGGGAATCCGTTGAATTGCCGCCAAAGTTCGTAACCCAAACTGACCTTGTTCAGCAAGACCCAACCGTTGGTGCGAACGCCCTGCCGCAGGTAGCGATTGGAAGGCCAAGCCTCATCTTTCGGATCAGGCTCGACAAGAATCCGAAACTTGCCTTCGCCGTTGTCGCTGGAATCGACCAACATTACGCGGCCACCGAATGTGCCCACCGCGACCGAGGGCCAGCCGGTGAATTGCACAGCGGGCCAACCTTCAAACTGCAATCGAACCGGGTCGCCCGCGTGGATAAGCGGGACATCATTGCCGCTCATGTAGAGTTCCACGACCAGATTAGCCGTGTCGGGTACGAAGGCCGCGATGGAGTCTCCAGACTTTAGCTGCTCTCCGCCGGGTTGGGCTAGCAGTCGAAGGATGGTTCCGTTTCTTGGCGCGCGAATGGTTTGAGTGGCCTGTCTTGCCACCCGGACCTCCACGCGCTGCATCTCGGCGGCGGAATTTGCCACATCCGAGCGGCTGGTGGCTAGTGTGGCATTGCCTGTAGCAATCGAATTCTGAAAATCCGTTTCGATCTTCTGGTAGTCGGCGTCGCGGGCAAGCTTCTCATTCATCTGCGCCTGCAGACTGGCCTTGGCGCGATCCACGTCGGCCTCAGAACTGGCATTTGCTTGCACTTGTTGCTCGTATTGCCGCTGCGAAAAAAGCCCGCTGGACAAGCCGAGCTTGACTCGATCCAGATTCAGCTTGTTTGCCGTGAGAACAGCCTCGGCGGAAATCAGTGAGTTTTGGGCCGCCTTGATGTTGTCTTCGGCAACCTTAATCCGGCTGCGGGCGCTGTCGAGGGCATTGCGACGGGAGAGCTCTACTTGTGTAAGTCCGACTTCTTGAGCGGTGACGCGGCTCTTTGCCTGATCCACGCGCATCGAGATCAGGTTGCGTTCTTCCTTCAGCCTTTCGAGAATCAGCGGATCATTGTCGGCGATTTCGGCGATCAGATCTCCCGCAGTGACTCGAGAGCCTTCGATCACGTACCACTTCACAACCCTGCCTTCGACCGGCGAGTCAATCGTTTGCTGCCGCTCGAACGGGGTTGTGCCTACCACCTTGCCCAGACCCGCTACGTTTTGGACCCAGGGGGCGAATATGAGCGCAGGCAGCCCGATCGCGAAGACGCCGGTCAGGCTCCACGCCAGTAAACGTGCGCCGCCCGCGCTGCCGACCTGCTGCATCGCGGGCAAGTTGAAATCAATATCCGGCTTCATCTTAGTTATCTCCATCGCCTTGGAAGTGACCTTTGCTGAGCTCAATCATTTGAGGGCAGTGCCGCAGGACAGTTCTTGAGCGGCTTACGACGATCAGGGTCCAGGGATTTTCGGGTGCGATCATGCGCTGCATCATCTCGTCCTGAGCTGGCCCATCTTCCATGCGGTCGAGGATTTCGTCCAGAATCAAAACCCTTGGCCTGAGAGCGAGGGCTCTGGCCAACATCAGCTGGTAGGATTGGCTTGGGGTGAGAGGTTGGCCTCCAGTAGTGAGCATGGTCTGGAGACCGTGGGGAGAGCTTTCCACAGCCTCGAGGAGATTGACCATTGAGAGGATCTTTCTCAAGTCGGCTGAGCTAAGGTTTTTGACGCCAAGCCGGATGTTGTCTTCGATCGTGCCATGGAAGATCTCAATGCCACGGACGAGCGCGATGTGGCCTCGCAGGTCGTATAGCTTGAGATTGCGGTAGTCGCTGTTATCGAACAGCAAGGTTCCGGTGGAGGGTTCGCGGAAACCGTAGATCAGGTCGACCAGGGTGCTCTTGCCACATCCGGTTGCTCCCGTGATCCCGAACCGGCTGCCGGGGGGTATTTTGAGATTCAAGTTCTTCAGCATCGGTTGTCCGGGATGGAACGAGAAACTTACCTGACGAAGTTCAATGCTTGCACCTTCCGATCCCTCGATGCTTTCAGTGCCGGATGGTTCGGTGGGAAGGTCGGTCAGATACCCGAGCTTGTCTACGGCGGCCAACAGATCGTAGTAGGTCTCAAGCTGCTTGCCAAATTTGGAGAAGCTGCTCAGGGAGGCTGCGACCACCAATTCCGCGGCGACAAGTTGACCGAGCGTCAATTGCCGTTCAATCACCAGCCAGCCACCGGCGCCAAGCACGGCTGCGGTGCCGACGGCCTGCATGGTTTGTGAGCCAACGATCTGTCGCAGCAACACGCGCCAATGGGCGCGGCGGTGGCGTACATAGTCGCTCACCATAGAGTTGCTGCGCTCGAGCGCGAATTCCGCCCCTGGTAGGGACTTGAAGGTTGCCGGGTGTCGCGCCAGTTCTTGAAGCCAGGCCGCCAAGGCGTACTTAGCCCTGCTTTCATCAATCGCCGTCTTGACCGCCCCGAAACCGAGCGGAAACAGCACGATTGCTACGCTGACGAGCAAGAGTACGGCAAATATCAGCAAGACCGGGTGGTAGACGGCCAGCAGGATCATGCCAATCAGCGTGGTCATCAGCACTTCCAGGCCATCCACCAGCAGGGTAGCTCCCCCCTTCTGCACGGTAACCACTTCAAAGAAGCGGTTCACAAGCTCAGGGCCGTGGTCGTCGTCGTAGGCCTGGATCTTGACGCGCAAGAGCCGTTCGATCGAGTCGCCCGAAACACGGACAAAGATACGGCGTTGCATGACTTCGACCACGTGGCTCCGAAGGACCTTCAGAAAGGCAGAAAACGCCAACCCTAGAAGCACCAGCAAGGCCAACACGAGGAGCGGTTGGAGAAGTGTTCCAAAGGCGATCGTGTTGACGAGGGATTGAGTGGCAATTGGGACCACCAGAGACAGCAGGCCGATTGCGAGCGAATAGATGACTACAACCCAAATGTCGGATTTTTCGGCAGCCATCCAGCCTGATAGCCGTTTTATGGGGGAGGTTGCGGACTGAGGCATTGATTTTTTGGAAGCTCTGGGTAGGGAAATGAAGGTTCAAACTATTAAATGCAAAAGACGAATAGCGGTGTCAACGTAAACGAAATGAGCGTAGATCTATACATGCAAACATTTTAACATGCACTTTGAATAAAGCGGCCATGTCTTTCGATATACTGACGAGAAGGAACCAGTCGTAAATCAGATGCCATGGCGAGTGTTTTTGACTAAAGAGATGGCGGAGTTTCTTGGAGTGCTGGCGCATCCTCACCGGGTCCGGATCATCCAGGAATTGCGGAATGCGGAGGTAGATGTAAACGGCTTGCAGAAGGTGCTCGAAATCAGCCATTCGAGGGTTTCACAGCATTTATCCGTAATGCGAGCCCACAGGGTTGTCGCCGAGCGGCGCGATGGGCGCCATGTTTTCTATCGTTTGGTGCAGCCGAAGGTTGCTCAATGGCTGGCGGACGGACTTGATTTTCTGCAACAAGACTCTACGCATATGAATGAAGTTCAGGATGCGCTTCGAAAGTCGCGGTCCATCTGGACTGAAGTTCCGAAGCAGGATCCGAATGGACAGCCAAATACCAAGGTGACCAAGAGCGCCGACAGCGAAGATTCTCTTTAGGATTTTTCTTTTTCGAGTAGATCATAGGCGTCGCGCTTGTTGAGTCCCGCCTTGCGAGCAGCCTGTTTGATTGCTTCCATGCGCGGTTGGCCTGAAGCCATCAGGCGATCCACTTCTGTCTTGAGATTCAGCGGTTCGGCCAGTTCAGCGGCTTCTAGCTTTCCACTGGATCGGTCGATGACCAAGGTGAATTCTCCCCTGACGGAGGGCCGCTGTCGGAGACTTCGTTCAATTTCCGCAGCGGTGCCGCGAATTACTTCCTCGTGCAGTTTAGTAAGCTCGCGGCAGGCGGCGATTCGCCGGTTAGGCCAAATGCTGGCGAGGTCTGCGAGAGATTCGAGAATCCGGTGCGGAGACTCAAAGCACACGAGGGTTGCCTCCACTTGCGCCCAGGATTCGAGCAGCTTTTTTCGGGCGACCTGCTTGTGGGGCAGAAACCCGATGAAAGCAAATTGATCGGTAGGCAATCCGGAGACCGATAGGGCGCTCAGCACTGCACTCGGCCCAGGAATGGGGCTCACTTTCAAATTGGCTTCGATTGCCGCAGCCACCAGCCGGTATCCGGGGTCTGAAATCAGTGGGGTTCCCGCATCGGAAATCAACGCGACGTCTTCGCCGGCCAGCATCCGGGTGACCAGTTCAAGGCAACGCTGGCTCTCGTTGTGTTCGTGCAAGCTGACAAGGGGACGGTGTGCACCGGCCGAAGCCATGAGTTTCGAGCTTTGGCGGGTATCTTCGCAGGCAACCACCGAGACGGTCTGCAGGATCCTCTGCGCGCGGACAGAAAGGTCTTCGAGATTGCCGATTGGCGTCCCGATAATATAAAGAACTCCTGTCACCAGACGATAGTATCGAACAAGGAGTCTCCTTTCGTCGTGGTAAATTTTGCTACTTCTCGAAACTACGACTTGAGTAATATGTCCATCGCGCTTAGCATAAGTAGAAGTGCCTGGCAGAAGGCGTTAGAAATTTGACCTGATGGAAAATCTCGTGCAAGCTCCTTCTCACTATTTGTGGGAAGTGGCGGGTAAACCGGTATCGATACACCTCGACTTCAACGTCGTGGACCGGTTAGCCATGGACATAATGCGGGGATTCGGGGCGGTGCCGAAGCGAGGCGCCGAAGTGGGCGGACTGCTTTTGGGTTCGTTTGAATTTGTTGGCGACACGAGGGTTGTGAGGGTCGAGGATTTTGTACCGGTAGCCTGCGACCACTTGAAGGGGCCGTCTTACCTGTTGACCGACAATGACGAGGCCCGGTTTCGGGCAGCGGTAGTCAAAGTCAAGCAGGCGGCTGATGTCGATTTGAAATTGGTCGGAATCTACCGCAGTCATACACGGGAAGGGTTGGCGCTTTCCGATGAGGACATTCACCTTTTTGAAGAGCACCTGGGCGACCCATCTCAAATCATATTGTTAGTAAGGCCGTTTGCGACCAGAACCAGCATCGGAGCGTTTTTCTTTCAAGAGGGAGGCGGATTTCGAAGGGAATCTTCATACCTGGAATTTCCGTTCAAGCGCCGGGATCTTGGCGGTGGCTCAAGCCTGCCAACTCGCAGTTTTTCGCAGGAATCGGCGCAGATCGGAATTGTCGGGAATGAAACCCCCGGCCCGGACCTTCGAGAATGGATCAAGAATAAGGGCGGAGATTTCAAGCCGGTTTCGGTTTCAGAGGTGGTTGAGAAACCGAAACCAGACCCTACGGCCGCGACGGCACAGTTCCGAAGCAGGTGGGTATGGATTCCGCTGTCGTTCGTTTTCCTGGTTGTAGGGATTGTTGTAGGGTTCCAGGGCGCCTTGATGTTGAACAAGGGTGATTCGCAAAAGCAGCTCACGAACACTGTTTCGCTCAGCCTCAGCGCCAAGAATGAATCCGGCAAAGTGGTGGTGAGATGGGATCGTAATTCAAGTGTGATCCAGAATGCCACCAACGGGACGCTTCGAATCCTCGATGGCGATTTTTCGAAAGTGGTCAATCTCGATACGCGCCAGCTACAGAATGGCAGCGTAATTTACATGAGTGCTGAGAACCGGGTTGCCTTCGATCTTGAAGTCACGACCAACCAGAAGACCAAGGTCAGCGAGAGTGCGGAATACACTCCCGCTCAGCCTTAGCCACCAGCTAGCCTTCATCGTCGGCTTCGTCGGTATGGATGCGGATCAAAATTTTCTCCCCTATCTTCAGCTCCATTTCGACAAGCGAACCCGGAGGAATCCGCCCGCTGTTGATCACCCCGGCAAGTGGCTGGAGGATGAACTTCTGGATGGTTCGCTTGAGTTCGCGAGCTCCATATTCGAGGCTGGTGCCTCTGTCGATGAGAAACCGTTTCAACTTTGCGGTTACATCCAACTCGAACGTGCGGGCACCCAACCGCAGATCAATATGGCGCTGAATTCTGTCCAGTTGTAGCTCAAAGATCTGATTCAGCGCTTTATCATCGAGCGGTTGGTAAGCGATTGTCGCGTCGATCCGGTTCATGAACTCAGGCGAGAATTTCTTCTTGGCTGCCGCCAGACCGATCGATTCCAGGCGCTTGATGCCCGGTGACTTTTCGTCTTCCGCGCCCATTGCGCCGAAGCCCATGGTGGGATTCAGTTCCTTCTGCATTTTCTCAGCGCCAAGATTGCTCGTCATGAAGATCATGGTGCGTTCCAGATTGACGAGATTGTTGTCGCCCAGTCGCAGGATGCCTCGATCTAGGATCCCTAACAGCATTCGCATCATCGACGGTGCTGCCTTTTCGATTTCGTCCAGAAGCAGAATGGACAACGAGGATTGTTCACTGGCGACCGAGTTAATTCGCGCCTGCGACAGCAGTGGTTGTGTCTCGCGGTGACCCAGATATCCTGGGGGGGCGCCAACGAGTTTTGCCACTTCATGATCCATCTGATACTCTCCGCAATCGATGCGGAGAACGTGCCGGCTGCTGCCATGCAGGCTTTCAGCCAAAGCCTCGACAGACCTTGTCTTGCCAGTGCCAGTCGGTCCAAGCAAGAGAAAAATGCCAGCGGGACGGCCTTCTGGCGACAGACCTGCCTCGAACATTTCCACAAACGGCAGTATCTGTTTGCCTACTCCGGGTTGCCCTACGAGCAACCGCTCAAATTCGGCGCCGAGGCCGATGTCGTTCGTATTTCTACGGTTATAATTCCCAGATCCAAAGGTAGCCATGGGGTCTCCTATCCACAGCCAGCCTAAGAATCATCAATTACCGATTAAATGAAATGCGACCGGAGCAGCAGGTGCCACCGGTCGCATAAATGATTTGCAATCAAGAGTTTATCGACGCTCCAGAAAGAGCGAAAATTTTTGAAAATCCCCGTGAACGGGGTTTACGGTTACTTGTGGCGGTAGGTGATCCGGCCCTTGGTCAAGTCGTATGGAGAAAGTTCCAGGGTCACGCGGTCTCCTGCGAGTACACGGATACGATTCTGTCGAAGCTTACCTGCCAGATGCGCCAGCACCATGCGCTCCTGGTCAAGTTGCACGCTAAATTTTCCATCCGGCAGTTTTTCTATTACTACACCGGTTACTTCTATTGAATCTTCCTTACTCATCAGTCTCCTTAATCAAGATGGCACCCCTCGTGAGCGCAAGCGAGTTTTCCACATTGATTATAACGTAAGCGTCAAGGCCGCTCTAATCCAGCCGCTTGATACGAATGTTGCGGAACCACATGTCAGTCGTGTGATGTTGGAGCAGGATCGGTCCTTCCAGCGGGCCGGACTCGGTTTCATACTCAACCACTTTGGTCCCGTTCAGCCAATGTTCACAATGCCGGCCACGGACTATGATGGCGCTTTCGTTGAATTCACCGAGCGGCTTTGGCTTCGCACCTTTGGGCGCGAATTGGTTGTAGAGAGATCCAGATCGCTCGACTGGGAAGCGGATGGCTCCAGGATCCCCGTCATCGTCGGCAACTTGATATTCGTGGCCTGAACCGTCCGAGCCTTCGCCGCTGAACAATTGAAACAGATTGTATTTGACCCCTGAATTTCCTTTCGGCGGCGACTTCCATTCAAATCGCAACTCAAACGAGCTGAATGTGTCGCGAGTCCTCAAACCTCTTGCGGGGCGAGCAGCAATGGCGCGGAGTGCTCCTTCCTCCACCTTCCAAGTTTTTGGAAACTCTCCTCCACCAATGTCGACAAAGGCATCCGTCGAGGTTCCATCGAACAAACGAACCCAACCATCCGGACCCGGAGCCGCATGGCTTTTGGAGGGCACTATCTCGTAGAAGGGTTTTTCAAATGAAGAGCTGTAGAGCCGAAGGCTCAGAAGCTTCCATTCACCTTCCCGCTTCACAAATACCAGGGCAGCACTGCCGGCTTTGTCCCCACCAGCCAAATGGATGGTGCGGAAGTAACCTTCCGAAAGGATCACATCGGGCGAAGCCAATGCAAAAGTGCGAGCGATCGCAGACAGTTCGAATCGAACTCGATTCTCACCGCAATCTGCCATTCGAGGGCTCAACCTTCTGCTGAACAAGATACCCATCGGATGGGCAGCCGCCCTGAAATCGGTGACAGCCCCTCGTGCACCCGCTTCATCGCAATCATTTACTGCCTTCAAGTACTTCCGGAAGACCTGCTGTACAGCAGCCTGATCCCCAGCCGAAGGCTCAGCACCCCACAACAGGGTAGGGATAAGCAAGAGCAGCGAGATTCGTTTCATGAGTGGTCCCTTAGCGAAGAGGTTTGTAGGATGTCCAACCGCCGTCTTGGGCGGTGAGTTGCAATCCTGGTGTTTTGCCGGTGGCCTGTGGATAGGGGCCGAGGATAAGCAGGCCAGTAAATCGCCACTGCTTATCGATCCTGGAGAGCTCGCGAAAGTCTTTGCTGTCGCGGGAGGTGTAGCCTTGAGGCGGCTGATAGGTATAGGCTTCAAAGCTGTGTAGTTGACCCGGCAGCAATGCCGCCGCGAAGGTCAAAACGCAGATCGCCACAATCCTCATTGTGGAATGATATGTCAGCCACGACCTAAGGTAAACTCCAGAAGGCTACTGAATGGGTGTGAACATGCTTGCAAATGCATATCCTGTCGAAGGACTAAATGTTGTGATCACCGGCGCAGGCCGGGGAATCGGGAAACGCCTGGCGATCGGCTTCGCTTCGCGTGGAGCCCGTGTTGGATTAGTTGCCCGTACGGGCGCGGAGCTTGATTTAACCGACCTCGAGATTAAACACTCCGGCGGCATCAGCCACAAACTCGCCGCCGATGTGCGGGATTTTGAAAGGCTGAGTGGGGTGCTCGACCTCATGCGGCACCGCCATGGTGTGGTGCAGGTGCTGATATGCGCTGCTGCAATTCAAGGCCCGATCGGGTCTTTTCACAAGAATTCCATCAAAGCCTGGTCGGACACGATCGAGACGAATTTGATGGGAGTCGTAAATTCGTGCCGCGCGGTTGTGCCGAAGATGATTGAGAATCGTCGCGGCAAGATAGTGATCCTCAGTGGGGGCGGAGCGGCGACGCCTCGACCGAACTTTACCGCTTATGCCTGCTCGAAGGCGGCAGTGGTCCGCTTTGGCGAATCATTGGCGGAAGAACTGCGCGAACACAACATCCAGGTGAATTCGATGTCACCGGGCGGTTCTTACACTGCGATGACCGACGAAATACTGAATGCCGGGGAAGCGGCGGGCTGGAAAGAGATTGAAGCCGCTGAGACCGTCCAGCACACTGGCGGAATCAAACCCGAAAAACAGATTGAGCTCGCCTGCTTTCTGGCCTCCGAGGTTTCCAATCACATCTCCGGCAAGTTTCTACACGTTGATGACGACTGGAAGCGTCTGGAGACAACGCCTTCGTCGCCTGACCTGTTTACGCTGCGACGAGTCAAAAAGTCCTAGCCTTCCGCGGGAGGAAAGCCGACCACGGTGATGCCGGCGGCGTTCGCTTCGCTAATCAACTTGTCTTTATCGAGAAGCAGTGTGCGGCCCGCATCCACGGCAAGCACTTTCGCGCCGCATTCTTTCATCACATCGATCGTGGTTGGGCCAGTTACGGGCACATCGAACAACAAGTGCTTGCGACGCCGCGAGACCTTCACCAGGGTCAGGTCTTTGCCATTCACCAGGCTTGCGGCGCGGCGCAACATCGCATCGGTACCTTCCATTGCCTCAACGGCGACACAGGCTCGATCTGCAATGGCCACACTTTGGCCGATATCTTTACCCGCGATCACGTTTGCGATCTTGCGGCCATAGGCGATGTTGGCCTCTTCATCGCGCGTGGGCTTGCGCTTGGTCATCGGCCCTTCCACGGCGAGCAGACTGGATAGCAGGCTGGTGGATGCAACCAGTTCGATGCCTTCGCGCCTCAGTTCTTCAACCACCACACCGATCAACGAATCAGTGTTTCTAGTCGCGATTTTCCCGAGCAGTTTCAATAAGCGCCAGTCGGGAGTAATTGCTGAGTAGATACTGACGTGCTTGACCTGCCCCGCCATCATCACCTGTGTGATGGCCTCCGTGTGCAAGGTATCGATCAGCTTGCTAAGCTGGCCGAGCGAGATCCAGAAAGTGCGATGGGCAAGCTGCTCGATCGCAGCATCGGCTTCCTCTTTAATGCCGAAGGCAACTACTTCGTCGCCCTGCCTGCGGGCCGCCTCCAAGGCAAGAATCGGAAAGCGTCCATTGCCGCAAATGATGGCGTAGCGGGCAGGCACTACTTTACGAAGCCTCGCTCAGAGCTGGCGATAAATGCCAGCAGCTCTTCGCGTTCGGGCGTCTCAGGTACTTCCGTGCGGATGGCGTCGAGCGCTTTGGTTGTATTCAGCTTCTTGTCGCGAAGCAGGCGAAAGCACTTGTGCAGCGCCTGTACCTGATCTGCACTAAAGCCACGCCTTTCGAGGCCGACCTTGTTGACGTCGAAGAGCTTGATATCGCGACCGGAACCTGTTGTCAAGGAGAAGGGCAGGACATCCTGCACAACCACGCTGAAGCCGCCAATCATGGAGTGGCGCCCGATGCGGCAAAACTGATGCACTGCAGAGTGCGCGCTGATAACAGCCCAATCGCCGATCGTGACGTGGCCTGCGAAGGTTACTCCATTGGAGAGAACGCAGTGATTGCCGAGGTGAACATCGTGGGCTACGTGGCAGTAGGCGAGCAGGGAATTGTCGTCGCCAATGATTGTCTCCAGGCCGCCGCCTTCGGTGCCACGGTGGATGGAAACAAACTCGCGGATACGATTGCGATTGCCGATGTAGGTGTAAGCGCGCTCGCCACGATACTTCAGGTCTTGCGAGGCAACACCGACCGTGGCATAAGGGAAAATAACATTGTCCTCGCCGATTCTCGTAGGGCCTTCAACGAAGACATGCGCCATCAGCCGAGTGCGTGCGCCTATCTCAACATCGGCGCCAATGACACAGAAAGGACCGATCTCGGCAGACTCGTCGATACGAGCAGTAGGATCTACGATTGCCGAAGGATGGACCAGCATTGCTGCCTTATAGCCCGCCCTTGTCCCGCAAGACACACATCACTGTGCACTCGGCGACAAGCTCGTTGTTGACTCGCGCTTCTCCACGCATTTTCGCTACCGAAGAGCGTCGCGAGATGACAGTCATTTCCACGCGCAACTGATCGCCCGGGATCACCGGCTTGCGAAACTTCGCGCTTTCAATGGTGGTGAGCAACACAACCTTGTTCTTGCGGTCGGGTATCTGACTCAGCACCAGTACCCCTGCCGTCTGAGCCATGCATTCGACGATCAGTACGCCGGGCATGACGGGGAAGTCTGGAAAATGACCCTGAAAGTGGGGTTCTGTGGCGGTGACATTCTTGATTCCCACCACGCGCGTCTCTTCCAGTTCGAGAATGCGGTCCACCAGCAGCAATGGATATCGATGAGGGAGAATATCCTGAATTTCAAGGATGTTTAGTTCAGGCATGCAAACAAGCTATTATATCCGCCGATGGATCCTATTCTGGCCTGGATGCAGGCAAAACAAGAAGACCTGATCACGTTTCTGCGCGCGATGGTCGAAATTGAGACTCCGAGTCGCGATGAGGCGGCCATCTCGCGGTTTGCTGATTTGCTCGAAGCGCGTACAGGCGATATCTGCAAAATCAAGCGCGTGAAGGCTCCTGGCTTCGGCCCGCACCTGCTTCTGGAATTCAACTTGCCGGGCGGTCGAAAGCGTGGCCAGATCCTCGGATTGGCGCATTCCGACACGGTGCACCCGACGGGGACACTAGCCAAGTTTCCATTCAGCTTGAGGGCAGGGAGGGTTTATGGTCCCGGGGCGCTTGATATCAAGGGCGGCATTGCAATGTTCGTCTTTGCCGCGAGGGCGCTGCGTGAGCTGGAGATTCCGGTCGCCAGGAAAGTCGTGCTACAGATCAACAGTGACGAAGAGATTGGCTCTGATTCTTCACGGGCGCTCACTGAAAAGATGGCGAAGCAATCCGACTGTGTCCTGGTCGTCGAGCCGGGCACCGGGCTGACTGGCAAGTTGAAGACGGCGCGAAAAGGAACTGGCGACTACACAGTGAAAGTGTGCGGCATCGCGAGCCACGCGGGGGTAGACTTTACGGCTGGCGCGAGCGCAATCGTCGAACTGGCCCGTCAGATCGAGGCGATCGCCGGCTTCACGGATCTCAACAAGGGCCTCACCGTCAACCCTGGCGTCATCAGTGGTGGGACGCGCACGAATGTGGTCGCCGCGGAAGCTCAGGTAGAAGTTGACATCCGCATCAGCCGGCTCAAGGACTTCGATGCGCTTGATCGAAAGTTTCGCAAGCTGAAGCCATTCGACAAGCGGTGCAAGATTGAAGTGGAGGGTGGGCTGAACCGTCCTCCAATGGAACGCACCAAGGAGATCGCGGCTTACTTTGCCAAAGCAAAGGAACTGGCGTGGGAGCTGCTGGTGCCGCTTGAGGAATCTTCCACCGGTGGCGGCAGCGACGGCAACTTCACTGCGGCACTCGGAATTCCGACCCTGGACGGCTTGGGTTGCGTTGGCGAAGGCGCGCACACACTGAATGAAAACTTTCTGGTGGAGCGCATTCCAGACCGCGCTGCGCTGCTCGCCAAGCTCATCGCGACGCTCTAAGCGCTATCCTTGAAGTTGGCGTGCACTGCGTCTTAAGCGTGCGCCAAGCATATCCCGCTTGTTTGAGGTATCGTCTTGTCGAATTTGCCCCTGGCCGCCATCCGTGGCGTGCGTCTTGAGAAGATTGCGTCTTTGCGTGAACTGGGTCTGAACCCGTTCCCCGCCAAAAGCCACCGGACGCACATGGCGACGGCCATTACTGGCAACTTTGAGGCGCTAGAGGGCCAGACCGCGACAGTCGCTGGCCGGCTGATGAGCTGGCGCAAGATGGGCGGCATGGCGTTTGGCAACGTCCAGGATCAGAGCGGCACTATCCAGATCGCGCTGCGACGCGGCGAAATGCAGGGCACCGATGCGGCCAATGGCACGCTCGGGTTTGAGAACTTCAACCTTCTCGACGTGGGCGATGTAGTGGAATGCACTGGCCGCATTGGCAAGACCAAGACCGGCGAAATCTCAGTAGTTGCCGATAGCCTGCGCATCCTCACCAAGAGCTTGCGGCCATTCCCCGACAAGCACTTCGGCCTCAAGGATCGCGAGATCATCCTCCGCAAGCGTTATATCGATACGACGGTGAATCCAGAGAATCGCACGCACTTCGAACAGATCTCGCAGATGTTGTTCGAGATCCGTCACTTTCTCAATCTGCGCGGTTTTCTGGAATTCAACACGCCGATCATCCAGAGCCAATATGGAGGAGGCACGGCGAAGCCTTTCATTGCTCACGTCAATGCGCTCTCGACCGACATGTACCTGGCGATCTCGCACGAGCTCTATCTGAAGCGCCTGATCACGGCCGGCTTCGAAAAGGTGTTTGTGATTGGCCGCCACTTCCGCAACGAAGGCATCGACCGCAGCCATCATCCGGAATTCGTGATGCTCGAAACGATGACGGCCTACGAGAACTACGAATACAACATGCAGTTGATCGAAGATCTCTTCCGCCACATCGCTACGAGCGTTTTCGGGCGCACTGTGTTCCAGGTGAAGGGCCACGAGGTGGACTTCGCCAACACCTGGCCGCGTGTCCTGATGGCCGATGCGGTTCAGGACGCAACGGGCATTGACTTCCGCGAACTTGGCAGCGTGGAAGAAGCGAATGAGAAGCTGGCAGGGATCGGGATTAAGGATGCCCAGCCATCCATTGGCAATGCGATGGTTCGGGCCTTCGAAGAGAAGGTCGAGAAGAATCTGATCCAGCCAACTTTTATCTACGGGCACCCGATCGAGATCTCTCCTCTCGCCAAGCCGATGGCCAACGACCCGCGATACGTAGAGCGATTTGAGATCTTCATCGCAGGTATGGAATGCGGCGACAACTGGAGCGAGCAGAACGACCCGGTGCAGTTGCTCGAAACCTGGAAGAAGGCTTTCCGGCCTGAAGATCGCGATGAGGGTGAGTTCCACCCGCTCGATTACGACTTCGTCGAGATGCTGGAGCATGCGATGCCTCCGACCACTGGCATCGGCCCCGGCCTGGAGCGCATGGCGATGATCTTTACCGGCAAGGAAGACATCTACGACGTGATCTTTTTCCCGATGATGAAGCCGCTGCTCGGTGAAGTGAACAAGATCATCTACGACGTCAAGGACGAAGAGGCACAACAGGAGAAGGTGGACCTGCTGCTGACTTCCGATGAGTTCGGCGCGTGGTTGAAGGCAGGCAAACTGAAGCCGCGCGGCGCGGCGCTGGCGCTGACGCCGGTCGAGACGGAATGGGAAGGCAACAAGCTGAAGCACTGGGAGATCACAGGGCTTTCCAATGGTGGCAAGGTGACGGTGCGCTCGACGGATGCTCCGACGCTTCTCGCCGATGCGTTTCCAGGTATTGAGCTCAAGACCCGGCCCGTGCGCAAGTCGAACGGCTAGGGCCGCCGTTTTCTAGCCTGCGAGTGCCGCGAGAACTTCTGCGGCATGTCCGGCAGCTTTCACTTTGGGGAAGATCTTCGCGATCTTGCCTGCCTTGTCGATGATGAATGTACTGCGTTCCACACCCATGTACTTCCGGCCGTACATGCTCTTCTCAACCCATACGCCATACTTGTCCGCCACCGCGTGGTCTTCATCCGCCAACAGCGTAAAGGGTAGATCGAACTTCGTCCGAAACTTCGCCTGCGCCTTGACTGGGTCGGGTGAGACGCCGATGACAACCGTGTCTGCTTTGGCATACTGCGCCGAGGAGTCACGAAACTCGCATGCCTCAGTGGTACAGCCTGGCGTGTCGGACTTGGGATAGAAGTACAGCACCACCGTTTTGCCTTTGAGGCTCGACAACTTGAACTTCTCACCTGTGTCGGTGACAACAGTAAAATCAGGGGCCTTGGAGCCTTCTTTGATTGCCATATGCGTCTAGATGCTTTCCACTGCAGGTTCGATCAAAAAGTGATGGGCCATCAACCACTGCTTCGTACGAGTGGGGGTTTCTTCGCTGACCAGCCGCACCAAATCGGCGGGTGAGTCAATGTCGTACCAGCAAGGGCCGAGTTCGACGCTCAGTCCAGCCCGTTGTGCAGCGGCAATGCTTTGCTGCAGGGTAAGTTCGGTAGACCACTCCACACCTTCAAAGACCGATGGCGTCAGGCGACGGAATTTGATCGCGTAGTAGCCGCCATCCTCGGTGGGGCCGAATGCGACATCCGCAGAGGAATCCAGTAGAGCTCGCAGATGGCTGAGAGGGAGAGTTGGTGCGTCGCTGCCCAGAATCATCGCTTGTTCGTAGCCCCTCGCCAAGGCATCGTTCGCAGCATTCCACATCCGCTCGCCGAGATCACTGCCAACTTGCAACTTGCTGGCCAGATGAAACTCGCTCCATGCATCGCACTCGAGGTCGGTGTGCAACTCCACATCCACTGAACTACTGAAACCTTTGAGGCCCTCCAGTACGTCTCCTACAAACGAGCGGTGCAGTTCGGAGCATTCTTCCGGGCTTAACATCGGCTGAAGTCTCGTCTTCACCCTGCCCGGTGCCGGAGCTTTAGCAAAGACCAAGATGACGGAGACCATATGGCCATTGTAAAATCAAATTCAATGAAGAAGAGTATTGTTCTTTCGTTTGGCGCGGCGTCGCTGTTGACGCTGGGCCTGATCTCCACGCCGACAGTAGCCGCGCAAGCTGGCAACGTTGAGAAGGGCAAAGAAGTATTCGAACAGTGCTCCGTTTGCCACAACGCGGACAGCGACGAGAAGAAGATGGGTCCTGCACTGAAGGGTCTTTTCAAGAAAGAAAAGATGGCGAACGGCAAGGCGCCTACCGAAGAAAACGTTCGTGCGCTCATCAACGCTGGCGGCAACGGCATGCCGGCTTATGAAGAGCTACTGAGCAAAGAAGAGCGCGACGATCTGGTTGCATACCTCAAAACACTCTAGTTCCCGACGCATCTGCTATACTCGGGAAATGTGGCTGAAACAGGCCACATTTCTCTTGCGTCCCCATCGTCTAGAGGCCTAGGACACCGCCCTTTCACGGCGATAACCGGGGTTCGAATCCCCGTGGGGACGCCATCCTTCCTTCAATTTTTCTCCCCCCTAAAATGATTCAGACTCAGCGTCTGCCTACTACATGAAGTTCAGATTGCGTCTCGTGAAGTTGATCAAGCTCGGGAATACCTGATCGAGCCGAGCTGAATTGATCCCACACCACGAGGAAATCGTAGTGGCATATGGTTCGACTGACGTAGTACGCAACCAGACGCCACGTTTACCCACATCGTCGGGACCTTCGATGGAGAGATTTGTAAAAGTTCCGAACATCTGCCCGCCGTTGACAGCGCAAATGCCGCTGGCTGCGCAGTATTTTCGAACCATGACTTTAAATACAACGGGGAAATTTACTTACCTGGCACTTACTGAACCGTGCCGGTTCTTGCGACGACTGGACACCTAGGCCGACCTTCATGCTGGCGGTTGCGGCAAGCCCAGAACAGCGTCATGATGAGCGATATGAAAGCGCTACTGATTGGTTTGAGCCTGATTGCAATGGGCTTTGCGGCGGATGACGCCTGGACTAAGGTCAAGGAGATTCAAAGCGGGGCGGACGTTAGAATCCTTAAGGCTGGTGTAAAGGATCTCCTCACGGCAAATTTCAGCGAAGCGGATGACCAACGCGTGATTGTTGTGATCAAGAACACGCAAATGGCGATTGCGAAGGCTGACATTCTGAAACTGGAAGCCCGGCCCGTTGGATCGAAGCGACTCACCAAAGAAGAGAAAATGCAAAAGTTGGATCCTGCGGCAGAGCAGGCAAAACCCAAAGTGCCTGTTCCGGGTTCCAAACCTGTTCCGGATATGCAGTCGAGCTCCACTTCGGTCTCGTTTGGCAGCAAGCCAGGTTTTGAGCTGGTTTACCACAAAGGCATGAAGTAAGAGAAGTGGTGGGAACGGGCAGATTCGAACTGCCGACCTTCCGCTTAGGAGGCGGACGCTCTATCCAGCTGAGCTACGTCCCCACTTATCATTCAGTGTAGCGTTTCAGACCCTTTCGGCCAATATCCCGCCGCACCTGCATGCCGTCAAATTGAATTTTATCGACTGCACTGTAGGCGAGTGCCAGGGATTCTTTTAGCTTTTCAGCTCGCGCGGTGACTCCCAGCACACGACCACCGCTAGTTACAAGTTGGCCATTGAACATACTGGTGCCTGCCTGGAAAACAGTGGCGTCTGTCACTTGGTCAATCCCGCGAATCGAATCACCGTTTCGCACCTTTGCGGGGTAGCCGTGAGCAGCCATCACCACACAAGCTGTCGAGCCTTCGGGGATGGAAAGGGCCGCGCTGGGAAGACGGTGTTCCGTGGCGGCATAGAGCGTATCGACAAAGCCGCCGTCGATGCGGTAGAGCAGCGCCTGGGTTTCAGGGTCTCCTAGCCGAACGTTGTATTCAAGTACCTTGATGCCATCGGCGGTCATCATCAAGCCTGCATAAAGGAAACCTCGAAATGGAGCGCCCTCCACCGCCATCCCTCGCAGGGTTTGGTGGATGATGTTCTCCATGATGTAAGCCTTTTGGTCGGCATTCAGAATACGGTCATCGCAATAAGCGCCCATCCCACCGGTATTTGGCCCTTCATCATTGTCGAAGATCGCCTTGTGGTCCTGGGTGGGAGGCAATGGCAGTGCGGTGTCATGATCGCAGATTGCAATGAAGCTGACCTCTTCTCCACGCCAGAAATCTTCAATCAACACGCGGGATCCGGCGGCCCCCACAAGCGTGCCTGAGAACAATCCCTCGAGGGCATCGAGTGCTTCCGCTTTCGACTTTGCGATCACCACACCTTTGCCTGCGGCTAGTCCGTCGGCTTTAAGCACAACGGGAAATTCAAATCGGGCGAGGCCGCGCTTCGCATCTTCGAGTGAATCAAAGACCTGAAATCGCGCGGTCGGTATCCCGTGGCGCGCCATGAATTCCTTGGAAAAGGCCTTCGAGCCTTCCAGTTGCGCTGCGCGCTGGGTTGGACCGAATACTCTCAAACCATTTGCCTCGAAGAGGTCTACAATTCCGCCCACGAGCGGTGCTTCCGGCCCGACAATCGTGAGATCTGCCCGGATCAGGTTTGCTACTTGCAGATAATGCGCAGCGCTCTGCGATTCCAGCGGAATGCATTCAGCTACAGTCTCAATGCCTGGGTTGCCTGGTGTGCAGTACACCTTGTGGCCTTCCTGCGCACAACGCCAGGCAATGGCGTGTTCGCGTCCGCCGGACCCGACAATTAATATGTTCAAAAGAGAATTAGCCTCCCAAGGCTAGAATAAGGCTGAACACCACCAAAAATGCAGTCTCTGATGAAGCAAAACCGATATGACGTAATTGTGGTTGGCGCCGGACATGCCGGTTGTGAGGCTGCGCGGGCGTGTGCGCGACTTGGATTGAGGACGGCAATGATCACAATGAATATTGATCTGATCGCCCAAATGTCCTGCAATCCTGCAATTGGAGGCATTGCGAAAGGTCATTTGGTTCGGGAAATCGATGCTCTTGGCGGTTTGATGGGTGAGATTACCGACTCGGTTGGAATTCAGTTTCGACTCTTGAATACCAGCCGCGGACCTGCTGTTTGGAGCCCCAGGGCTCAGTGCGACAAAAAGCTCTACAGGACTCGCATGAAGGAGGTTCTCGAGCAGGAGCCTTGTTTGAGGATCCTGCAGGCGGAAGTGGCTTCGTTTGTGATCGGCGATCAGTCGAAGGTGAACGGTGTTCGTCTTGCTGATGGACGTGAGTTGCTATCGGGCGCTGTTGTAGTTACCACTGGGACATTTCTAAAGGGGATGGCGCATGTGGGTGAAACCACCTATAGTTGCGGGCGAAACGGCGAGGCCCCTAGTAATCTTCTGGCGGAGCAGCTACGCGGACTGGGACTTTCCTGGACTCGGCTTAAGACCGGCACTCCGCCGCGCCTCGACGGAAGAACGATTGATTGGAAGAAATTCGAGCCGCAAGACGGCGATTTGGTGCCTACGCCGTTCAGTTTCTTGACAGACCGGATTGTGCGGCAGCAGATACAGTGCTTTCTTGCTTACACGAATGAGCGTACTCACGCGATCCTGAGTGAGGCGATTCCGCGCAGCCCATTATATAGTGGCCAGATTGAAGGCATCGGGCCCCGATATTGCCCAAGTATCGAAGATAAGGTCGTAAAGTTCCCCGACCGCGTCCGCCACCAGGTATTCCTCGAGCCTGAGGGTTTGGACACCAATGAGGTTTACGTCAATGGAATGTCGACCTCTATGCCCATAGACGTTCAGGCAGCCATGGTTGCCTCGATTGAAGGCCTGGAGGATGCCGAGATGATCCGTCCTGGGTACGCAATTGAATACGACGCCATCGATGCCCGCGAGTTGGACCATAGTCTCGAAGTGAAGCGTTATCCGGGATTGTTTCTGGCTGGGCAAATCAATGGCACCAGCGGGTACGAAGAGGCGGCAATTCAGGGATTACTCGCCGGGATCAATGCTGCAATGAAGGTTTCCGGCGGTTCACCAGTCGTCCTGGGGCGCAATGAGGCGTATGGAGGCATTTTGGTGGAAGATCTAGTTACCAAGGGCGCGGACGAACCGTATCGAATGTTTACTTCGCGCGCGGAATTCCGCCTCCACCTCCGGATCGACAACGCTGACGAGCGGCTAACTCCGATTGCACAGCGGATCGGATTGGCCTCTACGGAGCGAACTCGACGGTTTGAGCAAAAACTGACCCTAAAAGCAAGATTGTTGCGGCTTCTGCACGAACAACGCATTGCACCGGGCCGAATTGAGGGTGTTGAGCTCGCCTTTGATGATCGCCCAATACTTTCGCACTGGCTTCGCCGTCAGGATGGTAAGATTTCCGACATTGCTCCCTACTTAGCGGGACAACTCGGCGAAGTGCTCAGCCCCGGGTTATTAACAACGGTGGAGACTGAGCTCAAGTACGAAGGTTATCTGGTCCAGCAGCAGCGGCAAGTGCAAAGACTTCTTCACAGTCAGTCGCGAAGAATACCGGCGGGTTTCGACTTTTCTGTGATTCCTGGGCTCTCCAACGAAGTCCAGGCGAAATTGAAGCGTGTCCAGCCCGAGACATTGGGCCACGCGGGTCGAATTCCAGGTGTCACCGCAGCAGCGGTCTCAATTCTGGATGTCTATCTGAGTATTTCGAAATCACGAGCCTAGAGTCGTTGTTCCACGTGGAACACAAATCAATCTCACCTAATCAATGCTTTGTTCCACGTGGAACAGTCGCTTGGAGGCAGTGCTAATATAAGCCCGTGGGAAAAATCATCGCGATCACCAACCAAAAGGGTGGCGTCGGAAAAACAACTACAGCAATCAATTTAGCCGCCTCAATGGCCTTGAGCGAGCTTAAGGTACTATTAGTAGATGCTGATCCGCAGGGTAACTCCACCAGTGGTGTAGGAGTTTCAAAAGACAACCTTGCCAAAACCTGTTACGACGTCCTCACCCAGTCCTGCACCGTAGAAGAAGCCACGGTGCCAACGGACTTCGAAGGCCTCTATTTACTGCCAGCCGATAAAAATCTTGTTGCTGCCAATATCGACCTAGTGGACGCTCCCGAACGTGAATTCCGCCTTCGCGATGCGCTGCACCAAGTCCGTGACCAATATCACTACATCATCATCGATTGCCCACCGGCGCTCGACCTGCTCAATCTGAACGGTCTGGTTGCCGCCGATTCCATCATCGTCCCGATACAGTGTGAGTTCTTTGCACTGGAAGGTGTTTCTCAACTTATCGACACCATCGATCGAATCCGGGAAGCATTCCAGCACGAACTACCGATCGAGGGTGTCTTGCTCACCATGTTTGACGACCGAACCAACCTCACGCGCCAAGTCGCCAACGACCTGCGAGAATTCTTCGGCAAACAGGTCTTCGAGACCGTCATCCCACGCAGCATACGCCTGGCGGAAGCACCCAGCTTCGGTAAACCGGTCATTTCCTACGACGTGCGATCCAAGGGAGCGGAAAGCTACATTAAACTGGCAAAGGAGATCATGGCCAATGAACAAGCCGCAAGATCCACGCAGAGTATTGGGTAAGGGACTCTCAGCGCTGCTGCCCAACCGTCCCGCCAGTGGACGCAACCCGATTCCATCCCAGCCAGCGTCGTCCGCTGAACCCGGTACAGGCTTGCAACATTTGCCCATCGAATCCGTTCAGGCCAATCCTCGCCAGCCCCGCACCAATTTTCAACAGGACAAGCTCTACGAGTTGGCCGAAAGCATCAAGGTCAACGGCATCATCCAGCCGCTGCTCGTCAGGCGACAAGGTCAGATGTTTGAAATCGTCGCCGGTGAGAGAAGGTGGAGAGCCGCCAAGCTGGCAGGCCTGGTAGTGATCCCAGCCGTGATTCAGGACATCGCTGACGAGAACATCCTCACCCTCGCACTAATCGAGAATATTCAGCGCGACGACCTGAACGCGATTGAAACCGCAGTCGCTTTTGACCGGCTGAGCCGCGATCTCAATCTCACCCACGAAGAGATCGGCCGACGCACGGGCAAGGACCGCACCACGATCACTAACTTCTTACGGCTCTTACGTTTACCAGAGGACCTGCAAAGCATGCTCGGTGACGGTCGCCTGTCGATGGGCCATGCGCGCGCAATCCTCGGGTTGCCGACAGAAGAGTTGCAACGCACTGTCGCCGGCAAGATTGTGAGCCAGGGGCTCTCGGTCCGCGCTACGGAGAAACTCGTTCAGAGCATGACAGAGCCAAGAGAGATCAAAGAGGACCTCACGGTACAGATTGATCCCAACGTAAAGGCCGCCGAAGAAGAACTGCAGAGAGTGCTGGGTACGCGCGTCGCGATCCACCGCAAGAACGAAAAGCGTGGCCGAATCGAGATCGAATACTATTCACAGGATGAATTGCACAGGATCTACCAGATGCTAATGGGGGAGAATTAAGGAAGGGAAGCTGAATGGTGCCGGCGGGAGGACTCGAACCTCCGACCTAGGGATTATGAGACCCTCGCTCTACCTCTGAGCTACGCCGGCGAATGTGACCGAAAAACTGGTCACCCTTTCAGGCTAGAGGCGAACCGGCACCCTTGTCAAACCCGAACCAAAGGCCAATACTTCAAAACTGTGGGCGAACACGCTAAACAACCCGTAATATCGTTCGAAAAAGTATCGAAGAGTTATGCCATCTACGATGCGCCGTCGGACCGTCTTTACGAACTGGCTACTCTGAATCGCATCAAGAAGCACAGGGAATTTAAAGCCCTCGATCAGGTTTCCTTTCACGTAGCCGCGGGCGAGACCTTCTGCATCATTGGTGAAAACGGCTCGGGCAAGAGCACGATGCTGCAAATCATCGCGGGGATTTTGCAGCCAACTTCCGGGAATGCAAGAGTGAGCGGACGAGTAGCTGCCCTTCTTGAGCTCGGCTCCGGGTTCAATCCGGATTTCACAGGCCGGGACAACGTCTTTCTCAACGCGGCCATCCTAGGTTTGACACACGAAGAGACCAAGCGGCGCTTTCAAAGTATCGAAGAGTTTGCGGAGATCGGCGACTTTCTCGATCAGCCGGTAAAAACCTATTCGAGCGGAATGGCCGTCCGGCTGGCATTCTCAGTGGCAATTCACGTCGATCCGGAAATTCTCCTGGTGGATGAGGCTCTTGCCGTTGGCGATGTGTATTTTCGCCAACGCTGTCTGCGCAAAGTACATGAGCTCAGGCAGCGCGGCGTGACCATCCTGTTCGTCAGCCATTCCATGGGGGACGTAAAGGCGATCGGCGACCGTGTGCTTTGGCTCGACCACGGCAAAGTTCGAGAGGTCGGTACTACCGAGCTGGTCGTCGCCAAGTATCTGGCCGAAATGACGGCCAAGGATTCCAGCTTTGTCGAACTCCAGGCCGAACACCGCATCGATAAATCCACCAGCGCCGGCCAAGCCCCTGAGCTCGTCACCCAGATTCCAAATGTGGATCTGCGACACGGCGATGGGCGCGCTGAGATCTTGGGAATCGCGATTCTAAATGAGCAGGGCTCGCCCGCATTGATGCTCGAACCCAACACGAAGTGCATAGTTCGAATCAGCGCCAAGGCCAATGAATGGATCACCTCGCCCAACATCGGCTTCATGATGCGCAATCATATGGGACTCGATTTTGCGGGTTCCAACACGCTGCGCGAAGGGCATGAGTTGCCAGCCATGGGACCGGGCGACACGGTCACCGTAGACTTTCACCTTGAGCTCCCCGAACTCTATCCCTCACACTTCTCGTTCTCGCCCGCAATTGCCGATGGAAATCTGGTGAACTACAAGAACTGCGACTGGATCGAGAATGCCGTCGTGTTGCAGATGGGCCATGGAGAGAACCAGGTTTATGGCTACCTGCATTTGCCCTGTCGCGTTGAGATCAATGCGAGATTGGCGCCGATGGAAGTTGAGGTGAAGCGTGGCTGAGTTTACAGGGGAAAGAGTGATCCCGGGCAAGGTGGAGGTGGATCTCTGGAATGAGCATCTGTCACGCTACCTTTTCGCCTCGCGTCTCTGCCGCTTCAAGAAAGTCATTGATCTTGGCTGTGGCAGCGGGTATGGCTCGGCAGAGCTTGCCGACAAGGCAGAAAGCGTCGTTGGGGTAGACGTCTCAGAGTCTGCAATTGCGGAAGCTCGCCAAACCTACCAGGCGCCCAATCTGCAGTTTCAGGTGGCCAGCCTCGACCAATTACCTTTCGCCGATGCGAGTTTTCACCTGGGTGTCTGCTTTGAAGTCATTGAGCATCTTGCCGACTACAGGGCTCTGCTTGCTGAGGCAAAGCGCGTACTAGCCCCCGGCGGACAGTTGGTGATCTCAACGCCGAACATCAGCTTCTATGCGGAAAGCAGAAAACTCAACGGCCCGAACCCTTTTCATGAACATGAATTCTCGTATCAGGAATTCCGCGAAGTCCTGAACGAATACTTCGATCACCAGACCTTCTTTGTCCAGAATCATTCGAGCGGGCTCGTTTTTCTTCCACTGGAAGGCGCAATCGGTACAGAGCTGAAGCTCGAAGCCGGAAAACCCAACCCCGATGAGGCGCACTTCTTTATCGCTGTGTGTGCAGCCCGGCCCATGATGGGCGCACCGTCATTCGTCTACATTCCAACCGCGGCGAATGTGTTGCGCGAACGCGAACACCACATCCAACGCCTCGAAGGAGAGTTGGCAACAAAGAATAACTGGCTCGAGACCTCCAAAGCAGAGCACAAGCAATTAGTCGATCAGTTCCGCAATCTGCAAGTCGAAATGGAGGCCAAGAATCAATGGGCCCTCGAGCAGAACAAGCGAGTAGAGCAGGCGCAGCGGGATATTGATCGCCTGGAAGCAGAAGCGCGCGACAAAGTCGCAGCCTACGAAGCGCGCATCGCGGAAGTCGAAGCCGAATCGGCCAGCCACGCCCAATGGGCGATCGACAACGAAGCACGGCTCACCTCGCAGCTCAACGAGATATCAGCCCATGTGCTGAAGCTCGATTCTGAGATCAAGCGCGCAGCCGGTCAGCTTGGCGAGTATCAGAAGAAGCTCGATGAGTCTGAAGCACTGGTGATCGAACGAACCCATTGGGCTCAGAACGAGCAAGCACAACGCGAGCAAGCGGAAGGGAAGCTCTCAGCCGTCGAAGCCTCGCGCTGGATCCGGATGGGGAAGGCATTCGGCCTCGGTCCTAAATTTTCATGATCCTGCTTAGAAGACTCTTGTGGCAGGGGCCGATTCTTCTTCTCAGCCCATTTCTAGCGATCCTTGAAATGTTCGCGCTGTTGGCAACCGACCTCCTTTGGCGCGTCGTGGGCAGACAGCAACCAGACCCAGGCGCCCCGCCGCGCAATCATGCCGCTAGCGTTGTGATCCCCAACTGGAACGGCAAGGACCTGCTTGAGAAATACCTGCCGAGTGTCATCGAGGCGCTGGCTGGCCACCCGGATAACGAGTTGGTCGTCGTCGACAACGGCAGTACCGACGGCAGCACGGCCTTTATGAGACAGCGATTTCCAAACGTCAGGCTGGTAGCCCTTGAAACCAACTTGGGCTTCGGAGGAGGTTCGAATCGCGGATTCCAGGAAGCAAAGAATGACATCGTGGTCCTGCTCAACAGCGACATGCGAGTTGAGCCCGATTTCCTCGCGCCTCTGCTCAAGGGCTTCTCCACCCCTGACATCTTCGCGGTTTCCTGCCAGATCTTTTTCTCTGACCCCGACAAGCCGCGTGAAGAAACCGGCCTGACCCAGGCGACTTGGAGGCGAGGGGTCATCGAGATTCGTCATCGACTCGACGACCAGGTGGAAGACCTCTTTCCGTGTTTCTACGGCGGAGGAGGATCATGCGCTTTTGACCGTAAGAAATTCTTGTCTCTCGGCGGCTTCGACCCCTTGCTCCACCCCTTCTACCTCGAAGACACGGACATTGGCTACCAGGCGTGGAAGCGGGGCTGGCGTGTGCTTTACCAGCCTCAAAGTCACGTCTGGCATGAGCATCGTGGCACCATTGGCAAGAAGTTCTCAACCGATTACATCGCCGCGGTCATCCGCAAGAACTTCATCCTCTTCGCCTGGAAGAACATCCACTCGCCTGCGATGCTGCTTGAACATTTTCTGGCCAGCCACATCTCCGCGTTGGTCGCACTGTTTGCCGGCGATGCTCCTGGTCGTATCAACTTCCCGGGTCTACTTCGAGCAGCCCTGCAATTGCCAGGCGCATGCGCAGCCCGATGGCGAGCCCGCAGTCTGTCCACGATCGATGACCGGGAAGCATTCCGAAGGCCCCTCGGTGGATATTACAGGGATCGCTTCGAAGCACACGAAATCCGCAGCACCCGGCCTCGAGTCCTGTTTGTTTCTCCCTATGGGTTAGCCCCCGCTTCTCACGGAGGAGCAGTGTTCATGCAACTAGCGGTGCGACAACTGAGCAGCCACTGCGAAGTTCATCTGGTCGCGCTACTCGATGAAGAATGGGAGCGGGCCGCGCACGATGAACTCGCACCCTATCTCGCCAGCATGCAGTTCCTGGTTCGGATGACCGGTCAGCCGCAGGCAACATTCAGTTTGTTGCCAGGCTCCGTGACGGAGTTCGCGAATTCAGATCTCAATTGGCTGCTGCACCGCACTATGAAGCTTCGCCAGATCGATGTTCTGCAAATCGAGTACACCAACCTCGGGCAGTACGGCTGCGACTTCAATCGCATCCTCACTGCAATCTTTGAGCACGACATCTACTTCCAGTCGATCCAAAGACAGCTCCAGACAAACTCGAGCTTGCTCTTCCGCATCCCGGGCGCCATTGAGTACCTCAAAGCGATGTACTGGGAACTCAACATGCTGCCCCGCTTCGACTTGATAGAAGTTTGCACTCCGGCAAATGCAGCCTACCTGCTGAGCCTAAAACCCGACCTGAAGCCAACGACCATGGCTGGCCTGCGAGCTTCAATCGACGTCGATACATTCAAACCCAACCTCGAGCCGCGTGCTGGGGATACGCTGCTATTTGTTGGCGGGTTCAGGCATGTGCCCAATCTTGAAGCGCTGCAATGGTTCTTCGACGCAGTCGTTCCCATCCTCAAGCAAAGAGGCGTGGGCTTTCGGGTACTAGCGATCGGCATCGATCCGCCACCTCAATACGCATTTGCCAATTCCGACGGCATCCTTGAGTTGGCAGGCTACCGGGAAAGCATTGAGCATGAGATGCAGACGGCCGCAGCATTCTTGTGCCCGATCCTGAGCGGCAGCGGAGTGCGCGTGAAACTGCTCGAGGCCTTTGCATTCGGCATCCCCATCGTCTCAACGCCGATTGGAGCCGAAGGGCTAGCCAGCCAGGATGGCGAAATCTGCCGCATTGCCGCGGAACCAGAAGCCTTCGCCGATGCGGTAGAATCCTTGTTGAAAGACCGTGTCGCAGCCGCTGCCATGGGAAGCCGCGCCTACAACTGCGTCAAGAGCGAATGGGATGCCAGAGTGGTGATCGAAAAGTTGGCGAGCGAATTCACCCGCCGCCTTCAATCGAAGGCCGCTACTTCTTCTTCCCGCTGAAGTCCTTGCCCAATTCTTCAACCACTTTCTCGGCATTCTTGTCGAGTGAATTTGGCTGCATGTCTTTGGTCTTGCTGTACACGGACCAAAGCACGATCCTCGATCGGCGGTCGACGAGAAAGTAGGTGCCCTTACCCCTGCTGAGAGTCGAAACGCTTTTGGGAGCAAGTTTCAAGCCCTCAGAAACCGCAGTTTCACCTGGACTGGGCTTCGGCGCACTTGCTGCCAGCCTCTCTCTGGCGGCTTCTTCCATCTCGTCCAACTTGGCTTCAAATGCCTGCCCGAGCTTGTCGGTAAAAATGGCATCGGCCTTCGAGGCATCCGCCAGGACGCGAATTTGGCCGAGCGACCGGAGCCGATTCGCCAGATACTGGTCGAAGCCATTCGCCATTGGCATCACATACACGGTCTGCACCTGAGACAATTCAGCATTGCCCTGTGCGTACCCGGCGATTGCGGCAAGAGTAGTAGAGACTAGTAGAGCGAGAGTGCGCATGGCATTCTGGTATTTCCTTTTCTGATGTATAACAACCAAAGCATCACTGTAATCATGCCTTGCCTCAACGAAGAGCAGGGGATCGAGCAAGTCCTGCGCCGCATGCCCCCGTTCGTCGACGAAGTGATTGTAGTTGATAACGGTTCGACCGACCGTACCAGCGAAGTCGCTGGCGAATTTGGCGCGCGCGTCATTCGCGAAGATGCCCGGGGTTACGGTCGCGCTTACAAGCGTGGGTTCGCTTTCGCCTCGAGCGACATCATTGTCACGCTCGATGGCGATCATAGCTACCCGCCCGATGCGATCTCGTATCTGCTCGAAGCTTTCCGTCATCTGGAGGTCGACTTTCTAAATGCCTCCCGGTTCCCCGTTCGCGATCCCAAGGCAATGAGTTTCAAACACAAAGTCGGCAACTTCATCCTTTCGATCGCAATGAGCCTGCTCTATTTTCGCTGGATCAGCGACTCGCAGAGCGGCATGTGGGTCTTCCGTAGAAGCATCCTGTCTGAAATGACGCTTGAAAGCGACGGAATGGCGTTTAGCGAGGAAATAAAAATCGAAGCGCTGAAAAACAGCAAGATTCGCTTCGCTGAAATCTCGATCCACTATACCTCCCGGCTTGGCGAAATCAAGCTCAATCCCTGGCGTGACGGTTTCTACAATCTATGGTTTCTGGTCAAGAAGCGATTCACGTAGTAGTACCTTCCTGGCGGGGACGCGCCCACGTCGAATCACTACTGGAAAGCCTCGCCCAACAGACCCGCCCCGCTGAGAGAATTCTCATTGTGGATGGTGGCTCAGCGGATGGAACCGCCGAAGTTGCTCGCCGAGCCGGGGCGGATTTCATCGATCTAGGGCAAAATCGGGGCTTTGCCTTCGCTGTCAATCACGGCATCGCGCAGTCGGACGCCCCTCGTATTGCCGTCCTCAACAACGATTTGCGCCTTGCGCCGGACTGGCTCGAAAAGATCGGTGAGGCCGGCGCACCTTACGCTGTTGGTAAAGTGTTCGCCTGGGATTCACAGATTACGATCGACGCCACCTGGGACTTGCTGAGCGAAAGCGGAATTCCCATGCGCGCCGGCCATGGCAAGTCCGACAGCTCCTTCTGGAATCAACCGCGCTCAATCCCGCTCGCCCCGTGGACTGCGATTCTGATTCGCCGGGATTATTGGCTTGCCACCGGCGGGCTCGATGAGACATTTGAGAGCTACCTGGAAGACGTCGACATCGGCATGCGTGGCCTCAAACTTGGCTACCGGGGACAATATCTGCCGGATGCCGTCGCCTGGCACAGGGGTAGTTCTACTTTGGGGGCTTGGCATCCAAGGCAGGTGCGATTGAGCTCACGCAACCAGCTCCGCCTTGTAGCGCGTCATGGCACTCCGGATTGGTGGAAGGTTTTCGTCGGACAAGCACTCTGGGGTTTGGCAGCCACTCGCCACGGGTGCTTCCGGGAATGGTGCCTGGGAAAGCGCGATGCGATCCGCAGTTTTGACCAGGACAGGTCAGATTCTGGAATGCTCCACCTGGAGCAGGAAATCTTTGAAGTCGGGGCCGCCACCGGATTCGACCGATTCTGGCGCTGGTATTGGGCGCTTTGTCTATGACCGAGGTCTCTGCTGTCATCGTTAGCTGGAACTCAGCAGACGAAATTGCCAATTGCATTCGCTCTGTTCAGGCCGCGGGCGCAAGCGAAGTCATCGTGGTGGACAACGGCTCGAAGGATCAGACTCGAGAAATCGCCGCTCGATTCGAGGGCGTCCGACTGTTGCACTACCCTGAAAACCTCGGCTTCGCCGGTGGAGTAAACCGTGGAGTCGAAGCCGCCGCTGGCAGCTTCGTCCTGATCCTCAACCCGGACACCCAGGTTCAAGCCGGGTTGGCTGAAATGGTTACTGCTGCAGAAGGGGGCGCATCCGGTGGAATGCTCATCGGAATGGATGGCCAGCTTCAGCAAGGATTTGCGGTCCGAAAGCTGCCGACCCCAGCCACGCTGATATTCGAAGTCCTCGGCTTAAATCGGCTCTTTCCCGGCAATCCCGTCAACAGGCGCTACCGCTGTGCCGGGTTTGATCATAAACGACCCCAATCAGTGGAGCAGCCACCTGCTGCTTTCTTTATGGTTCAAAAAGAGGTTTTCGTTGAACTTGGAGGCATGGACGAGAATTTCTGGCCCATCTGGTTCGAAGACGTCGACTTCTGCAACAGGCTTCTAAAGTCTGGCCATCTAATTTGTTACACTCCGGCGGCGAAAGCAGTCCACAAGGGAGGAGCAAGTATTCAGAAAATCCTGTGGCCTTTCAAAGAGTTGGCGTGGTATGGTAGCCTTCTAAAGTATGCCACCAAGCATTTTGGGTGGCTTGCCCGGCGTTTTGTTAGTGTGGCTGTTGTCGCTGCGTCCGTCCCAAGGGCTCTAACGGGGATATTTTCACGACACAAGGGTGTCCGCGCCCTCAGTGTCTACGCTGACGTTTTTCGTCTGGCGTGGGGTAGCCTCGTCCATGGCCGGGTGGATCAAAGTCACTTTGCCCGGAAGATCGAGGACGCAGAACATCTCTAAAATGCATAACGGCTTAGTCTCAGTCACAATCGTTACGTACAATAGCGGACGCTTTATCAAACGCTGCCTGGAATCGGTGCTTGCGCAAAGATATCCACTCAAGGAAGTTATTGTCATCGACAACGTGTCGACCGACGGAACCCTAGACATCCTCGATCAGTTTGCCGACCGCATCCGCATCGTCACCAATGACGAAAACGTAGGATTTGCCGCTGCCCAAAATCAGGCAATCCACATGTCCAGCGGCGAATGGATCCTCACCCTCAATCCCGACGTCCTGCTAATGCCCAATTTCATCCAGAGTCTGGTCGATGCCGGCAATCGCGATTCCCAGATCGGCACGGTTTGCGGCAAGCTCCTGGCCATGATGGCCACCTTCGACCTTCCTGAAAAACCCCTCGTCGATTCCACTGGTATTTACTTCAACCCAATGCTGCGCCACCTCGATCGGGGCAGCCGCGACGTTGACAACGGCCACTATCTGAACTTCGAATACGTCTTCGGAGCAACCGCCGCCGCCGCCCTGTATCGACGGGAAATGATTGACGACATCTCGATTGCAGGCGAATTCTTCGACAACGATTTCTTTGTCTACCGCGAAGACGCCGATGTCGCCTGGCGCGCTCAACTCTACGGCTGGAAGACTCTTTACACTCCGCATGCCCGTGGCTACCACGTGCGCTCCGTTCTCCCAGGCAACCGCCGAGCCCTGCCGTCGGCCATCAATATGCATTCGGTGAAGAACCGCTTTTTGATGCGGGCCAAGAACATGACGCCCAATCTGTACCTGCGCAACTTCATCCCGATCACATTCCGCGATCTGGTAGTTTTCGGCGCTTGTATCCTGCAGGAGCATTCATCCCTGAAGGCCTTCTGGATCATTGCAAAGAAGTGGAAGAGTGTCAGGGCCAAACGCAAGGTAATCATGGCGAACCGCAAAGTCAGCGACGAATACATTGCCGGCTGGTTTCACTTCCAACCCGTTAGCCAGCCTGCTCCGAAAACAGTCAGGGTGCCGGCGAGGGCGAAGGCTGTCCGAGGCTAAGGGCTTTGTCGAGCAATTCGCTCAATTCCAAACGTGCTGCCCAATGCTTCAAGTAGGGAATATCTAGTTTCCCTTGCTGAGTAGACAGTATTCCCGCGATGTCATGCCACTGTCGGTCGGACACTGAGCCCCCTTCTCGAAACCACCGAAGCTTCGCCAGCACTGTATCTTCAGCGCTCGTAATCGCAAATTCCAGATCTTCAAATTGGGGCACGCTTGAAAGCACAAATTTTCTTCGCAGCAATTGCTGTTCACCAAATGGGCCTTTTTCTAACGGGAAGAAATCAAACTTATAGCCGGCCTTCAGGTGAATAGCGTTGAAGCATCTTCCTATCTCTATGGCCTCAATGGCCCCATCCCCATCGAGGTAGAACTTCGTTTGCAGTGCTGCCAGGAATTCTTTTAGATCAACACCCTCAAAATCCACTACGAAGTCGACGTCATTGGTGAATCGAGGCATTCCATAACTACTGCTGGCAACGGAACCGACTATGCTATAGCGAATTTCTTGACGATCGAAAGCAGCAAGGATGGATTGAAGCGCGTCAGCAAATGCGTTCACGGATGCTCCAACGGGTCCCAACCGTAGGCACGCATCATACAATCGCGGTCCAGACGACGGGCAATAACACGCAAGAAAACTTCCCGGTCATCGGCATCCGGATAGTGGCTGCGAATTGCAGATTCCACCAGCGATTGCTGTACCTCGATCATTTCGAAAACACGTGCGATCCGATCACCCTCGCTCATACGGCGGTTGATATCGAGAAAGACTTGCAGGGCCGCCTGGCTCGTATCTCGCATCCATTCTTCAACCATCTCATAAGCATAACGGCATCCTGGCCTAAACTGGTTGATTGCGCATCGCACTACTCGGCACCCGCGGCATCCCCGCCCGCTATGGCGGCTTCGAGACTTTTGCCGAAGAACTTTGCACTCGCCTGGTCGATCGCGGTCATACCGTAACTGTCTATTGCCGCGATCGCGAGCCTGCCGTCAGCTACCGCGGTGTCCTGCGGAAATATCTACCCACCATCCGCCATAAGTACTTCGACACGCTCGCTCACACTGGCATCTCTACGCTTCATCTGCTGGCCAACCATGTTGACGTAGCACTGTACTGCAACGGCGCGAACGCAATCTATACGTGGCTTCCACGCATCTTCGGAATACCTGTGGCAATCAATGTCGATGGGCTCGAGCGCAAACGCAAGAAGTGGAACGCGCTCGCCAAGAAGTGGTACCACCTCTCCGAGTGGCTTTCTACTTTCTGCCCGACGCGCATCGTCACCGACGCCGCTGAGATCGAACGATACTACCGCGAGACCTATCAGGCTGCCTCCACTTTCATTCCGTACGGAGCCGAAATCGGGGCAGTCCAGTGGGAGCCTCTCCTCGGCCTCGAACCGCAGAAATACTTCCTCTACGTCACGCGCTTCGAACCTGAGAACAACCCGCTCCTCGTGCGCGAGAGCTTTGAACACGTATCAACTCAGCACAAGCTCGCCCTGATAGGCGATGCCCCATACGCTCATGAGTACATCGCCAGAATCCGCGACACCAAAGACCCGCGCGTCGTTCTACCGGGCGCGATCTACGGCCAGGGCTACAAAGTCTTGCAATCCCACTGCTTCGCCTACATCCACGCCACCGAGGTCGGTGGCACTCACCCTGCACTGATTGAAGCCATGGGCCGTGGCGCACTCATCCTCTATCTCAAAACACCGGAGAATTGCGAAGTTGCCGGAGGCGTCGGCATTGAGTTCGAACTACACTCTCTGGCAGCAGCCATCGAGCAAGCCCTTGCCATGCCGGAGTCCGAACGAAATCGCCTGCGCGAAGCTGCACTACAACGCGTGCGTGAGCGCTACAGTTGGGATGTGGTAACCGACCAATACGAGGCCCTGTTCCGAGAACTATGCCCAGGACATGGTTAGAAGTCTCTCTTGATCGCATCGCACTGAACTACCGCATCATTCAACGCACAGTGGGCGCAGCCGTGCAAGTGATGCCAGTCGTCAAAGCGGATGCCTACAGGCACGGTGCCACGGCCGTGGCGCAGACCCTCGAACACGAAGGTGCTCAATGGTTCGCTGTCAGCAACCTCGAAGAGGGCAAAGCGCTGCGGGAATCGGGCATCCGTATAAGCATCCTCGTCATGGCCGAACGCGTGGACACCGACCCGCGAGCCTGGAAGGAATTCAAGCTCACTCCGGTCATTCATGACCTCAATGAAATCGCTTTGCTCGACCCGGCATCCGCCTATCATCTGAAAATCGATAGCGGCATGGGACGGCTGGGCACCAATGCTCCCATTCAAGAGATCATCGACAAAACCAAAGGCACTCGCCTGGAAGGTTTGATGACTCACTTCGCTTCCTCAGCCAACTTTCAGACCGACCAAACCCGGCGCCAGCACGAGCGCTTCGAGCAAGTCCGGCTCGCCCTTGAGCACTCCGGCATACGGCCGACATATCTTCACGAAGCCAGCACCAACCCACTCCACTTCAACGATTCCGGCACTTGGCGAAACATCGTCCGTCCCGGCTATGGCATCTACGGTTACGTCTCCCGGTCGAAGGGCAAGGCTCCGGGAGAGCTGCTCGACGTGGCACCCGCCCTCACCTGGAAGGCAAAACTCCTTTTAACCAAACAGGTGGAGCAGGGAACACCCATCGGCTACGGCGCACAATACATTGCCGAGAAACCGATGCGCATCGGCATCCTCGGCGTAGGCTATGCCGATGGGCTGCCACACCGGCTGGGCAATCGCAGCCAAGTGCTCGCAGCAGGCCAGCTTGCGAACATACTGGGCGCTGTCTCGATGGACGTAACTACCATAGACCTCTCCAATGCACCGCATATTCAGGCCGGCGATGCTGTTACGCTGCTCGGCGAATCCATCGACGCCCGACAAATGGCTCGCGACGCAGGCACCATCGCCTACTCCATCCTTTGCGGCATCTCGACTAGAGTTCCAAGAATCTACGTATGAAAATCACGAACATCTCCTCCATCGTCGTCAACGCCAGAATGCGCAACTGGATCTTCGTCAAGGTCGAAACCGATCAGCCGGGGCTCTACGGTTGGGGCGAAGCAACCCTCGAATGGAAGACCAAAGGAGTGGTCGGTTCGATCGAAGACCTCAAGCCCCTGATCTTGGGCCAGGACCCGCGCCGCATCGAACATCTCTGGCAGACCATGCACCGCCAATACTTCTGGCGTGGAGGCATTGTCACAATGTCGGCGATGAGTGGCATCGATCAGGCCCTTTGGGATATCAAGGGTAAGGAGGTCGGCAAGCCCGTATGCGAACTTCTTGGCGGACCTGTCCGCGACACGCTCCGGCTTTACGATCACCTCGGGGGAGGCAGCCTCGAAGGCATGTACAAGACAGGGGCACCCGATGATTTCGCCCGCCTGATCGGAGAGAGCAAAGCCCGCGGCTTTACCGCCGCCAAGGGAATGCCCATCCCCATCTCAGAACCGATCGAAAGCGCATCCACCTTACGCCGCGCCGCCGATTGCGTGAATGCGATGCGGCAGGCAGTGGGCGATGACTTCGACATCATGCTCGACCTGCACGCACGCTGCACCCCCGCCGCAGCGATCCAGTTTGGTCGCATGCTGGAGGATTACAACCTGTTCTGGTATGAAGAGCCATGCTGGCCCGAACATGTAGACGGTCTGGTCGAAGTGGCTCGCGCCTTGCGTTTCCCCATTGCTACAGGCGAGCGCCTGGTCGGTCGCTGGGAGTTCCGCGAGCTGCTTGAGAAACGCGCCTGCGCCATCATCCAGCCAGACGTATCGCACTGCGGAGGAATTTCAGAGGCAAGGCGCATCGCCTCGATGGCAGAAACCTACTCGATCACGGTTGCCTGCCACAATCCGCAGGGGCCGATCTCAACCGCTGCAAGTCTTCACGTCGGCTTTGCAGTGCCAAATTATCTGATTCAAGAGATTGTGTGGAACGATGTGCCTTGGCGCATGGATGTCGTCACTGGGGGCTACGATGTTACTCATGGCTACGTCAGCGCTCCCACGAAGCCTGGCCTCGGCATCGATGTCAATGAAGTGGAAGCCCGCAAACATCCGGCTCATGCCGAAGTTCTCATGCCAGCCTTCCGGCGCGACGGCTCTGTCACGGATTGGTAGTGGCGGCCTAAGCCGTGTCGTCCCCAGCCTGAGCAATCATCAGACAATACCCATCCGGATCCTGGATCCCAAATTCTCCCTTTGGCAGGTACTCCGGATATTTGATTTCTCCCGAATCAAGTCCCTCGTTGCCTCTCCCCTCCTCTTCGCTGCCCTACAGTATCAGGTTTGCCCGAGTTTCCAGTTCTCGCACTGCGGCAAAAAAAGCCATGCGCAACCCATCAGGCGTCGATAATCAGAGAGGGAATGGAACTCCAACCGCTACGCTACTTTCTGGCCGTCGCCCGCACCGGCAGCTTCGTGGGCGCCGCAGATCAACTCGGCATCGCTCAACCTTCTCTTTCCCAGCAAATTCAAAAGCTGGAACGGGAGCTTGACGTTTCGCTTTTTGATCGCCTGGGACGTAGCCTCAAACTCACCGCCCACGGAGAAAGCCTGCTACTTTCGTCCGAGCGCATCCTTCGTGAAATCGAGCAAGCGCGCTTGTCGATTGAATGCCTGAAGAATATTGAATGCCTGAAGAATGAGGAGGCGGGCGAGTTGAAAGTTGGCGTGATCCCTACTGTACTGCCCTACGCACTAGTCAAACCGCTTTCTACATTCCAGGCACGGTACCTCAGAGTTCAGATCACCCTGGTCGAAGCGATGACCGACCAACTCGTGGAAGGCCTCCGCCGTGCGGAGATCGATTTGGCTGTTTTGGCCCTCCCCATCCGGCATAGCGAAATCGTCTGTAGCGAACTCTTTCGTGAACCTCTGCTCGCCGCTGTCCCTCCAGACCACGAGCTTGCTGCGATGGACAAGGTTATGCTTCAGATGCTTGGTATGGAGAAGATGCTCCTGCTCAGAGAAGGTCACTGTCTGCGCAACGATGTGCTGACGGCCTGTACCAAGGCCAAGGCCCAGTTCCATCAAGTCTTCGAAAGCGACCACCTCGAGAGCATTCTGCGCATGGTGGCTGAAGGCTACGGAATCAGCCTCGTCCCTGAGAAGGCAACTCTCGGACGCACCGATTGCCGGTTTCTTCCGTTTGAGCCTCATGCCGTGCGCAGGATTGGCTACGCCATGGCCAAGGGACACACCAGTCATTACCAGTTCGCAAGCTGCTGCAACGATTTCTCAAAGAGTGGGATTGGTAGCCTTCCAGTTGCGTCCATCCCCGCCATCAAAGTACGCGCAGACGCCTGGATTTCCACATGGCAAATGCGACGCTGCAATTCGAAAAGGGCTACAGTTTAGGAAAAAGGCGGAGGGATGGAGCGGGAGACGAGATTCGAACTCGCGACATCAACCTTGGCAAGGTTGCACTCTACCAGCTGAGTTACTCCCGCACAGGAGCAGGACTGTTGCCGAAGCAACGTCCAAAATCTAGTATCGCCGACACCCTTCACCCTTGTCAAATCTCGCTGCCATTGACGATGAAAGTCTAGTTACAACACCTTTTTGTACGATAGAGTCCAAAGACGAAAATTTTCTGTAAGTCCATCATTTAAAAGCATTTATATTTTGAGAATAAATCGGTTGCCCGTTCGGGGATCTGTGCTAGACTTTGTAATCGCAGGCCTACAACGGCTGAACAGCAGTTGTTTCGGTGCATCCTCAAAGCCTGCAAGATCTTCACTGACATCCTATCGTCCCCCACTTTTCCACAAATGTGGAAAACATGTGGGATTTTTGTGCTTGATCTTCCGGTGTCCTAAACGCGGTGGAATAGTAACTAACAAATGAATGCTTGGGAACTAGTTAAACAAACGCTCGCAGCCTCTCTGAGTGCCGAAAGTTTTGAAAACTGGGTAGTTCGGACAACTCTGGCCAGGACGGACGGAGAAACCCTCTTCGTGGCCGTGCCAAACGAAGCCACCAGAGAATGGATGGAGCGAGAGTACTCGATTCAGGTTAGAGATGCCATTTCTCACCTGAGTCTCCCGTACAACACGGTGATCTACAGCCTCGAAGCGCCGCCCGAACGGCTGGCAATGTCCTCAACACCCAATGCCTACTCAAGGCCGGGCAACCTGACCCACGCCTACACCGATTCGCCGCAATCCATCGAGAACCTTTTTTCTCAGCCCGTCGCACACCTTAACCCCAAATTTACCTTTGACAATTTCGTAGTCGGTAGTTGTAACCAGTTCGCTCACGCTGCCGCACATGCTGTGGCAATGCGTCCCAGCCGTAGCTACAATCCGCTGTTCATATACGGTGGCGTGGGTATGGGTAAAACCCACCTGATGCACGCCATTGGTAGAAATCTGCTCACAGAACACCCTGGCATGAAGATCGTCTACACGACCAGCGAAAAGTTCATGAACCAGATGATTCAGTGCATCCGAATGGAAAAGATGCCGTATTTTCATCAGTTCTATCGCTCGGCTGATGTGCTTCTGATCGATGACATCCAGATCATCGGCGGCAAGGAACGCACACAGGAAGAGTTCTTCCACACCTTCAATGAGTTGTTCGACAACCAGAAGCAAATTGTAATCTCATCCGATTCGCCTCCCAAAGAAGTCTCAGGCCTGGTCGAACGGCTTCGCAGCCGCTTTGAATGGGGCCTCATTGTCGACGTCCAGCCGCCCGATCTAGAAACCAAGATGGCGATCCTCGACCAGAAGGCCGAGAACGAAGGCATGAATCTGCCGGAGGACGTTCGCATCTTCCTCGCCACACGAACCAAATCAAATATCCGCGAGCTCGAAGGCGCCTTGGTGAAGTTGATGGCATACTCCTCGGTCACCGGCACTCCAATCACACTCGAGATGGCCAAGCAGCTACTGAAGCACATGACTCAAACCAGCGAGAAACGCATCTCGATTGAGACCATCCTCAAAGCCGTCGCCGACCGCTTCGATTTGATGCCTGGACAGCTAAAGCAGAAGACCAATGAGAGGCGGATCGCTTACCCGAGGCAGATCGCAATGTACCTGGCCAAAGAACTGACAACCGCATCTCTGCTCGAAATCGGCCGCACACTCGGCAACAAACACCACACCACCGTTCTTCACTCGATCCGCAAGATTGACGAGCTCAGGCACAAAGATCAGGATTTAAACAAACTTCTCCACAGCCTAATCGACTCATTCCATTCGTGATAGCTCGATTTCCACAACTTCGCTTTCTGTTCGCTCATAGAACGCAATAGGAAAACGGACCTTGGACAGGTTTTTCACCGGAACCGATCACAGGCTTTTCATAGTTAGAGATAGCGGGAAGCATATTTGTTTCGTATAATTTATAGAGATATCCACATTTCGACAGCACCGACTATGACGGTTCTAAAACAATAGATAGATATCTAGTCTTCTAGTAATAGCTAAGAACGAGTTGAGTACCAACCTAAGGACCACCAACGAATGGAATTCAGCGTAAAGCAGTCAGACTTGGTCAGAGAACTGAACCTCTCCCAAGGTGTAGTCGAAAAGAAGACAACGATCCCCATACTTTCGAACGTGTTGATCGAAACCGGCGACGGTATGATCCATCTCACGGCGACAGATCTGGAATTGGGCGTTCGTTGCTCCTGCCCTGCCAGGATTGTCAAAGCTGGTTCGGGCACGCTGCCTGCACGACGCCTGCTTGACTACATCCGGCTGTTGCCAGACGCCGAAGTCAGCTTCAAGGTGATGGATAACCAATGGGCCAACATCGTTTGCGGGCGCTCCCGATCGCGCATTGCCGGAATGTCGCGTGAAAGCTATCCTGAACTGCCTCAGATGCCCCCTTCTTTGGGCGAGATACCGGCCGCCACGCTTTCGGCGATGATCCAGAAGACCATCTTTGCCATCTCGAGTGAAGAGAGCCGCTTCACGCTCAATGGCGCGCAAGTGCTCATGACCGACAAGGCGCTGACAATGGTCGCAACCGATGGCCATCGCTTGGCGCTGGTCGAGAACAAAGTATCCAATCCCGGCGTTGAAGGTGTCTACAAGACGCTGTTGCCCAAGAAGGCTATGCAAGAGCTCCTCAAACTTGCCGCAGATGCCGCGGACGGCGCCACTTTTCAGTTCAGCGGCGATGACAACCATCTATTTTTTCAACTCGGCGAACGGCTGCTTCTCAGCCGTAAGCTCACCGGCAACTTCCCCGATTTCGACCGCGTTCTGCCCAAGACCCAGACCCACCAGGTCCACTTTGGCAGAGATGAAATGAAAGCCACCATCCAGCGCGTAAGCCAGTTTTCAGAAGAACGCTCCCGCGCCATCCGCCTACAATTTGCAGACGGCGAAATGAAAGTCTTCTCCTCGATGTCCGACACCGGTGAGAGCGAAGAAACCATTGCGATTGATTATTCCGGGCCTGCCACGGACATCGGGTTCAACGCGCAATATCTGCTTGATTTCCTGGGCGCCTCCGCAGAGGGTGCCTTTAGCTTCCTGTTCAACGATGCGCAAAGCGCTGGAGAAATGCGACCCGCCGCAGCGGGCGAAGGCGACAAGAAAGGGGGAGAGGTAGGTTACACCTATCGCTACGTCGTGATGCCCATGCGCATCTGACATCCCACAAAATGGCTGACAACAACGTTTACGATTCAACCAGTATCAAAGTTCTAGAAGGCCTCGCAGCCGTCCGCAAGCGGCCCGCAATGTACATCGGTTCGACCGGTGAAATGGGCCTCCACCATCTGGTTTATGAAGTGGTCGACAACTCAGTCGACGAAGCGCTCGCCGGTCACTGTACCGAGATCAATGTCCTGATTCATACGGACAACTCTATCTCTATATCGGACAACGGACGCGGCATTCCCGTCGATATGCACGCCGGCGAAGGTGTATCGGCCGCTGAAGTCGTGCTCACCAAACTCCACGCCGGCGGCAAGTTCGATTCCAACAGCTACAAAGTGTCCGGCGGCCTGCACGGCGTCGGTGTAAGTTGCGTCAACGCGCTCAGCGAATGGCTCCATCTTGAGATCTGGCGCAACGGCCAAACCTGGGAACAGGATTACGAGCGCGGTGTTCCAAAGGCGCCCCTCAAACCGACAGGCAAAAGCGGTAAAAAGACCGGCACAAAGATCACTTTCAAGGCAGACAATACCGTGATGGATACCATCGAATTCAATTTCGATACCATCTCAACGCGTTTGCGTGAGCGCGCCTTCCTCAACAAAGGCCTGAAGATCAACATCCTCGATGAGCGCGAAGAAGGAAAGTCGCACGAGTTCCTCTATGAGGGTGGCATTGCCGAGTTCATCAAGCATCTCAACAAGGGCAAGACGGTCCTGCACGAAAAGCCGATTTACTTCGAAGGCGAGCGCGACCTTCCGGGCGACCAGGGTAAGCTCTACATGGAGATCGGCCTCCAGTACAACGATGCCTACTCAGAGACTCTCTTCACGTTCGCCAACAACATCAATACCAAGGATGGTGGTACACACCTTACTGGTTTCCGCACCGCTCTCACGCGCACGATCAATGCCTGCGGCGATGCCGCCGGCATGTTCAAAGACGTCAAAGAAAAACTCAGTGGCGACGACGTCCGCGAAGGCCTCACGGCCGTCATCAGTGTTAAGCTGCCCCAACCACAGTTTGAGGGCCAGACCAAGGGCAAGCTGAACAGCGATATCTCCGGCCAGGTCACGCAGATCATCAACGAAAAACTACAGGAATACTTCGACAAGAATCCCGCGGTAATGAAGCGCATCGTGGGCAAGGCGATCGATGCGGCCCGCGCGCGCGAAGCCGCCCGCAAAGCCCGCGACTTGACCCGCCGCAAGGGTGCCCTCGATGGAGTGGGCCTCCCTGGCAAACTGGCCGACTGCCAGGAAAAAGACCCCACCCGTTGCGAACTCTTTCTCGTCGAAGGTGAATCCGCGGGCGGCACCGCCAAGGGCGGACGCGATCGCCGCTACCAGGCCATCCTGCCTCTGCGCGGCAAGATCCTCAATGTTGAAAAAGCGCGCTACGACAAAATGCTCGGCCACGAAGAAATTCGCTGCATGATCACAGCCCTTGGCACCGGCATTGGTAAGGACGACTTTGACGTCGCCAAATTGCGTTACGGCAAGATCATCATCATGACGGACGCCGACGTCGACGGCAGCCACATCCGCACACTGTTGCTCACCTTCTTCTATCGCCACATGCAGGCGCTGATTGACCGTGGCAATGTTTTCATCGCTCAGCCTCCGCTCTTCCTCATCAAGAAGGGCAAGAGCGAAAAATACATCAAGAACGAAGCGGATTTCACCAAAGAAATTCTCCGGCGCGCCAGCGACAACGTCTCAATCGAGATTGGCGGCAAAGTTTTGGAAGGCACGGAGATGCGCAACTTCCTCATCTCTTTGGACGAATTGACGCAGGTCACCAAAAAAACCGAGCGCCGTCTGCGCGATGGGCGCGTTGTCGAAGCCCTGCTTTCTCAGAACTTCAATCTGGACACCAAAGACGACTTTGCAACCGATGAGCAGCTTCTCAAGCTGAAATCGCTGCTTGCCGAGCGAGGCGTCGAATCCAAAATCGAGCGCGACGAAGAGCACTCTATCTTCTTCCTGCACTTTCAGGATTCCACCAAGGCCCAGCGTAACGTCGATATCGAATTGGCTGCCGCTGCCGAATACCGCCGCATGCGAGCCATCGTCAAGCAGGTTGCCTTGCAGAATTTACCGCCTTTCTACCTAGTCAAGGAGAACGGTCTGCGCGAGCAGATCAACGACTGGCGCACCTTGCTCAGCCGCTCTAAAGAAGAAGGCATGGCCGGCACCAATGTCTCCCGCTACAAAGGCCTGGGAGAAATGGATGCTGAACAGTTGTGGAACACTACCATGAATATCGAGTCCCGCACGCTGCTACGTGTCGACCTCAAAGACCTTGTCGAGACCGACGAGATCTTCTCAACCCTGATGGGCGACGACGTGGAAAGCCGGCGCAAATTCATCGAAGACAACGCCCTCGACGTCCGCAACCTCGACGTCTAGCCAGTCCATCCATCTATCGGCCGGAACCTCTGGAAAAGTGCGCGATTCGGGCGGGAAAAACCTCAAAAATTCAACCCGCCAATGTATTCATCCCCAGTTAGAAGACCTGTTGTGTAAATGACTTCAATATGATGTGCCGCTTGCGATCGACGACCTGCATTTGTCGTCAGCCTGTGCCGCCAGCGATAGCCTAATGACATGCAAGCACGGCAAAAGACCGCAATAATCGAACGCAAAGACGGCGGGCTACTCAACAAGCAACGCCTCAACCGGTCTTCTCAACGAAACCGACATCGTCGGCCCGCGTCCGAAGCGCACCACCAGATCGGGGCGCAACCCTCCCATACCCATCAGCGATGCAAATTGGGGTCGCAATGCCTTAACCTCCACAGGTTGATTGATGAACGCAGTGCGTACATCGAGTGCCGCCGCTTGAAGCAGAAAGCGTTCGCACGCGCGGCCTGCAGCCACCCAACCCGAAGGGGTCGCCTGTGCAGCGGCAAAAACCGCTACTCCCGCCGAACTACGGATTTGCTTTGCATATTTGTCGTTCTCGCCGTCCCGCGTGAAGAACAGACTGAACATCGTTGACCCCAGCCACCTTGGCACCTCAGCATTGCCGGAACACCCGGCGAACAAACCATCCTTGCGTTCCACGGCTTCGCTCCGATTGAATCGAATCCAGGCTTTCAGCTCACGAATAAATGCCCCGTCCGCCATCTGAGCCGTATTGCCCGCAATCACGCAGTCGCGAACTTGATTGAGTTGCTTTTGATTCGCCAGAAGCTCCATACGAACGTCGAGACCCATAGCGGCGCGTTCCAGTTGGCGGATCTCATCTGAGCCAAACGCGCGGCCGTCGTATTCCGCTCGCGTACTTCGACGCCACGGAATCGCCTCAAACCACGCGGTTCTCCGAGCTGCCGACGGGGAAAGATCGATGTGTACTCCATCGCCGCTGACGCTTAAGTCAGCATGCATACCAAACGCCGTTGCTGCTTGCGTCAGGTTCTCGGCGGCGCACCCCAGACTCACCCAGAGGTGATGATCGTCGGGGTCCGCAATAGGGGTTCGGCGAGAATAGTCGGCAAGAAGATCGATGCGGTCCTTCCGCAAGCGGAACTTCCACGGCTGGGTGTTGTGGCCGTTTGGCGCAAGTGTCGCATAGCGCGCCAATTCGCGAAGCAGAGCGGTGCGATCAGCCGGCACGCCCTCGCTGTGACGCCAGGTACGCCTGACTTCCTCGTCATAGTCGCCCAGGCCGCTAGCGGCGGATACACCACCAGCCACCAAGATGCCGGTCGTGGCTTTGAGAACGGCGCGCCGGGTCTCGCTCATATATCTGCTCTCCCTAGAAGAATCATATGCTGAAATTCACGAGAACTAAGAGCAGGTTGCTGGCCAATGGCGCTGGAACGCGTTCAGCTTCCACGCAACCACTGCCAAAGCACCACCAGCTCCCCTATAACGAACAGCGTCCCGAAGATCGCCTTGTTCGAGCGCGCTAACCATGCAGGCAGGTAAATATCGAAGTTAGCTGCTCGGTCTTCTGTGTATTGGCCTGCCATATCCGTCAAAGGGCAGCGGCCCCGGTTCAACGCAAGGACCGCGCATTCCGCCAGCACCAGCCCGCTCAGTACAGCCGCCACCATAAAATGATACAGGGCTCCAGCAAACGGAATCGCCACGATGCAGGCCGCGAAGAAGAACCAAACGCAGGCGACCCCGCGCGAGTGCGAAGAATTCCTGGCCCAAACCGGCATTTTCTGCTTTGCTGACGGGAAAATCCAAAGTTATCGATAGGAAGCAGCGTTGATCGTCACCCGAAAAAACTCGCCTTCCGGCTCAAATCGATCCGTCCCGAAATACCATCCAGCGCGCAAGCGAGTCGGAATCCTATAGCCGCCGAAGGTGCCTTCCGCATCTACAAACGCCCCGAATTGTTCATATTGAAATGTACCGCCAGGATTGCCCCAGCGAGGCAAGCTGATTGATTTAAGGCGCGCCTCGGCGTCGAGTCCAAAGTCCATTTGTGCAGTCTCGCTCTGACCCGTCAATTGAGCATGAAGGTGTGATGCATCTGCGGCAGGAAGGGCTGTCCAGGAAGCCTGCTCCTCGCAAAGCACGGACGGTAACCAGCAAGCCGCCTCGATGTTGAAGCGGCCTGCCCCAGACCGGGTGATGTCCGGACCGGAAGCCTTCACTACTGGCACAATCCCGAACAGCTTCCAAAGCATCGCTCCCTGCCCGTCGAGGAGGCGATCACTTCCGCGAATCGGTAATCCGTACATGCGAACCGAAGCCTGCCAGATCATCCCGCGATTCCCGCAAATGACCTGCTCCGCGGTGAATGGGAGCCAACCCTTGAGCTTGATCTCACCATGCATCTTCAAGCGGACCGCCGACGCGAGCGGCGTCCCCACGGCGATAGCGTGCCGAAGATAGCGCCGGGCTCCTTCCGGAATTCCCGAAATCCGCTCTGGGTCGAAGGCTTGCTGGCTGACTCCGGTCGAGTTCCACAAATCATCCAGTGATATTGGTTCGCTCATGGTCTTTTAAGGGCTTCCTAAATCAATCGACACGTGGGCAGGAACCGTAACGGTTTGGCTACCGTTTTTTAGCTTCACATGAGGACGAGTCTGTCACGCAGAAGTCTCATGCAGCCACGAGAACTGGGTCTGACACGAAATGGCATCATTGCGATGACAATCTCATCCGTACAGCCAACACTAGCACTGCAATCCCGCCAATCACGCTTGATCAGGCCAGACGGCGCAATTCTACGCCGCTGTGGTGCGGTACCATCAGTCAGCATTTTGACAAAACCTAAAGGGGATACCTGAAACATGTTGAAATTCACCTTGCTGGCCGTAGTCTCAATAATGTTCGTCGCCTGCGTCGGACCCGCCAAAAACCCAAACACAAATGCAGTGAAGCCGGCTGCTGCGGCGCCAACCACGGCCGCATTGCTCGCCTTGGAAAAACAAGCTAACGAAGCTTACATAAGAGGTGACGGCAAATTCTTTGAGGGTATGTTAAGCGACAAGGTGGTGATGACCAACGGCGGCCAGCGGTTAGGCAAGGCCGACTTCGTCAAGCTCATCGGTAGCATGAAGTGCAGCATCAAAGAAGGCTGGTCGCTGACCGAGCCGCAAATGTCAAAGATCAATGAAGACACCTATGTCCTCAGCTACAAGATCGCCATGGACGGCGCCTGCACATCGAATGGCATCACCGAAAAACAGCCGAGCCCTGTCCGTGCGGCGACCCTCTGGGTGAGAAGCAGCGAAAAGTGGCAGGCCGCCTTTCATGGCGAGAACCTGATCGTCGATCCTAAAGCTACGCCGGCGCCCGTCAAACAGGAAGAGTCGAGGAAAGAGGCATCTAAGAAGCAACCGGTGGCCGAGCCGGGAACCGACGCGCTTATGGCCGCCGAAAAATCGGTCTGGGAAGCATGGAAGGCAAAGGACGCCAAGAAGATCGAAGAACTGACGGCCAACGATATTACCTTCGTGAATATTTTTGGCGCCCATTTCGCAACCAAGGCCGAAGTGATAAAGGACTGGACGGGCTCAACATGCGACGTCAAGAGCTTTTCGCTCAAGGATGGTGCCGGAACTTTTGTTTCGCCAACAGTTGCCATCCTGACAGTAACCGGCTCGCTCGATGCCACCTGCGGCGGCCAGAAACCCCCACCGGTGTACGGCGCCACCGTCTATGTGAAGGATGGCGATGTTTGGAAGTGGGCGTTCGGCTTCAACTCACCCCGCTGATTTCTGCTGATCCAGGCCTACGACCTTAGGGTCGGATGCAGGCTCCGGCTCGTTGGTATGACATAAGCTCCAGCGCCGAGTTTCCTCGACGAGATCATGCCCGAGGTGGGAGTCTTCTACGTGATGGACCGGGCCTACCTCGGCTTCGAACGGCTCTATAAGTCCACGCTCGGTTCGACCTTCTTCGTTGTGCGCGCGAAATCGAATGCTCTGCTGCAGTGCCGCTAATCGCAAATCGACGGGCGTGCGATCCGATCAAGCCGTCATGCTCAGCGCCTACGATACCGCCAAGACCTGCCAGATGCGCAACGTACCGTTGGTCCCAAGGGCTGCATCTCTTGACGTGCCCCGCCCGGCGCGTTCCGGCTGCATGGCGAAAGAGCCGCGAACGCGATCCGGGCTATTTCTTCTTCGCTCGCTTCGCGTGCCGCCCGGTGCCGTCTCCTTGATCCACAATTCCGCCGGCGGGATTCAGTTGCTCCAGTGCCGCTTGCAATTTCGCCCGGCCTGCGGCAGCCGCCGGCAATCCGCTCGCCGCCAGCGGCTCCTCGAACGGCGCGCCGCTCATATCGAACAATTCGCCCTTCTGATTCAGCTTCCATTTAGCATCCCGAACGTACCACTGCCGCGCCAATTGAATGTACACCCAGTCCCGCGAACGTGCCTGTTGCCCGCGCCATTGCGCCGCCAGACTCTGCCCATCAATGACTTTTCCCGCCGGCAGAGGAGCCCCAGCCAGATCGGCGAACGTGGGAAGAAAGTCGGTGGAATCGGTGAGCGCTGGGGTCACCTTGCCTGCCGGCGTCGTTCCCTTCCAATTCACAATCATGGGCACCAGCGCGCCGCCTTCGAGCATGGAACCCTTCTCGCCGGACAGTCTGCGTCCCCGTACGGTTGCGCGCTCCGCATGTCCGTTGCTCGTGCCGTTGTCTCCCACGAAGACAATCACGGTGTTATCTCTCATCTTCATCCGGTCCAGCTCCCCAACGATCTTGCCTACCAGCTTATCCATGTATCGTATGTTGTCGCCGTAGAGATCCTTGCTGTCCGGAGGGCTATCCGGCGTGGGCAGAATTTCCGCATGAACATGCGATAGCGAGTAGTACAGGCTGAATGGTTTGTCCCGGTGCCGGGCGACGAAATCGGCCGCGAAATCGTGCATGGCGTCCGGCAGATACTGCTTGTCGGCAAGCGCCCTCGACTGGCCATTGACCATGTACTTCCGGGCCTTCTCCTGGCTGTTCCAATACGACCCGCTGCCGCGGAACTGCAGGTACTCGTCGAAGCCAAATTCGGCCGGACCCAGTGGCAACTGACCCCACTTGCCAACGCAAGCGCTCTTGTATCCGGCCGGCCGCAGCACCTTCGGCATAAACGTCTCGCGTTCCGGTTTGATCTCTCCCGTCGCATCCTGATTGGTGGCGCCCGTGCGAAACGCATAGCGCCCCGTCATGATCAGCGCGCGCGACGGTCCGCATAGTGGCGCCGTGTATGCGTTTGTGTAGCGGATGCCGTTCGCTGCCAGGGCATCGATATTGGGAGTCTTGTAGTTGTCCGAGCCATAGCAACTCAACTCGCCAATACCAAGGTCGTCGGCGAGAATGAAAACGAAGTTCGGCTTCGTGTTGGCGCCGCGCGCTGGTCCTGCGGTGCCCAGGGCGCCCAGTATGCTCCGCCGGGAAATCGTCGTGTGTGTCTTCAAGTCCGCTATCCTCTCCTGGTGGCTGCGGGCTTTGCCGACTGCCATCCTTGTTTCCATTGCGCCATGAGCCGGTTTACCAGGCCGGAATTCGCGGGCGCCTTCGCAATGTTGCTGTTTTCCTGCGGATCGGTCTGATGATCATATAGCTCCACGGCTTCCACCTTGTCGTGATCCTCCCGATCTAACCAAACCGTGAACCGGTAACGGTCAGTTCGCATAGAGTAGCCCATCAGCTTCTTGCCGCGCGGATATTGGCTGAACGCCGCACTCTTCCAGGGCCGCTTCGGATCGTCCAGCAAGGGCTTGAAGCTGCTGCCCTCCAAATGTCGCGGCAACGGCAATCCGGCCACTTCCGCGAGCGTGGGGTAGATGTCTACGAATTCCACAAGCGCCTTTGACGACTGCCCGGCCGCTTTCATTCCTGGGGCCGAAAACAACAGCGGCGCGTTCGTGTCGTTCTCGACATTGCTGTGCTTGCACCATTCGCCATGCTCGCCGAGCTTCCATCCGTGGTCCCCCCACAACACGATGACGGTATTCTTGGCGAGGCCCTGCCGGTCCAGCTCATCCAGCACTTTACCGATCTGCGCATCCGTGTAACTAGCGGCCGCATAATAGCCGTGCTTGAGCTGGCGCGCCAAAGCGTCCGGCATTGGACCCTCGCCAGATATGCCCTGATAATTCCGCAGTTCCCCGCTGGTCGTGAGCGCGTAATCGGCCGCATCCTTCGGACGGTAAGGATTCGGAGCCAGCTTGATTTCGGCCGGGTCGTACATATCCCAGTACTTCTTTGGGGAAACAAATGGCAAGTGCGGCTTCGCAAATCCCACCGCGAGGAAAAAGGGATCCCGCTTCTTCGCCAGCGTGCCTAACGTCTCCACCGCGAGAGCGGCCACCTTGCCGTCCTTGTAGAAATCGTCAGGCACATTACCCATCTCGAAAGCAGGGCCCCCCTTTGGTTTCTTCCTGGCATTATCGTCCAGCACCACAGCCGTCTTCAGAGTGGCGTAGGTGGGGGCGTTTGCCGTTTGCCAGGGCGTCGACCAGGAGCGTGGATCGTCATAGCCCGCGTGGAAGATCTTGCCCATTCCCTGCACGAAGTACCCGTTCTGCTTAAAGTGCTGTGCCACAGTCACCGTCTCCGGCATCGCGTCCCGGAAGTGCGTTACTAGATCCCATACCTTGGTTGTGTCTGGCCGGGCGCCAGTCATGACGCTGGTTCGCGAAGGCGAGCAAACTGCCTGCTGGCAATAGGCACGCTGGAAGGTCATTCCCCGTTTGGCGATGCGGTCGATGTTCGGCGTTAGGATGGTCTTCGCGCCATAGCAGCCGAGTTCGGGACGCAGGTCGTCCACCGCGATAAAAAGCACGTTCTTGCGATTCGTTTGCGCCACCGCGCGAGGCGCCAGTCCGCTTAGCAATAGTTCTCGTCTGGATAGGGTTTTCATAGTTAGGTCCATAGCGCCGGTTGGCGGATAAAGTAATTGCGGACGACTTCAGCCACTTGGGAACTCGCGGGAAGCGTTTTCCAAAGATCGACGTAATCCTGGCGGCCATAGGCGAGTCCGCCGAAAAGCAGTGCGGTTAACTTCTTCATGAATCCGCTCCATCTGTTCTCGAACTCGGTCTTTACGGGATCTACTCATCATCAACTCCTTCGATTCCAGCTGAGAATCGGTCTGCCCCATCTTCCTCAGACGGGAAATGCTCCCAGTCCTGATGTTACTCCTTAGAAGTTGTACTTGAGCCCGAATTGGATGCGGCGGGGATCTTCGGCTGTGTTGATGCGGCCGACGGCGGGGATGCCTACGGCGGCGCTGGGGTTGCCGAAGTTGGCGCGGTTGAGTCCGTTCAAGGCCTCAAAGCGGAATTGCAGCGCGTGGCCTTCACAAGGGAGCTTGAAGAGGCGGGAGACCATGAAGTCTACGTTCTGACGACCGGGTCCGATGATGAGGTTGCGGCCGGCATTTGATACGACGCCGGGGGCTGAGGCGACTACGAAGCCGGTGTCGAACCAGCGGTCGATGCTGCGCTCGTCGGAGCGGAGGTTGGGGTTGCGAACCCAATCGCCACGGACTGCGCCGCCGAATCGGCTGTCGGAGTCATGGTCTCGCTAACCACACCTGGTAGGTGGGGTTCGGACCCACTGGCCTCTTCTACTCTCGTCCATCAACTTAATCCTGCGCCTCCGCACTGGTCGTGCCAATCCTGGTAAGTTCACGCATCAAGACGACTTCAAAATCGAGACGCGGGAAACTCATCACGCCGGTGGCCTGAAACGTCGCCGGCTCCTCAATGGTGCGAATCTCATTCCGGGGAAAGCCAAGGGCTTCGATCTCGCGCACAACGTCGTCCACGATCTCAAGCTTCTCAAACAATCCAAATGCAGTGCTCTCCCGCCGGATTGACCAGGGGCTTGAGCAGACCCAGCAACTTGTAGTGGGTGCGGGCAGTGAGGATGCGGGCTGTCGCAGCCTGCACAAGGATCTGGCGGTCGCCCAAGAGGCCAACGTTGGTGAGTTCAATCCGGTCGAGCTTTTCGCCGGCCATGGACTTTGCGGGGTAGCGCCAGATTTCCTTGAGGTACATGGCTACTTGATCCGTCTTTCGCCTTCCGCGATGGGTGCGTCGTTGATGCTGGCCAGGCGTTTTCTCATAAGACCCTGGTCGTCGAATTCCCAGAGTTCGTTGCCGTAGGAGCGGAACCACTGCCCCTCCTTGTTATGCCATTCGTATTCAAAGCTGACCGCGATGCGATTCTCGCGGAAGCCCCAGAGGGTCTTTTTGAGGCGGTAGTCCAGCTCGCTAGCCCACTTGCCTTTGAGGAAGGCTTTGATCTCGTCGCGGCCCTTGAGAAAGGTGGTGCGGTTGCGCCATTCGGAATCAGAAGAGTAGGCGAGAGAAACCCGCTCGGGATCTTTGGAGTTCCAGGCATCCTCGGCCGCCTGGACTTTTGCCAGGGCCGATTCCATAGTGAATGGGGGAAGTATGGGCGAGGCCATCAGAGTGTTACCTGCACTTTCGGGAAGTCCACTTCGGTTTGGGCGACGTGATTGAAATAGTTGGTTAAAGTATTGAGGGCGACGTGGGCGATGATCTCGGTGATGTCTCCATCTGTAAAGCCGGCGTCGCGCACGGCAGCGAGGTTGGCATCGGAGACGAGGCCCCGGTTGATGACAAGTGTTTGGGCAAAGTGCAGGCCGGCGTTGCGCTTGAGGTCTGTCGATTGGGCTTGGCGGCTGGCGGCGATTTCTTCAGGCTTCAGGCCGGTCAGCTTGCCTATCGCCGAATGGGCCGAGAGGCAGTATTCGCACGAGTTGGCCTGGGCGATGGCGAGAGCGAGCTGTTCCCGGAACTTCGCGTCGAGCACGCCGGTGGACAGCGCGCCGCTCAAGCTGAGGTAGCCTTCGAGGGCGGCGGGGGACTGGGCGAGAGTCTTCATGAGGTTCGGCGTCATGCCGAGTTTAGCTTGAACGCCGTCTAGAAGCTGTTTGGCTTTGCCGGTGGCTTCGTTGGTCTGGATGGGTTGTATGCGTGGCATTGATTTGGGTTCCTTTGTATGGGTTATTGGTTAGCGGACGTTGCGTCCGAGGAAGTTTAGAATGAGTTGGGCGATCTGGTCGGAGTCTTCTTCAAGGGCGAAGTGGCCGGTGTCGAGTGAGTGGATTTCGGCCTTGGGCACGTCGCGTTTGAAGGCTTGCGCGCCGGGGAACGTGAAAATGGGATCGTTTTTGCCCCACACGGCGAGGATCGGTGGCTGCACCTTGCGGAGCATGGCGTGCCATTCGTCGTACTGCTTGACGTTGGTCTGGTAGTCGAAGAAAAGCGCGAGTTGAATGATGTCGTTGCCGGGACGATCAAGCGTGGCCTGGTCGAAGGTCCAGGTGTCGGGGCTGATTCTGGCGGGGTTTCGATAACCCTGGGTGTACTGGAATCTCGTGAGGTCTGGGGTGAGGAGTTTGCGGACTTTGGCTTCGTTTGCGGGCGTGCGTTCTTTCCAGTAGGGTTCCAGGTATTCGGCCCAGAAGGGGCTGAGGCCTTCGTTGTAGGCGTTGCCGTTCTGGCTGATGATGGCCTGGATGCGTTCGGGGTGTTTGAGGAAGAGACGGAAGCCGACGGGGGAGCCGTAGTCTTGTATGTAGATGCTGTACTTGGCGATGTGTAGTGAGTCGAGGAATCGGTCAGTGAGATTGGCGAGGTTGGCAAAGGTGTAATCGAATTCGCTTGGGGAGGGTTGGCTTGAATAGCCGAAGCCGGGGAAGTCGGGGGCGATCACGTGGTACTTGCCGGCGAGCTTGGGGATGAGTTCGCGATACATGTGCGAAGAAGCCGGGAAGCCGTGGAGGAGGACCACGGTGGGATTGGAGGGCGAGCCGGCCTCGCGGTAGAAGATGTTGAGATTGTCAATTTTAGCGATCTGGTGGGTGGTTGCTGCGGCGCTTGCGGCCAGGATCAAAGTAACAAGAAATAGGTTTTTCATTGTGCCCTGATAGAGTGCAAGCGGCTCTCCAATCGTAACTTGTTGATTAGGCTAGGTTTTTGTGGTTATGAAAGTTCATGATTGATGATTTTTCGTGAGTCAATCTTGATATTTCATGAATCTACTGAGGCATGGATCTTGAATTGTTGCCAAGTATCGTGCTTGAGATTGCACGGGAGCGCTCGCTCGATGCGGTGCTGGGAACGATCATAGGAGTGGTGAGCAGGCAGCACGGGGTGGCTCTGGCAAGGTTATGGTTGCTCGAGAATGGCGATAGCTGCCCGCACTGCGCCGAGACCGATCCTAGCCCTGAACTGGCGCTTCATCTGCGGGCGAGCGCTGGATACATGCCCGAATGGGGGCGGACGACGGGAGAGTTCCATTGGGTGCCGCTCGATGACGGATTGAAGATCGGAAGGATTGGAAAGACGGGGGAGGCGATCCGGATTGCTGATCTTTCTGTGGACCGCGAGTGGGTGAGGCACCCGGACTGGGTGCGCGAGCATGGGCTGGTTGGGTTTGCGGGCAAGCCATTACTGTTTCGTGGCGAGGTATTGGGTGTATTGGGGGTGTTTAGGACTGAGGCGATGTCGGGGGATTGTTGGAATTGGATCGGGACGCTGGCCGATGCGGCGGCGGTTGCCGTAGCGAATGCACGGGCGTTTGAAGAGGCTGAGAGATTGCGCAAGGCGCTTGAGCAGGAGCGGGATTATTTGCGTGAGGAGGTGGAGGAGGTTGGATCGTTCGGTGAGATTTTGGGGAAGAGTGGTGCGCTAGGGCGGGCGTTGCGGCAGGTGGAGATGGTGGCGGGAACGGATGCAAATGTGCTGGTGCTTGGCGAGAGCGGAACCGGAAAGGAGTTGATCGCAAGGGCAATCCATCAGCGGAGCTCACGCGTGAGGAAGCCGATGGTGAAGGTGAATTGCGGGTCGATTGCAAGGGAACTGTTTGAGAGCGAGTTTTTCGGGCATGTGCGCGGGGCTTTTACGGGGGCGGTGAAGGACCGCGTGGGGCGATTTCAGTTGGCCGATGGGGGGACGTTGTTTCTGGATGAGGTGGGTGAGATTCCGCTGGATTTGCAGGCCAAGCTGCTGCGAGTTTTGCAGGAGGGCGAGTTTGAAAGGGTGGGGGAGGACCGGACGCGGCGGGTGGATGTGAGAGTGATCGCGGCGACGAATCGGGACTTGAGGTCGGAGGTTGAGGCGGGGCGGTTTCGACTGGATTTGTTTTACCGGTTGGGTGTGTTTCCGCTGGAGCTGCCGCCGCTGCGGGACAGGCGGGAGGATGTGCCGTTGCTGGTGGAGCATTTTGCGAAGCAAGCGGTGGCGCGGTTTCACGTTGCGGCTCCTAGGCTGACGGCCAAAGAGATGGAGCGGGCGCAGGGTTATGCGTGGCCAGGGAATGTGCGTGAGTTGCAGAACATGGTCGAGCGGGCAGTGATTTTGGCGCGAGGTGGCGTGCTTGATTTGGACTTGCCTTCGACGGTAAGACGCGTTGCGGAGGTGAAGAAGGAGCGGCACGCGGTGATTGCCGATGTTGAGTGGCGGGCCCGTGAGAAGGAAAATCTGGTTGCCGCTTTGGAGGCGGCGGGAGGAAAGATTTCGGGACCGGGCGGGGCGGCGGAATTACTTGGGGTCCATCCGGCGACGCTGACGTCGCGGCTGAAAACATTTGGAATTCGTTGACGGGTTACCAGAAGATTTCGACGTTACCGACGATTGCGCCTGAACCATCGGTCTGGAGGTTGGTAGCGTGCTTCGTCGCGCGAGCGCGGATCTGGCTAGGGCGACCCCGGCCATTCTGGTCCATCGCCGAAAGCGAAGGAACCGTCTGGCCGGCCTCGGGACCAGTCTTGATGCTCTGACCCCAGAGGCCTGCGATCGATCGGAAACTCCCACAGGCACATCCAACCCAATCGTTTCGACAGATTGCTGCTCTTTTCCATGTCCACCTTACATAGCGACCGGAGGCTCTCCGGTAGAGATCTCCTCGCGTCAGCTAGCCCGACTTTCGCAGTTGAGCCGATTCGAGTCAGCTAAGGTTATTAGAATCAGTAAAGGGATGCCGTAGGTCTTCACCACAAGAGTGAATCAACCTGCGACGGGGAGCGCAGGCTGTTC